>Ga0116221_1000395_pt1 | contig 29574 bp, 27 predicted proteins | sample Sb_taG_5_FD_88965 | JGI IMG/M metagenome (GOLD analysis project Ga0116221, IMG submission 88965) | Peat soil microbial communities from Weissenstadt, Germany - Sb_50d_8_FC metaG | ecosystem: Environmental > Terrestrial > Soil > Wetlands > Peat | place: Germany: Weissenstadt | collected 2010-09-21 | reverse complement strand
GTCGAGGGCCGCGCGAGCCGAAGGTGCGGCGGCCTAAGCGTTCGCGATGCCGACCAGCCAGGCCACACCTGCGGCGCCGTCATAAGGGACCCCAGTTGCGAGCGCGCATGGCTAGCCGCGCCGAGCGGCGGATGATCTTGGTGACAGGCCGGATCTTTGACGACCTGGAAGCCTCATTTCCCGGGCTCTGGCCCGAGTTCGACGCGCTTGTCACCGAAAACGGCGCCGTGCTGCACACCGAACCGGCACGCGGCCGCTGGCCAGCCCGGTCGACCCCGCCGTGCGGCGCGAGCTGGCTGACCGTGGGGTGCCCGCCCGCGCTGGCAGACGGCCAGCAACGACTATGCTCCAGGCGGCGATGGGTGCAGATCGGGACCTTCGACGACGGGCAGCCGGTGCTGGTGCCCGGTTCCCAGGGAAGCGTGCTGATCGCGGGCGACAGCGGGGCCGGCAAGAGCTACCTGGCCGGGCTGCTGGCCGAACGGTGGATCGACGCAGGGTACGCCGTCCTCATCCTCGACCCTGGGGGCGATCACGTAGGGCTCACCCGGCGACCCGGCGTGCACCTGGTCGACGCCGCAGTCCCCGGCTTCACCCCACGGACTCACCTGGGCGCTGGCGGCAAAAGCGGGGGAGCGCCGGCACGCCAGCCCGCCAGAGCATTACCGCGTGAGCAGGGACTCAGTGGCCCTTGGTCCACTGCGGTTCGGTTGCCTGCCAGTCCCCGTCCCAGGCGGCCAGCCGCCGCCGTCCCAGCACGGCATGGGCCATGAGGCCCGTGCATAGCAAGATGAAGCCGAGAGCAAGGGGGGTGAGCATGGTGACCAGCGCCGCCTGGCCCCGCACCTGCGAAAGCTGGAGCGGCGGGCCGCCGGTTAGCCGGCCAGCCGTATCGGCCCACACCATCACCGTACAGCCGGCCTTGGTGCCCGGGGGTGCGAGAACCGTGCCGGTATGCCGCGTCCCGTCCGGGGCTGTCCACCAGGCTTGCACGGTTACCTGATACTGGCGGTACCCCGCAGCGGGGGCGGTGGCGAGCAGCACCGCCGGCACCTGGCGCCAGGCGGCCTGCTGAGCGTAGGCGGTGCGGGAGCCGATGCTGTAGGCGGCGTGCCCGGCGGCAACCGCGGCCAGCGGAGCTCCGGCCATGAAGGCAGCAGCCAGCCCGCCGGCCACCACGGCCTCCACCCGGTCTATGGTGCGCCGGAGCGGGTTGCGGTCAGGCCAGAGCCCGCGGACCGCCCTCGCGGCCCGCACTACAACTACCGCCGGCCGCCACGTCATCCTGGCTTCCCTTCACCGCCACGATCGCCGTCCTGGTGCCCGTGGCCAAGAGACGATGCTCCCATGCAGCCGGGACCTTTGCCCCGAAGCCAGGGGCGGCGCCGTTGCGTCAGGCTCTGCGGTGACGGACAGCTGCGGCGGCACGCCTGCGAATTCTGACCCCGGACGGCTGCGGGGACGCCATCGGGGAGGCAAGCCCGGGACGTCACCCGCGGCAGCCACGCGAACGCATCGGTGCGGGACATCGGCAGCGCAGCAGGTGCAGGCCGCAGGCCAGGCAGCACCATCGAGACCGAAGGAACGTGTAACCCATAACGGCAATGGCTGGGCGTACCGGAGGCGTGCCGCGATGCCACCCGGAGGGTCACAGAGCGTCTCGACCTGGCCGCCGTCGCCGAGAGTGGCGACGGCTAGTTCCTCGATGAGATCGGGGACGGCCAGCGATTCGGGGGCCCCGTGCGGGCAGCCGTCGCCGGTGCTGGTGAGCGCGCCGCAGCGCTGGCAGGCGTACCCGGGAACAAGGCCGCCTGCGGGCACCAGCAGCAGCTGGATGGCGTGCTGCCCGGCCGCGGCCAGGCAGGCGCTCAGGCCGGTCACGGCCCGCCCGTCCGGCGGCTCCCGCAGGAACTCGGCTGCTGCGCGCTGGTCTTGCAGATTCCCCCAGTCCTGGATGACGCGGTCGGCGAGGTCGCGGACCTTCGCCGGGGTCAGGGTGTGCGGGTCGGCGACGAAACTGCCGGCGAAGTGGTCACGCAGCCCGGCCGGGAGGATGGCGAGGAACTGCGGGATCGTGTCCTGGTGGCCGGCGATGATGAGCGGTTCTGCCCCGCTGGCGCGGGCGGTCTGTTCGAGCAGCGTGGCGGTGTCGTGGTAGTGGTGGCGGGCGAGCTGGATGATGCGCTCGTTGACCCGGTGCGCCTCCAGGCCGTACCACCCGCTGAAGCCGTGGCTGCGCATACCCTCGGCCGGCGGCAGCACAGCGGTGCTGATCTCGGTGCCGGCGATGCTGAACAACCAGGCGTGGCGGCGGTCGACCACCGCGACCCGGTAGGCGGGACAGCGCCGGATGGCCAGCAGCAGCGGCCGCACGTGCGGCCGGGTGGCGAGCACGGCCCGCTCCTGCAGCTGGCACGGCAGCGGGATCGCCTCGGCCAGGCCGAGCTCGGCGCAGGCGAAGACCGCCACCGTGTGGCCGAGCCAGTCGCGGGCGCGGGAGGCCAGCAGCTCGCGGACGGCCCGCGCGTCGGCAGCCCCGACCCGGACGGCAGCAGGGATGCCGGGGCCGTCGCGGGCGGCGAGCGCGAATAGCTCGCCGGCGTGGGCTGGCAAGCCGCGCAGCTCGGCCGGATCCAGCGGCACCTGCACATACAGCGACAGCAGCGACGGCCCTGCCGCCCGCATGTCCAGCAGCTTGTCCACTTCTGCACGGCTGATCATCGCCCCTCCAGAAGGGTGCGTTACCGCAGTTTCCGGCAACGGCCGAGCGCTACCTGGTACACAAGGCGGCGGCTGCCGCCACTGGCGTGCAGCATCGGTGAGCCGGACGCTGCTCATGTCAGTGCCGCGGGCCCGGACTTCACGCCCGGGGTGAGCGGCGCAGGCACGCCGCTACCCAGCTGGCTCTCGCGCGTTTTTCTCCATTACCCCCCGCGCGCTAGTCCGCGGGCAGGGCCGAAGGTCCCCCGTCACTATGTTCTGACCGGGCTAGCGGGCGTCCGCAGCTGTGACCTGCGAAGCGTTGGAGGGCGTTCCTCCAGCACCCATTCCCGACGCCATGGGTCAAGCCACTAGCATGTTCACGCCCGGGCGGACCAGATGAGTATCGCGATCACCCGGAAAGCAGGTCCCGCCGCCGCGCTGCCCGGGCATTATCCCAGCGTGCGTGACGTTGAACAGAATGACGGGGAGGGACTGAAACCCCCGTGAAGACGCGGGGAAGCGGAACCAGCAGTTCCGTGCACCGCGCTAGGGTGATCCGCATGTAGCGGAAGTCCTCCCCCGCCTCCTTCGTGACAGCGCGATGGCTTGTGCGGCAACCCAGGGCTAATGATCGCATGCGACCGCATAGTTACCCGCAGGCGGGCCATCCCGAGCAGTTCGGTGCGGCTTCGGCCTGGCCAGTGAACGTCACGATGCCGGACCGCGGTGGCGTCGACGCTCCGTGGGCCGAGCAGGAGCCCGCCGGCGATCACGCTGGCGGTGATCTTAACGCGGATCATGACGATCACCCTGCCCGCTCCGGTGCCAGCCCAGGAACACGTGCGGCCGCCTGGCGGCTGGCAGGCGATGCGATAGATCCGGCTGCGGCCAGCGAGCAGGCACCTGGATGTGGCCGTACGCGTGGCCGGTGCCGGGAAAGCTCAGGCAATGGGCCGGGAGTTCCCTCTGCAACACCTCCCCGAAGCGGTTCCGGGGGCGGTTCAAGCGGCGGTACGGGCTCCGGCTCTGGCTCAGGTTCCGGCTTGGGCAGCGGTCGCGGCCGGGGCCGGGGTTCCGGGGGCGGCTCAGGCGGTACGGGTTCTGGCTGTGGCTCAGGTTCCGGCGGGGGCGCCGGCCGCGGCCGGGGTTCCGGCGGCTCCGGCCATGGTCTGGGCGGCGGCCACGGCGGCGGTTCCGGGTGCGGCGGCCGCGGCATTGGCGGCCGTTGCGGCTGCGGGACCGGCGGCGGCTCTGCTGGTTCGGGGCGTGCCGGTTCCGGCCATGCCGGTTCCGGCTGGCTGGGATCGTCGGGTACGTCGCCCGCATGAACTGCGGGAGCGCGGGAGAGATCTGCTGCCACCTTGGGATACTTCCCGGCCGCGCGGTAACTATCCGCGCAGCGGCCGCGTCCGGGCAGGTGGCGTGCACGCGGCCATGGGGGTGTCCGGTTCTGTGCGCGACGGCAGCGTGGGCGTTGGCGGCGCGGTGCTCGTCGCAGACCTGCAGGGCCGCCCGGCTGGTGACCGTGTATCGACCCGGACAAGCATGTCGAGCTGACCGTCTCGGGCGGAGAGGGGCTACGTGCGCCAGGAGCTGCGCTACCGGTCGCTGTCCTGCTCCCTGGAGCGCGTGACCGAGACGTGGGCGCGGCGCGGCCGTGGCGGGCCGGGGACCTTCGCCTCTAGGGAAGCGGGCCGCGGCGAGGTACGTGACAAGTGAGAGGGGGCCGTGATGTCGTTTACCGGAGTGGACAGCCTGGACCGCAGCATCGACAAGGCCAACGCGTGGCTCGCGGATATCGACGCCGGGTTCGGCACCAGCGACCGCCGCCTGGCCTACCGGGTGCTGCGGGCATGGCTGCACAACCTGCGGGACCGTCTCAGCGTGGAGGTCGCCGCGCACTTCGCCGCGCAGCTGCCCGAGCTGCTGCGCGGGGTGTTTTTTGATGGCTGGAACCCGGGCCGGGTTCCGCAGAAGTATGACCGCGCCGAGTACATAAGGCGGTTCGCCCGCGAGGCCCGGGTCCATGACTCCGACGTGGCCAAAGCGGCCAGGATTGTCACTGCCGTGGCCCGGCGGCACATGTCGGCCGGGGTGGTGGCGCATGCGTTCGGGCTGCTCCCCGCCGATCTGCGGGAACTGCTTGAGCCGACCGGGGCCGAGCCGGCCGCTGCCGGGCCTTCCGCCGCCGGGTCGGCCACTGCCGGAGGGCGCTGACATCAACGCCCGCAGGCAGGATCCGGGCCAGCCCTGGCAGCCGTGCCGCACGGCGCTCTAGGCCTGGGCAGCGGTCCGGGGACAGTGAAGGGAGCGATTGTCATCATGGCAGATGCGCAGACAGTGCAGGTACAGGCCGAGACGCGGGGCGCGGTGCCCGAAGACATGGCAGGCTTCGCCGCGCACCGGGTCAGCTCGCTGGTGCGGGCGGCGTCCGAGCCGGTGCTGTTCGCCCGAGTCAAGCTGACCATGGCCGCGGATCCGGCGGTGGAGCGCCCGGCGATCGCCCAGGTGAGCGTCGACCTGAACGGGCGGCTGGTCCGGGCCCAGGCAGCGGGCGGGACAATGCGCGAAGCGGTGGAGCACGCCTGCGACCGGCTGCGGATCCGGCTGGAGCGCGCCGCGCCGAACTGGGAAGCGGTCCGTGGCGGCCGGCCGGTAGCCGGGCCCGGCGAATGGCGGCACCAGAGCCTGCCGGCGCCGCGGCTGCCTTACTTCCCCCGCCCGCCAGGGGAGCGGACCATTGTGCGGCACAAGTCCTACGCGCTGGCCCGCCAGACACCGGATGAGGCCGCCGCCGAGGCCGAGCTGCTGGACTACGACTTCCACCTGTTCACCGAGAAGTCCACCGGCGAGGACAGCGTGATCTGGCGGACCGCAGACGGCTACCGGCTAGCGCTGGCTCACCCGCGGACCCGGCAGCTGGGCCCGGTCGACCCGTCGATCACCGTCCGCAAGATGCCGGCACCGCGCCTGCCAGTGGCCGAGGCGGCAGCACGGCTGGAGGCCGAGGGCCAGCCCTTCTTGTTCTTCGTCAACGCCGAAACAGGTCGCGGCAACCTGATCTACCACCGCTACGACGGCCATTACGGTCTCATAGGCCCTGTCGGCTGACCCTGACCAGGTCTCGCTTCCGATCCTTACCGCGACCTCTGGCGCCGCATCCGGCACGCTGCTGTCATGGCTCTGGCAGGGGGAAGCCGTGTCGGCCGTGGAGCCGGACGAAGCTGGCCGCGGTGACGACCCGCATCCGCCGCAGGCCGTCCTGCTCCTTCTGATACAGGACGACATCTTCCCCGCCCCCGGGGCCGACCGGCTGGACCAGGCGCCCCCCCGTCCTGAGCTGGGCGGCCAGCGGCGACGGCACACTTGGATAGGCGGCGGAAACCACGATCGCGTCGAACGGGGCGAGATCCGGGGCTCCCTCGGTTCCGTCCCCTGTCAGGACCACCACGTTGCCGATGCCCTGCGCGGCCAGGTTGCGGCGCGCCTGCTCGGCCAGATCCGGCCAGATGTCCATGCTGACCACGCGGGCGGCGAGCCGGGCCAGCAGCGCGGTCTGGTAACCATAGCCGGTGCCGACCTCGAATACCTCTTCCGCGCCCGTCAGGCCGAGCGCCGCGATGATCGCAGCCGACAACGACGGCTGGGTCGTCACCTGACGGTGCGGGATGGGGATGGGCGCATCGTCATAGGCCCTGGTGACGTAGGCGGTCGGCACGAACGCCGCCCGGGGCGTGCACCGGATCACCTCCAGCACGCGAGGATCAGTGACGCCTACCGCCTGGGCTGCCACGACTAGATTGTCCGGACCGGTGTCTAGGCGATTACGTTCCACGGGCTCCCCCAGCTCTGCCGCGGGCAAACCGTGCAAGTAACTTCCCGGAAACGGCCTGACGCGGTAGGGGGAAGAACTTGGCGGCCGACGCCGCCCCTGCAGCCGGTCAAGAAAACGGCCCGCGAGGCGATCTCCCTTCGCCGACATTGTCCGGATCAGGTCCTAGGGGTCGCCGTCCAGCTTCCTGGCTGTCAGGCTCCTCAGCCTTCCCGCCGTGAACCCGGTTTCCCTAGGCGGTTCACGGTGTCCAGCTCCCTCTCTCGCCTCGCAGACTTCTTGAATATGCCCGGCAGGGACAAGGCCGCCTAGAGCCTGAAGTCCCGGTCAGGCAGGCCGAACGTCACCTGACACCAGCCGCGCAACCGCCTGTCCGATCTGGCCGTTGACGCCGGTTCCTCCTGGCTCAGTGGTGGGAAGGTCCTCTAGGCCGTGTGCCAGGACGCGGACCGTCTCAGCCAGCGCTGTCACACGGCCCTCAAACGCGTGCACGCGCTCTTCACCCGCGGCCTGGGATTCCCTGGTCTGCCTGCCGGTGTGCTTGATCACCGGGTACCCCCCTTGAGCGCATGACGCCTGTCCGGGCACGCCGCTTACCTCCGAACGCGACGTGGCCCGGCTCCTCAGCGCCGTAGAGAGGCTGGCGGTCGGGGACCCGCCGGCTCGTGTCCGCTGTGACCCGCCAACCGAGGACTTCTACCCAGTCCCGTCCCGGCGCCCGCGCCCGCCAGCCATTGACTCGAGCAACGTACGGTCCCCAGTGAGCTGACGGGCCAAACCACTGCGCGGTCAGCACCACCGCGCCGGATCATCAGCGCACGATCGGCGTATCACGCCCGGTAATCACTGGTCGTCCCTACCAGCCCGCCGGCCCTCGGACCCGGCACACCCGCCGTCCTGGTCCCGGCCAGCCCCGGATCCCGCGCCGCCCTGGCCGCCGTGCTCGCCCTCGCCGCATCTCCCGACGGGTTCACCGTGGCCGACATGACCGCCAAAGTCCACGCCATGACCGGGCAGACCCACGCCACCTACAACACCCGCCAGGCCGCCTACGACCTGCGCAAACTCCGCGGCAAGCAGCTCATCGCCAAACCCCCGCGCACCCGCCGCTACTATCTGCCCGGCCCGGCCGCCCGGACCATATCGGCACTGCTCACCCTCCGGGACCACGTCATCGCCCCGATCCTGGCCGGCGTCCAGATCCGCCGGCACGACCACGTCCCGGCCAGGCTGACCCCCATCGACCAGGACTACGAACATCTCCGGACCGACATGGCCAAGCTGTTCAGCCACCTGGGCATCCAGCCCGGCTCAGCCGCGGCATAACCTCCCTAAAAACCAAACTTTTGGAGATCATGGAACCTCAAGCGGCTAGCCGCTGCGTATCGCAGCCGTGCTCGCTGACAAGCGCATGCTGCCGGAACTGCCACGGCAGCGACGGGATGATCGCATGGAAGGCGCGCAGCCAGCTGGTATCCCTGACCCTGCCGGGCAGCGCAACGTTGACCGCTGATCCCTCGGCGCCGGGCCCGCCGGTACCGGCGGGCAGGCCGGTGCAGGAAAACAGCATCGCCGGATGCTGGTGCAGGCTGATCGTGAGCACCCGCGGATCGTCATAGAACGCGGCCTGCGCCACGTCGCCGTGGTGCACGTCGATGTCCACCTCGGCGGCGCTCTCGGTGCCTTGTCTCAACTGCCAGGCGATCGCGATCACCAGGTCATTTTAGACGCCGAACCCGCTGGCGCGAGCGGCCATCGCGTGATGCACGGGGGGCAGATTCAAACGGTGTTGACAGTGACTGGCTAGCGGCGGGCGCTCACCGCAGCGTGATTCGGGTGGGCTCGCCCATGCTGCGGAATGGTACGGACTCCGTGAAGAACACATGGAAGGTGCATCAGAGGTAGACGGCAGGTGGATGAGGGCTGGTAGATATGCGGTGTGTCCAGATGTCCTGGGTTGCGCGGCGTCGTTGGCAGCTGAGTCCACGCGAAGGCGCCCTCGCTGGACGGGTGCCTTGCGGCCAGTGCTTCTGCCTGCGGATTTGGGAGTTCCCCGGCTCCTGCAGGGGCCTGTACGTGGCTGTCCGTAGGATCGGCCCTGCGGGAGCGCCGGCATGCGTACATATGGTGTACAGCGCGCCTGGCATGAGCATCATCCAGCATCGTTTGCGCAGGTCAGTGGCAGTGTGGAGGTGAAGGCAGGAGCGGTCTGTAAAACCGTCGGCTCAGCCTACGTTGGTTCGAACCCAACACCTGCCACCACCTGCGAAAACGGCCCGCTGGCTGCGGAAACGCGGCTATGCGGGCCGTTTCTTCTCTGTCCCGGCGCGTGTCACCTTGTCGCGCTGTAGACCGCTGTGTTGCGGGGTCCACGGACACATACGGACGGGGACGGGGGCCAGGGAGCGGTGTGCGTAGCCGCTTGATGGGGTGCGGGTGCCCGGCCCGGGGGCGTGTTCGGGCTTGACGTGCGCCGCCGAGTCGGGCGTGCATCCCCGTGTGTCCGCCCGGCCCGCGTGATTTCCCGGGGACGAGGGCGGCCGGGAAGGCGGGTGCCTTGATGGCTGGGCTGGCGGTCCGGGAGAGCGTGACGCTTGCCGGGCGGGCGGGCGGAGCGGGCGCGGGTCGCCCGTACGTTCGTAGGCGGGGTGCTCGGCCCCGGTCACCCGTGCGGGGATGCGGCCGTCTTGCTGGTGAGCGAGCTCTTCGGTAATAGTGTCCGGCACAGCGGCTCGGGCGCTCCCGGGGAGACGGTCACGGTCACTGTCGCGGTCAGGGCGGGGGACGGCATGGTCCGAGTCGAGGTCAGTGACCGGGGCGGGCCTGGGGTGCCGGAACTGGGTCCTGCTGGCCGGGATGCGGAAGGCGGTCGCGGGCTTCAGCTCGTTGCGGGCCTCGCGGCGCGGTGGGGGTGGCGGCGGCGCGGCGGGCGGTGACCTGGTTCGAGCTGTCGCACGGCTGATTTCTCCGCCCGGCGATGGACCTGGCATTGACCTGGCGTGTACCTCGTCTGTGCGAGGGGGCCGATGCCTGCCCGCTGCGGCGCAGGTCGTCGGCGTCGGCTGCCTGGCCAGGCGGGAGCGGCGGGCCGCATCGTCCAGGCCGACCGCCGCGTACTTCCTGACCTGGCTCATCGCCGCCTGCTCGTCCCACGAGGCGCGGCTCAGCAACCGCTGCGACCTGTCCGGCGTCCGGTCCCCGACGTGTTCCGCGACCGACCAGCAGTTCCGCGACGGGAGCTCGCCAGCCAGCGCGGACATGTATTTCCCCGCCTGCAGCCAGGTCTGCGTCCGGGCGAAGCACGACCGCAGCAGCCCCATCAGGGCAGACCTCTCCCGCAGCGCCCGCCCTGCCCCTATCCTGGCAGCAGCAGCCGCCTTAGATTCATTTGTCAGCACAAACACATGATTCAGAGGCGGCTGCGCTCACGTCACGAGTTTCTACAGCCTCGCGCGTCCCCGCAGCTCAGGACCCGATTGGCTGCTGCCGTACTAGTGGGCGGAGAGGGCACGCCTTGAAGCAGCGACAGTTCAACTTGGCCGACCTCTTCGAGATCGTCGTCGATACCGTTCCTCACCGTCTGGCACTTGTGGTGGCTGGATCGTCGGGCCTCACCTGCCGTCAACTTGACGAGAGGGCCAACCGATTCGCCGATCACCTTCGCTCGACGGGGATCAGAGCGGGTGAGCGCGTGGGGATCCTGGCTCAAAATCGAGCCGGTCAGGATCAATACGCGGCAGCTGTTGTCCGAATCGACCTCCGCACTGCAGATGATCTCTACATCCTCTACGCGGGCGGCACCACTGGCATGCCGAAAGGGGTCATCTGGCGTCACGAAGACATCTTTTTTGCGGCTTTGGGAGGTGGAGGATGGGGCGGCCCGCCGATCTCGGATGCAACGGAGCTGGCCGATCGGATCTCGATCGATGAGCCGGCACGGGTGGTCGTGATGGCGGTTGCTCCTCTAATGCACGGAAATGCCCAGTGGGCAATATGGAACGCGTTCTTCATGGGTGGCACGGCCGTCATCTATGACGAGGCTCACTTTGACCCTGAGCTCGTCCTGGTCAGAAGGTTCTCCACCACCCAGGGCTCTGTGGCTGCCTCCGCAACCGTCAGCCAGATCGATCCCGTCCACACGCCTTGAGCGCCAAGTGCCATCGCCGCCGCTATATGACCGTGCGTAGCGCCGACACACGGCGAATCAGTGCAGACGGGCCGTCCGTACAACAATCGCTTCGTCTCCATCGTCACGATCAAGAACAGCAAAGTGACGTGGTGGCGGGACTACCTTGACCCGCTAGCAGTGTTCGATGCTGCAGGTTGGCCCAGCAGTCCCGACTAATTTCGACCTGCTCAGCGTCGCGCTACCTGGAGGCGGCGACGCGAGGCTGGTCATGGATGGCGGCTCCGACCTACGTGAGGGACCCCACGCGGCCGAGCGTTTCCTCCAGCCAGTCGAACATGCGCTGCGCGGACAGCAGCGGAGAGCCGACCTGGCAATGGTCCTCCGCGCCTTCCTCGGCGGTAAAGAGTTGGAAGGTCTTGTCGCAAGTAAGCGCGTCGAACAGCTGCCTTGCCTGCCCCGAATACCACAGGTCGCCCTCAGAGTCGATCACGAGCGTCGGACAGGTGATCTTCTCGGCGATCCCCTCCAGCGTGTAGTCAAGGGCCTTGAGGAAATATCCGGCCGGGGAAGAGGCCCCGAAGGTAAACATCCCGTTCTCTATGCCCCACCTGGAGTCGGTACTCGCATCCATCATCGCTCGCATCACCTCGTCGCACCCGCTCGGATCGCTGCGCACCCAGTCGATGGCGGCTTGGCGCGACATGCCGCTCGGCAACCGATTCGCCATGAAGTCAAAGACGCCTCCGTTGGCGATGCACGCCGCGAGCCGGTGCTCGAACGCCGCGGCCCGAGGTGCCAGGTAGCCGCCGAAACTGATGCCCAAGAGGGCGATGCGCTCCGGATCGACCGTCGGAAGGTCCAGCACGTAGTCGACGACCGGCGTGACCACCGCCTCCCAGTCCGGCCGGAAGCCGAGGCCCTGCTCGCGGATCACCGCTCCCTGCCCCGGTCCCTCGAACGTGAGGCAGTTGATGCCGCGGGCGGTGGCGGCCATCGCGTGGGCACGGAGCTCCTCTTGGGTACCGTCATACCCGGTGTGCACGATGAGCGTGGGAGCCCTCCCCTCGGCCTCGTCTGCACGGTAGAAGTAGCCGGGAAGCGCGATGCCCTGGTAGGGGATCGCGACGCAGTCGACGGCCAGGGTGCTGAGTTCGAGTGCCTGCTCGAAACAGGCCCGCGCCCTGCGGGAAAAGTCGATGATGCGAGGGTCGCTCGGGTCGCCGTGGAGGTAGAACTCGGCGGCGCGGTAGTAGTTGGAAGCCCGAAAATAGGCCTCCCGGGCGCTGACCCTGTGGCCGCGCTCCCGACTTCGCTCGGCAATCTCGTGCACCCGCTGAGCGGTCTTCAGCCACTCGGCAGTCCAGCTCTCGAAGTCGCCCTCCCGGATGCGATACGCGGTCGACAAAACCTCGCCAGCCTCAGCGTCACCCGAGGCGGCCGAGCCGAGCAGCCGGAGCGTCTGGAAGCCGAACTGGGCATCGTTGAAGTAGACATGCATCGCTGCCTCACCTCCGGAGAGACGCACTGGACCTGACCCCACCAGCCTCGCAGGCCGGCCGAAACCGCGGCAGGGGCACTAGTCCCCAATCGCAAACCGAAGGTCGTCATCTCAGCACCCTCCACCTTTGCGAGGGTGCGCCGGCCGGGACCTATCCGCCGGCCGTGGTGTGCTTGAGTTTGAGCAAGCCGACCATTGCCCCGAGTGAGATGACGGCGATCACGGCCGTGAAGATCCACGCGGATCGGAGCAGCCCAATCGCCGGAGCCGCGAATCCGACGGCGAGTACCGGGAGCGCAGCTCCCAGCCAGCTGGCAACGTAGAAGGTGCTCACGACCTCGCCACGCTGGTCGTCAGGAGCAGCATCGCTGACCCCGGCGAGCAGACCCATGAACGCGAGGCCCTGGCCGATCCCGGCGACTGCGCTGCCGGCCAGCAGCAATGCCAGAGACGAGATCGCCGCCGCGGCCGTCACCACGATGAGCCCTGCCGTGACGATCAGAAGACCGCTCATCCCGGCCTTGCGCGAGTTCAACGAACGACACACGAGCTGGGTCAGCACGGAGGCAAGCATCAGCACGAACGTCACCGTTCCGGCGAGGACGAGGCTCGACAGGCCGAGCAGCGTATGAAGGAACGACGGGGTCAGCGAGCTGTACAGCCCGACGACGGCGCTCATGGCGAATACGCCGACGGCGTAGGCAATAAAGAGCGCTCGCATCGAAGAAGGCACGGCGAGTCGCGTCGGGCGGAGCCACCCCGATCCGAGCCTTGCGTCGTTCGGAACGAGCAGGAGCAGGACGAAGACGACGATCAGTGCTGCGAGGTACACGAGCCACACCAATCGAAGCGGCTCCGGAAGCCATTCGCCGAACACCCCGCCCATGAGCGCCCCCACCCCCTGCCCCGAGACGATGGCCACGGTCGAGGCCAAGGCCGCCCGGTCATGGTCATGGGTGGGGTGCAGGTCGACCAGCGCTGCGGTGGAGGCCTCGAACACGAGCCCGAGCGCTGCGCCCTGAACAAACCGTGCGACAAACAGCAACGCGACGCTGTCGGCGAGGATGAACAGCACCGTGCCGGCCATTGCCGTGAGCACCGCGGCGAACAGGACCGGCCGCCGCCCCACATGGTCGCCAAGGCCTCCGAGGCCCAGCAGCACGGCCAAGTTCCCGACGACGTAGGCGGCGAAGATCAGCGTCAGCACACCAGAGCCGAAGCCATATCGGGTCGCGTAGCTGGAGTAGAGCGCCGTCGGCAGGGTCACCGACAGGGCGAGCACGAACACCGTCGAGGCGGCGATGGCAAATCCCGACCAGGAGGATCGATCGGGCGTCGTGGGCGAGGAGCGGGTGCAGGACGCAGAGCTCATGTCGAATCGTGGCGTCCGTGGCGCCTCATGAGGGGCTCCCGCCCAGGCCATCGGCAGAGGGTCGATCTGTGCGGCGGGTGCGGGCGCAGTCGGTAGAGCTGCGGTCTCGGGGATCGCGGGTCACGTCGGTCATCGTGCCGCGCATCGTAACACACAAACCAGCCATCTGGCTTGTTTGTGATATCGTCGCTTGCGGCAGTGGGCAGATTGCCTGAGACGTGGACAGGAGGCAGCACGACATGAGGCGGACGGCTGAGGAGTTCCAGCGCACCTCGATGCGCTATCGCTTCGAGGATCCGGACATGGACACGTTCTTCGTCGCGGCGATGGGCTGGTCGAAGGCGGGCGCGCTCGACGTCGGTGAGCTGTTCGCCCTCGCGCGCGGGATCGAGGACGGCGATCCCGAGAGCTGGACGCGGCAGTTCCGTGCGCACGCCGAGCTGCAGCGCTCGCTCGCGGCCGACGCGCTCGCGCGAGGGCGGCGGCGCACCGCGGCGGGGCGTTGCTGAAGGCGGCCGCCAGCGCACGCTCCGCGTGGCAGTTCTGCGATCCTGGCGAGCTGCTGACGCAGCTGCTGCGCGAGACGCGGGCAACCTTCCGCGAAGCGATCGACCTGCTCGGGCTGCCCGCCGAGTTCTTCGGCGTGCCCTACGAGGGTGCGCAGCTGCCGGCGATGCTGCTCCGCGCGAGCGATCCCTCGGCGCCGACGCTGCTCGTCGTCGGCGGGGCGGACTCGGCGCTCGAGAACATCTTCTTCACGATCGGCCGCGGCGCCTGGGAGCGCGGCCTGAACGTGGCGATCGTCGATCTGCCCGGGTCGAACGCGACCGCGCTCGACGGGCTGCACTGGACGGGCGAGTCGGAGCGACCGATCGGCGCGGCGATCGACTGCCTGCTGGAGCGCGGGGTCGACCCGGCGAAGCTCGCGCTCGTCGGCTTCAGCCTCGGCGGCTACTGGGCCGTGCGCGCCGCCGGACGCGAGCCGCGGCTCGCCGCCTGCGTTGCCAGCACGCCGTTCCCCGAGCCACGCGAGCTGTTCGGCAGCGCCGCCGTCGCGGCGGCGGCCAAGCGCGGCTCGTCGCGCAGCAACACGGCTGTGCTGCTGTGGAAGGGCGGCGCCGCTAGCGTGCCCGAACTGGCGGCGCGGATGGACACCTGGGTCGCCGATCCGGCCGACGTGCACTGCCCGTTCCTGTCGATCGCCGGGACTGCCGAACCGCCGGTGCTGATGCGCCAGGCGGAGCGCTGGCACGCGGCGCTCGACGTGCCCCGCAAGGACCTGATCGTGTTCGACGCGGCCAGCGGCGCGGACGCGCACTGTCAGATCAACAACCCCACGCGCATGATGCAGGAGGTCTGCGACTGGGTTGTCGAGGTGCTGGGCGGGCCTACGCCTCGTTGAACAGGTCGAGTAGCTGGCGCCGCGCGAACTTCCAGCGCGGCGCCAGCCCGCGGTCACCCGGCTGAAACGGCCGTGACGTCGCGAGCCCGCGCATGACGGTGAGCGCGAACAGCAGGCGCTGCTCGAACTGCGGGCGCGCCGAGACATCGGGCCCGAAGATCTCGTGCCCGAAGTTCATGATCGCCACGGCGATCTGATCCTCTGCCTCACCGAGCGCCTGCGCGAGCTCGGCGTCGGTGCGGGAGGCGAGCCACAGCTCCAGCGCGACGATGAAGAGCCCGTCGGAGAAACTTGCCCACAACAGGTCGAGCGCCGCCTCGGTTCGCTTCTTGCCGCGTGGGAGCTCGCTGATCTGGCGCTCGAGCCGGCTGGTCAGCTGGATCGCGAGGAGCGTCGTCGCCTCGGCGACGAGCTGGGCTCGCGTCGGGAAGTGGTGCAGCTGCGCGCCGCGGGTGACCCCCGACCGATCCGCGACAGCGCGCTGCGTGGTCGCGCCGTAGCCGAGCTCGAGCAGGCACGCGATTGTCGCGTCGAGGACCCGCGCGCGTGTCTCCGCGCGGCGTTCCTCCTGGGTGCGGCGCCTACGCGGGGGAGCGGCGGGAGTCGAGTTACGAGCCATCTGGCTAATTTATAGCGACGCCGGCACCCGGGTCGTCCACGTGTGCGCCAGCGGGGGAGAGCCGCTACGTCGCCGGGCTCCTCGCCGCTCACGTCCCCACGGTCCACGCAGCCGCGACGGGCGGTGGTCCACCGTGCGCGACCTCCGGCGCGTCGCGGCCGCCTGCGCTGCCCTGCTCACCCTCGCAGGCGCCTTCCTGGCCGCGCCGGACTCGCTCAGCCAGGTCATCGCCCACCTCGCCGACCCCGCCGCCGCGCCCGGCACTGTCCCGGCCTTCAAACGATGGGTCAAATGGTTCCTGGCCGGGGACGGCTACTGCTCACCGGCCCTGCACGCCGCAACAGGACCCGCGGTCGGCGCCCTGCACATCATCCGGCGGACCGCCGCCGGCGGCGTCCGGAGCAGACTCCACCCCCCGCCCCGGCCGGGCGTCCGCTACAGCATCACCAACATCCCCGCCTACATTCCCGCCGGATGGCACGATCAGCACCTCGCCCGGTTCGCCGGCCTGGCCCAGGAACAGATGCTGCGCCGCGCCGCCGCCATCCGTCTCGGACGGCCACGGACGGGCCGCGCTGGCGGCGTTTCCGGCTTGACGCGCGCTGGTGATCGTCCGGAGGTTCCGCCCGGCACCTAACACCTTTTGCCGACGCCGTCGACGAAGGCGCGTCAGTGGTGGTGGCCGTGCCGGCCGAGGGTCTCCACGGGGGTCGCGCCGGGGCGGGTCCACTGCGGCATGGGGCGGCTGGTCGGGCCCCAGGTGGCGTTCCCGTCCGCGTCCGAGCGCCAGAACCAGCACGAGCTGCGCCCCTCGGGCCAGCCCTCGGGGTTGTCCTCCCACGCCTCGCCGCGGCCGTAGGGCGTCATGTCGAGCAGGCCGAAGGACCCGTTGACCGGCTCGTTGCCACGGCCCGTCGTGGAGTAGGTGAGGAACACACGGTCGCCGTCGCGCAGGAAGCAGGTGACGGAACCCATGCTGCCGCCGACCGGCGCGTCCACGTCGCGCACCGAGTACCAGGGCTGGGTGTAGCCCATGAACTCGACGTAGGAGGCCACCTCGTCCCAACGGCCCGTGGTCAGGATGGCGAACGAGACGCCGCGGGCGTTGAGGTAGACGGCGTCCTTCAGGTGCCAGGCCGTGGTGGTGCAGCCCTCGCACTGCCCCTGGTGCGGCGCGCCGTCGTACCACATGTGCTTGTAGACCACGAGCTCGTCGCGGCCCTGGAACAGGTCCAGGAACGGGACCGGGCCGTCGGGTCCGACGACCTCGACCGTCCCGTCGAGCTCCACCATCGGCAGTCGGCGGCGGGCCGCCGCGAGGGCGTCGCCCTCGCGGGTGTGGGCCTTCTCGCGGACCAGAAGCTCGTCACGGGCGGCCTGCCAGGTGGCCAGGTCGACCACGGGCGGGCGGCCGGGCAGCGCGGTGGTCGGGTCGTCCGGCGTGGTCGTCATGGTGTCCTCCGTGGTGTCTCGTGCCGGGCAGCGTCGTACGACGTCCTACGGCGGTCACCAGAACAGACGCGCGACCCGGCCGGAACTCATCGCGGCAGGGGGTGTCCTCGGCCGAGCCTGCACGGACCACGTCGGGCTGACAAGTTCACGGACGCGCTCTTGCCACATTGGTCCCGCCGATGCCCCGCCCAACTGGGCGCGGGACGCCGGGCCAGGTGTGGCGCAGCCTCGTGCCGCACAGCATCAGCGGGGCCGGGCCGGTCAGAAAGGCGACGGCGAGGCTGGCGGCGAGGCGGAGCATCCTGCGTTCCCCGCCTGAGCAGGGAAGCCTGCCGGCGTACCAGGCGTCGACGTCGGCCTGCCGGCAGGCCGTGGGCGTGCGTCCCCGGCCATGCAGCCAGGCTAGGAACGCGATCGCCCAGCCGGTGAGTTCCTTGTCCGGCGTGACGAGCGTTCCGTCAACGTCGGCCGGCAGCAAGCCTGATCGCGGTCGTCCCGGTCGTGGGATGAGCCTACCGGGCAAGCCCGCATGAGCGTTAGGCGCCTAGGGCTGTCGGCGGTGCTGGACCGTCCGGCTGGCGGCGACGAGGGGCATGAAGAGGTCGTCCACGATCTCGCGGACCCGCTCCTCGGGGATGGGCTTGTAGGTCATCAGCATGTCGTGGCGCATCAGGTCGAATGGCGTGGACAAGACGATCGGGGGGATGCGGTCGAGGTCGATCTCGCCACGCTCGTGTGCCCGGCGGTAGATCTCCAGGGACCACAGCGGGCGGTCGGCGAGGAGCTTTTCCCGCACCTGGGCCGGGGTGAGGCCGCTGCTGGCCAGCAGGCCGGAGAACACGGCGCTGATGACCGCTGCGAAGCTGACCCGTGCGCTGCTGAAGCCGCTGAGCATCGCGATCATGTCGCCGCGCAGGCTCCCGGTGTCGGGGAGCTCCACGGGGTGCGTCGCGCCGTAGTGCTGGATGGCGGCGAGCACGAGGTCGTCCTTGTTGGGCCAGCGCCGGTACAGCACCGCGACCCCCGTCTTCGCGCGGGCCGCGACCGACTCCATCGTCAGCCTGGCGAAGCCGACCTCGACGAGTTCCGCCCACGCGGCCTCCAGCAGTGCGGCCTCCAGTTCCTCTCCCCGCCGCCGCTGCCGGGTCCGCCCCGCCTGCTCGGTCATGTCGTCAAGCATAGCCACCGAGGCCAATAAGAGATGTTTGCATTTCTTAACGCCGTGCCCTACTCTCATAAGAGAAGGATTCATCTCTTATGGAGGGAGGGGCGTCATGGCAACGACACCAACGTCACCGGCGAAGCCCCCGGTCGAGAAGCTGGACCCGAAGGTCGTCAAGACCGCCCTGATCCTCATCACCGGCGGGATGGCCGTCATCTTCGACACGACGATCGTCAGCGTCGCCCTGCACACGCTCGCGCTGCGGATGCACACGTCGGTCTCCACGATCCAGTGGGTGACCACCGGCTACCTGCTCGCGCTCGCCATCGCGGTGCCGCTCAGCGCCTGGGCCCTGCAGCGCTTCGGCGGCAAGCGGCTGTGGATGTTCTCCCTGGCCGTCTTCCTCGTCGGCTCGATCGGCTCCAGCCTCGCCTGGAACGTCGGCTCGCTCATCACCAGCCGTGTCGTGCAGGGCGTCGGCGGCGGCCTCATGCTCCCGCTGATGACCACGCTCATCTTCCAGGCCGCCGGCGGCAAGTCGCTGGGCAGGCTCGTCACCTACATCGCGATGCCGGCGCTGCTCGGCCCGATCCTCGGCCCTGTGATCGGCGGCGCCATCCTGACCCACCTGAGCTGGCGGTTCATGTTCTGGGTGAACGTGCCGTTCTGCGTCGCGGGCTTCCTGCTCGCCTGGCGGCACCTCGCCGACGACACCCCGAGCAAGGACACGGCTAGCAAGGCACGGCTCGACGTGCCCGGCCTGCTCCTCATCGCACCGGGTAGCTCGGTGCTCCTGTACGGCCTGGCCAACGCGGGCACCGACGCCGGGTTCTGCCACCCTGACGTCATCATCCCCCTGGTGATCGGCGTCGCTCTCATCGCCGCGTTCACCGGGTACGCGCTCAGGAAGGCCCGCCCCCTCGTCGAGATCAGGCTGTTCGCCAAGCGCTCCGTCGCCTCCGCCAGCGCGGCGCTGTTCTTCTCCGGCTTCTCCCTCTACGGCGCGATGCTCCTGATGCCGCTGTTCTACCAGGACCTGCGCGGCACCACCGCCCTCACCGCCGGGATCATGCTCGTCCCGCAGGGCATCGGCACCGTCTTGTCCCGCACCATCGCCGGGGGCAACATCGACAAGTACGGCTCGCGCCGCATCGTCCTCATAGGCTGCGCCATCGTCGCCGCCTCGACCGTGCCGTTCGCCTTCGCCGGGCCGGATACCAACTCGTGGCTGCTCGCCCTCTGGATGATCATCCGGGGATTCGGCCTCGGCGCCGTCACCATGCCCCTGATGGTCGCCGGCTACATCGGCCTGGACAAGGAGCAGATCCCCCACGCCAGCGTGCTGACCCGCATGGCCCAGCAGGTCGGCGGCTCGTTCGGCACCGCCGTCCTCGCGGTGATCTTGGAGGACGCCATCGCCGCGCACCACGGAGCGCTCGCTGACGCGTTCCACGTGGCGTTCTGGTGGTCCGTCGGGTTCGCCGCCGTCGCCGTGCTGCTCTCCCTGTGGCTGCCAGGCGCCCAGCGCGCGCCGGAGCCCGGCCACAGTGACGCCCTGACCCAGCACAAAGATCCCGTCGAGGCCTAGCGGCGGGCAAGGGTCCGCAGAGCCCGGCGTCATGGATAGGTGTACGTCGCTGGGTCCGCCGTTCAGCCGCGATCGTCCGGTTCGGCTGGTGCCGCCGGGCCTTCGGCGCCGTTGAGCGTGAGAGGCGCGGTTGACTGCTGCTGCCGCCAGGCCCCGGGCGCGATGCCGTGGTGGCGGCGGAAGGCGGCCGCGAACGCGTAAGGCGAGCCATATCCGACCGTGGCGGCGATGTTCGCGAGGCTGAGTTCGTCAGCGCGCAGGTGGTCGCGGGCGAGAGTCATCCGCCACTCCGTGAGGTACTGCAGCGGGGCTTGCCCGAGCGCGTCCCGGAAGACTCGCGCGAATGCGGCCCGGGACAGGCCGCTGATCGCCGCGAGCTCGGGCACTGTCCACGAGTGACCGGCGTCTTCGTGCATGGCCTGCAGCGCGGCGTGCAGGCGTGGGTCGCCGGACGCCCGGTACCAGCGGGGTGCGGTCGCGCTGCGGCGGAAGTCGCTGCGGAGGGCCAGGACGAGCAGCACGTCGAGCAGGCGGTCGAGCACGGTCTGCTGGCCGGGCTCCACGTTGGTGAGCTCGCGGGACACCAGCACGATGACTTCGCGGAGCGGTTCGTCGACCGCGGACGAGAGCGTCAGCACGCGCGGAAGGGCGTCCAGCAGCCCGCTGGCGACGTCACCCGAGAACTGGTAGGCACCGCACAGGAACACCGTCGCCCCGCGGTCAGCGTCGGCCGCGACCTGGCGGTACTGGACCCGGAATTCGTCCGGCTCCAGGCAGCAGGCCCCCGGTTCGTGCGCGATGTGGTGAGCGGAGCCGCCGCGCACCAGGCTGATCTCCCCTGGCCGGAGCTCCACGGCATCGGCCGGGTCGTCGAGCCACAGCCACGCCTTGCCCCGGGTCACGGCATGCACCGCGAGCTGGATGGAGCCGCCCAGGCGCAGTCCCCACGGGGGCATGACCACTGTGCGGGCGAAGACCGCCCCGGTTGCGCGCGCCCGCATGAGGTGGTCGTACAGCAAGTCCACACGCCAAGATTGCGAGTAACACGCGTTGAAGTCAACGATTTGAGAGGATCAAATAATAATCTGAGCGTAATGCACATTGATCCGCTCATCATAAGGGCTGAATGCTTAAGGCATGACCAACACATCCCACGCAGCGCTCATCCTCGGCGGCAGCGGCCGGACAGGCTCGCTTGTCGCCAGGCACCTCGCCGGGCACGGTATCCCCGCCCGTACTGCGTCGCGTCACGGCAGCGACGTGTTCTTCGACTGGGACGACCCGGCCACCTATCCGGGTGCCCTCGCCGGGACGGACCGGGTCTACCTGGTCACCCCTGTGCTGCGCGTGCGTTACGCACTCCGGGTCGCCGAGTTCCTGGACCAGGCCGAGGCGGCCGGCATGCGGCACGTCACCCTCCTCAGCACCTACAACGGCGACCGGGCGCCACGCGAGATCGACATCGCGGCGGTCGAGGCTGACCTCGCAGCGCGGGAAGCGTTCACGCACTCCATCCTGCGCCCCGCCTGGGTGATGCAGAACTTCACCGACGATCACCTCCCCGTCATCAACGGAACCCTCACCGTCCCGAGCGGCGGGGGCAGCGAGGCATTCGTCGACGCGGCCGACATCGCGGCGGTCGCGGCCGAGACCCTCCTCAACCCGGGCGCGCACGCGGGCACCCGCTACGCTCTCACCGGGCCGCAGGCCCTCACCTTCGGTGACGTCGCCGCGATCATCGCCGCCGTGAGCGGCCGGCCCGTCGGGTATAAGGACATCGACCAGGAGGCCTGGATCAGCGGGGCGATCGCGGTCGGCGTGCCCGCCGACTACGCCGTCATGCTCCGCTGGCTCACCGGTGCCATCATCGGCGGCGACGGGTCCCAGCCCACGGGCGATGTCGAGACCGTTACCGGCCGGCCGCCGGCCAGCTTCGAAGCATTCGCCCGGCGCAATGCCGCCGCCTGGACCACTCCGGAGGACAAGTGACCAAGTACACCAGCGACAGCTCGAACTTCGGTGCCGACGGCCCCTTCTTCCGCATCATCCGGGAAGGGCTGGAGGGCCTCGCCGACGGCGAGGACTACTTCGACCTCCTGGCCGACGATGTCGTCGTCGAGTACGTGATCTCCGTGCCCGGCTACCCCAGGCGCGTTGAAGGGCGGCAGGCCGTGATTGACCTGTACAGCGGCTACGACGGCTACATGGCCGTGCACACCGCCGACAACCTCCGCGTCTACCGGGACCCGGAAGCGTCGGTGGCCGTGCTCGAGTACGAGGTACACGGTGAATCGGTGCTGACAGGTCGGCCGTACAACAACCGCTTCGCCTCCATCATCACAGTCAAGGACCGCAAGGTGACCCGCTGGCGGGACTACCTTGACCCGATCGCCGTCTTCGACGCCAGCGGATGGCCCAAACGCTGATCAAGGCGGCCACGACCACTGATACCGCACGAGCCGCGACATGGCCCCACGCGGCGCCTTGACTTGGACCCGCCATCTTGCCCCGGAATGTTACGACGGTACCTCGCAGGCACGAGAGCACCGATGCCTGCCCGCTGCGGCGCAGGTCGTCGGGTTGGGTACATGAGGGGTCTATCGCAGGTCCATCGGAGGTCAATCTGCGACCACGGTAGGCGCATGCTGCCAGGCTGTCAGTCGCGTTGCGTGCCGTCGGGCCAGATCACGCGTACCGGCGTGCCGTGCTCGGCGGTCTCGGCCTGGAAACGACGGCGCAGCCAGGCCGTCGAGCAGGCCCGCGCGCTTGGCCTGCTCGCACCGTCCTCGCGCAGGCGCAACGCCGACTGGCGGGTGATCGGGTTAGCGCCCGGTCACATTCCCGCCGCCGCCCCGAGCACCGCCAGGCCGGCCCACCAGGCGACGAACCCAGCGATGAGCAGCCACGCGACCGGGTTCCCGAAGTTGAGCATCCAGCCGACGCCGAAGCGGGCGCCGACCACGATGGCGGGGTCGTCGCGGTTGACGTAGAGCAGCCCGGCCTTCCAGAACCGGTCGTCGTCCCGGTCGGTCCCGGCCGCGCGGGCGAGGCCGTGCACGTTGCCGTTCAGCCGCGACCCGCCCTGGCCCGTCCGCGCGGCGACGGCCCCCAGCAGCAGCACGCCGGCCGCGAACGGCAGCACGGGCAGGGCCCGTCCAATGCCGGAGAGCCGGTAGACCTGCCAGTCGGGCAGGGCGATCAGCAGCAGGCCGAGGTCTGCCAGCGCGGCCATGGTCAGCAGTGCCCGGGTGATGACGGCGAGGAAGCGGCGGTAGCGCAGCGTCGACGCCGCGGGGTCGGCCGCCTCGATCTCCGGCCGGGAGCGGTGGACGATCAGCATGAGCCCGCTGTACACGGCGGTGAAGTACAGCTGGCCGGCCACTACCAGGACGCTGACGACCGACTTGGACACACGCTGACCGGACCCGGTGACGATGTAGGCAGGCAGGCCGGGGTAGCGCAGCGCGCCGACGGCGGCGGTCGCCGCCATGACGGCCAGGGCGGGCACCAGCCAGCGCACCGGGAAGCGGGGCGGATCGGTGCGCCAGCTGGTATCGGCGACGACCGTCTGCCGCAGTCCCGCGAACCAGTCGTCCGCGTTCTTGACGGCGGCGATCTTGCGCCGCGCGACCCAGAAGCAGCCGAAGCCCGCGGCCAGTTCCGGCAGCAGGATGATCCTGGTCAGCCACGATGGCCAGTGGCCTTGCACCGTCACCGCGACGAGGGTGCAGCAGACGCCGATGGCTGCGGTCCGCCAGTAGTAGGCCCGCCGTTCCCGGCCGATGACCGGCGCCCCCGCCCGCTCACGGGGAACGCGGACCCCGAACTGCAGGGTCGGCCGGGTCACCGCGGGCATCAAGCACATCAGCGCCCCGACGGCCAGCACGGGGGAAACCGCGGCCAGGCTCGTGGCGCTCATGGCGAGCCTCCGCCTCGGTTCCACACCTCCGCTACAGCGGCGGGGAAGGCGAAATCCGCCAGGGCAGCCCGGCATTCCCGGACGATGTCGGTGGCTGGCATCCCCTGGGCGGCGGCCTCGGCGAGCAGCGTCTGCAGCCGGCCCGTCCAGTCCTGGGCCCAGGCTGGATCCGGCGGCCCGCTGCCCGCGTCGCGGCGCACCACCGCGCCGGACTTCCGGCCGAGCCGCAGCAGGCCCTCCTGCCGCAGCAGGTCATACCCCTTGTTCACGGTGTGGAAGTTCACGCCCAGGTCGACCGCCAGCTGCCGGGTGGACGGCAGCGCGGAGCCGGCCGGCTGCCGGCCGCGGGCGATCGCCTCCACGATCCGGTCCCTGATCTGCTGGTAGATGGGCACGGGACCATCTGGTTCGATGCTGAGCAGCATCACGCCTCCAGGATCTCACTGACCGCCGCCGCGCTCATCGCTGGCTCTCCTCCCGGCCGGCGTTAGACCCCGCCCGATGGCATATATGACAGCAGTTATAGAACAAATCACGCTCTGCTGTCAAACGCTCCGCCGTCCACCCGGGCGCTCATGCCGACCGACGGGCCGGCCGCTCGCCCGGGGCAAGGCCGCGGTTTGACTGCAGCTCCATCTGTTCTATACGTTATAGAACAGATGATTAACGTAGCGACCGTGACACCGCCGTTCCCGGCGGGCAGGGAGGCGTCAATGTCGGCCAGCATCGGGTCAGTCGGAAAGGCAATGGCCAGGCCATGGTCGTGCCGCGGCCGGGGACGGCGTCGGCCCGGCCGGGTCGCTGGCCTCATCGGGGTGGCGGTTGGCCTAGCGCTGGCCCTGGCAGCGTGTACGTCGGCGCAGCCATCCAGCTCGGCTGCAGCGGGGGGCAGCCAGCCGACTGTCCTGCCCGGGATGTCCTGCGCGTGGCCGGCGGAATTTAGCGCGCAGACGGACAACATAGCGTTCCCTGATGCGGCAGAGACATACTTCCTCCAGCAGATCGTGGCGTCCGCGGGCACACGGATCGTGCTGTCGGGCCTCTTCCCGGACGCCCGCTACGCCTCGATCCAGGTCTATACGCCTAGCGGTGTCGGCGCGTCCCTGCCCGACTACCGGATCGCCCCGCAGCCCGGCAGCCTGAATCCCTGGCGGCAGCAGGCCGCGCCCGGCGGCCGGTTCACGGTGACCATCCGCTCGGATCCTGCACCGGGCCAGGCCAACACGCTGCCGATGCCCGCCGGCACCACGAGCCAGCACCCGGGTTACCTCATGTACCGCGTCTACCTGCCGGCCGGGGGTGGTGGTCTTTCGGCCGTGCCGGTTCCGGTGCTGACGGTGGAGCAAGGGGGCTCGGCGCGCACGCTTCCCGCCTGCAGCAGCCACAACGCCCCCGTGCACCCGCCGGCGGTAAGCGGGTCCGCCGCCTCTGCGGGCGCGGGCGGATCCGGTGCAGCAGCGCCCCCGCCACGCCAGCTGGAGTTCTTCAAGCCTCCGCAGAGCACGTTCAATAATGGGGGGCTCGCCAACGTCGACACCAGCTACGTCCTGGCCTACCTGGTCCGCCCGCCGGCAGCCGACGTGGTCGTCGTCACGGCGAAGGCGCCGACCTTCGCGCCCGGCAGCCATCCCTCTCCCTGGCCGGCCCGGGGCGAGGACGTCCGCTACTGGTCGATGTGCATCGGCTTGCTAGCTCCCCCCACTCCGGTCGTCGCCAACAAGCTGCCCGGGGGAGGGACCGACTACGGGTGCCGCGCCGATAAGGCCACCAGGCTGAACGCGGCCGGGGATTACACCTACGTGATCGGCAGCGAATCGCAGCGGGCTGCCATCAGCCGCGTCCCCGGCGTCACCTTCCTGCCCTTCTCCACCACCCACCCGGCTGGCCCGTACCTCCTGGGCCTGCGGAACGTGCTGGTCAGCTCGTCGTTCGCGCACTCGCCCCAGGGCGTCACGCAGGCCAGCGACCCGGCGGCGGCCGCGGCCGTCATGGGTTCCTACTATCCGCGGGCGGCGGTCTGCCCGCTGGCGACCCTCACCGCCAAAGGCCCGCAGGCATGCCTGCGGTGAGCAAGGCAGCAGGCATTCGCTACATTATTTCTATAGGAGATAGAACAGATACAACAGGAGGTGCAATAGTGCGGACTTGCGGGCAAGCGGGAGGCGCCCGGTGGGCACAGGAGGAGGGCGGAAGTCAGCGGTGACTCTGCGGTGTATGAAGGCCTGGACGAGGCGGGAACGGCCCGCACCGGGCAGGCTGCCCAGAAGCCGCCACCGGCCCGGACGGTGCCCGCGGCCATCGAGGTCAGCCACCTGACCAAGGTTTTCGGCGGGCGTACCGCCGTGTCCGACGTGTCGTTCAGTGTCGCGGGCGGCGAGGTGTTCGGGTTCCTGGGGCCGAACGGGGCGGGTAAGCCCGTTACTGGATTGTGACTTTCATTGCCGCCGGGTCTGGGCGCTGGACCGGCAGGAGATTGGCCTTGGCCAGCGCTGTGGTGTGCCGTTCCCCGGAGACTGCCTGGCATGCCTGCCCGCAGGACCTGCCGTCAGTTGAACTAAGTTATCTCGATTCCGACACCCGGGGAGGTGGGGGTCGGGCGGATCCCGGCCGCGGACCGGCATTACCGGAGTTCTCCACGATCCTTCTCCGACGTAAATGGCCAGGTCCTCTTCTCTACGACACGCAAGATCCCAAGAACTATGATAAAGCCCAATCCGAAGATGGCTTTGCGTGACGAGTCAGAGATAGGCAATGACTGAGATGGAAGGAAAGTGCATATGGCAATAGCGACTGTTAGAACGAGCCCAATTCGACCAGCAAGCCGCAGTCGCTTTGCGTACTTGGTCCCCAATCTTAGTAGTTCTACTCGCGATAGATACTGATCATGCCATGGATACACGCCCCGCACGTTGGGATGCGTAGACAAAAACTCTTCATCCTTTGCTGGGGTGGGAGTTACACTACTGTGGATCGATGTGAAGCACGAGAATACTAGGGCAATACCCCAAAGCAACCATTCGATCATCGAGCCATTCATTGCCTTCTCCCTAATATCATCTTTATTGGCTGCATGTTCGCGTCAGCTTGAAGCGGCGAAGTGCCAACCCCATGTCGCGATACGCATGTGATCCGCTACTCACTGTAGATCGAGGACTAGCACCAGAGCCGAACGGTCCGGTCCATGCCGGCTGAGGCAAGGAACTCGCGGTTAGGGCTGAATGCGACTCTAAACACCCAACCCGTATGACCCATTAGGGTTCTCAGGTGCTCACCGGTAGACGGATTCCACAATCGAATTGTCTTATCCGCGGACGCCGACGCAAGGAGTTCCCCATCAGGGCTGAAAGCTACTCCACTCACCACACTCCGGTGGCCTTCCAGCGTCCGCAAGCAATGTCCGTTTGAGGAGTCCCAGAGCCGCACGGTCTTGTCCTTGCCAGCCGTGGCCACCAGGTTGTCGGTTCTGCTGAATGCGACGTCCTGGATGCCCGATGTATGCCCGCTTAGAGTGAGCACCGGTTTCCCGTCGGGAATGGTCCATATAGTGGCCGTTCCGTTTGCGCCGGCGGTGGCCAGGAGGCTCCCGTCGCGGCTGAATGACACCGCCGTGACAGCCGTCGTGTCTGTGGAGAGACTCCTGAAGCGTGTCCGAGTCATCGCATTCCAGAGTCCTGCAGAGCCATCTCCACTGGCCGTAGCGATCAGCGTTCCGGTTGGGTCGAAGGTCACACCGAGGACTGGTTTGGCATGGCCCATGAGGGAACCAATGCGCTCTCCAGTGGCAGGGATCCACAGGCCGACGGTCGTGTCCCCGCTCGCGGTGGCCAGCACCTGGCCGTCAGGGCTGAAGGCCACACAGACTACGGGCCCTTTGTGTCCCTTGAGGATCCGGAGACGGCGCCTCGTACTCGGATCCCACAACCAGACATGCTTGTCATTGCAGCCGGAGGCGAGAAGGCCGCCGTCGGGGCGGAAGTCGACCGAGTAGACGACGGGGAATTTGCGCGGTGGCGTGTGCCTCAAAATTCCCACGAGGACAGCGGGTCCACATACGGCCGACGAGAGCAGAGGGAGGTGGCCCACAGCTGGCAGAACGAGCGCCAGCCGATCATCTGTCTCGTCTACCAGGTTGTCGCGGCCCAATCTCCTATTGATCTCCCTGGATTCAACGAGTGCTCGCGCGGACTCGGAGTAGCGCCCCAGTACGAGGGCGAGTTCGCCTTTCAGGAACAGTTGTTTCGCTCTCTCGATTCGCTCGTCCCGAGGCATGGAATCACGGTAGTCTTCTAGGACGTCGAGAAGTCCGAGCGCATTGTCGATGGAACCCAGCGCCTCGTCATATCGTGACATGGTGGCGAGAACGAGGGCACTCTCGTAGAAGAGGGCCATCGCTTGTAGCTGAGACATCTCCGAGTCCACCGGCCTGTCGATCTGAGTGTGCATTCTGGATAGTCCGTTCAGAATGCGTTGCAGTTCAGGCAGCGACTGTTCGTAGTGCCCCTGGTCGTTTCGGTTTCCGAACCAGTACCCCTGCCGAGCGGCGACAGCGTCGTAGGCTAGTCGGAGTTCCAGGAAGGATCTCTGCGGAGAGCCGATGACTCTACCGAGGACGTAGCTTGTCAGAAGTACTCCCACGCCCACTGCGAGCCATCCGCTGGGCGCGAGAAGCCCAAGCCGGTCGGGTAGGTGCGGGACGTAGCGCCTGCCCGACACAGCAGTCACGAAGTACAGCGAGATCAGAAAGACCGCGGCCTTGTATGCAAGGTTTGCTGTCAGTGTCGGCATCCTGAGGAGCATCGGCGCATGCCTTCCGATGAACCTGTACACGGACCAGGCCGTGGCAACCGGCCCCACGACCGTGGCGTCGACCGGCTTCAAGGGCAAGCCAAGATTCTCGGTCTTCAGGTCAACGACGGTCTTCACGTCCTCCGAGGAAAGGCCTTGTGGACGCGGCGGCGGATTCTCACGATTGAAGTACTGGACCTGGCTACGACGGCCGACCTGAAAAAGGAAGGTCAGGCTACCTAGGTAGAATAGTGCCAGGGCTCCATACAGTGAAATCTTCGAAAGGTATAGCATCTACGCTCACCTCCTCGGATCCGTTTAAACCTCCCCCTTGCCGCATATAGGGCTACTACCCGGAGAATTCCCTACTGGCGAGGCCATCGCACCTCACATCTGATCCGGCCCAACCCCCACGGTCACGATGGACAGTCCTCACAGACTGTGGGAAGAGGCGCAAGTCTCACCCTCCGTAGTCTTTGGGTACCGCGCGAAAGGACCCAAGTCCCGGCATCGGCTCTGGTCTGCGGCATGTCGCCGAACCCGGTTCGATGCACCTCGCGCTTGCGCACTGCCGGTGCGCTCCACGTTGACCCGGGCGTGGCATCGGCGTGTTGACGGGGCACTCATCCGGGCAATCCGGACAGGGAAGCACCGCCGCGTCATGCGGATGCGGGGCGCAAACCGTCTAGAGCGTCTCAAGGATAAAGTGAGCCCGATCCGTAAAGGATCAAGCCGAGCCAGGCAAAGGCGAATGATTCACGAGCAGGCGAATGATCAGCTGTGACCTGAACAGGAGGGACATAAGCGAAATCCGCCGATTTGGGCGCCTATCGGGCGCGGCCATGCATCCAGGTGGCTTGCTCAGCTTGGATAGCCGCTATCTTGCGCGGCTCAACGCAGGTTTCCATAGGCCGCGCCTCCAGCAAGGGCGCGAATCTCCGTGTTAAGAGCGCTGCTAACCGAACATAGCCAGTCGGCATCTCGGCTATGCGGAATGATTGTTCTGCGCGGCATTCGCGATCAACCTGCATGAACCGCAGGTCGTCCATAACGCTTCTCGCGCTCGCTGCCTATGGTCTTCTTGCCGCGCAGCGTGATGACACTCCGGCAGTG
>Ga0116221_1000393_pt1 | contig 29625 bp, 25 predicted proteins | sample Sb_taG_5_FD_88965 | JGI IMG/M metagenome (GOLD analysis project Ga0116221, IMG submission 88965) | Peat soil microbial communities from Weissenstadt, Germany - Sb_50d_8_FC metaG | ecosystem: Environmental > Terrestrial > Soil > Wetlands > Peat | place: Germany: Weissenstadt | collected 2010-09-21 | reverse complement strand
TGCCGCCCGCTGGAGTTTGCGTTATTCCCGGCTGCAAAACAATTCGGATGATTTCTGCGGCCAAATTCCCGCTCTCTGCCTGCAGACCGGATTGGGCTGCGACCTTGTCTTTCTCGATGGCGTCGCGGGCTTGTTCGACTTGGGCCTTGGCCTTGTTTCGCACCTCGGCAAGAGCCGCAGCGCGCGCCCGCTGCGCCTGCTCACGAATTGCTTCCTGGTTCTTGAAAACTGTCATCCGAGCTTCGCGCAGGCGCTGCTCGTATTCCGCGGTTCGCGCCTCGGCTGCGGCTATGTCGGCGCGCGCCTTCTCAACCGCGCCTTCGGTTTTGCTCCGCCTCTCGGCCAACACCCTCACAAGCGGTTTGTGAACAAGCGCAGTGTAGATCGCATACAGCAGAACCATGAAGACAATGGTCGGTATGGATCCGAGCAGTAATTCCCCTACTTGTCTGAGCGTCTCGTCCATATCTTGAACTTGATAAAAACTTCGAGCGAAAGAGGGCTTTAAGAAACCATCAAACCTAACATCCTACAAGGCTTAGTGTCAACGTAAGTGCGTTCCCAAAACCAGGCGAGAGCCGAGTCGAGGAACGTGGTCTGCGCCGATTGTCAAGCCTATTGTCGACTTAAAGGAAAGAACACTTGACTTCTGGGATAGCAGGTCTAGCATGGAAATATCACCTCCGATCCAATTCAGGATCGAGTGGGCCGATAGCCAAGGACTGTCACCGCTTCTTGGTTGCCGGCCCATTTAAATTTAGTCGTTGGCTGACGGTCGTTGGCTTAGGAGCCTGGCCGATGTCGGGCGACAAAACGGTGAACTCGGCTCACTGACTTATTTCAAATTTCCGTTAGGACTTGGCGGCTCAATTTTCTACCACCCATTCCCGCACTCTCCGTACCACCGACTCCGGCGCTTCTACTTCCAGCACCACTAGCCCATCTTTGTACTTACGTGAATAAATCCGCGCTCGCGCTTCGAGCAGCGCCAGCGTCTTTCCTTCTTTCTGAGGCACACGCAAATGGATGCGGCTGAGCGCATCCCCTTTTAACATCTGGTCGACCCGGTCTAGAAGCGTGCCCATTCCTGTGCCTTTAGCGGCCGAGACATGAACGGTATTGGCGACGTCGCGCAGGCTGTCGCGCTGCCGCGGAGGCAGCAGGTCAATTTTATTCATCACCCGCAGGCGCGGCTTCCCATCTGCTTCCAGCTCCTTCAGCACTTTCTCCACCTGCGCGTCTTGCTCGGCGGATAGCGGGCTGCTGGCGTCGGAAACTTGCAGGATGAGTTCCGCGCGCTGCACTTCTTCGAGCGTCGCTCGAAAGGCGGAAACCAGGGTGTGGGGCAGGTTGCGAATAAAGCCTACAGTGTCAGATAACAATACCTGGCGCCGCGAAGGCAGCGTGATTCCTCGAATCGTCGGGTCTAAAGTAGCGAACATCTTTGGCGATTCCAGCACGGCCGCCTGAGTCAGCGCGTTGAACAACGTGGACTTCCCCGCATTGGTGTAGCCCACCAGAGCTATCAGCGCAACCGGAACCGATTCGCGTCGTTGGCGCTGTTGAGTGCGAATGCGTCGGACATTTTCTATTTGCTCTTTGACGTGTCGAATGCGACGGTAGATCTTCCGGCGGTCAGTTTCAAGTTGGGTTTCACCCGGACCGCGGGTGCCAATGCCGCCGCCCAGTTGCGACATTTCAATTCCGCGGCCTCCCAGCCGCGGCAGCATGTATTCGAGTTGTGCCAGTTCCACCTGCAACTGGCCTTCACGGGTGCGAGCGTGTTTGGCGAAAATATCGAGGATGAGCTGAGTGCGATCAATCACCCGCGTGTTGACGACTTTTTCGATATTGCGCTGCTGGGACGCAGTGAGGTCGTGATCAAACAAGAGAAGATCAGCGCAGACCGATGCTGCGGCCGCCGCGATCTCTTCCAGTTTGCCCTTCCCAATCAGTGTAGCCGGGTCGGGCTTGTCGCGGTGTTGAAGAAACTCGCCAGCGATTTGCGCACCGGCACTGGTGGCAAGGGAGCGCAATTCGTCCAGCGATTCTTCTGCGCTGAACTCCGGAATCCGCGGCGCTTTCGAAGCCCCGGGCACACTGGGGGCACTATCTCGCGCCGCCTGCGCGCTAGCGGTCAGGGAGCCTTTCGCGGTTTTCGCGACAGACCCCGCCCGCGAACGCACGCGGTAGTCAATCCCAACCAGAAAGGCGCGTTCCGTCGAATCGCGATCCGCGGACGGCGAAATCGATGCCCGCCGTGTGCGCTCTCTCTTGCCGGACACTCTGGACTCTGAACTGCGCAAAGACTGGCTGCCTTATCCGTCCGTACCGGACGCGCTGGGAGCCGGAGCAGGCTCGGTACCGGGGCCTGGAGGTGGCACCATGGCCGGCTTTTCGCCGTGGCCATGCGCAACCCTCCCCATTGCCACCGTCGAAATAGCGTGTTTGAAAATCAACTGCTCTTGATTGTTCGTCTCAAGCACGACGGAATACTTGTCAAACGAACGGATGCGCCCCGTCAGCTTGACACCGCTCAAGAGGTAAATGGTGATATTCAATCTTTCTTTACGGGCAGTGTTGAGGAAGGTGTCTTGAATGTTTTGCGCCGGCTTGTTTTCCATGCCGATCTCCTTAGCTTTCTCGACCGCGAAAGCTTTCTGAACTACACAGGGTCAGTTCCTCATGCCGCAACCAGCACAGCATTCAAGGAACATGGGGGGAAAGCTTGGATGCGTGTGCGCCTATCCGCCGCGCCTTAGCACCCAAGGCAACACTCCGTACAATACGGCCTTGGCCCACACTTTTCAAGCCAGCCGTTCATCAACCACGCCGCCGGCGACGTTCGCCTTTCTACCCTTGCGATTTACCCAATTCTGAGGTAACTTGACGTGCTGCAGGCGTGAACGGAAGTGTGCTGCATGGCAGCGCGCTCGCAATTGCTTTTGCGTCAGAATTAGCCTGCTTTCGTGAATACAGGATGAAACGGATTTTGAACCTGCTTCGACGGTCCCCCGGCACCCAGTTGGGGCCGCTCGAGCAACAACTGCTTTCCGCGTTGTGGCTGCGTGGAAGCTCGACCGTGCGCGAGATGCTGGATGCCGGAGATATAAAGCTCGCCTACACTACCGTGATGACCACGCTGGACCGGCTCTACAAGAAGCAACTGTTGAACCGCGCTCCCGAAGGCAGGGCGTTTCGCTATTCTCCCAAGTACACGCAGGAAGAACTGGAAAGAGCTGCTGTAGGCGAGACCATCCGGCAGTTGCTGGGCTCGGGCGCCGCGGCCTCGCTTCCACTTTCGTATCTGGTGGAGGCAGTCAGTGAACATGACGCTCGTTTGCTGGACGATCTGCAGCGATTGCTGGATCAAAAACGTCGCGAACTTCGCGGTGAACCTCGGCGGGAACTCCGCAGTGAGGAGAAACACTGATGTTCGCAGCGCGCTGCATCGGAGTCTCGCTGGCTGTGTTCGTCGTGCTGTATGTATTCCTCTCCGTGGCGATTTCCCGGGGATGGGCACTGATTCAGCGCGTGTTTCAGCCGCGCTCGGCCCGCGGCTCGGCTGATTTGTTGTTTGCACTACGCGTCCTCCCTTTGGCAGTGTCGTCATTGGTAACGTTAGCGTTTACCTTGCCATCGTTCTTATTGCTGGAACCCCGCTCGACCGATGAAGCAATCGGGACGGCTCCGCTCGCGCTTGGCTTTTGCTGCCTGATCCTGCTTGCGGCGGGAATCGCGCGCGCGGCTGTGGCTCAACGGAAAGCTTCGCGGGCGTTGGTCAAATGGCTCGACGGCTCCATACTTATGGAGTCTCAAATTGCGGAGTCCGGCAGCGCCGTCCCGATTTTTCGGACGGGCAGCAACGCCCCGACTCTGACCGTTGCCGGCGTCTGTTTGCCCAAGGTGTTGGTGTCTGAGGCCGCTGTAGCCACGCTCAACGCGCCCGAACTTCGCACTGCTCTGCGGCATGAGATCGCACACGCGCTTCGCTACGACAATCTGAAGAAACTGGTCTTCCGGTTTTCGGCGTTTCCGGCGATGGCGGATTTGGAGCACGCCTGGTCAGAAGAAACCGAGATGGCTGCCGATGATGCCGCCGTCTCGAGCTTCCGAGACGCACTCGATCTGGCGGCCGCGCTGATCAAGGTTTCGAGATTAGGACCGCAACCTTCCCCTGAACTGACCACGGCCCTGCTGCACACCTCGACCGCGTTGAGCACTCGGGTGCAACGGCTGGTCGCGTGGAACAAAGTGCGGAAGCCGCAAACCGGTGGAAGATGGTGGTACGCGCTGCCCGCGGCAGCGGCTACCTTCATGGTCGTGGTTTCGACTTACAGCTCAGTGCTCACTCGAATGCACGCAGTGACCGAGTGGCTGGTGCGTTGAAAGCCTTTTCCAACCGCGCAATCGTCGCTCATACCTCTTCCCGGCAATGAGCTCGGCGCGCAACTACATCTTCACTGGCCCAGCAATCCGTACACAGTTAAGCGCTGCACTGCCGGAACGTAGACCTTGCCGTTGGCTACAGTGGGCACGGTGAACTTCACGGCGCCGCCGGGATTGTCACGCGAAGCGTTCTGGCCGCTGTTGTAGAGTTCGGTGCCGATATTAGTGGCGTCGTAGGCATGCAACGTTGCAGAGCCGCTTCCATAATCGTCCGTCTGCAACACCCAGACGATTGCATCGCTGGTGCCATTCGCGGAGATCGACGGCGAGGGGCCCGGAAAACCAAAATAAGTCGGCGACAGCGAAATCGCGCCGCTTGAGAGCAGCCCGGTCGTTGGATCGAAAGTGTACTGCCTCAAATTGTCGTCACTGCCGCCGAAGTAGACATTGTTGTTCCACCATGCTGGCGTGGCCCACAGACCTCCGATCGCGTTCTCCATGTCCTGCACAATCTGATTGCTTTTGAGATTGAAGTGTCCCATCTTGTCGCGATCGATCAGGTAGATAGAGCCTTCCTTGCCCACTTGCACCAGCAGGTGCCGATGGGGAGCGCCCATGCCCTGATCGGGCAATAAGAGGACACCCCCAGAGCCAACATCAGTGTCGTTGTTCGAAAGATCGAGCTGGTTGTAGGGAGTGAACCAGTCAGCCAAGCGGAAGCGGTTGCCGACAGGTTGGGCGAGTTTCGTTACCGTGTCGCTGAAATCGTCTCCGCCCTTCTTGCCATCGTAAGTCCCGTTGCCGGTAGCTACAAAGACGTTGAATTCACTATCGCCAGCCAACCCAGTGCCGGATTGCCAAACGCCTCCCAGTCCGCCGTTGGGAGTGGAGATCCAGATCGCGGTCTGCTTCAGCGTGGTCTCGTCATACGACATCACCCACCCGTGATACGGTCCATTGTCGCAGTGCGAAGCCCAGCCGATATACACATTGCCGTTCTGGAGAAGCAAGCCAGGCCGCTGCCCCTCGGTCAATGGATCGAAGTAGACCACTCCATTGACGTTACCGTCTCCTTTTCCCTTCACATGGGCGCTGATGACCACGGGTGAGCCGGATCGTTCTGCGCCGGTCGTGATGTCCAGCGCGTGCAAACGCTGAAAAAATTTGCCGCTCTCTTTGGTCTTTGCGATCACGTACATCGTGCCCGTCGTGGTATCGATCACAGGAGTACTCGTGATCCCGATTTCGGGGACAATGTCGCTACAATTCACATCGCTGCTCGATACCGTGGTGATGCCTCGTTTGGGGTGAATGAAACTCGTATGCCACAGTGGAGAACTGTTCAGTCCGGTCTTGCTGTCGGCATCGAAGGCATAGACACTGTCGTGCTCCGTGGCCACGTACACAACGTTGTGAACGCCAAGGCCTGGGATGTTTACGTTGGGTACATAAAGCGGTTGCGCGTACACGTAACCGCTAACGGCGTGCGCGAAAAGCTTGCCAAAGCCTGCGGTGTTCACGTTCGACGGCGTCAGAATGGTCTCGCTGAGGTTTTGCCCGTCCCGGCTGTTATCGTTGCGTGAAGTTGTCACGCTGACTTGCGCATGAAGCGGAAAGACGAAGGCTGCGAAGAGGGCCAGAATTTTCCAGACAAGTGACTTCATGTATCTCCTCAAGGGCGAGAATTTGCAGTGCCGAAACCCGGAACGGCTTGACTGAAGCCACTTTCAAAGCGTCAGGGGCGAAAAACAGTCTTCTACTGGAGCACTGAAATGTCAAGAGCGGAGCCGGTTAGGAGGGTTTTCCAATCCGTGGAGCTTGTGAGGATTTAGACGGATTATGCTGAGCGAAGCGAGGGATCTGGGTTCTTGCCGGCTCCGGAACTCGTGATGGTACGAGCGAAACCCAGATCCCTCGCTTCGCTCGGGATTACAGAAATGAACAATGCAAAATCTATCGCCGAGCAGCCGGAACTTTTACCGGCTCTGGAACTGCACTGGGCATAGTGGTCACGCGTCCACTCTGCGGCGCGGTTTGAGCGGGCGACGGGACCGCCACTGGAGCCGCCGACGGAATCAATCCCAATTGTTTGCGCACTTCGGCATCGAGCTTGGCCAGCGTGTCTTTGTTTTCCTTGAGGAAGGCGCGGGCATTTTCGCGGCCTTGGCCGATGCGTTCGCCCTTGTAGCTGTACCAGGCGCCCGACTTCTCCACGATGTTATGAACAGCGGCAATGTCGAGTAGGTCGCCTTCTTTCGAGATACCCTCGCCGTACATGATGTCGAATTCGGCTTCGCGGAAGGGTGCGGCTACTTTGTTCTTTACGACTTTGATCTTGGTGCGTGAACCAGTAACCACATCACCCTCTTTTATGGCGGCGATGCGGCGAATATCAATGCGCACGGACGAATAGAACTTCAAGGCGCGGCCGCCGGTGGTAGTTTCCGGGTTGCCGAACATCACACCGATCTTTTCGCGGATCTGGTTGATGAAGATCAAACAAGTACGCGATTTCGAAACCGTCCCGGTGAGTTTACGCAAAGCCTGTGACATAAGCCGGGCCTGCAAGCCCATGTGACTGTCGCCCATTTCGCCATCGAGTTCCGCCTTGGGTACAAGCGCAGCAACGGAGTCAACGACCAGTACGTCGATCGCGCCCGAGCGCACCAGGGCTTCAGTAATTTCGAGCGCCTGCTCGCCGTAGTCCGGCTGCGAGACCAGCAGGTTGTCCACATCCACACCGAGCTTCTTGGCGTAGCCGGGATCGAGCGCGTGTTCGGCGTCGACAAATGCAGCCATGCCTCCCATCTTTTGCGCCTCGGCGATGACTTGTAGTGTAATCGTGGTTTTGCCTGAAGATTCAGGTCCGAAGACTTCAACCACACGTCCGCGCGGAAAGCCGCCGACGCCCAAAGCTGCGTCGAATGAAATCGCGCCCGTGGGGATCACGGCAATGGGTACGATCGCTTCCTTCGATCCCAACCGCATGATCGAGCCTTTGCCAAACTGCTTTTCGATTTGTGCAAAGGCCAGGTCAATTGCTTTTGCTCGTTCGTCCGTTCTTGCGCGTTCGTCGGCCATGAAGCGGCTCCTTTTGTGATGGCAGGATGAGTTCAGGCCGAATTATACATGCGGAGTTGAGCGAAGAAAAGGCGAATTATGCAACAATCGGTGGAAAAGTTCCCGAATTGGATACTTCGTTTTGACGAACTATTCCCGGATCACGATAATTTCTCCCCATGAATACTTCCGACATAGCGCTGGTGCAGCGCTGTTATCCCCAGATATATCTAGCCTGCCACAAGCGGCACATTCGGGCATCGAGCACCGCATATCGCCTGTCGGCCAGAGACTCTTCGATCCTAGTTCATTTGAGCGAGACAGTTCCCGTAACTCCTACCGAGCTTGCGGCTCACTTGAGCGTGCGCCGTTCGACGCTCTCAGCCGCCATCGACCGGCTTGGGCGACTCGGCTATCTACGGCGAAGTCGCATGCCACGCGACCGCCGGACCGTAGCCCTCACACTTACGCCGCAGGGCGCCGAAGCGATGGCGGCGACGTCAGTCCTGGATTCTGAACGAGTAGATGCTGTCCTGGCAAGGCTTAGCCGCAATCAACGGAAGCGGGCACTGGAAGGTTTGGAGCTGTTAGCGGAAGCCTCAAAGAAGACCCTGAGCAAAAGCTGATACCTGATGTTGATACTTAAGGAGCGGCTGATATGTTGAAGATCGTCTTGATGGCCGGAGCGGCCGTCGTGAGCGCAGCGTTCGTGGTCGTCGTCATTGGCTTCTTGCTGCCGAAACAGCACGTTGCTTCTCGAACCATAACACTTAAACGGAAGCCAGAAGATGTCTTCCTATTGATTTCTGATTTCAAAGCGGCTCCATCCTGGCGTTCCGACGTGCGGGAAGTAGATTTGCTCCCGCCAGCAGAAGGACACCTCCGCTACCGCGAGAAAGGAACGAATGGTGCCATCACCATGGATATCGTCGAATCCAATCCATCATCGCGCATGGTAACGCGAATTGCCGACAAAGATCTGCCGTTTGGAGGGATTTGGATTTTCGATATTTCCTCAGCGCCCGACGGATGCCGCTTGAACATTACCGAGCGCGGAGAGATTTACAATCCGGTATTCCGCTTTGTCTCTCGCTTTGTGCTGGGCTACCACCGAACACTGGATACTTACCTGCAGAATGTCAGCCGTAAATTCGAGGAGAGTGCACTCGTCCAAGAGGGCACGGCAGCAAACCTATGAGTCTCCGAGTTTGCCAAGATTTTACAAATTACGAGTATTTCCCTGCATTCTACGTCGGGAATCTGTAGTAACATTTGCGCCACACGGCCCTGATCGGGCAGCGTGGGGTACGCGGGACCATTCCCGCGCATGATTCTTCCGACTCGAGGTTTCTATGGAGCATCAGTCTCTGAGCAATTCATCAACGGCTGCATCTGATCCGCGACCTGCCGCAACGCACCGGGAAGGCCGCGGTGTCTGGGTTCTTACCGCCTACGGCATTTCCGGATTGGCGCTGTTTGGAATACTGGTCTATTACTTTTCGACCTACGTGACGCACTAGCGAGCCCGGACTCGACCGTTTCGTCCTCCGTTTCATCCGCGCCAGCACGTCCTTCGCGGAGCGGCGGAGGTGGTGTATGCGAGTGCCTCGCGGCGCATTCTTTTCTAGAATAATCTTCAAACGAACGCTTCAATCCTGCTAAGCAGGCCGGTTCGTGAACATGCTACAATGAGCCGCACTGAAAACGCTCCATTCGAGCAGCAAACACCCAGCGATCCCCGCGATCTTTAAGAGACGGAATTACACCCGTGGCTCAGGATTCCTTGAACAGCACGCCTATCACGTATGCCGACGCGGGTGTCGACATAGACCGCGCCAACAAAACCAAGAAGCGGATCAAGTACCTCGCCCATAAGACCTTTACCCGGGGAGTTCTCAGCGAAATCGGCGGTTTTGGCGGATTGTTTGCCGTTGACAAGACGAAGTACCTCGACCCGGTGCTGGTTTCCAGTGTCGACGGCGTAGGTACCAAACTGAAAGTCGCCTTCGAGATGAAGGTGCACCACACCATTGGCGCCGATCTGGTGAACCACTGCGTCAACGACATCGCGGTGCAGGGCGCTACTCCTCTTTTCTTTATGGACTATCTCGCCACCGGCAAACTCGAACCGGAGGTTGCCGAGAAAGTGATCGAAGGCCTGGCGGAGGCCTGCAAGCACAACGGCTGCGCCCTGATCGGCGGCGAAACTGCCGAGATGCCCGGATTCTATCCCGAAGGCGAATACGATCTGGCTGGCTTCATCGTGGGGGTGGTTGAGCGGGAGCGCATCATCACCGGGAAGACCGTCGAAGTTGGCGATGTGATCTTAGGGTTAGCCTCGAACGGCTTGCACACGAATGGCTATTCGCTCGCCCGCAAATTGCTGTTTGATGTTGCGCATTACACACCCGAATCCTATGTGAACGAACTCAAGGGCAAAGTTGGCAATGAGCTGATGAAAACCCACAAGAGCTATTGGCCAGCGGTGAAGCGTTTGCTAGCGGATGGCGAATGCGTGTCAGCAATGGCTCACATCACCGGCGGGGGCATCACGCAGAACCTTCCCCGTGTACTTCCCCGAGGCGTGGCAGCCGTGATCGAGATCAATTCCTGGCCAGTGCCGCCCATCTTTGAGCACTTGCAGCAACTCGGCAACGTGCCACGCGAGGAGATGCTTCGCACCTTCAATATGGGATTGGGCATGTTGCTGGTGGTTCCGTCCAAGAAGTTCAAGAAGGCTCAGACGCTGCTAGAGCGGGCGGGAGAAAGAGCGTTTACGGTGGGACGGATTGTGAAGGGTGACCGCAAAGTAATGTACGCGTAACGGGCTGCTTCACCACAGAGACACAGAGTCACAGAGTCACAGAGAAAATCCGACATCTGAGCAAGTTCTTCTGGTGTTCTACCGTTTCAGCAGGTCTACCGGCTCTCTCACATCCGTCACCCTCATGTACTTCGCCAGCGCTGGATACTTCTTCGCCACCGCTTCATACATCGCATACGCCACGTTGCGGTAGGAAAAATGTCCCGCTGGCCCGGTCCTCAGCTCGGAGATGTAAACAACTTCAGCGAAATCCATCTTGAACAAAGTTCGCTTGCGGAATGCCAGGGGAATCGCATATTGAGCATTCTCTTTCGCTTCGGTTCCCGACCAGTCGGCTAGTTTGTCAACGGCTTGACCTGTCCTTTGCATGACCGCGTCGTAACTTCCTCTCGCTCCCGCCGCATCAACTTCGTCCGGGACGTCGTACCCGTGCCTGGTGGTGGATTCCTGTCCAATCTGGATGCAACGGCGGTGCCGATGCATGTCGCGGAAGCCGCCTATATCCATCAGAATGTCGAAGCGAAATTGCTGGCCGGCGCAAAACGGGCGCAGCATTTCGTCGTGTTTGCCGCGATGCCGCAATCCGATATCGATGATCTCGCGGCGAATCAGTTCTCCGGCACCTTGGATCGCTTGCCGGATCTGTCGGTAAGGATAATGAGTATGTTCGTAAATCAGCGTGGACGCCAGTTCAACTTCGAGCGGTTCTTCGTCGAGCAGATCGACCGTGGGCGATGACGAGACCTGCAAATTGCCCAACAGCTCCGCCGCGACTTGCCGTAGTTCGCGACGGGTCTCGATCTCGTAGGAATTCGGGTCAGCGTATTTCACCAAAGTCGGAGCCATGCGAACTTCTCGCAACAACTCTTGCGCGGCCCGCTCACCCAGTTCCGCAGAAACCGTTCGAATCTGCTCCACCAGTTCGCGCAGCATTCCATGGCTGGCGTTGTATGCAGGAGAAACTGCCGCCCGCTTCAGTAGCTCGCCGAGAGATCGAACCTCTTTGTGCGTGTGCGACAGCAGGCGCGAGACTTGCGTTTCAAGGGTACGCGCGTTGACGATTTCTCCCAGCGATGTGTTAGTCGAGAGGGGCAGCAGGTAGCGCGAGATGTCGAAAGCCCGAGCCTTCAAAGTCCGCTCGTAAGCTTCCTGCTTCATCTCGACTGGTTTGGGCGTGATCTCAAGCAGGTAGCGAAACGTACGCTCGGAAAGCGATTCATATTCCGCGAACAGATTTTCAATGGTGCCTCGATATAACGACCGTGCCTGTTCGTCATCGCCAAAGTCAGGTGTGAAGTAGCCGCTCTTCTTGAAATCCTGATAACGGGTCGACCGTTCTTGACCGTCCCAGCGCTGCTCATCTGCAACTGCAATCGCCGCCAGGATGGAAAGCCGCTCGACAGCAAGCGCGACGTGCGCCAAGTCCGCGATCGATCGGTGCCCGTACTGAAAATAAAAGGTATTGAGAAACTTCTCGGCCTTTTGCTGGCTGATCTCTTTGAGCGACTCCTTCATCGAGAGAGAAGATCGCGAGTATTTCGCCATGGCATAGGCTTGAACCTCGGGCTCTACGCCGTAAACTGCGTAGACCTCCACCGACGGCGCATCAGGGAACGCGCTGTTTCCATTCGTAGAGGGCGGGTTCGTGACCTCAGGCATGCTTGTCGCTGACCTCATTTTGCAGAGACATAAATCTTAACTGATTTTGGCAGGGCGCATAGTGCGAACCAAAGAAACTGCCGGAGCCACCCAGACTTGAATCTGCGCGGTGCTGGATTTTCCGCGGTAACGACAGCAGATACTGAGGGTACCATTGCGTGTATCCACTGAGACGGATGTATCTTTTCGTTTGGCCAGTGAATCATATATAAAAGTAAGTATCCGAATTACTTCATGCAGCGAACTTTTCATAAGGTTTTGTGTCTGTGTTGGTGGCTCACGGGATTGGCGGTTGCCCAGGCTCCCTTGCCGGTGAGGGCGGGCGCTGACGCAGGCTTTTCGCCCTCGTCCTTTGAGGCTCCGGCGTTTGATGACTCCGCCTCAGTTCCTGTCGCCATTCCTTCCGCGGGGCGTATCCCTGCGCCACTGATGGCGCCGGCCGTGCTTCCTCGTATGGCTCCTGAACTTGCGATCCAGGTTTGCCGCGGACGCTCGGTGATACAAGCCGAGCAACTCGCTTCTTATTCGGCCACGACTGTGATCCGCGCCCAACTGCCCGACACTTCGCAGTCTGGCGAATACGAGGTGCAACGGCACTACCTGGCTCCTCGCACGCTTGAGTTCAAAGGGTTGCGATTTACGGGAGATGGGTTCGTGAAGACCAATGTCATCGCCCGCCTGCTGCAGTCTGAGGTGGATCATGTGCAAAAGGACGATCCTGCGCTGAACGCGATCAGCACGGCGAACTACAAGTTTTCTTATAAGGGCACGAACCAGTTAGACGGCCGACTGGTGCACGTTTACCAATTGAAGCCGCGCCAGAAACGCGCTGGCCTGTTCAAAGGCCGGATTTACGTCGACGCCTACACGGGCAGCCTGGTCCGAGCGGAGGGCAAGCCGGTGAAATCGCCGTCGCTGTTCATTAAGAAAATCGATTTCGTTCAGGATTACGCGGATATCGGGCCGTTCACTTTCCCGGTACACATCCATTCGGAAGCTAGTGCTCGCATCGTGGGCCGCGCCATCGTCGACATCTATCAGCGTGACTACCAACCGGTCGCCAATACAACAGCGAATACCGCCGTGGCCGCGAGACCCATTCCGGCAATGTAGCGCTTCGCTTTGCTTTGGACAAACATTTCCTGGACATTACCCGTCCGGACACAATCGGTCCTCTGCCACTGCCAAGTGCGGCTATAATTCCGCTTCACTCGAAAAAGGAGAAAATCATGTCCCTTTCCGGCCGGGTCGCGCTGATCACTGGTGCGTCCCAGGGCATTGGTCGTGCCTGTGCCCTCAGGCTGGCGGCATCGGGCGCTACCGTAGCGGTCGCTGCACGCAACCTTGAGAAGTTGACCGAACTTGTGCAGCAGATCGAAGCCAGCGGCGGCAAGGCGTTCGCGTTTCCCGTCGATGTGACCGACGAAGAGCAGGTCAAGGCCACATTCAAAAGCGCGCTCGCGCAACTCGGCAAAATCGACATTCTGATCAACAACGCCGGAATCACCCGCGACCAACTGGTCATGCGCATGAAGCGCGCCGATTGGGATTCCGTTCTCAACACCAACCTGACATCGGCCTATCTTTGCATTCAGCAAGTAATCGGTTCCATGCTCAAGCAGCGTTGGGGCCGCATCATCAACATAACGTCAGTCTTCGGTCAGACGGGCCAGGCTGGGCAAGCAAACTATGCAGCCTCGAAAGCCGGCTTGATTGGATTGACCATGGCCATTGCCCGCGAGGTTGGATCGCGCAACATAACGTGCAACGGAGTGGCGCCTGGTTTCATCGTAACCGCAATGACCTCCGGTTTCTCCGATGAGTTCAAACAGAACGCTGTGAACATGATCCCTCTCGGACGAGTAGGGACGCCGGAAGATGTAGCCAACGCGGTTGCGTTCCTCGCATCGGATGAGGCTTCGTACATCACGGGTCACGTGTTAAACGTCAACGGTGGCATGCTCATGGGGTAACGCGGACCATCTCCGGACTTACGCTGGTGCAGGCAGAGTCTCCCGCGCAGATCGCCCAGGCGAGCGAACTTTTCCGCGAGTACGAGCAGTCGCTCGGCGTAGACCTCTGCTTCCAGAATTTTGCGCAGGAGTTGGCGGAGCTTCCCGGCCACTATGCCCCACCCGACGGACGTCTCTTGCTGGCGGAGTATGAAGGGCAACTGGCGGGATGCGTAGCCCTGCATCAATGGGATGCCGGCGTATGCGAGATGAAACGGCTCTATCTGCGTCCAACATTTCGGGGGAAGGGATTGGGCCGGGTGCTGGCGGAAACGATCATCGCGGAAGGTCGAGGGATTGGCTATCAACACATGCGGCTGGATACAATTGAGCCGATCATGAAAGACGCGGTAGAGATGTACCGCAAACTGGGTTTCCGGGAAATCGAGCCGTATCGCCCGAATCCGATCGCGGGCGCAATTTATATGGAATTGACGCTGTAGCGCCGACAACTTCGGCGCAAGGGAGAACCTACCGTGAAACTATTTTGCTTCGCTCTCATTGTGCTTTTCGCCCTGGGTGCTTTCGCTGCGCCTTCCAAGAACGTCTCCTACAAGAGCGGCGACGACACCGTGCAGGCTGTGCTTTACACGCCTGAAGGAGAAGGTCCGTTTCCGGCGATTGTGGTCATCCACGAATGGTGGGGACTCAATGACTGGGTGAAGGAACAGGCCTCGAAGCTGTCTGATCGGGGCTACGTCGCGCTGGCTATCGATCTCTACCGCGGCAAAGTCGCGACCACTCCCGACGAAGCTCACGAACTTATGCGCGGCGTTCCAGAAGATCGTGCTGCTCGTGACTTGCGCGCGGCTGTGGAATTTCTGAAATCGCAATCGAACGTGAAGAAAGATCGCATCGCATCCATTGGCTGGTGCATGGGCGGCGGCTATTCGCTCGATGTGGCGCTGCAAGAGCCCACGTTAAGGGCGGCCGTCATCAACTACGGCCGCCTGGCGAGTGACTCCGAGTCACTGAAGAAAATCAATGCCTCCATCCTCGGGCTTTTCGGAGGTCAAGACCGCGGCATTCCGCCGGCAGATGTAAAGAAGTTCGAACAGTCGCTAAAGCAGATGGGCAAGAAGGTGGAAGTCGTGATCTACCCGGATGCAGGCCATGCCTTTGAGAATCCCAACAACAGAGATGGATATAGACCCGATGACGCCGCGGACGCCTGGAAGCGAACAGTGAACTTCCTCGCGGACACGCTGGGAAAATAAATTCAGCAGTCAGCACTCATCGCTCAGCCGTCGGTACATCTGCGCGTTGCGCCATGCAGCTGAGTGCTGAATGTTAAGTGCTGAGGGCTGTTTTCCATCTGCACCGCAGCTTGTGCAGCGAAATTTCCACTTGCCAGACGGTGCTACTCTGGTTACTATTCACCATCTCGGAGAACCAAACTTGGCCGTTTTCTCTATGAACATCGGACAGACCATCAGAAACTACCGGCTAGGCAAAGGTATGTCCCAGGGTGATATAGAAAAGCGAACCGGACTTCTTCGTTGTTATCTGTCGCGCGTGGAGAACGGTCATACCATTCCATCTCTCGATACGCTTTCGAAGATCGCGGGCGCGATGGAGCTTCCGCTATCGCAGTTTTTCGCCGAGTCCGGACACACCAACGGAGCCAAAGGATTGCCTCAGCTCTCCGACGACGAAGTCCGCTTCCTGAGCCAGATTCGCCGCTACTCCGTGAGCCTCAACGACAGTGATCGCAAGCTGGTTCTGGCTATGGTCAAGAAGATGGCGTCGAATGCGAAGTAGCTAACAGAAGCTCTCAGCCGTCAGCTCTCAGCTTGTAAGACTGGTCTCTACACCCAAGAAGATCGACACTGGCGGCGAAGCCGCCGATCTAAGCTCCGAAGGCTGAAGGCTGAGAGCTGAGTTACTTCCGTTCCATCCCTCTGGTGACCGACGGGTACCTCGCCCGTCCGCGTCATACACCCTAAACTGTGAGTTGGAGAACTCGCAGTGACTATCGACGAAGAACTAACTTTGCTTGAGTCGCAATTGCGCCGGCTCAAGATCGAGTACGAGTGCTATTTCAGCAACCCGACCAAGAAGCCCCCTACTGATGTCGAGTGGAAAGTGCTGAGCCTGCTGCGCAAATTTAGCGATGGCGGACGGATGAGCTTCCAACAGCGCTTCCGCTATAACGAGATGGCGCAACGTTACGCCATCTACAGCGACTTATGGCGCAAGAAAGCCCGCATTCGTGAAGAAGGATACCGCCGTCCGCAAGACGCGCTGCTCTCTGTGCAAGGTGTGCGTCCCACGGAGGAACATGAACCGACGCATCGCCCAGCTTATGGGCTGGGACATGCGGCTGCAGCAGCCGCAACCGCACCCGGTTTGAGTGAGGGACCGCTCACGATCCAGTGCTCCGATGCCCGTGCCGAACATGATCAGGTGAAGAAGCTCTACGAAGCGCTTACCGACGCCAAGAAAAAAGCCGGCGAGTCGGTCACCGGCAACATTGCCAGTTTTACTTCTTTTGTGCAGAAGAAAACCGACCAGATTCGTAAACAGCACGGATGCCAATCGGTGGAATATACCGTAGAGACGCAAGACGGCCAAGTGCGGCTAAAGGCGAAAGCCAAGGCCTAAGTCATGTGCGACGGGCGACTCGCCCGTCGAAACCGCGATGCGCACGTGGCCCCAGACGCCTCCTCCGGGTAGCCGCGAAGCTCGGTAATGCCCCAGTTTAAATTTCAGCAACCGCATTGTGACGCCGGCGGAAAACCAGTCATAAAGTTTTGACTGTAGGTTGCGTTCCGGTCTAGCATACAGCTGTTCCCTGTGGGGCACGTCGGCATCTCTGCCGAAAGGGCTAGGCCCGCCCGCTGAAAATCTCAGCAGGAGTGTGCCTATGCCAACCATCGAGACATACCGCAAGCAAGCCAAGTTGTTGCTCCGCTGGCATCGCGAGGGAGACTATTCTATTGGCGAAAGAGTACGCAGACTCGAACGCTACCAGTCTTTGACCGACCGCGAAGTATTGGCGCTGAAGTTCACTCTAACCGTGGCGCAGGAGATCGTCGCGATGGAAGCCGGATATCAGAGTTGGGCGGAACTGAAAGCGGCAACAGCCGGAGCACCCAAGACGCCGCGCGCTTCGTCTGGCCCGCTGATCCTGAAGAAGGTGATCCCGATCCTGCTGGTGCGAGATGTCAAGACATGCGCCGCCTTCTTCCAACAGAAGCTGGGCTTCGAGATCGACTTCCTCCATGGTCTGCCTCCGTTTTACGGCGCGGTATCGCGAGACGGCGTTTGTCTGCACATGCGCTACGTGCGACAACCCTTCTTCGCACAAGCCGCGGTTCAAGAGAAATCGCTGATATGCGCTTCTATTGAAGTCTCGAACGTGCAAGGTCTATTCGAGGAATTCAAGGCGCGAGGCGTGGAATTCGCGCAAACAGTTACCAAGCAGGCCTGGGGTGGAACTGACTTTCAGGTACGAGATCCCGATGGCAATGTCATTTCCTTCGTCACCTATGGGTGAAATCATCTTGGAGCATCTACACCCAAAGCTCTAGTGGGTTCACCACGCGAGCGTTCTGCTGATAAACTTTCCTGTCGCGCCATTCTCGGCCAAAGGTCTGCAATGTCACACACCTCGCACAAAATTCAGCGCGCCATTCTCAGCGTCACGGACAAAACTGGACTGGTCGAGTTCGCCCGCAAACTCTCCAGCCTCGGCGTGGAACTGATTTCGACGGGCGGCACGGCGAAGCTGCTGCGCGACTCCGGCATCGGCGTGAAAGACATTTCCGAGCTCACCGGATTTCCCGAAATGCTCGATGGCCGCGTCAAGACTCTGCATCCCAAGGTGCACGGAGGAATTCTGCACCGCCGCGAGAATCCGTCGCACCGTACAGCGGTTGCGGAACACGGAATCCTGCCCATCGATATGGTGGTCGTCAACCTCTACGCTTTTGAAAAGACCGCGGCTAAACCGAATGTGCACTTCGATGAACTGATCGAGAACATCGACATTGGCGGGCCTTCGATGATTCGCTCCGCCGCCAAGAATTTTCAAGACGTCGCCGTCGTGACTTCGCCCGCCGATTACGATCAGATTGCGGATGAGTTGACCAAATCCGGCGGAGAATTGTCCCCAGCAACGAAGTGGCGTTTGGCGCAGAAGGCCTTTGCGACGACCGCAGCCTACGATTCGGCGATCGCCTCCACGCTGGAACGAATCAGCGCCAACGGACGTTTCGAGTTTCATGAAGAAGCTGTCTTCCCGGAAACGCTGCGCCTGTCATTCAACAAGGTCATGGACCTGCGCTACGGAGAAAATCCGCACCAGCGCGCTGCAATGTATTCCGACGGTTCGGGTAAAGGCGTAGCCAACGGACGCCAGATTCAGGGCAAAGAGCTTTCCTACAACAACATCGTGGATCTCGAAGCGGCTTGCGATCTGGCTCAGGAATTCGAGGAGCCAGTGTGTGCAATTATCAAGCACACCAATCCTGCCGGAACCGCGACTGGCAAGACTTTGGTCGAGGCTTACAAGAAAGCGCTCGAATGCGATCCCGTCTCAGCTTTCGGTGGAGTCATCGGCGTGAATCGTCCCGTGGATGGCGCAACTGCCGAAGAAATGGCCAAGTTGTTTCTCGAAGTAATTGCGGCTCCGCGGTTCGACGAAGAGGCAAAGGCCAAGTTCGCGTCCAAGAAGAATCTGCGTCTTGTCGAAGTTAACGATGCTCGTCCGAAGTGGGTGCTGAAGAACGTTTCCGGCGGAATTCTGCTGCAGGATGCCGACGCACGCACGCTCACAGAAGCTGATCTGAAAGTAGTCAGCAAGCGGCAACCCACGGCGGAAGAAAAACACGCCTTGCTCTTTGCCTGGAAGGTTTGCAAGCACGTGAAATCCAATGCCATCGTCTATGCCCGCGACGGACAGACTGTGGGCGTCGGCGCCGGACAGATGAGCCGCGTGGATTCCTGCAAAATCGGAGCCATGAAGGCAGTACTGCCGCTGAAAGGCACGGTCGCCGCTTCGGACGCTTTTTTCCCGTTCCCCGACGGCGTCGAGGAAATCGCCAAGGCCGGCGCCACCGCCATCATCCAACCCGGCGGGTCGGTGCGCGACCAAGAGGTAATCGACGCTGCCGACCGGTTGGGCCTGGCAATGATTTTTACTGGGGTCAGGCATTTCCGGCACTGAGTGGAAGCACTCAGCATTCAGCACTCAGCACCCGGCCGTGGGCCTTCCCTAGACCGTGAAACTCTACGGCTGAATACTAAGTGCTGAGTGCTAACTACTGACTCTTCAGCGAAAATCAACCATCCATCCGTCCCTGTACCTCCGAATCTTTCTAGTTCAGTTTCCGGAGCCTCTTTTTCGCTATCCTCATTGACGAAGGTTTACAATATCTAGAGCACCCACCTGAGGCGGTTTGGCATCCAATTGCCATGGGTTTGGGAAGCCGAAGGTTCTCAATGAAAAGCATGTGCCAGTCTGTTTTTGTGTTGTTTTTGGCGGCTGCCGCCGTAGCGCAACAAACTCCGGCGCCGTCCGCTCCTGCCGCCGCGACGCCGAAGCCGGCTACCGCAGCTACTCAACGAAAGTCCGACCGCGCCGCCGCCTACTATCACTACTCCGTGGCCCACATGTACGAGGACCAGTTTGCTGTGTACAACCGCAGCGATCTTGCGACCAAATCCATTGAGGAGTATCGGCTGGCGATCGATGCGGACCCGACTTCCGAGTACCTTACGGCGGGTCTGGCCGAACTTTATGCCAAGACCGGCCGCATCCGCGACGCCGTCCTTGAGGCCCAAGACATTCTAAAGAAAGACCCGAACAACCTCGAAGCGCACAAACTGCTGGGCCGTATCTACCTGCGCTCGCTGGGAGATGTCCAGAGCGGCAGCGGCTCCGACAGCGTGCTCAAACTGGCCATCGAGCAATACCAGGAAATCATCAAGCTCGAACCTGACAGCGTTGACGATCACCTGCTTCTGGGCCGGCTTTACCGCTTGAACAACGATCTCCAGAAAGCGGAAAGCGAATTCAAGATGGCGGTAAAGCTGCAACCTGATTCCGAGGAAGCGGTTACCACGCTGGCTTATCTTTACAACGAAGAGGGCGACACCGCACGTGCAGCCGAAGTTTTGAGTTCCGTACCGGACGCGACCCGTTCGGCAAAGCTTTATTCCGCGCTGGGCTACACCTATGAACAGCGCAAGGAATACAAGAAAGCGATTGGCGCCTACAGAAAAGCGATTGAACTCGATCGGGACAATCTCGACGCCATCCGTGGGCTGGCGCAGAACCTGTTAAACGACGGGCAGACCGATGCCGCACTCGATCAATACAAGATCATCGCAGAATCCAATCCCGAGGACGCGCAGACCTACCTGCGCATGGCTGAGATTTACCGCCGAAATGGCAAGTTTGACCTGGCACTGGACAACTTGAAGAAGGCCGAGTCCATGGTGCAGGACTCGATGGAAGTGCCTTACAACATCGCCGCTGTCTATCAGGCGCAGGGCCGCTACGATGAAGCCGCGCAAATTCTGCAAGACCTGGTGAAGAAAACCGATAAACCGGACAATGACTTCAGCCAGAGCGAGAAGAATAATCGCGCAGTATTTCTTGAGCGTCTGGGCACGGTCTATCGCGACAACAGCAACGAACAGCTCGCGATCGAAACATTTCGCAAGATGCTGCCCTTGGGCGACGACAACGCCGAGCGCGGCTACCAGCAACTGATCGACACCTATCGTGAAGCTAAGCAGTGGCAAAAGGCCACGGACGTCGCCAAGGAAGCGACCCAGAAGCTGCCCAATGATCGCGGCCTGAAGATGGTTTACGCAGCGCAACTCGCCGACATGGGTCAGGTGGACACCGGCCTGGATCAGGTTAAGGCCCAACTCAAGGGCACTGCTGATGACCGCGACGTCTATATCAACCTGGCGCAGATGTATCAGCGGTTGAAGCGCTGGCCGGAATCCGAAGCGGCTCTCGACAAAGCGGCCGAGTTCTCCACCAAAGATGAGGACAAGGAGTACGTAGAGTTCCTGCGCGGATCCACTTACGAGCGCGAGAAGAAATACGATCAGGCCGAAGAAGTATTTCGCAAAGTGCTGGTCAGCGATCCTCAGAACGCCGCCGTCCTCAACTATCTCGGATACATGCTGGCCGACCGTGGCACAAAACTGGACGAAGCGCTCATTCTGATCAAGAAAGCGGTCGAACTCGATCCTGCCAACGGCGCGTATCTCGATTCGCTGGGGTGGGCCTACTTCCGGCTCGGGAAGTACGAACTGGCGGAAGACAATCTGCTGAAAGCCTCGCAGCACATAGGTATGGATCCGGCTGTTCAGGACCACCTCGGCGATCTATATCAAAAGACCGGGCGCCTGAAACTGGCTGCGGTGCACTGGGAACGAGCCATCGACGAGTGGAACAAGACCGTGGCCGCGGAAGTTGACACCGATAACCTGACTCAAGTGACGCAGAAACTTGAGTCCGCCAAGATGAAACTGGCCAAGGAAGACTCGGGAAACAAGTAGGAAGTGCAGCGATCAGCACTCAGCAATTAGCCCCTTAACGTTTTAGCGTCTGTCAAACCTTACGGTGGCTGAGAGCTGAACGCTGAGTGTTTCTGTTAAACTTTCACCATGCTCGCCGACTACGCGGTGCGGGTGGAGCAATCCCGCGGACGCCGTTATCCCGAGCCGCAGCATCCCTACCGCGACGACTTTCAGCGCGATCGTGATCGCGTCATCCACTCCCGGGCTTTTCGCCGCCTCGAAGCAAAAACCCAGGTTTTTACTCGCCGCTACTCTGACCATTTTCGCAATCGTCTGACCCATACCATCGAAGTCGCGCAGATTGCCCGGACCATCGCGGCGCAACTCGGGTTGAACATCGATCTGGTCGAGGCCTTGGCCCTCGTGCATGATGTCGGCCATCCGCCATTCGGCCACGCTGGAGAAAAGGCCCTCGATCTCGCCATGCGCGAACACGGCCTCTTTTTTGACCACAACCTGCACGCGCTGCGCATCGTCGAAGACTTCGAGTTACGCTACGCCGCCTTCCGCGGGCTCAACCTGACTTTCGAAGTTCGCGAGGGCATCATCAAACATTCCCACGATTACCCGGCTGACCAGTATCCTGAACTCGCCGAATATCTGCTCAATCGCCGTCCGCCGCTCGAGGCCCAGCTCATCGATGTCGCCGACGAAATTGCCTACAGCACCGCCGACCTCGACGATGGCTACGAGTCCCGCCTGCTCACGCTCGAGCAAATCCGCGACGGCGTTCCTGTTTTTGAGCGCTTCTACGGCGAAGTCGAATCGATCTATCCCGACGCAATCGACAAGCTGAAATTCAACGAAGCGCTGAAGCGCATGCTCAATCGCTGGGTGGGAGATTTAATCGACAACACGAAAGAGGAAGTTCAGCGGGCGGGCATCCGAAAGCTTGAAGACGTTCGTTCTTGTCTTGATCGTCTGGTCACGCTAAGTCCGCCGGTCGAGCAGGAACGCCGTGCGACCAAAGAATTTCTCTACGAGAATCTCTATTTCAGCGCGACGCTCGCCCCGGAAAAGAACGATGCCGAACGCGTGATCGGCGAACTCTTCAGGTTGTGGATGACGAAACCCGAAACCTTGCCGTCCAGCTACCAGGAAAAAGCCATGCAAGAGCCACTGCCGCGCATCGTCTGCGACTACATTGCCGGCATGACAGATAACTATATTTACGAGCAGTACGAGAAGCACTGCGGGCATTAGGAAAGTGAAAACCTCGCCAACGGATTTCCGCGGATCACACGGATCAAGAAACGAGAAAGAATTATCCGTGAACATCCGTGTAAATCCGTGGCGAGGTTTTCTTAGTTGCTCGCGACGGTAGTGACGACGTCATACAGCACCCGGAACCCACGCCGAACTTCTTCCACGCGGATGCGCTCATTGTTTCCGTGCTCGGTGCTGCCTTCCTCCTCCGTCGATGTGTATGGCGAAAATCCATACGAGTTGATTCCCAGGGGACGATAGCGCTGGTTCTCCGTGTAACCGCTATCCAGCCGTGGCACCACGGGCGTTCCCGGAAAATACTGCGCTGACACTTTCCGGATCGCACTGAACAAAGCCGTGTTGGTAGGCGACGCATTGGCCAAACGAAAATCTGCGGTCAACGGTTCGACGCTGATGTCTGGATCGTTTACCGCGTGCCGGATGGACTCGAGAAATTCCTTCGGATCATCTCCCGGCAGAAGCCGCACATCCAGATTGGCCCAGGCTTCTGCGGGAATCACGTTGGTCTGCTCGGACCCACCGAGCATGGTCAGTGAAATTGTGTCACGCAGAAGATAGTTGAGAGATTCATCCTTTTCCACCTGGCGCTGGAAATCCTTGTCCTCCAAGGCTCGCCGGATGTTCCGAAACTGTTGCGCTCTCGCCGGAGCCTCGTAGGGTGCCATGGCCCGCAAGAATTCTTCAGCCACCGGCAACACCTTGAGCGGCGGGCGATAAGCGATGATCCGGTTCAATGCCCGCACCAGTCGGTTGGGCGCTGAGTCCGCAATTGGAAGCGAGCCATGTCCGGCGCGCCCGCGCGCCACGACGTGCAGCCAGAAAACCGCCTTCTCGCCTACATCGACGCCGACGTATTTGACATGGCCGTTCTCTTCAAGAAGGTTCTCACCACCTTCGTTGATCAGGAACTCGGCATTTCCCAGCAAGTCCCGCTGATGCTCGATGAACCAATCGCTCCCCGTGCCGTCGACTTCCTCGTCGCTGACAGCCAAGAAGATCACATCGCGATCGAGTTCCACCTTCTCGCGCTTCAGCATGACCATGACCATGAATTGCGCCAGGCCTTCATTCTTCATGTCCTGCGCGCCACGGCCGTAAATGGAGCCTTGAACAATCTCCGCGCTGAATGGCGGAACCTTCCAGTGGGACGCGTCGCTGGTGACCACATCCATGTGGTTCAGCAGAATGATCGGTCGCCGGGGAGACGCCGTGCTGTGCGGAATGCGCGCCCACAAATCGGCTCGCCCCGCAGCATAGTTGAACACCTGGTTCTCTATGCCTTCCTGGTCGAGGATTCTCTTAAAGAAATCTGCAGCGCGAGCCTCATTGCCGGGAGGATTGGTGGTGTCGATGCGCAGATATTCCCGCTGCCACTGAACTGCCAAGTCAGCATACTGCTGAAGACGATCCGGAGAAATGCGATCCGAGGCAAGACCTGGGCTTGCGGGAACAACTTGAGACCAGCCCAGCGCAGTAACCACTAGGACGAACCCTAAAAAGCAAACTCCTTCGTTCCCTTTGGGCATCCAATCTCCTGTGCTGCTTGAAGTCTGTGGGCCACGCAGTTTTTATACCAGCTTCGCCAAAATTACCCTCGAAGCGGATTATTCTTCTCCGCTCCCGAGCTTACAGGGCTACAATGTTATTGCAAGCCAATGAGTTAGCTCTGTGGCAGTTTGGCAATCGACCTGTTATAGATACCCGTGGGTGCCGGAGTCAAACGACTACCGATGTTTTCAAGTCGGCCATAAGCAGCGTCAGCGATGGCAGGCAATGCACCGCCAGTTTGGTTCAGTCAGTCATTTAGAAGACGCAATCACAAATCACGCAGCGCGCCCGTAAGGCGCGCCGGAGTAGAGCCCCCAGGTGCTCTCTCCCTCGGAGGAAGTTGAACATGAAGAAACATGTGCTTGTAGCGCTCATCGTCGCAGTTGTATTTGCCCTGCCAACCCTTGCCCAGCAGACGGGCTCAACCTCACAAGATCAACCGGCCGCTCAAACCGCGCCTGTCACTCCGTCGACCACCGACCAGGCGTCTTCCACGACTTCGCCAACGGTCGGCGCCACTGGAAAGCAACCTTTGCAAGCTGAGACCCACGAAGGTTTCTGGGGCCGGGTAAATCCGTTTGCCCGCAAGAAGTACGTGCAACGCCAAACCGAACCCATCCGCGACCGCGTCAATGAATTGGATGAACTCACCGCGGGCAACACCAAAATGATCAAGGACGTGGATTCACGCGCCCAGCAAGGCATTCAGCTGGCCTCGTCCAAGGCCAACGAAGCCGATCAGCACGCCATCGACGCCGGCAACAAAGCCCAGATGGCCCAACAGACCGCAACTCAGGCCAATACCCGTCTCTCCACGGTGGAACAGGTAGTGGGCAATATCGATCAATATAAGGCCACGACGCAGACTGAGATCCGCTTCCGTCCCGGCCAGAGCGTCCTGAGCCAGAATGCCAAGACCGCCCTTGATGACATGGCGACCCCGCTGAAGAGTCAGCGCGGCTACATCATCGAAGTGCAGGGCTTCTCCTCAGGCCACGGCCAAACTGCCATCGCGACTTCACAGAAGATGGCGGATTCGGTGGTCCGGTACCTGGTGCTAAACCATGACATTCCGGTATACCGGATCTATGTCGTGGGCATGGGCAACGCTCCAGTTCCGAGCGCAACCACCGATGACCAGGCCAAGACCAAGCGAACCAGCGGCGGCCGCGTCGAAATAAGCCTCCTGAAGAACGATCTGGAACAGCTTGCTTCGACCTCGACTGCGGATCAATCACCAGCAAAATAGTTTTTGGATGGTTTTTGGACGACCGGTCCAACACCCGGACGCCCTCCCCCCGAAAAGCCTCTGCGCGAGCAGAGGCTTTTTGCTGGTTGGTAATGCTTTTTCTTGCCACAGCCTATGCAAAGAAGATGTAGGCGCGAGCGCCTACATTCGCCACAACACACACGACTTCAGACCACGCTAGCGGTTTCCTGCTTCATCTTTTCAGCCTGATAGTGTGTAGTCAGCGCTTCGATCAGTGGCTGTAACTTCCCGTCCATGACTTCCTGAAGCTGATGGACCGTCAAGCCGATGCGATGATCAGTGACACGGTTCTGCGGAAAGTTGTAAGTCCGAATTTTCTCGCTGCGATCCCCCGAACCCACCATCGCCTTGCGCTCTTTCGCCAGAGCGTCCTGCTGCTTCTGCATTTCCATTTCGTAAAGCCGAGAGCGCAGCACACGCATACCTTTTTCGCGATTCTTGATCTGCGATTTTTCGTCCTGGCAGCTCACGACGGTATTCGTGGGGATATGTGTAATGCGAACCGCGGAGTAAGTCGTGTTCACCGATTGTCCGCCCGGACCCGATGAGCAAAAAGTATCAATGCGCAGGTCTTTGGCTTCAATCTTGACGTCTACATCCTCAGCCTCCGGCAGAACCGCAATGGTGACGGCCGAAGTATGAATCCGCCCCTGCTGCTCAGTCGCCGGCACGCGCTGCACGCGATGCACGCCGCTCTCATACTTCAGGCGCGAAAACACCCGTTGGCCTTCAATCAGCGCGATGACTTCTTTTAATCCTCCAGCGGAAGACTCGGAAGTCGAGAGCACCTCCACTTTCCAACCCTGAGTTTCCGCGTATCGGGTGTACATGCGAAACATTTCCGCGGCAAACAAGGTAGCCTCATCACCGCCGGTGCCCGCCCGAATTTCCAGGATCACGTCCTTCTCATCATTCGGATCTTTGGGCAGCAGCAAAACCTTGAGCTCTGCTTCCACCGCGCCGATCCGCGCCTCCAGTTTGTTCAACTCTTCCTGCGCGTAAGCCCGCATCTCGGGATCTTTTTCGTCAACCAACATGGCGCGGCTCTCCGCAATGCCCCGTTTTAAGTCCTTATATTCACGGTAGCGCTCGACGACGAGACTGATTTCACTGTGTGCCTTGGCAGTCTTCTGGTATTTCGCCGAGTCATTCGTGATCGTCGGCGAAGCCAACGCCTGCGTCAGTTCATCATAACGCGCCTCAATTTGATCGAGTCGTTCAAACATGGTGTACCCCGTAGAAACGTAGCTTGGTACGTTTCGGATGCTGAGAGACGTAGCAAGCTACGCCTCTACCGCTTATTGTTAACTCTGGAAATGAAAACTAGAGGTAGAAAGAGTTTTCGCGGCGGGGCCGCCTAGGCGATGACTAACTCACCGCCGCGCTGCTTTTCTAGCGACATTGCCTGGTCCAACGCGACGATGGCGCATTCCGCCTGCTCATCCGACGGAGGCTTGGTGGTGATGCGCTGCATCCACAAACCAGGCGCGGTCATAAGAGCAAACAGCGATCCGCGATGTTTGGCGGCAAAACGAATAATCTCGTACGACAAGCCGGTAATCACCGGCAGCAACACAATGCGAACCGCAAACCGCGCCCAGAACGTTGTGACCGGTACCAGCATGTAGACGAAAATCGAGATAATCATCACGGTCATCAGAAAGCTTGTGCCGCAACGCGGATGATAAGTTGAATACTTCTGCACCGCAGGCGTGTTCAGCGGATCGCCGTTCTCGAAGGCGAAAACAGTCTTGTGTTCGGCTCCGTGATACTCATACACGCGTCGAATATCCTTCCAAAGCGACGTACCCCAGATAAATAGCAGGAACAAAATCAGCCGGATGATCCCGTCCACCAGGTTGAAAACGATCTGCTCGCCGAAAACCGGATTCACGCGCTTCAATTCCGTGGTCGCCACTAAAGGCAAAAACTTGTACATGAAGATGAAGAAGCCGACGGAGAAGACAATATTGACGGCCGCAATCCATCCGCTGATTTCGAGCTTCTTCTTCTCCGGCTCACCGGGCGCGGGCGCAGGCTGCAATTCATCGAGAGCAACATTGGCGGAAAACTTCAGGGCGCGGAAGCCCAGCGTCATAGCGTGACCCAACGTGATGACGCCGCGCATAACCGGCCACGCCATCCATTTGTGTTTTTCGGAAAGCCGCTCCAGCGGTTCGCTGTGGGTCGAGACCTCGCCCGAAGGTTTGCGGCAGGCAATCGCCCACGCATGCGGCGACCGCATCATAACGCCCTCGAGTACAGCCTGGCCACCGACAAGGGTTTCCTCGCCGCCCTCCAGCGCGGGCAGAAGCTGAACCGCAACGAAGAAACGACACAATGTTCGCAAAAAGCGCATGATGATTGGATGATCTTTCCGGCGACAAAGCACCAGCCGTAAGAGTATCACAGCCCGAGTTGATTTAGGATGGGCTTGCAAAGCCCGCAAGTAGCAGGCTCTGAGTAACTTACAGCCGTAGCCAGGAAAATTGTGTAAGGACGGGCGACTCTCCCGTCCCACCAAGCAAAGCTGGGCGGCTCACTTCGAAGCATTGATTTGAAGCATTGATCAAACTCGCTTTCGGGCGCGAGCATTCACCATGCGCAAGTTCGCGGAAGCCTCCGAGCACATCGCCGGCACCACAAAGAAGTTAGAGAAAGTTGCAATCGTTGCGGACTACCTCAAGTCGATATCGACCGATCAGGCATCCGTGGCAGCGATTTTTCTTTCCGGCACGCCCTTCCCTGCGTGGGAAGAAACCACGCTGCAAGTTGGAGGCAGGCTGCTGTGGCAAGTAATCGAGGGACTCTCCGGAAAAAGCAGCCAGGAACTGACTGCCGCTTACCGCAAGCAGGGAGACCTGGGCGCCGCAGCCGCAGAGGTTCTTCCAAGCCGAGCGAAGCTCGGCAGCGATGAGGGTGTAAGTCCCGCCGAGGACTCCAGTCCGAGCGTGCAAGAAGTGCAGGCCGCATTTCGGAAAATAGCTGCCGCCCGCGGTCCAGCCGCCAAAGCGATTCTTCTCCGCGAACTGATCTCGCAAGTGACCCCGCTCGAGGCTAAATACATCGTAAAAATCGTTACCGGCGACCTGCGGATTGGGCTGAAAGAGAGTCTGGTCGAAGAAGGCATTGCCAAGGCTTTTGGCGCCCCGGCAACAGATGTCCAGCGCGCCAACATGCTGCTCGGCGACATTGGAGAAACCCTTCGCCTCGCCGCCGAGGGAAAACTGGACCAAGCCAGAATGCGCCTCTTCCATCCTATAGGCTTCATGCTGGCCAGCCCGGCGCAGTCCGCAGAGGAAGCGCTCAGTTATTTCGAAAATGCGCTGGTCGAAGACAAGTACGACGGCATCCGGGCGCAGGCCCACTGCTCGGGCGGCGAAGTGCGAATCTTCTCGCGTACCCGCGACGAAATTACGGAATCGTTTCCTGAACTTCCCGACGCCTTAGCCGGGCTTGCCCAGGACGCGATCCTCGATGGAGAAATCGTAGCCTGGAGCTATCTGGCTGCGGAGTCCGGAGAAGCGCGCCGTGCGCTCCCCTTCAGCGCATTGCAGCAGCGCCTTGGCCGAAAGAAAGTCAGCCGTCAAATGATGCGAAGAGTACCGGTCGCGTACCTCCTCTTCGATGTCCTTTACGCGGGAGGCGAATTGCTGATCGATCGTTCCCTGCGAGAGCGGGCAAAACTGCTCGACGAGTTGTTGGCCGCTCCCCGAATTCCGACTCAAGCAAGGCCCAGCGAGGCGCAGGGCCAACTGATGCTGGAACCCCCCAGCCCGACAAGCGACCCGGCAATCACAACTCAGCTTTTCCGCGCGCCGGTGTTGCAAGCGTCGTCACCCGAGGAACTCGATCAACTATTCGAGGCAGCGCAAGCGCGAGGCAACGAAGGCTTGATGATCAAGAATCCCGAGTCGACTTACACTCCGGGACGCCGGGGAAAATCCTGGCTAAAGTTGAAACGTGAGCTGGCCACGCTCGATGTCGTAGTCACTGCGGTCGAATACGGTCACGGCAAGCGGATTGGCGTCCTCAGCGACTACACTTTTGCAGTACGTGACGGCGACCGCCTGGTAAATATCGGCAAAGCT
>Ga0116221_1000383_pt1 | contig 30211 bp, 29 predicted proteins | sample Sb_taG_5_FD_88965 | JGI IMG/M metagenome (GOLD analysis project Ga0116221, IMG submission 88965) | Peat soil microbial communities from Weissenstadt, Germany - Sb_50d_8_FC metaG | ecosystem: Environmental > Terrestrial > Soil > Wetlands > Peat | place: Germany: Weissenstadt | collected 2010-09-21 | reverse complement strand
GCAGGCCGGCCCTGGCCCCGCAGACCGGCCCTGGCCCCGCAGACCGGCCCTGGCCCCGCAGACCGGCCCTGGCCCCGCAGACCGGCCCTGGCCCCGGGGCCCGACGGCGCTCGCTCGCTGTCCCGGCGGCGTCAGCCAGCGGCGCGGAGCGCCGGGAGGGCTCGCCAGGCCCGCACCTAGCCGCGCGACTTCGTGGCTGCACTCAAGTCGCTGGCGTGGTAGCCGGCCAGCAACGACTTCTCTTGCGCGTGCCCGGGGAACATGAAGTAGACCAGTGCCGTTCCGAGCAGCACCGCGAGGATGCCAGCGGCGTAGGCCCAGTGATCGCCGTGCAAGAACGACTCCTTCGCCGCGGCCGTGATCTGACTGGCGTACTGCGGATACCGCTTGGCGATGCCCTCAGCGCCAGCGAACGACTTAGTCAGCTGGCCCTGCACGCTCGTGGTGATCTGCTGGCTGTGCGGTGCCGAGCCGATCGCGGCGGTGATTGAGGCCGCATAGCCGGCCGCGAGCAGCGCGCCGAGGATCGACTGCATGATCGCGCCGCCGAGGTCCCGTTGCAGGTCGGCTGTCGCCGACGCCATCCCGGCGCGCTTGACCGGCACCGAGCCGGTCAGCGAATGCGAAGCCGGGGTGCCCGCGAGCCCGACGCCAGTGCCGATCAGCGCATAGCCGAGGCCAACCTTCCAGTACGCGGTGCCCTCCTTCCAGGTCAGCAGCATCACCAGGAAGGCGAGCAAGACGAAGAAGTAGCCAGCGAGCAGGGTCAGCCTGGAGCCATGGCGTTCGATCAGCCGAGCTGAGTGCGGCGCTACGCCGATCATGAATGCCGCAGCGGGAATGATCGCCAGCCCGGCCTGGAACGGCGAGTAGCCGAGCACGTTCTGCATGAATTGCTGCCCGACGAACATCCCGCCCATCAGCGAGCCGAATACGACGATGCCAGCGCACGCCGCCACCCAGAAGATGCGCCGCCCGGCGACCCGCAGGTCGTAGAGCGGTGCCGCCGCGTGCCGCTGTCTGACGGCGAACGCGATCAGCGCCGCCAGGGCGACCACGCCGAGCCCGATCACGGCTGTGCCCAGGTCGGGAACGGGCGCCAGGTTGATCATGAGGATCAGTGCGGCCACCAGCAGCACCGACAGCACGCCGCCGAGGTTGTCCACCCGGCCGGTCGTCTCGTTCACGTGGGCCGGCACGAAGAACAGGGCGAGCGCGGCGGCGATGACCGCCAGCGGCAGCGTGATGATGAAGACCGATCCCCACCAGAAGGTCGCGAGCAGGGTGCCGGCGATCAGCGGGCCCAGGGCGGTGCTCGCGCCTCCGATGGCCGACCACAGCGCGATCGATGAGGTCCTGGCCGGCCCCGACCAGAGCGCGGTGATCAGCGCGAGCGTCGTCGGGAAGGCCATGCCCGCCGCGATGCCGCCGAGAACACGGGCCGCGAAGAGCACGCCGATCGATGGCGCGAACGCCGCCAGCAGGCAGGCCGGGATCGACAGCAGCGTTCCCGAGATCAGCATCATCTTGCGGCCGTAACGGTCGCCGACCGCGCCCAGATACAGGACAGAGCCGGCCAGCCCGAGCGAGAAGCCGACCGCCACCAGGTTGAGCGTGACCTGACCGGCGTTGAATGCCTTGCCGATGTCCGGCAGCGCCACGCTCGCGACCAGCAAGTTAAGATTCGCGACCGCCGCGACCAGGATCAGAGCCGTCAGTACCAGTCCCGGCCGTACCGGCGCGGTCGAGCTGCTGCCCCGCGCGGACGAGGTGCCATCCCGCGCCTGCTGACCTCTGCCGGACTTCGCAAAACTCACGAGCTTCACGAACTTCCCCCCGAATGATCCCCCAGGTACTGCGCGTCCTCCGGTATCTCCCCCCGCCACGGCCAGCTATCGCAGCTGACAGCCACCAAACCACGTGCGGCCGGGACTGATCGCGGGGTACGCGGTCAGGAACGGCGGCCGGGCCGCGCCGCGTGGTCGGTCAGGGCCGGCCCGGGACGAGATCCGCCAGCGCGGTACCAAGCCGGTCGAGCGGGCCTGCGATCCAGGGCAGCCGCAATGGCTCGGCGCTGGCCAGCGCCTCCAGCCGCCGCTGGTCGTCACCGCCGGTCAGCATGCCGGTGCAAACTCGCAGCGTCAGCGAGTCGGGCCGCTCACCGAACGCGCTGCCTGGCAGCACAGCCACGCCGTACCGGTTAAGCAGCAGGTCGGCTAGCTCCGACCCGGTCCGAACCCCGTGAGCCGCGGCCAACTGGTCCCGATCCGGCTCGAAGTCCGGGTATAGGTAGAACGCCGCCTGCGGCGCGGCGACGCGGGCACCCGCGGCAGTGAACAAGCCAGCCACCGCGGTAGTGATCGACTCGTAGAGCCGGCGCGCGCCCGCCACATACGCCACTAGATCGTCCGGCTCGTCCAGCGCCTGCGCCGCGGCGAACTGCACCGGCTGGGCGACCCCGGACCAGATCTCGCTCGCCGCGGACAGCATGCGCGCGCTCAGCCTGCTGCCGATTTCACCATCGGGCAGCCGGGTGAACCCGATCCGCCAACCGCCCAGAGCCAGGCTCTTGCTGAGCCCGCTGGTGATCACCACCCGCTCCGGGGCGAACTCGGCCGGGCTGCGGAACGGGTCACGGTAGACCAGATCCCGGTAGATCTCATCAGAGATGACCACCAGGTCGAGGTCACGCGCTATGGCGCAGAAGAGGTCGATCGTCCTGGCCGAGGCCATCGTGCCGGTGGGATTGTCGGGAACCGTCGCAATGACCGCACGCACGTCACGTCCGCTCGCCCGGGCCCGCCGAACCGACTCGGCGAGCTGGTCGGGCGCCGGAACGCCACCCTCGCCAGGCTGGGCCGGCACGTAGATCGGCCGGTTGCCGAGCATCCTGATCTGGGCGGCATAGCTGACCCAGCTCGGTCGCGCCACGACCACATCGCCGCCGATCGCCTGCACCGCGGCGTAAAGCAGCGCCTTGCTGCCCGGTCCGGCGAGCACCTGGTCCTGATCGGTCTGCAGCCCGCGGCGGCGCCAGTACCCGGCTGCCGCCTGGCGCAGCTCGTCTGATCCGGCCACCGAGCCGTAGCCGTTCCGCTCGGCGGCAGCAGCGATAGCCTGCCGGAGCAGCGGATGGACCGGGATTCCCGCCTGCCCGAACCCAAGCGGCAACACGTCGACGCCCTGGGCACGCAACCGCCGGGCGGTCTCGTCGGCCGCCAGGGTGGCCGATACCGACACGACGCCTCCCGATTAGTGACTTGTGGCTGCCTGAGATACGGTTCCAGCCGTCCGATCGGCGGGTCCGAACGGCCGACGGCTGGGCACTAGTGCATTATCGACCTGCTGCGCTAATGGCCGGGCTCATGCTCACCGCGCTCGGCGCCAGTGCTCGTCGCCTCGGGTGTGCCTGGCGGGTCGGCCTGATCGGTCCGGCCGACCCCGGCCGACCCCGGCGGTGCCCGGCGGGTCGGCATGATCGGGCCGGCCGACCTCGGCATTGCCCGCCGAATCGGCGTGATCGGGCCGGTCCGCCCGGGCGACCAGCAGATCGAGCAGCCCGCCGCCGCGTACGCCGAGCAGTTCCCAGGACCGGGCGATGCCGACAGCGAAGAAGATCATGACGAGCGTCGCCCCGGCCCGCTGGGCTTGCTGGCTGCTCGTCGCGGTAAAGGCGAGCACGGTCTGCAAGCCGTAGAGTGCCACGATCAGCGGCAGCAAGAACGGCCAGCGGTGGCTGAGCCGCTGCCGGGACCTGGCTCGCCACAACCTGGCGGTGAGACTGGCGGTGCTGGTCAGGCCGAGCAGCCCGAGGATAAGGTTCGCCTTCGGAATGCTGTTTCCTGGGACGAGCGCGGTAGCGGCCACCGACTGCCGCTCCAGCGACATGCGCGATCCCGCCTCGCGTTCCGCGCGGACGATGATCAGCAAGGGCTGGCGGCGGTACGCGGCTCTCTTCTGACCGCGGCCACGTGCAGCCGCAGGGAGGTCTTCGGGTGGCCCAGTTCCAGCCGAGCCGGACGGCGATCGGCGCGGCGCTGCACCGGGCCGCGCACCAGATCCTGGACCGGCCGCCGGTGCTCGATGATCCGCTGGCCGTACGGATCATCGGCGCGCAGGCCGAGCAGGCGCTGCGCGAGGAGCGCGATCCGCGAGTGACCCAGGTCGGCCTGCGGGCGTTCATCGCCGCCCGCAGCAGGCTGGCCGAGGACCGGGTGGCGCAGGCATACCGCCGCGGCGTGCGCCAGTACGTGCTCCTCGGCGCCGGACTCGACACCTTCGGCTATCGCAATGACCACGCTGACCTGAAGGTATTCGAGGTCGACCAGCCAGCCACGCAGCACGACAAGCGCGCGCGGCTGGCAGCCGCCGGAATCGATGTCCCCGCGTCGCTGACCTTCGCCGCCGTGGACTTCGAGCGGGAAACCCTGGCCGCTGGTCTGGCCAGGGCGGGCTTCGATCTGACCGCACCCGCGCAGTTCGCCATGCTCGGCGTCAGCATGTACCTCACCGCTGACGCGGTGTCCGGCACGCTTTCCTTCATCGCCGGACGGCCGGCCGGGACCGAGGTCGTCTTCGACTACGCCACTCCACCCCAGCGGCTGGACCACGGGCAGCGCACCGCGGCGCAGGCGCTAAGCGCTCGCGTCGCGGCCGCCGGCGAGCCGTTCACCACTACCTTCGAGGCCGCTGAGCTGGGCCGACGGCTGCGCGAACTCGGCTTCACCCGGATCGAGGACCTGGACCTGCACGCGCTCAACGCCAGCTACTTCGCCGACCGCCAGGACGGACTCAGGTTGCGCGGCGCCGCCAGGATCAGCATTGCCGGGGTGTGACACCGCCAGCCGGAGGCCGGGACGAGACGGCCTGACACCCCTCGGCCGCCGGGAAACGCAGTCCGCCGAACCTATTTGTTAATAATGAAGAATGAAATAAATGAAATAAGAGATTTCTGCTGCTAACTCTGATATATATAACGATCGGCACCGAGGTGCGACAGGCGATTAAACCGGAGGATCCGTGCGAACTGCATCGCTCACCAGACAGGCAGTAGTGGTCGCTGCGGTTGCCGCCGTTGGCGCGCTCGGTGCCGCGGTGCCGACGGCAGCCTCGGCCGCGACCGGACGCGCCAGAGCGAGCATACTCGCACCGCGCCAGCCCCGGCCGTCCGGCCTCGTCACCGCGCCTCGCGCGGCGCGGCTGCCGGTCGGCGAGCAGCATGTCTGCCCGGCACCGACCCGGCCCGGCCAGATGGAGTGCATGTCGATCATCAGCAACTTGGTCGGTGGCGCCGCGATCGGCCCGGCGGTGACCGTACGCGGCTACGGACCCGCCGACCTGCGCAGCGCCTACCAGATCGCGTCCGCGGCCCGAGCCGGGCGCGGCAGGACCATCGCGATCGTGGACGCGTTCAGCGACCCGAAGGCCGCGTCGGACCTGGCCAGCTACCGTGCCCACTTCAGGCTGGGTGCCTGCACGAAGGCCAATCGCTGCCTGCGGATCGTGAACGAGCGCGGCCGGATCTCCCCGCTGCCTCCGGCGAACGCGAACTGGGCTGGCGAGGAGTCGCTGGACCTGGACATGGTCTCGGCGGTCTGCCCGAAGTGCGACATCGTGCTGGTCGAGGCGAGCAGCTCCTCCACGCTGGACCTCGGCATCGCCGAGAACACCGCCGTGGCCATGGGTGCCAGGTATGTGTCCAACAGCTGGAGCGGCGGCGAGTTCCTCGGACAGGACCTGTTCGACCATTACTTCAACCACCCCGGCGACGTGATCGACTTCGCCTCAGGGGACTTCGGCTACGGCCCCGCTTACCCGACCGACCTGCAGTACGTGACCGCGATCGGCGGCACCACGCTGCGGCACGCCCGCGATCGACGCGGCTGGACCGAGACGGTCTGGGGCTCAAGCTCACCGCCAGGTGCGGAAGGGACCGGCTCCGGCTGCTCGACCGTGGAGCCGAAGCCGTCCTGGCAGCGGGTGGACGCCACCACGCCGAACGGCTGCCTGAACCGGACCGAGAATGATGTGGCCGCGGTCGCGAATCCCAGCACCGGGGTGGCCGTCTTCGACACCTACCGCAGCGGGGGCAGCTGGCTCCAGTTCGGCGGCACCAGCGTGGCGACCCCGATCATCACCGCCATCTACGCGCTGGCCGGGCAGCCGGCCCGCGGCAGCTACCCGGCCGAGTTCCCTTACCTGCACGGCCGGCATCTCTTTGACGTGACATCCGGAGCCAACGGCAGCTGCGAGAGCAACCGGCAGTACCTGTGCCACGGCGTCCGTGGTTACGACGGCCCCACCGGCCTGGGCACCCCCAACGGCACCGGCGCCTTCACCGACGGCTCGGCCCATCTGGTGACCCTGATCGACCCTGGCACCCAGGACCGGCAGGCCGGCACCGCCTTCTCGCTCCAGATCACCGGCCTGGACACCGCGCGAGCCAGCTCGCTCAGCTACCGTGCCGCCGGCCTGCCTGCCGGTCTGTCCATCGGCGCGGTGCCGCACTCGACCAACGGCCGGATCACCGGCACCCTGCCCGGGTCGGCAGGCACGTTCCACGTCGTCGTCACAGCCAAGGACGGCAGGGCGGCGGGCACCACGTACTTCACCATCGTCACGACACCGAACCTGACCGCGGCGACGCCGTCGGCCGGGCCCCTCGCACTGACATCCACGAGCTTGTGCCTGGACGACAATGGCGGGACGGCCGGGAGCTCGGTCCTGGTCCAGTCGTGCAACGCCTCGTCCGCTCAGAACTGGGCGGACAAGTCCGATGGCAAGCCCGATGACATCGGCGTGCTGACCATCAACGGCCTGTGCCTGGCGATCTCGGGATCCCACGGAGTGCTGGCCACGTGCAACGCAGGATCGGCGGCCCAGCAGTGGGCATACCCGGCGATTGGCCTGCTCGGGCCGCTGCTTGAGAATCCGGCCACAGGCGGCTGCCTGGCGTCGAAGAGCCTGAGCGCAGGTGCCCAGGTCGGCCTGTCCGCCTGCAACAGCAGTTCCGCGGAGTCCTGGGAACTGCCGTCCGCGCCGCTAATCTCCGGGGTGGCCGCTACTTGCCTCGATGATCCCGGTAACAGCGGCGTGCAGGGGACTCAGGTCAAGATCGCTACCTGCGTGACGGCTGAGGCGGAGCAGCAGTTCCTGGTTCGGCCGGACGGCCTGATCCAGGGGCCCAACGGCTCGCTGTGCCTGAGCACCAACGGCAGCCAGTTCGACGGTACCCGCGTCACCATCGAGAGCTGCAATAACACCGATCCGAGTCAGTTCTGGCTGCTGGCTCCCAATGGCGAGATCATCAACGCCAGCTCAGGCCGCTGCCTGGCCGACCCCGGCAATGCCGGGGTGGGGACCGGACTGGTGCAGGAGGACTGTTACGGGCAGGCCGGCGAGGTCTGGGCGATCAACTAGCGGTACTGCTGGTTCGGCGCGGAGTTCGGCACGCTGGCGGGTAGTTCGGCGCGCTAGCGGGTCTTCTGGCTGACCTCGCTGGCGCGGCGGCCGTTCCGCGACCGGGACACTGGGCTGATTTGCCAGGCATTTTGTCTACGGTGGACGGCATGAACCTAGTCTGGGCCGCTTCGGGCGCCGTTATCGGCCTGCCGGCCGGCACAACCCTGCGCGGACCGGTCTTCCGGTTATCAGTGCGCAGCGGCGAGCCGGAGGCGTCGGCCTGTCCGCTGTGTGCCGCCCCAGTGCCTGCATGGCCGGTGCTGCGGTGTCGTTATTGCGCTCGCTGGTTCAGCACCCCGGCGGCCTTGGAACTGATGACCGCCGCCGTCCTGGCGCTCCTGCTCGGCCGGTTCGGCGGAGAGCCAGACGCAGCGGCGTTCGTTCTGCTCGGCGCGCTCGGTGTGGCGCTGGCCGTGATCGACGTCCTGGTTCAGCGGCTTCCTGACCGGCTCACCCTGCCCGCCTATCCGGCGCTGATCATCCTGCTCGGCCTGGCCGCACTGGCCGGGCACGACGGCGTGGCGCTGGTGCGGGCGCTGCTTGGCGGCCTCGCCCTGGCGGGCGGCTACCTGCTGCTTGCCATGCTGAGCGCGGGGCAGCTCGGCGGTGGCGACATCAAGCTGGCCGGCCTGGTCGGCCTGATCCTGGGCTGGCTGGGCTGGCGCAGCCTCTTCATCGGGGCCAGCCTCGGTTTCGTGCTCGGCGCGATCGTCGGGCTCGCGCTGCTGGCGGTCCGCCGGGTCACCCTGCGCAGCTCGGTCAGCTTCGGGCCGTACCTGCTCGGCGGTGCCCTGCTCGCGATCCTGCTCAGCGGCCAGTAGCCGCACCAGCGGCTGGCCGCCGACAGCGAGCATGAGATCTGGCTGCTGAGCTGGCTGCCCGGGCAGCGGACGGGCTTCCATGATCACGGCAGCTCGGCAGGCGCGTTGCAGTGGCGCTCGGCAAGAGGCCCGGCGGGCGCTCGATCGATGAGATCCTCGGCAGCGCTCGGCAGCGACTGGTCCGGCTGAACCCGCAAACCGCGGCTGCCGCCCTGCGCGATGGCGCCATCATCGTCGACATCCGCCCGCAGGCACAGCAGGCGGCCGAAGGCAGCGTGCCCTGCCGCCGCGCGATCGGGCCGGCCAGCTCGGTACTGTTGGCTGCGCAGTCCAAGGGCCAGGCACAGACCGAAGGCCGGTGGCATGTCGACGCTAGACTCGCGAGTCCTTCACCTCGCGCGGCATGGCCATGCTGAAGCCGACGGACGGCTGAGCGAGACCGGCCGGCAGCAGGCGGATCTGCTGGGCCGGCGGCTCGGCGAGATCCCGCTCTCGGCGGTCCATTACAGCCCGGTGCCTCGGGCCGCCGAGACCGCCGAGCGCGTGCTTCGGTGCCTGCCCGGAGTCCCAGGCCATCAGTCAGAGATCGTGGGCGACTACCCGCCTCCGGTGGGCCAGCAGCACCTGCCACCTGCGTACGCCCGGTTCCTCGCTGCCTATTCGGCGGCTGAGCGGGAAGCCGGCGCTGTCCTGGCCGCTGCGGCGCTGGATCGCTTCGCCAGGCCAGCACCGGACGACCTGCGTGAGCTCATCATCACGCACAATCTGCTGATCGGCTGGTTCGTCCGGGACGCGCTCGGCGCGCCGGACTGGCGCTGGCTCGGCCTGAACCAGTGCAATGGCGCGCTCACGACGATCAGGTACAGCCCGGATCACCCGCCCGCGCTGGTTACCTTCAACGACATGTGCCATCTGCCCGCCGACCTGCGCTGGACCGGATTCCCGCCGGACTTGCGCGGCTGAGCGGCAGGGCGATGGCCCGCTTCCTGGCTGCTTGCTGTCCGCTGTCTGTCCGCTCTAAGCCGACCGGACGCCAGAGATAAGGCATCCTCCCGATGCGGCGCCTGGTGTCTTACGACGAATCTGTAGTCATGCCGAACAGCACCTGCTGATCAGCTAAACACCGGAGGTTGCAGTGCATCCGTATTACATGTCGCAGCTCGCGTCCGAGCATGTCAGGGACATGCGGAGGCAAGCAGCAGCGGCGCGGTGTGCCCGCCTGGCACGCCGCGCCCTGCGCGGCCCAGGTCTCCCGGCCGCTGACGGCTACCTGATGCAGCCATGCATGCAGGTTGGCGCGGTAACCATGAGCGCGCATGCCAGCTGAGCCAGTGCTCAGCGTCGCTGCGCGGCCGGCATTCCCAGACCCTGGCGGTGCGCGATCGCGGCCGCCTCGGTCCGGCTGCCCGCGTTCAGCTTGGCCAGGATGTTCGAGACATGCACGCTGGCCGTCTTGGGGGAGATGAACAGCTCGGCGCCAATCTCCTTGTTACTGTGCCCGGCCGCGAGCAATTGCAGGACCTCAAGCTCCCGCTCGGTGAGCCCGGCCAGCGGACCTCGGCCGTCTGGTCCCGACCATGCCGTCCGACCCGACTGTCCTGATGGCTGGTTCGATCCGCTTGCTGGACTGCCCACCCTGGCACGGCGGCCAAGATCGGCTAGGGCTGCCTGCAGGGGAGCCGCTCTGAGCTGGTCGGCCGACGCCGCGGCGAGTAGCCACTCTCGCCGGGCCGCGTCGCGATCCCCCGCCTCAGCCAGCGCCTCGGCAAGCCGCCAGCGCGCACGAGCGGCCTCATAGACAAATCCAGCGCCAAACGCATCGACCACCGCTTGCCACGCCACCGGATCGTTATCGCCGCTGGCGCGAAGCCACTCCGCCTCGGCACGGGCCAGCCAGCCTCGGCCGTCGACGCCGAGCTCGTGGCCAGGAGAGCGTCGGCTGGCGGCACCGTCGCGCGCGGTCTGCAGCATCGCGCGAGCCGCTTCGACCGCCGATTCCGCACGCTGTGCCTGACCTGCGGCCCGTGCACCGGCAGCGATGTCGGCCAGCGCGCCAAGCCCGACGGCCGCGACGCGGATGACATGTGGACCGCGGTGGCCTTCGTCCCACGCCTCGGCCGCGCGGAGCGTCGCCTCGATCTCGGCGACAGCGCCGACCGCATCGCCCTGCCAGAGCGCGTGCTCGGCCATCAGCCCGCGCGCGACGTACTCGGTGAATCCGTCCCGAGCGAACATCGGCTCCAGCCAGCTGCGACGTTCATCCACCGCGCTCGATTCGCCCCTGGCGACGACCACGAACAGCGCCATCGCCGACAACCTGGCCTCGTTGACGCTGGTCACTCGGACGGCGAAGCCATCGGCGATCTGCTGAGCGTGGTCCCACGCTCCGTCTGAATAGTGCGCGAGGAAATGCAGGTACTGCAGGTCGTAGCCATAGGGCGCCAGTCCGAGCCCAGCGTCGCGCGCCCGGCGGGTGCCTTCGTGCGCGGTGCTGCCCGCGGCAGCCAGATCGCCCAGTTCCAGCTGGACCCTGGCCAGCTGGAACGCGGCTCGCAACTCCACGCCGAGCACCCTGGCTGCGGCCGCCTCACGATGCGCTCTGGTGAACAGGCTCACGGCCTCGGCGATGTTCCCGGCCCGCTCGCTGATCAGCCCGAGTGTGACCAGCGCGTCAGCCTCGACCCAGAGTGCCCCGGCGGCCTTGGCCGCGGTCCGCGCCTGCTCGGCGCGGGAGCGGGCCGGCTCCAGGTCTGGCATCGACAGCAGGGCGCGGGCGTGGGTCGCCAGCGCTCGCGCATATTCCCACCGGGGCGGGTCCGGTGGCAGCGCATCGACGGCCGTCTGCGCCGCGGCCCGGGCGGCGTCGTCCTCATCGAGATCTATCAGGAAGTAGGCGAGCCGCTCATTCACCCGGCAGAGCAGCGCCGGGTCGGCCTTCTTGCCGAGGTAGCCGAGCAGCCTGCGCAGTTGCGCAGCCGCGCGGGCGAGATCACCGCCATCCGCGGCGCTGAGCGCGGACCGCAGCGCCAGCTTGCCGCGCCCCATCCCGCTGAGCTTCTCCGGTTCGCTGACCCGTTCCCACAGTGAAAGCGCCTGATCATAGTGCCGGTGCGCCTCAGCCGGCGCGGCGAGCCGCTCCGCCTCCTGGCCGGCCAGCACCGAAGCGGAGAACGCTCCGGGGATGTCATGGCTGGCCAGGTAATGGTGCGCCAGCTCGGCCGCGGTTCCGGGTACCTCGGCGAGACGGTGCTCGTCGGCCAGCAGCTCGGCGAGCCGGGCATGCAGCCGGGTGCGCTCGCCGGGCAGCAGGTCGGCGTAGACAGCCTCGCGCAGCAGCGCGTGCCGGAACGAGAGCCCCTGCTCCCCGTCGGGCACCAGCAGCTGCTGAGCCACCGCTTCCCTGACAGCTTCCTCGTAGCTGGCCTCGTCCAGCCCGGAGGCCTCCCTGACCAGCTCATCGTCGACCCGGCGGCCGGTTACGGCCGCCGTCCTGAGCACCTGCTGAGCCGTTCCCGACAACCGCTCAATCCGGGCCAGCAGCAGGTCGGCAAGTCCGGCAGGCAGGTCCGACCCGGCCGACGACGCGGCAAGCAGTTCCTCGGCGTAGTAGGGGTTGCCCTCGGCTCGGGTGATCATCTGGCCGATCGCCGCCGCGTCGAGCGGCAGCGCGGAAATGGTCGTCAGGTGCTCGGCCATCGCCGAGGCGGGCAGCGGGCCGAGTTCGATCGAGGTCACGCTGGGCAGCCGGAGCAGCTCGGCGACCACCGGCCGGAGCGGATGCCTGCGGTGCATATCGTCACTGCGGTAGGTGGCCACGACCGCCAGCCGCTCAGAGTGCAGCATCCGGCTCAGGAAGGTCAGCAGGTCGCGAGTGGACCGGTCGGCCCAGTGCAAGTCCTCCAGGATCAGCAACACCGGGCTGGCCTCGGCTAGCTCGGCGAGCATGCCAAGCACTGCACCGAACAGCTGCTGCTGGACGATTCCTGGCATGTCTCCCCCGGCCGGCTGGCCGGCATCGCGGTCCGGCAGCAGCCGGGATAGCACGGGCCGCGCGGCGAGCGCATCGAGCAGCAGCCCGCGAGGTGCCGGACCGGTCGTCGCATCGCGCAGCGCGTCGGCAAGCGGAAGATACGGCACAGCGTCGCCAAGCTCCGCGCAACGGCCGGACAAGACGGTGAAGCCCCGCTCGCGCGCCCTGGCGGCGAGTTCGGTCACCAAGCGGGTCTTGCCGACGCCTGCGTCGCCGCTGATCAAAGTGACTACCGGCCGACCAGCGGCTGCGGCGTCAAGCTGGTCAAGCAGCCGGCCGAGCTCGGCAGTCCTGCCGACTAGTCTGGAGTGCGATACATCGAGCACTCGTCCAGTATCCCAGTCAATTCGGACAGCACGGTCCGGTCGCGGTCCGTGCTGCTGTTGGCGCGCCCGGCCGGCGGCACGATCGCCCGGCAGACCCGGGCTTAGCGGCTTATGGCCAGCCCATGCCAGTGCCCGGCCGCGCTCAGCGCCCGAGTACCGAGGCGCCTGATCGCGCCACAATCTCCTGGAGCGCGGCGACATGCAGCTCGAACGCCGCCCGCCCTGTCCTGGTCAGCCGCGCCGAGGTGCGCGGCCGCTTGCCGACGAAGCCCTTGCGGATCTCCAGATAACCGGCTTGCTCAAGCGTGGTCAGCTGCTTGGACAACGCCGAATCCGACAGACCCACCTCGTCGCGGATGAACTTGAAGTCAGCCCATTCCACCGCTGCCAGCAGGGAGACGATCGACAGCCTGGTCGGCGCGTGAATCAGTTCGTCGAATCTGGCCCGGCTCACCTGGCGCTCCCAGCCCGGTTGCCGAGCATGATCTGGCGCAGCCTGCGCATCAGGTAGGGCCCACCGGTGACCAGTGCAGCACCGCCAACCACGGTCGCCAGCGTGGCAGGCACGCCAACGCCTGCGGCCCGCAGCGCGAACCCGATGCCCAGCGTCAGCCCCACCACAAGCCACACGAAGCCGACGATGGCGCCCGCGCCGCGACCACGGAGCAGTTCGCTGCTGCGCAGCTGGGCGTGGCGGTAGGCACCAAAGATCATTCCTGCGGTGAGCGCCGCGATGACGAGCACAGCGACCGGGATCACCGTGGCCAGCACAACCTGACGGCGAGTGTCCACCGCCGCCCCGATGGCTACCATTCCGGCCGCCACTGCCCACCAGTACCAGGTCGGAACCAGGACGGCGTCGATGACCTGTTGTTGCTGCCGACGGATCCCGGCCAGTGCGCTGGTCGCTTCCTCGGGTCGCAGCTGTCCGTTCATGACCGCTCCTCATCTATCCGGCAAGTAGTTTCCTATATGGAAAGTATCAGACTGCTTTCCATATAGGCAAGTACTTTCCGAGCCGACGTTTGTGCGACCAGTCTGTTGGCCAACAGACTGGGTGCCTGGTCGCCGTCGGCGATCACTGACGGCTGGAGGGACTTGCGATGGCCAAGAAGGAAAGCCTGACCTGGGCCGATGCGCCTGCAGCACATGACTATCCGGCGGCTGGCGACTATCTGCAGCTGCTCGCGTCGCCGGCGGAGGTGGAGGTGCTGACCAGCCTGCTCGAGCGGGCGCCGGCCGCGACCAAGCACGCGAAGGACATCCTGCGCGCGGCCCGCCTGCCGCTGCTCCCGATTGACGATCCGGAGGTTGCCAAGGATGTGAAGAAGGCAGCGAAAGGTGAACCGCTGTCGCCAGTGCTGCTGGTCCGCGGGGACCTGAGGACGGGTGTCGCGCTGCAGATCGCCGATGGTTACCACCGGGTTTGCGCCAGCTATCACCTCAGCGAGGACACCGAGATTCCGTGCCGGATCATCGACCTGCCGGCCGTTGTCACCGGGTGACCGGCCGGACCCGGCGAATCGGCCGACCCGGCTGACGGCCAGTTCAATCCGCTGTCTTCGCCGACCAGCGGTTCCGGTGATCAGCACCGCTATTCTTCGGCAGGCCGATATCCTTCGGCAGGCCGATCCGGTGGTGAGGGCGAGCTCATCTTCGTCACCGGCCCGGTGCTGGTCGTCGCGCTGGTCGCCGGTTTCCATCCGGTTGCCGGGGTCTCGGTCACGGCGGCCCTGAGCGTGGCGGGTGTCGCGGGCCTCGCCTGGCATCGGCACAGTGAACCGCCAGCTACTCGCGCGACCGGTTCTCGCCAGGGCGCGCTGCACAGCTCGGGACTGCGGGTGCTGATCGGGATGCACGCCTTTCTCGGCGCGATGTTCGCGGCGGTTGACCTGGCGACCGTCGCGTTCGCGCAGGAGCACGGTGATAAGGCGCTGGCCGGCCCGCTGCTTGGACTCTACGGCCTGGGCAGCGCCATCGCCGGCGCGTGGTACGGGACGCGATCGCTGGCGGGCTCCGCACAGCTCCCGCCTGGTGATCGCGCTCGCCGCGACAGTTCTTGGCGTCGCGCCGCTCGGCTTCATGCCTGACATCTGGTGGCTGGCCGTCGCCATCCTTGCCGCTGGCCTGGGCATCTCCGCGACCTTGATCAGTTCTTGCCGGATCGCCGAGTCGGTGGTCCCGGCCGCGAACCGGACTGAGGGAATGTCGTGGCTGACCACCGCGGCATCGGTCGGAACCGCTCTCGGCGCACCCGTCGCAGGTCTCCTGATCGACTTCGGTGGCGCGGGTGCCGGCTATCTCTTCGCCTTCAGTGCCGGTCTCGCTGCCGTCACCATCACGATCCTCGGTTTCAAGACCTGGCGATGCCAGCGCATCGTTAGCGGATGACGCAGTTCAGCGGATGAGTTCCTTTCCTGGACAGCGATCTGACCGCTGATTCGGGCGACATGCTGCCGCGCAGGCCGCGGATGTGGTGTTCCCAGCCCTGGCGGTCCGCCATCCAGGCTTGCAGGTACTTCTGGCACCAGTCCGGCTCGATCAGCGCAAGACGGCCAAGCGAAGCCCGCAAGGCCGCCACCATCCGCGCCTGGTCGCCTGGCTCAAGCTCAGCCTGGTGAACGAGATCCAGAACATGCTGAACGAACCTCCGGCGCCGATCGAGGAACTCCCGCCAGTGACCGAAATCGGCCTGGTCCAGTGAGCCGCCCTGATCGAGTAGCCAGAAGATTCCCTCGGCCAGGACGTCACCGAATTCCTCCAGCCGAGCGCGATCCGCATTCCGAAAGGGATCGTACCTGCCCTGAATGACACTCCCGGTGACGGCAAGCGGCTGCAACCCTCTTACTGGGTCGAGCAGATAGAACCAGTCTTCGTTGTAGATATCCGGGAAGAACGAGCGGTTGCGGATGGTCTCCACGGCCAGCGCGCCGCCGCCGATGAACGAGTCCTGCTTACCGCCCACCTCACGGTAGGCGTGGCATACCACGGAGTTATCCGGGAAGCCGCCAATCGACAGGCCCACCGCGTTGTAACTGTCCAGCAGGCTGACCGCCCGGCTCAGATCAGCGGGTTCGGGCACCCGAATGTCGTCATCGAGGAAGACGATCCGCTTCCAGCCGATCAGATGACTCAGCATGAGGCCGAGGTTTCGCTTGAGGCTGGTGTCAGTCTTCCGTGCGAAGATGCCGCCAGCCACCAGGCGCGTGGTCTCGAAGTCCATCAGCCGCAGCCCAGCCGGGTCCGGCACGTCAATCGCGGTCATGCTGACCTCGGCAGGCATCCGTCTTGCCGCCTCCTGGGCGCACGTCCATTTACCGCTGTGCAGAGTTACGAGCGTGCATTCAAGCTCGATTGCCAGCGTCGCGGCATGGGCGAGATAAGCGGACGGGCGCACCGTGGGAACGATGATCGCATCTACCTTCTCGCGCTCCGGCCACAGCGCGGATGATCTCGATACCGCCAGCAGATTGCGATGCGAGCCGTGATGATCCGGAGTCTGGATCGATCCCATCAGGACTCACTGGCCCATTCAAATAGGCGATTCTCGGGCAACGTCCAGTCTGGCGTCAGCGGCACTCCGTTCTCGACGCTTACCCTAGTCAGGAGGCAGAATGCTTCACTCTCGCCGAACTGGGTTCTGGCGTACTCGGTGTTCCGGTCGCGGAATCGGGCGTCGGTCAACGCCCTGACCGCCCCGAAAGTTCCGCTTCCGTACATTCCATTGCATATGGTGACCGTGCGCTTCCGGTTGAACGGGTTGACCGCGCGGGCGAACAGCGCCACGTCTTCCAGCAGGATTTCACGGTCGTCCGCATGCTCCAGGTGCGGGTGAAATCGCGGCGTCTGGCCATCTTGATCAACCTCGAAGTAAGGGCCGTCGGGGGAGTCCCAGTCCGGCACCTGCCGCACCGGCAGATCCAGGCGGTTGAGCACCGAGCGGGTGGCGAGGTTCCAGTCGACACCGCCGAGCAAGACCAGGTGCGTGGTGTAGTCGTCGGCCAGCCGCGCGACCACCGTGACGGCTTGCGGGTAATTCAGTTGCTGCGAATTCCGCAGGTTGACTTCGCTGGCTGGGTTCGCTGCCCGGATATAGCCGTGCAATTCGAAGAGGGCATCAAGGTCGGCGTAGGCCGACAGCGCGACGTAATGCGGGTCGGCCGGGTTCGAGTACGGAAGCCGGACGAGCATCTCGTCCGGCAGTTGTGCGCAGACGATGGTGATCGGCCTGCCATCCTCGAACCGCCAGTACCCCGCGGTCAGCGAATCGATCACCGAGCCAGCACCCGGAGCTGGCCCGCGGAGTGCCGAACTGCGCAGCCGCAGCAGTTCGGTGGCAAGGTCATCCCGAGCCTTGAGTTCAGTGGCAGTCAGCTCGTCGGTATCCAGCAGCCGCGGTGCCCCGGTGTCCACCGAGCGCGTGGTGGCGAAGAAGGTGGCGTAGTCCTGCAGCCTGGGGATCGGCGGGATCTTTGGATTGGCGGCAGACTCCCAAGAGGAAATGAGCGGCACGCTGAGCCGCTTGTGCCTGCCAAGCGCCGCGGCCAGCTGGGTCTGCGTGAGCTTCACGCCCGGCCAGTGCTCCTCCCGGAATGCACGCAGGCGTCGCGCGAGCAGATACCGCGGATCGTGAGCCTCGTCCACCTCCGCCCCCATTTCAACTGAAGTTCAGTTTTCAGGGTTAACAACATTACCACTCTTAGTTCTATCGGAAATCCGCAGCTACCTGGCCTGACCGGGACAGTGTGTGACCAGCGGGATCTAGGTTCCTCAGATTAGGGCATGGTGCTCCTACTAATTCTGAAGTCCTCCCAGAGCGTAGGGCAAAGCTAGGCTCAGATCAGCGCGAATCGCCAGCGCCCGACTACTTCAACTGAAGTTAACTGAAGGGAGGTCAGAGATGGGCACCTGATCTGGCCTGCCAGCCAGTCGACCAGCATCGACTCGCGGGCAGGGCGCGCGGGCACCCCCGCGGCAACGGGGGCACCCGCAACGGAAATCGTCCAGCGCTCACACACCGGGAGAACTTCCATGTCCACAATAGCCACTCGGCTGACGATGACAATCGCACACGCCAGCATCGCCACTGCGGGCACGCATGGCCCATCGGCCACGGCAGTCACCCAGGTGCACGGCTCGGCCACATCCCCGATCCTGGTGCTGCTGCTGGCATTCGCCTTCCTGGCGATCGTCATGCGAGCCAACTCCGGGCTGGTCAACCTGGTAAGCCAGCTAGTTCAGCTCGCCGTCGCGGTAGGTCGCACGCTCCTGCTGCTGGTCCTGTTCGCAGGTTTCGCCGCGATAGTCCTTTTGCGCCTGTAAGGCTGGCCTCCCGCCTCCAGCGGGCGGGAGGCCAGCAACCGGTGCCGCCCAGATCGCGGTCCGGATAGCTAAAGGGCCTCGACCAGCACGGCTAACTCCGCTGCGCGGATCGCGGTAGCCAGTACTGCCGTGCGGATCGCGAGTCCGATGCTGATCACCACGGCGATCGCAAGCTGTCGGGCAGGAGCCAAACGAATCCTTCAGGCTAGTAACGTCATGTCCGTGTCCGCACCAACTCCGTGGCTCGCCAGAAGGCTGTTTCCGCTGCTTGCCACGGTCTTTCTCATTGCCATCGGGATGGTCTCCACGACCTGGTGGGGAGCCGATCTCGTCGGCAGGCACAGCTGGCTGCTCCCCGATGACCTGTGGGGAACGCTGGTAGCAGCTAGCCGCCTTGCGCATCTGAATCTGAGCGGCCTGTACACGCAGCCCACCGGCCTGGTCGCATTCCCAGGCACGGCCCTGATCCTGGTTCCGGTGGTAGCTGTCATCGACGGAGCAGGCCTCGGGCTCGCGACTCCAGGCGCGGAGAACACCCATCCTGGCGCCTGGCTACTGGCCGGGCCTTATGAGATCGCTATCTCTGCCATGGCACTGTTCGCCGCCGACTCGATCGCCGAACGCCTGGGCGTGCCTCGACCGAAGCGTGCATTGCTCGCCGCGGCGGGGGCAGTTGCCCTGTGGAGCGTGTCGGGGCGTTGGGGTCATCCGGAGGACGCCGTGGCGGTCGCGATGTTCTTGTTCGGCATTCTGGCGCTGTCCGATGCAAGAGTCGAGCGGTCCGCGTGGCTGATCGGAGCGGCGGTGGCGGTTCAGCCGCTGGTTCTGCTCGCGCTGCCGGTCGTCCTAGTGGTCCTGGAGCCGAGGCGGCTAGTCGGCTTCCTCACCCGGGCAGCCGCCCCTGCCGTCCTGCTGCTTGGTGCGGCGGCCGCGGCGAATTGGAATGCCACCGTCAATGCGGTCACCAGTCAGCCCAACTGGCCGACCGTCGATCACACCACTCCGTGGACGTCGCTGGCCCCGCACCTCAGCAGCGGAGCGGTGGCTGCCGGACCTGCCCGGATGCTCACCATCCTGCTGGCCTGCGGCGGGGCGCTCGTGCTGCGGCGGCGATGGCACGTGCTGCGATATCGGGGGGAGTGGAGTCCAGCGGCGCTCGAGGAACTGCTGTGGTGGGTGGCCGCCGCACTGGCGCTCCGCTGCGTGCTCGAGCCCGTGATGGTCGCCTACTACCTGTGGCCGGTACTGGCGGTCGCGCTGATAGCGGCATCGAGCAACTGGTCGCGCCTGGTCCCAGCCGGTGTCGTCTCGTCGACACTCACCTTCGTCGCGCAGGCCTCGTGGCGAGGCCCCTGGATCTGGTGGGGATCGGTGGTCGCTGGGCTAGGCCTGACCCTCTTCTTCGCCCTGCCGCGCGGCGGACGACGTGCCAGCGCGCCGCCAGAGAGCACGGTGGCGCTCGGCGTTGCTCCGCCCCGGACGCAGACGCGCCAGGCTGGCTAGTCCCGGTCACGGCTGCGGCGACCCGGGCACTTCAGGTCTGCCGCGGCGGGCGAGCAGCTCGCGGTAAGCGCGTGCGTACACCTGCGCCGCCGCGCTGGGGGTGAACTGCATGGCATAGGCGCGACCAGGGTCAGCGTCGGGGCGCTCGCCCCCGAGGACGCGTGACAGCGCAGCGGCGAGCGCGTGCGGGTCCTCGGGCGGGATGAGCACGCCGCGGCCCTGGCCCAACGTGATCGCCAGGCCGTCGACCGCCGTGCCGACGACCGGGACACCGAGCCCCAGCGCCAGCACCGCGCTTTGCGACCACGATTCCTCTCGTGACGGCACCACGTGCACGCTGGCGCCTGCGACGTAGCGGGCTGGCGCATAGGACCAGCCAGGAAGCCGCACCACAGCCTCCAGCTCGCGGGCGTGGACCAGCTGGTTCAGCGTTTCGCGCAGCGGGCCGTCGCCGACGAGGTAGGAGGGCGGCGGCCGGTGCAGCAGGGCGAGCGCCGCAACCAGCACATCTGGCCCCTTGTCGGCCCGGAGCCGACCGGTGAAGGTCAGTCGCGGCGAAGGGAGTCCCGGCAATGGCTCAGCGGACAGACCTTCCACCGAGGACCGCCCTTCGCGCAGCCGGCCGTCGTCCAGGCCGATCCGCGCCGCCCAGGCACGGGCCGCCGGGCCGTGCGCGAAGAACATGTCGACCCGCCGTGCCGCCTCCCGGGCCTGCGACGTGTGATCGCCGCATGGCCAGGACATCTGATTGTGCTCACTTGCTACCAGCGGCACCTGTGGCGGTAATGCCCGTGCCGCGGCCCACCAGGCGCCCATCATGTGGGCGTGTACCAGGTCCGCCTGAGCGAGCCTGGGACCAAGCCAGCTGGCGAACACCGAATCTGGCGTCCACTGCAGGCTGTCGGAAGGCAGGATCTCGCGGACCCGGTAAGCGTCTGCAGCCAGGCCGTGGTGCGCGGCTAGCTCAAGTCCTGGCGGGGTCGCGCCGCCGACCAGCAAGATCGTCGCGATGCCATGGGTGCGCAGCGCCACCGATAGCCGCAGCGCGGACAGCTGCGCCCCGCCGGGTTCCAGCGTGCCCACGACCCGAACGACCCTCATCCGACCTCCTGTGGACGCCGCAACTGCCCGCTGGCGCACCGCCCAACCCTGCCACCACCTGGCGAAGGAAAGGTGCGCGGCCGGCAGCGCGGGCCTGCGGCGCCAGTTCGCCGGGAACCGAGTCCCATCAAGGGAACCCGCCTACCGGGCTGGATCGTCCATCGACAGCGCGTCAAGCGGGCCGTTTTACGCCGAATCCCTTGAAGAAGGTGTAGCAGAACACGCCGTCGGCCGCGGTTGTCCGGTAGAGAGCCCGGACGCCGGCCTCGAAGGTCTCCGCGTCGATCAGGCCCGCGCGGATCGCGGCCTCGCGGACGCCCTCGATCATGGCCGTGAAGGTCCGCTTGATTACGCCGTCGACCAGGTCGGGGCGGCTGGAGTCCACGTACACCATCCGCGGGTCCACCCGGACCGCGTCGAAGCCAGCCTCGACCAGGAGCGGATAGGTCCGGCGGCCGATCATGGCGTCGCCACCAGAGCGTCGTTGCAGGTCGATCTGGGAACGGACCGCCTGGCGGGCGGCCCGGCTGTCGGGATGGAAGAAGGCCGACCCGTGGTCGCCCTCGATCACCGTGATGGTCCCGCCGGGCCGGAGCAGGCCGCCGAGAAGGGCCAGCGCGCGGATGGGCTGGGCGAGGTGCTCCAGCACAAAGCAGACGAAGACGTGGTCGAACGAGCCGGGCGCGAACGGCAGCGCGAACAGGTCGGCCTGCACGAAGTCCACGTTCGCCAGCCCGGCCAGGCCGGCCTGCCGGCCAGCCTCCGCGATCGAGCCAGCGGAAATGTCCACGGACGTGAACCGCGCCCCTGGGCTGCGCTGGGCCAGCGTCACCGTTTGGGCGCCGACGCCGCACCCGGCCTCGAGCACCCGGCTTCCTGGCGGGTACCAGGTGTCGCGGTGCAGCAACTCGACCAGCGTCCCCGCCTGATCCTGCAGGCGCTCGTTCTCGCGCTGGCCATAGCCATGCACGTAGGTGTCGCTCATGAGCCCAACCAAAGCACACCGCGAGGTAGTTAACGAACGCGCAGCTGGTGATCCCCGATGCGGCGAGGATTACCACCGCTCGCGCCTGGAGTGCAGCGGCCACGGGTGACGCTGGATTCGGTGACTTCCGCCTCTGGTTTCCCGCCGTCGCTTGGGTCCTATCTTGGGTGAGAGCCGCAGATCGTGCCGTTTGGGCGAGCTTCCGCACCAGGAGGGAACGAACGTTGCTGAGTCCAGCATCGCCAGGACTACCGCGCCGGACGGAACCGGTAGTCGAGGCGACTGGGCTGGTGGTGCGCCGGGGAGGGCGGATCGTGCTCGACGAGCTTTCGTTCGCCCTGGCATCGTGTCAGGTAACGGGCCTGCTCGGACCGAGCGGCTGCGGCAAGACCACCCTGATGCGCACTCTGGTCGGGGTCCAGGTGGTCACCGCGGGACGGGTAGAACTGCTCGGCCTTCCGGCTGGCGATCCGCGGTTGCGTCGTCGCGTCGGGTATGCCACCCAGGACCCCTCCGTCTACACCGATCTGACCCTGGCCGAGAACCTCCGTTACTTCGGCACCGTGCTCGGCCTGACCCGACCTCGCCTGGCGGAGACGATCACCCAGCTCGTGGCCGAGCTCGACCTCGGCGGCCTGGAAGACCGGCTGATCGGCACCTTCTCCGGCGGCCAGCTCGCTCGGACCGGCCTGGCCGTTGCGCTGCTCGGGAAGCCGGACCTGCTGGTGCTGGACGAGCCGACGGTAGGCCTTGACCCCGTGCTGCGCCGCGATCTGTGGGCGATGTTCCATCGCCTCGCAGCGGGCGGGACTGCCCTGCTGGTGTCGAGCCACGTGATGGACGAGGCGGCCAGATGCGACTACCTGCTATTCATGCGGGAGGGCAGGTTCCTGGCCTCGGCTACCCCGCAGGCTCTGCTGGCCGGAACGGGTGCGGCTGATTTGGAGTCCGCCTTCCTCGATCTCGCCACCCGCGATCAGGCCGTGCGGTGATGACCGCGACCTCGGCCGGCCAGGAACCGACGATCAGCTGGACGCTCACCTGGGCAACGGCACGCCGCGTCCTGGCCCAGCTACGGCACGATCCGCGGACCATCGCGATGATGCTCGCGGTTCCCGCGCTGCTGATGATCCTGCTGCGGTATGTGCTGGACAATCCGCTGGCGCTGGACCGGTTCGCCCCCGAGTTCATCGGGATCTTCCCTTTCGTGGTCATGTTCATCGTGGCCGCGATCACCACCCAGCGGGAACGGGCCCGGGGCACGCTGGAGCGGCTGATGGCCATGCCGTTGGCCAAGCTCGACCTGGTCGTCGGCTACGCCATCGCGTTCGGTTCGGTCGCCTGCGTCCAGGTTGGCGTGGTGCTCGCGATCTCGCTGACCTGGCTAGGCGTGCAACTGCCAGGTTCGGTTGTGCCGCTAGCCGTGGTATCCGTGCTTGACGCGCTGCTTGGCATGTCCCTTGGGCTGTTCGCCAGCGCGTTCGCACGCACCGAGTTTCAGGCCGTTCAGTTCATGCCTGCCTTCGTGCTGCCGCAGGCCCTGCTGTGCGGGATCGTGGTAGCACGCGATCACATGACCGACGTGCTGCGCTGGCTGTCCGATGTGTTGCCGATGTCGTATGCCGTGGACGCCATGCAGCAGATCGCCGCTGGCGCGTCCTGGTCCGGCCTGGTGATCAAGGACATTGGCGTGATCCTGGGATTCACCGCAGCCGCGCTGATCGGCGGCGCACTGACGCTGCGCCGCAGAACCGCATAGCGGCCCGCGGCCGCCAGGTCGCGCCAGCTCACCGTTCCAGCATCTTGAACGCAAGGTGGCGACTGTGCCGCTGTCCCATGACGAGCGCGAACCACAGCCGCAGGACCCCATCCACCACGTCGTGCTGGCCGTCGCCGAGATAGACGGGCCTCAGCCCGACCGCGTCGATGAGCTGCTCAACCCTGGCCCGGTCCTCCGGCGATGCGGAGAAGAACATGTCGGCCCGGTCGTCGCCGAACCGCGGGTCGGCGAGGTTTTCCACACCCAGCCGGATGCCGGGCGCCTGCTCGGCCGGAGCCTGCTCACCCTCGCCAACGCGATCACTGTCGTGGCGCCCGTCGCCGCGGACTGGAATGACTCGCACATTTTTAATGAGCGCTGGCCCGCGCATGCCCGCTTCCATGGCGTGACGGCGCTGGCCATGGCCACCACGCTGTCCGCCGTCAACATCTGGTCGGTCTGGTCCGGCGCCAGCGACCGGAGCACAGCCCGGTTCTTCGCCGCAGCGGTCCCGGTGGCTTACTGGGCACCGTTCTTCCTGGCCGCGCTGGTCCCCGGCACCGCAGTCGACGACCCGCCGAACCCGGTCCCGCGCCTGGCAGGCGTACCCGCCAATCTGCTCGGTGCCGCGGCCACCACCGCCACGGCCGCCGCCGGCTGGCTGATCGACCGCCGTTCCGCCGTCGTCCCGGACCGGTGACCCGGCACGAATGACGAAAGCCCGCTGCTGAAGGCTGCGATCAAGTCGATGTTCCTGCGCGTCCACGGCGACGACCCGTCACCGACACCGCGCGCGGCGATCGAGACCGTGGCGAAGAGCCGGTGATGCTGCCCAGCGGGGTCGCGAGCGTGCAGTCGGCGGACGGCCGCGGTGGCCGCTAGCTGACCATCGCCGGTGCCATTCCCGCGCTCGGCCAGCCGACGGCCTCCATGACGAACGGCGCAGCGCCGGTCAGCGCCACCGCGGCGCGAAAGCTCGTCGGCACCCTGACGTCTGCTACCCGATGCAGGCTTACTGGCGCGGCGCAGCTGACGACATCGCGGCTGCGTACCGCGATCTTCAGATTTGGCCAGAGGCGGCCGCCGACCGCCTTGACGACCGCCTCCTTGCGGGCCCACAGGTGCGCGAACCGGTCCGCCCGTGCGCTCGCGTCGCGACCAGCCGCGACGTACCCGGCCTCATCGGGCGGAAAGAATCGGGCGGACAACGCGACCGTGTCCAGGCCGGGCACCAGGTGCTGTACGTCGACACCCACCGGGCGGTCGGTGCTGATGGCCAACGCAATCATGTCTCCCGAGTGCGAGAGGCTGGTGTGCAGCCAGGACCACGGTGGTGCGAGCTCGGGCTTGCCGTACCGGCCGGGGGTCCAGGTGAGTGCCGCAGGCCGCGTCTTCAGCTCGCGACCGACCAGGATCCGGAGCACGCCGTGCGCGACCGTGAACCGCTGCTCGTCGCGCGGGCTCAGGAATGCCGCAGCGCGGGCGCGCTCGCTGTCGTCGAGCACGTCCCGGCACCTGGCCGCGGTATCTGGTGGCACGTCGACTGGAACGATCCAGACCCGGACGAGATCGGTCACGACAACCGCTCACGCACTAACTCGACCATCGGTCCAGGCACCCTGCCTCGGTGACGTGAGCGCATCGCGGTCTATTGCGGAACACCACTCCCAAGAACGGCATTCCCGTAAGAGGTAGCCTATCCTCGGCGGGACGACCGGTAATGCTGGCGATGGGCTCACCCGGCCCCGGCGGCACGGACGGAAGGGGTGTGCGAGCTGTGCCCCTCGACCCGCAAATGCAGGCGATGCGTGACCAGCGCGAGCGTGACAACGTTCCGCCGCTGTACGCCATGTCGCTCACCGACGCCAGGGCCGCGGATCTTGCCTCGATCCGGGAGGGTGGGGGTGAGCCGGAGCCTGTCTTCGAGGTCGCCAACCTGAAGATCACCGGGCCCGGCGGCGAGCTGCCGCTACGACTGTACCGGCCCACCAGCGAGCGGCCGCTGCCCGCGCTGCTCTACTTCTTCGGTGGCGGCTGGGTACTCGGCACCATCGACACAGCCGACGGCGTCAGCCGCAGCCTGGCCAACTCCTCCGGCGCGCTGGTCGTCGTGGTTGGTTACCGGCTGGCACCCGAGCACCGGTTCCCGGCGGCGATCGACGACTGCTACGCGACGGTGCGCTGGGTCGCCGAGCACGCGGACGAGATCGGCGTAGACCCCGCCCGCCTCGCGGTCGGTGGCGACAGCGCCGGTGGGAACCTGGCCGCGGGCGTAGCGCTGCGTGCCCGAGCCGACGGCCCGGCACTGGTCGGCCAGCTTCTCGTTTATCCCAATACCGACCAGCTCGCCGACGACCAGTCGATGCGTGCCGCGGACGATCCGTTTCTCTTTAACCGCCACTCAGTCGCCTGGTACAGCCAGCATTACCTGACGAATCCCGGCGACGCGGCCAACCCGCTGGCCTCGCCGCTTCGCGCCGAGAGCCTCGCCGGGCTGCCGCCGGCGCTCATCATCACCGCGGAGTACGACCCGCTGCGCGATCAGGGCGAGGCGTACGCCCGCCGGCTAGCCGACGAGGGCGTCCAGGTCGAACTCAGCCGCTACCCGGGCATGGCGCACGGGTTCTTCACGATGGCCGGCACCGTTGACGCCAGCCGGGCCGCGATCACGCAGGCCGCGTCGCGTTTGCGGACATGGTTTGACATCGCGGCACCGGCTCCTGGGCTGACCAGCTAGGCCGAACATGTGCTCTAGTACCTCGCGCGGACGGCGTGCAGCCTCGGTAACTAGGGGATTGACACGCGCTGCCGGCAGCTGGCCAGAATCAGATATGTTCGAGCAGACCAGCCAGGACCGGATGGTCGTCCAGTTCACTGGAGCAGAGGCTGGCACCGCGCCGTTGACCTGGGGCCAGAAGGCGATCCTGCAGGATATGCAGGACAACGGCAGCCAGTTCAACATGGGCGGTGCGGCGGTGCTGCCCGAGGGCAGCACTGTCGAAGATGCGGCGGCCCTGCTGAGCAATCTGATGCGCCGACACGCCGCCCTGCGGATGCGGCTGGGCACCGACCGAGCAGGCCGCCCGTGCCAGCAGGTAGCCGGGTCGGGGCAGATCGGCCTGGACATCCTGACGATCCCCGATGACGCCGATCGGGCCGACGCGGGGATCGGCCTGGACACGATCCCCGATGACGCCGATCGGGCCGACACGGCGCGATATGTAAATGATCTCTTGGCCAACTGGCCGCTCGTGCGGTTCGACTTCCATCGCGACTGGCCGCTGCGGATGGCGGTGCTCAGGCATCGCGGCGTCTGTCTGTACCTGGTCTGGGTACTCTCCCATCTGGCTGCCGACGGCGGGGCGCACCTGTTGCTCCTCGCCGACTTGACAGACGAGATGGCCGGCCGCGCGGCCAGCGATCGCCCGCAGATTCTCGACGTTGCCCGAAGCGAGCAGGAGCCGCAACTTCGGCAGCTCAGCGGCCGCGCGATGCGGTACTGGGAATCTCGGCTACGCCACATCCCGGCGCTGACGTTCGGCGAGCCCGCCCGCCCGCTCGGCCAGGCGGGGCAGCGGTACTGGAAGGTCCGGTTCAGCTCGTCCGCGGCACACCTGGCCATGCTGGCCATCGCCAAGCGCACTGGGACCGACGCTTCGCGGGTGACGCTCGCCGTCATCGCGACGGCCATCGGGCGCGCCACCGGAGTGCATCCACTGACGATCAACGTCATGGTGAACAACCGGTTTAGGCCGGGCCTAGCCGACGTCATGGCCCCGATCGCGCAGAACTCGGTGGTCACCATCGACGTCGCGGACACCTCGATCGATGAGGTGGTCACGCGGGCCCGCAGCGCCTCCCTGACCGCCGGCATGCGCGCCTACTATGATCCGGATGACCTCAGGGAGGTCATCGCGCGGCTGGACGCCGAACGCGGTTATCCGGCCAGGGTCAGCTGCCGGGTCAACGACCAGCGCGCGATGATCATGCGCGCAGAAGAGGAGGCCTCCCTCGGCGACGTGACCCCGGAGCAGGTCAGGCAGAGGCTGACAGAGACCTCCCTGGCCTGGCTTGGACCCATGGACAACAACCTGCACGACCAGGCCGTCATCCTCGTCGAGAACCGGCCCGACATCGTATCGCTGTACATGATGTGCGACCTGTGGTGCCTGACCAACGGGCAGGTCGAGGCGCTGCTGTGCGGCGTAGAGGAGGCTGCCGTCGAGGCGGCATTCGACCCGGCCGCGCCGACCAAGGTTCTCCCCGCCCGCGACCACGGCCGTACGGCAGCGCCAGCAGGGTCGTAGGTCCCGCGCTTCCCAGGTCAGGCTAGGTCGAGCGCGGTCCGGTGTCGAAGGCGGTCAGGCACAGATAGCGCAGGTCGGGATCGTAGTCGGCGGCCACCAGAAGGTCCGAGTGGCCCGCGTCGCTGGTGAGCTCGTCGATGAGCCCCCACCAGACTCCGGTGGACGGCTGACCAGGCGGCATCACCCGCACCCGCCCGGCAGCGGGCGCGGTCCATACCGCGGCGAGTGCGTCACTGAGCACCAGCCCCACCTCGTGGTGGCTGGCCGCCAGCTCGGTGAGGTCAGCGGCGGCGAGGCTGGCGACACCGCCGGGCGGGACGCCCGGATGCTGGCGTACGTCGGCGACCCGGGCCTGCGGCTTCGCGCAGTCACCGTAGAGCATGGCGACACCCCGGTGCTGCGATGGCACCGTTACCGGGCAGCAGTATGGGAGAGCCGCCTGCTCGACGACGATCAGCAGCGCCCGCCCGATTCCGGCCGACGAAACGTACTCGCGGGCAATCCGCAGGCCGCTGAAGGCCGCCACCGAGCCCTGGTCACAGATCGCGAACGCCATCGGCGCACCCGGAGTGACGTGACTGAGATACGCGGCAGTCTGCCGACCAGGCCGCAGGTCGTGGATGGAGAACGCCAGTACCAGCAGGTCAACAGGCTCCTCTGCCGACACGACCGGCCCGATCAGCGCCTGCGCCATCTCCCCGTACGAATGGCCGAGTGCTGGTGATGGCGGCTCGCCGAAAAGGGCCGCCGGCACCTCGCGCGCGTAAGGCCTGGCCATGTCCGCTAGGTACTCGCCGACCCGGGCACGGTTCCCCGGATCGGCGAGGAACTCGGCCGGCCCGGTGAAGGTGCGGCGCACGGCCCGTACCAGGTGCAGGTCACGGCGCAGTGGCGGTCTAGTCGGCGGGCGCGCGACGAACACGGCGGCTAACCTGGCCGAGAATGGCCGGCGACGAACGTCGCCAGATCCCCGACCGTCTTCATCTGGTCCTGGTCCATCAGCTCGACATCGATGAGAATCAGCAGCTGGTCTTCGAGCTCGAGCAGCAGCTCGAGCCCGAACGTGGAACTGAGCCCGAGCTCCTCCATCAGGCGCATGTCCTCGGTGACCGGCTCGGCGCGGTCCAGCAGCCGAGCCAGCACCGTGGTCATCGTGTCGACCACCCGCTGCCGGAACTCACCATCCAGGCCGGCTTCTTGTGCTGCCATGTCGCGCCTCCTCGGCTTGCTCGGTCAGTGCTCGAACACCATCGCCGCGAACGTCGCCCCGCCCCCGGCACCGACCGCGGCGGCGAGGTAGCGGTCGCCCGGCTGCAGCAGGCCGCGCTCGCACGCGGTCTTGTAGTTGGCGAACACATCCGCGCAGAAAACGTGGCCGCTGGTAGGGATATTGTCCAGCAGCACCCGGTCGAGCGGGAACTTGAGCAGCAGGCACATCCGCTGCCAGGTCACCACGTTGACGTTGTGCGGCAGCACGACACGGATGTCGTCGAGCGTCAGGCCTGCCTCGTCCAGGGCCCGCCGCATCACCTCAGCCAGGCAGGGCCGGTATTCGCGCTGCAGCCGCGCGTCGTTCTCGCCAGTGGCGCTGTCGAACTCGCCCCGCACGTTGGCCGCGTAGGCGAGCAGCCGGTCGCGAGCGCCGAATGCGCTGACCAGGCACGCGGCCGAGCCCTCGCCGAAGATAGTCGTGTCCGCGAACACCTGGGCGTCGCGGGTGAACGCCTTCTCGCCGCTGAGGATGAGCGCGAGCGGCCCCGCCTGGCCGTGCTGCCCGTCCCCCGTGTCGGCGGCGAGCACCGTGTCGGCGGCGAGCAGCCGGCCGGCCATGTCGATCGCCAGCAGGCCGCTGGCGCACGACTGGTGCGTGACGGTGAACGCGAGCGCGTGGTCAAGCCCGAGCGCGCGGCAGACCTCGTGCAGGGGGTTGACCGGGTACGGCGCTACCACGGGCATTGTCCGCGCGTAAAGGACGTACCGGACGCGGTGCTCCTGGCCGCGGAGCGCATCCAGCCCGGCGGCGGCCTTCATCAGCAGGTCGTACAGCGACGCGTCCGGGTCGCGGCCGACTTCCCTCAGCCCGTGAAACCGCCGGAACAGCTTGACCTGCATGTCGGTCAGGCCGAGCGGGCCGGCCAGGCTCTCGATGGGTATCCGGACCGGCGGCAAGTACACCGATACCGCCTCCAGCGCGGTCATGGTGTCACCGCATCAGGATGCATCGTGAATGTCAATGTGTGCCACGATAAATGCCGTGGCCCGGTTCCTTTTCGTCGTCGTCCCGGTCGTGGCCCGCGTCTGGCCCGCGGTGGCCATCGGCGATGCGCTGGCCGCCGCGGGGCACGACGTGGCCTGGTGCGGGGCCGAGGGCGACCTGCGCCCGCTGGTCGGACCGGACGTGACGATCTACCCGACCGGCAAGCGCTCTTACCGTGAGTTCCACGAGGTAGGCATGGCCGCGGTGCGGGAGCTGTGGGACGAGTACGTGATGCCGCTCAACCGCTTCATCCAGGGCCCGGTAGACCGCGCCGTGGCGCAGTACCAGCCCGACGTTGTCCTCGCCGACCAGTACGCGCTGGCCGGCGCGCTGGCAGCG
>Ga0116221_1000380_pt1 | contig 30365 bp, 28 predicted proteins | sample Sb_taG_5_FD_88965 | JGI IMG/M metagenome (GOLD analysis project Ga0116221, IMG submission 88965) | Peat soil microbial communities from Weissenstadt, Germany - Sb_50d_8_FC metaG | ecosystem: Environmental > Terrestrial > Soil > Wetlands > Peat | place: Germany: Weissenstadt | collected 2010-09-21 | reverse complement strand
GGCCCGGACGGACGGCTGGCAGTCGACATCAGGGGCAGCGCGGAACCCGCATCGCTGGTCCCGCTCCCGTTCTACCACCGGCCTGCCGGATAACCGCCATCCAGATCCGCTGACACCACAAGACGGCAAATAAGACTGGCACGAGAAGGGGTCACCGTGAGCGTTCCCGATGAATTGCACTACACCGCCGAGCATGAGTGGCTGGCGATCAGAGACGTGACCGGCCGGATCGGCATCACCGACTACGCGCAGCGCGCGCTCGGCGACGTCGTCTACGTCTCGGTACCTGCGGTGGGAACCAGGGTGACGGCCGGCGAACCGTGCGGCGAGGTGGAGTCGACCAAGTCGGTCAGCGACATCTACTCCCCCGCCGATGGCGAGGTGATCGAGGTGAACGCGGAGGTCGACGACGACCCCGGTCTGGTGAACTCCGATCCGTACGGCGCTGGCTGGCTGTTCGAGATCAGGCTCGACTCGGCAGATGAGGTGCCACCTGCCCTGCTCTCGGCCGCCGAGTATGCCGCGCTGACCCAAGAAGAGCAGTGACCCAGGCCGCTCCGGCCGATGATCTGCGGCGACTCGATGCCGCCACCCGCCAGTTCGAACCGCCGTTCGCGATCGTCGATCTCGCGGCCATGCGGGCCAATGCCGCCGACATGGCTCGCCGGGCAGCGGGCAAGCCGATCCGGCTGGCCAGCAAGTCGGTCCGATGCCGGAGGCTGATCGGCGACGCACTGGCGATGGACGGCTTCCGCGGCATCCTCGCCTTCACCCTGCCTGAGGCGCTCTGGCTGGCCGAGTGCCAGGCCAGCGACGACATCGTGGTGGCGTACCCGACCGCGGACCAGGCCGCCCTCGCCAGTCTGGCGGCGCAGCCGATGGCCGCCGCGGCGATCACCGTGATGGTCGACTGCGCCGACCACCTCGACCTGATTGCCAGGGTCGCTGCCACCGTGCCCGACCCGCACCCGGTCCGGGTCGCGATCGACATCGACACCGGCTACCTGGCCCTGGGCGGCAGGTTGCGAGCCGGTGCCAGGCGCTCGCCGGTCCGCAGCCCGGCCGACGCCGCCGCCCTGGCCGCCGCGATCATCACCAGGCCCGGGCTGCGGCTGACCGGGCTGATGGCTTACGAGGCGCAGATCGCCGGCGTCGGCGACAACCCGCCGGGCAGGCCCGCCTACGCCAGGGTCATCCGGCTGATGCAGCGCAGGTCGGCAAGGGAGCTGGCAGTCCGCCGGGCCGCCATCGTCGCGGCTGTCCGCGCCGTGGCGCCGCTCGAGTTCGTCGACGGCGGCGGCACCGGGTCGATCGAGAGCACAGCGGCGGAGGCCGCCGTGACTGAGATCGGGGCAGGCTCAGGGCTGTACCAGCCTGCGCTGTTCGATGCCTACCTCGGCTTCTCTGGGCGTCCGGCTGCCCTGTTCGCGCTGCCGGTGGTACGCCGGCCTGGACCTGGCGTGGTCACCGTGCTCGGCGGCGGCTATCTGGCGTCAGGGCCGGGCAATGCCAGCCGCCTGCCGCAGCCGCAGCTGCCGGCCGGACTGGTACTCGACGCCGATGAGGGCGCCGGCGAGGTGCAGACCCCACTGCTCGGGGCGGCCGCCGACGGCCTGCGGATCGGCGACCGGGTGTGGTTCAGGCACGCCAAGGCAGGTGAACTCTGCGAGCGGTTCAACGAACTGCACCTGATCGACGGCGATGTGCTCGCCGCGACGGTGCCCACCTACCGCGGCGAGGGCAAGGCATTCCTGTGACGATGCTGAAATTCGACCTCGGGTGGATGTCCGAGCTGGGCTGCTAGCCGCGACGTCTCTGGTGAGAGGTACCAGACAGGTGCCAGCGGAGAGGAGAGACCATGAAGTACATGATCTTGCTTTACGGCTCCCAGCAGGATTACGACGCCCTGACCGGGAAGCCGGCGGCCGGCCAGCCAACCTGGTCCGCGGCGGACTTCGCGGCGATGGGGTCGTTCATGGAGACGTTCAGCAAGGAACTGGCCGAATCAGGGGAACTCGTTGACACGCGAGGTCTCAGCGCTCCGGTCCACACCAGGAGAATCCAGCTGCGCAGCGGCGTTCCGGTCGTGACCGACGGACCGTATGCCGAGACCCAGGAGGTCCTGGCCGGCTTCTGGATCGTGGACTGCGAGAGCTTCGACCGGGCGACCGAGATCGCCGCCAGGCTGGCTGCCTGCCCAGGCCCTGAGCATGTCCGCGCCCGCGCCGTGGCGGACGTGCGGCCGATCGCCGAGTCGCGGACCGAGCTTGATACCTGATCGCCCATGCCTGACACCGAAGTCGAGGACCTGCTGCGCCAGTTGGCGCCGCAGGTCCTCGGTGCGGTAGTACGGCGCTTCGGGCATTTCGACACCGCCGAGGACGCGACGCAGGAGGCACTGCTCGCTGCGGCGACGCAGTGGCCACAAGAGGGTATTCCGGACAATCCGCGAGGCTGGCTGATCACGGTCGCCTCGCGCAGGCTGACCGACCTGCTGCGCAGCGAGCAGGCTCGGCAACGCCGTGAAGACACCGTCGCCCGGTGGACACTGCCCGACCAATGGCAGGCACCAGCCGCCGACCGGCCGGCTGCGGAGTCTGACGACACGCTCATCCTGTTGTTCCTCTGCTGTCACCCTGCGCTGTCACCTGCCTCGCAGATCGCGCTCACCCTGCGGGCGGTCGGCGGCCTGACCACGGCTGAAATCGCCCGCGCATTTCTGGTGCCGGAGGCGACCATGACCCGGCGGATCAGCCGGGCTAAGCAGCGCATCAAGGACAGCGGAATCCCATTCGGCCTGCCCGCGGACACCGAGCGGGCGGAGCGGCTCGGCGCTGTTCTGCACGTGCTCTACCTGATCTTCAATGAGGGCTATGCCACCACGTCAGGGCCCAGCCTGCAGCGCGCTGATCTGTCTGCCGAGGGGATCCGGCTGGCCCGGATGGTGCACCGGCTGCTGCCCGACGACGGCGAGCTGACCGGACTGCTCGCGCTCATGTTGCTCACCGACGCACGTCGGCTGGCCAGGACTGGGCCAGATGGCACGCTCATTCCGATGGCCGAGCAGGATCGAAGCCGATGGAACTCCGACTACATCGCCGAGGGTGTGGCCCTGATCACCGCTGCCCTTCCTCGCGGGACCACCGGCCCGTACCAGCTCCAGGCGGCGATCGCCGCGATCCACGATGAAGCGCCGACCGCGGCGGCGACGGACTGGCCGCAGATCGTGGCGCTCTACCAGCTGCTGCTGCAGATCTCCGACAATCCGGTGGTGGCGCTGAATCACGCGGTCGCTGTTGCCATGGTCGCGGGCCCGCGGCCCGGGCTGGACCTGCTCGGAAAGCTCGAGGCCGACGAGCGGATCGCCGAGGACCACCGGCTGCATGCGGTCCGCGCGCACCTGCTGGAGCTGGCCGGTGATCGCCTGGCGGCGCGCGACTGCTACCTGGCGGCGGCCCGGCGAACGACAAGCCTGCCGCAACAGCGGTACCTGCACGCCCAAGCCGCCCGGCTGACAGCGTCGGCGTGAGCCATGGAGCTACGCCGGGCGTTCAGGAACGGGCGGCCGGTCATCGCTGGCTGAGCTAGCCGCAGGCGCCGGTGCGGCGCTGATTCGGGCTGACCCGCTGCGGGCAGGTACAGCACGACGGGGGCAACGGGGAACCGGGGAACTGTCCGGACAGCGGACCGCGACTCACACGGGGGCAGGTGCGGCACGGCGTCATGACGAGATCTCGGACTGACTCAGCAGCTGACCTGACGAAGGTCAGCTCGCGGCCGATCAACTCTCCGGTCGAGCTGCTGGATTTCGCGGTCGGGCAGGTGCTGCGGGAGCACGGTACGGTCGACGCGCTGCCGAAGATTCTCGCCCGGCTCACCGCCATCTTCGACTGCCGTGCCGCGATCGCGTTCCAGCAGGACGCCGACCAGAAGCTGATCGTCTTGGCCGCACATCCACGGCGCGCGGGCAGCGACCGGGCGCTGCGGGCCGAGATCAGCGGGCTATCGGCCGCGCGCGGCGACGTCGGCGCTGAAGGCGCGGTCTCTCAGGCCCCGCTGACCGCCATCGACCGGCCGGGATCCGAGCGGATGACCGTCCTGCTGGCCTTCTCGCCGCCGGACGCGGGGCACTGTCTGTGCGCTATCGCGCTGATTGGAGCCGCGGCACAGCTGACGGCGGAGGCCCAGGTCACGACGAGGACGCTGGCCACGATCGTGGCCGCACAGATCCGCCATGCCAACGACACCGCGGCGCTGGCCGAACGGCAAGCGCGGACGGAGGCGCTGGTCGAGGGAGCGCCTGACGCGATCGTCGCCGCCAGCGCCGACCTGCGGCTGGTGGCGTTCAACAAGGCGGCGGAGGAGCTCACCGGCTGGCGCCGCGCTGAGGTGCTTGGCAAGGGGCTGGCCGATGTGCTGGTGCCGGAACGGGAACGGCCGACCGTCATGGCGGGCACCAGGTCGTATCTGGAGTCCGGTGACCGGGGCGCGTACACCGGCCGGATGCGCTTGCCGGTGCTGCGCGCCGACGGCACTGAGCGCATGGTCGAGCTGACACCGGTCCCGATGACCATCGAAAGCCAGGTGCACTTCTGCGGCTTTCTGCGGGACTTGAGCGACCTGGAGCTGGCGCACGCGACCGCACGGGAGAGCGAGATGCGCTTCCGGCTGCTGTCGCAGCTGGCTCCGGTCGGCATCATGCAGACGGATCTGAACGGGATCTGCACCTTCGCCAACGTTCGCCTTTGCGAGCTGACCGGACTGAGCCTGACCCAATCGGTCGGTGCCAGCTGGTCGGCTGGCTTTCACCCCGACGACGTCAGCCGCCTGGAACAGGAATGGCATCAGGCAGTCGGGAGAAACGATGAGCTGCGCACTGACTGCCGGCTGCGGCCGACCGACACAGACGAGGTCTGGGTGCACACCGTGGCCGTGCCGATCCCGGCCGCGGACGGACGGCCGTGCGGGTACCTGTCGGCGGTCACCAGCATCTCGGCGCGCAAGCGAGCTGAGGCAGAGCAGCAAAGGCTGCTTAACGCTGAACAAGAAGCCCGGCGTGGTCTCGCCGACCAGACCGCGCGGCTGAACAGCCTGATCGCTGCCGCCATCCCCGGCGCGCTCGTCTCCGACGAGAACGGCCGGATCACCCAGATCAACAGAAGCTTCTGCGACCTGTTCGGCATCAAGGACGCAGCCGACGAGCTGATCGGAACCCCGGCCACCGAGATCGTGCTCCGGATCAAGGGGGTGTTCACCGACCCCGGTGACTTTGTCCGCCGCACCGGCGCGGCCTTCGCCGCGCGCCAGCCAGTGAGCGGGGAGCAGATCGCGTGCGCGGACGGCCGCACCCTCGAATGCGACTACTGGCCGGTGCTTGTCGACGGTGACTACCGCGGCGATCTCTGGCTGGCCTGGGACATGTCCGAGCGCAAGGCCCTGGAGGAGCAGCGCGAGCGCCTGCTCGCGGCAGAACTTACCGCCCGCGAGGCCGCCGAGCTCGCCCAGGGCAGGCTCACCGAGCAAAACGACAAGCTGCAGCAGCTCGACGAGGCCAAGACGCAGTTCTTCGCCACCATGTCACACGAGCTCCGAACCCCGCTGACCTCCATCATCTCCTTCACAGAGCTGATCTTGGACGACCAGCAGGACCTCACCCAGGACACGGTCGATTCGCTGCTGATCATCCAGCGGAATGCCCAGCGGCTGCTCAGCCTCGTGGGTGACCTGCTGCTGCTCAGCAGGCTGGAGGCCGGCGGCCTTCCGCTCGACCTCGCGCCGGTCTCGGTGCCCGGGCTGGTCGCCGAGGCCGCCCGCTCGGCGTCGGCGACCGCGGCCGAGCGCGGCATCACCGTGGACGTGCGCGCCATGGACGGGCCGCCGGTCGGCGGCGACCAGCGCAGGCTCCAGCAGGTAATGGACAACCTGCTCTCCAATGCGATCAAGTTCTCCGACACCGGCGGCCAGATCAGGGTGCAAGCCAGCCACGACGAGCAGATCTGGCGCATCGACGTCGCGGATGACGGCATCGGCATCCCGGCAGACGAACTCGGCCAGCTCTTCAGCCGGTTCGTGCGCGCCTCCAACGCCCGGCTGGCCGGCCTGCCAGGGACCGGCCTCGGGCTGTCTATCGTGAAGGTCATAACCGAACTGCACGGCGGGCGCGTTGAGGTGCGGAGCACCATGGGACATGGCACCACGTTCAGCGTGTACCTACCGGATCACCGTTCGACGACCGATGTGTTAGACAACTGAGGGAAGGCACCGAGGCGCCCGGCTGCCAGCCAGCGGCCGGTAGCTGCAAGGAGGCCCATGGAACCGGCCCGCGCGATGCAGCCGTTGGCGTATTTACTTGCGCCGATTCTGATCTATCAGGGCAACGGCCTGCGGCGCCGGATGCTGCGGCTGCCGCCTGCGGCTGAACCTGCGGGAACGGCAGCCGGTGCCGCGCCGCCCGTCCGGCTCGCGGTTTTCGGCGATTCCACCGCTGCGGGAGTGGGCGCAGAGCGTCACAGCGACGCACTGGCGGGCATGCTCGGCGAGGCGGTCGCGCGGGTTACCGGCCGTGCGGTGTCCTGGCGGGCGGTAGCCCGCAGCGGTGCCACCTCGCGGACGGCGCTGGATCTCGTGTCCAGCTGATCACCAGCGGCTTCTTCGCCGAGGACGGATTCCATCCATCCCGCGAGGGATACCGCGCCTGGGCCGGGGAACTGGTCGGCCCGGTCGTCCAGGCCGTAACGGAACCCTGACCTCACGACGGTCCATTCCCGGCGAAGCCGGCCGATGATGGCAATGCTTGACACATCGTCTCGTCCAGATGAGACTGCGGATCGGCAGGCGGCGAGGCTGGAGGTCAGGCATGGCGTCATACGAAGCCACTATCGGCACGCTGGGCGCGGAGCTCGCGGCAGTGGAACGGACGTTCGCTGGCCTGTCGGCGGACGAGTGGCGGCTGCCGACGAAGCTCGTGCCGGTCGACCCAGACCTGCCCAGGTGGACGGTCTTCGAGCTCGCCGGGCATTTCGACATATCCATCGGCCTGACCCGGATGCTGATCGAGGGCCGTGACGCCAGCCAGCCAGCTCGCGACCGGACCAGCTTCTTCATCAACCCGCGGTCGGAGACCGCGCCTGTGGTCTACGAATACGCCTACCAGATGGTGGCGGGCAAGACGCCAGCCGACATGCCGGGCGTCCTGCACGGCACGTTCTCCGCGACGCTGGCGGAAGCCCGGGCAGTCCCCGCCGACGCGGTCGGACCTGGTTATTTCGCGCCGATGCGGGTCGATGAGTTCGTGGCCAGCCGCGTCGTCGAGGCCGTCGTGCATGGCATCGACCTGACCCAGGCGCTCGGCCGCGACCCGATCGCCTCCCCGGACGGGATCGCGCTGACCGCTGCCATCCTGGACGATCTGCTGGCCCGCCGGACCATCGCCGGCAGGCCCGCAGATCTCTCCGATGACCTGGACTGGATCCTGGCGGCTTCCGGCCGCGCCGAGTCCGGCGACAACAGGCTGCCGCTGATCGGCTGAGCGCGCCTGCAGGCCAGCTCGCCGAGTGGTCACCAGATCCCGCGGCACCATGGGCCGCGCTCAGGGTCTCGTGCATGGACGCCCGGCCGGGTTAGGGCCATGGTTGGCTCATGACTGACCACGTGTTCAAGACCGTCATCGAGCCGTTCCGCATCCACTCGATCGAGCCACTGCACATGACGACCGCCGGGTACCGCCGTGCCGCCATCGAGGCGGCGGGCTACAACCTGTTCTCCCTGCATGCTGACGATGTCCTGATCGACCTGCTCACCGACTCGGGCACCGGTGCGATGAGCCGGGACCAGTGGGCAGCCATTCAGCACGGGGACGAGTCGTACGCGGGGTCGCCCTCGTTCTTCATCTTCCGCGACGCCGTCCGCGAGCTGTTCCCGTACAAGCACATCATCCCGACCCATCAGGGCCGCGCCGCCGAGAAGATCCTCTTCGGCACCGTGGGCGGTCCAGGAAAGATCGTCCCGAACAACACCCATTTCGACACCACCCGGGCCAACATCGAGTTCACCGGCGCCGAGGCGGTCGACCTGGTGATCGCGGAGGGACACGACCCGGCACTGCTGCACCCGTTCAAGGGCAATATGGACGTCGCCGGGCTGGATTCCCTGCTCGCCGAGCGCGGCGACGACGTCCCGCTGGTGATGATCACCGTGACGAACAACTCCGGCGGCGGCCAGCCCGTGTCCCTGGCGAACCTGCGGGCTGTGCGCGCGGTCTGCGATGAGCACGGCAAGCAGCTGTTCATGGACGCCTGCCGCTTCGCCGAGAACGCCTGGCTGATCAAGCAGCGCGAGCCCGGGCAGGCCCACCGCGATGTACCCGACATTGTCCGCGACATGGCGGCGTGCTGCGACGGCATGACGATGAGCGCCAAGAAGGACCCGATGGCCAACATCGGCGGCTGGCTGGCGCTGAACGACGACACCATCGCTCAGAATTGCCGCAACCTGCTCATCCTTACCGAGGGGTTCGTCACCTACGGCGGCCTGGCCGGGCGAGACCTGGAGGCGATCGCCCAGGGACTCAGCGAGGTCGTCAGCCACGACTACCTCTACTACCGGGTCCAGTCGACGGCCTACCTCGCCGATGCTCTCGACAAGCTCGGCGTCCCGTGCATCAAGCCAGCCGGCGGCCACGCGGTCTACGTCGATGCCAAGGCCATGCTGCCGCACATCCACCCGCTCCAGTTCCCCGGCCAGTCACTGTCGGTGGCGCTGTACGAGGCAGGCGGCGTGCGGTCGTGCGAGATCGGGTCGGTGATGTTCGGCCGCCAGCCCGACGGCTCAGAGAAGCCGGCGGCCATGGAGCTGGTCCGGCTGGCGATACCGCGGCGCACCTATACCCAGAGCCACATCGACTATGTCATCGAGACCTGCGAGCAGGTCAAGAAGGCGGCCGATGACCTGCCCGGCTACCGGATCGTCCACGAACCGCCCGCGCTCCGGCACTTCTCCGCGACCTTCGCCCCAGTCTGACCAGCGAGCGTGCCCAGGTGCTGACGGTCTTCACCACCTGAGTGCGGGGGGCTACGAGGCTCTGGCCAGGATGAGGGCGTGCCCGGCATTTCCCTCAGGGATGAAGCGGTGCCAGATCGGCGGCATTCCTGCTTGCCGGAACCAGCGCAGGTAGCTGCCGGTGTCCGCGTGATCCCAGAACAGGTCCTGCTGGTCGGCCAGCGGCGGAATCCCGGCGCCGCTGCCTGCACCGTGGCATCCTGCCCGAGCCCCGTTATGCCTTGCGCCGTCCCCAGACCCGGTAGATGGCGACGCCGACGACGGCGAGGACAACGGCCGCGGCGGCCAGCTGCACCTCCGGCCTGGCCAGTTGCTCGGCGGCCCGTTCCCGCATCCGCCGCACGTTGTTCGCGGGGCTGACCCGGTCGGCGAGCGAGTCGATCGTGCGCGCGAGACTCTGCCTGGTGTGCTCGATCTCGGCGACGATCGCATCCGAATCCCGCTTCGCCACCTTGCCATTCACCGCGACCGTGCCGCGCAGCTGCGCTGGGCTGTCCGGATCGGCCATCACACGCATCCCTTCCTGGCCGGAACCCCGGTCGTCCCAGCCTGTCTCCAGTGTCCCAGGCCGGTCCCTGGCATGCACGGTCGGCATGCCAGTTGACCGGAGCCGGTGTGCGGTGGTCTCCCGGCCGACTGCCGGGAGACCACCGCGCGCACCGTTATGAGCGGACTAGCTGTGGTGCGCCACGAACCGGGCGATGTCGATCAGCACCCGGCAGCCCACGATCTGCGCGCGAACGTGGCTGATCCGGACGTCGCCGAACGCGGCGGCCTCAAGTTCGCCCTTGATCAGCCCGGCTAGCCCGTCCCTGGCCACCTCAAGCCGCCTGAGTGCGGAATCGACGCGCAGGTACGTGGCATCGCCGGTACTTGTGCTCTCGACCGCCGCGGTGTCGGCTGTCAGCGTGTAGGCAGCGAACTTGCCGACGCTGGCGTTGAGCTGCTTGTAGCACTCACCCAGGGCGGTGACGCCCGGAGCGCGCAGGGCATGGTTCGGGTGATCGAGGATCTGGGTGATCACCCGCCCGTCGTGCTCGTAGTCGTCGCGCAGGCCGGCCAGGTACAAGATGGTCGGCCTGATGTCGGTCTCGTCGGTCCACGGGCCCTTAAGGTGCGTCTGAGCGACCGTGATCTGCCCGCTGTCCGGGCCGGCCGAGTTCGGGCCCGCGTCGGCGGGCGAGCCGTCCAGGCCGAGATGGCTGACGCCTGGCCCGGCGAAGCCGACCCAGTTGGTGTTGATCTCGGCCGCATAGGCGCCGTGATCCCAGGCAAACCCGGTGTTCGGGCCGACGCAGGGCCCGGTGCAGGTCGTGCCGCCGTTGTAGAGGTAATAGTCAGGCTTGGCGAACATCGCGAACGTCGGCGTCCGTGCCGGGTCCGCGTTCACCATGTGCAAGATCGCCTCTTCGGTCGGATCGACCAGGTAGTTCGCGATCAGCTGCGACGTCGTGCCCGCGTACGGGTTCGCCGCGGTCAGCCCGGCGACGTCATGCTCCAGGGTCCGGACCGTCGTGGTATCCGGGCCCGGGTTGCCTTTGACGTAGAACTCCGGCGCGGTGTCGTTCTCCAGGGTCAGCGGGGTGGTGTCACCCTTCTCGGTGGCCAGCAGGCCGGTGATGTTGCCGTCGAGCTCGCCGAACGATCCGCTGGGGTAGGTGCATGCCACGTCCGGGGTCACCGTGTTCCCGCTGACCTTGGCTCCGTCGCAGCTGGCCGGGGTCGGCTGGATGGCGCGGCCCGCATTGGCGCCCGCCTCGTGGTCGCCTTCGTCCGAGCTGAAGACGAACAGCGTGTTCTTCGAGGTGATCCCGTCCTTGGCCAGCCGCTTGAAGAAGGCCCCGAAGGCCTGGTTGTAGTACTGCGCCTGGGCGACGTAGCACGGATCGCCGCTGCCCAGGGCATCCGGCGCGCTCGCGCAGGCCGACAGGCCGGGGATGAATTCGTTCCCGTGCAGATCGGCGATGTATCCGTTGACCACAGGCACGCCGCTCTCCAGCAGGTCAGCCATGTAGGCCAGGGTCTGCGACGCGTTGATGCCGCCGAAGCCGGGGAAGCCCGGGTGGTTGGTCAGGAAGGCGCCGTCGATCTCATTTCCGTTCAGGTCGACCAGATTGCCGGCTGAATTGGTGACCTGGTAGCCGTGGTGCGTGAGGTTGGTGGTGCCCGCACCTAGCTGCGGCGCGATGTACCTGTGGCCGAAGAGGGCTTCGTAGCCGGTGTAGCCGCCAGGCTCGTTCGGCAGCAGGTCAGGCACCTCCGTCGCCGACGGCGAGGTCTGGCCGTACTTCACCGCCTGGGCGTCGGCGCAGAAGGCGCTGCCCTGGGCGCAGTGTACGGCGAGGCCGACGTAGTCAGCCGTCTCCGGGTCCTTGTATTTGTCGGAATCAGCGGCCAGTTGCGCGGCCTCCGGGGAGGTCGGCCCGAACACCTTGGGGATGTCCACCCCGGTGTTCTCAAGCACCTGGTTGACCGTCGAGACGTTACCCACATCGCAGCCTGCCCGGGTGAAGGGCACCCAGGGCGCCGGGGTGATGGTCGCCGGGGACGTGGGAGTGGTGGCCGGCGGGGCCGCGGCGTAGACCATCGACGGGTTCGTGTCATGGCCGGCGTTCGGCGTAAGTGCCGTGTCGAAGACCGGGTCGGTCCAGTAGGCGAACGACCCGGCCGGGTCGGTGGACCCGTCGGTGTTGTAGGCCTGGTAACTGTTGCTGACCGGCATGCCGGCCCGGTCGCCGTAGAGTCCGGTGAATGTGGTCAGCAGGTCGTCGGCGGTGTGCGCGATCATCGGAGTGTGATTGTTGCTCAGCATCGTGCCGTGGTGCTCGATGAAGTGCAGCAGGTTTGGCATCATCTCAAGGTCGGAGGGGACGTTCGGGTTGTCGCGGTAGAAGTGGGTGTTGTCGAAGCCGATCTCGATCACGTGCTTGATGCCGTGCCCGAGCCCGCAGCCGGTTGCCGTATTGTGCGCGGCCGCGCGGGCGGCACCGACCCTGGCCTGCGGCCGCACGGCGGACGCCGAGGCGGGCGCCGCCGCGCCGGCGATGAACAATGCACTCGCGACGGCCGCGCCAGCGGCGGTAGCCCGTCTGGCCCCGCTCAGCCGCCTGCCCCTTTGGTGCTGATCTCGCATCCCGATCCTCCTGTATGTCACGACGTCACGATTCCGGCTGGATCCCAGCCATCCCAGCCGGTGACGCTAGGCGCACGGACCTAACTCCAGGCGACAGCGAGGCGACGAGACGGCCAATCTTTCCCGCTCGCCGTGGCCACTTCCGCCAGCCGCGACCGTTCCCATCCGCCGCAACTCTTGCATTCGCCACGGCGCCCCCATCTTCCCCCTGGCCAAGCCAGCTGACAATGGTCTTTCTCGGTTGTATCCGGATCTTCTGCCGCTCACCCGAACAGGGCTGGTCAGAGCTTCCGGGGGCCCGCTGGTACCGTCGTTGCCGCCCCGGCGGAACCGGCCTGCGCGTGGCTGATCACGCCGCGCCGGCGCATCCGTGACGACCTAGAATCTGGACCATGGCGGTGCAAGCGGTCATCTTTGACTGGGGCGGGACGCTGACCCCCTGGCACACTATCGATCACGTCGAGCTCTGGCGATCGGTCTGCGCTCCGCACTTTCCCGCTGACCCTGACGACCGAGCCATGGCGCTGCATCTGGCCTCAAATGATCTCTGGCGAGCCTCCGAGACCGAGCAGCGCAGCTCAACAATCCACGGGGTCTTCGAACGGGCCGGCATCGAGCCGACCGCTGATCTGCTGGCCAGCTACTTCCAGGCCTGGGAGCCGCACACCTACACCGACCCGGACGCGCACGACCTGCTCAGTTACCTGCGTGCCGGGGACATCAGGACCGGCGTGCTCTCCAACACGATGTGGCCGCGCAGCTGGCACGAGGATGTGTTCCGGCGCGACGGCGTGCTGGACCTGATCGACGGCGCCGTCTACAGCAGCGAGATCGACTGGACCAAGCCGCACCCGGAGGCGTTCCGCTCCGCGATGGCCGCCGTCGGCGTCACCGATCCGCACGCCTGTGTCTTCGTAGGCGACCGGCCTTTCGACGACATTCACGGCGCGAAGAGCCTCGGCATGCGCGCCGTCCTGCTCCCGAACGAGGTGGTACCGCCGTTCGAGGCAGCCAGGCCCGATGCCGTGATCAGCCGGCTCTCCGAGCTGCCAGACCTGATCGAGTCCTGGTAGCCAGCGACCGCGTCACAGTGTGATCACGGGCGGTTCTCCGCCGGATTCAGCGGGGAACCGCTCATGATCACGGGCTACTGGTCGCCGAGTGACTCCTGGGCGGCCCAGCGAAACACCCCGGTGGCCATCGTCGATGTCGCCCCATCTGCCCTCGCCGTGAAGACCTGGTGCCTGACCTGGGCGATGCCGGGGTCTTCCGGGGCGGCCAGCCAGGCCAGCTCGGCTAGGTGCCCGGCCAGCCGCAGCGCCGCGTCGGATGGCACGGTCTGGGTGGCGAGCGTTAGGGCCCGATCGGCCAGCACCCGCGCGCCACCCGCAAGCTCGGCAAGCTCGGCTGCCAGTACCCGCTCCGGAGCCGGCTTCAGGCTGGCCGGATTGCCGTCCCACCAGCCGCCGTACAGCCGCCAGACGGTCCTGACGATGAACTCAGGCTCGTCGTAGACCGGCCGCAGATAGGGCAGGTCCATCAGCTCCGCGGGCGGCGTGACGCCGTGAATCGCGTCGTCCAACCTGCCGCCGCCATTCATGATCGCCAGGGTCTGGTCGACCAGCGAATCCAGCAGATCCGCCGTGTTGGTCAGCGCGCTGGCGATCCGCTCGGCGCCGATCACCGGCAGGCCATGACCTGGCAGCAGGAATTCGGGCTGCAGCGAGACCATGCGGCGCCGAGCGCTAGCCCATTCCCTCGGATACCGCTGTACCTTCTGCGGGTTGCCCGCGTTCGGAGACGCCCAGATGAACAGGTCACCGCAGCACAGCACCTTCCGGTCAGCCAGCCAGGTGACGGTGTGGTCGTCGGTCTCGCCTTTCTCGTGCCGCAGCGCGAAGCTGCGGTCACCGATGCTCAGCTTCATCTCGTCGCGATAGGTGCGATCCGGGTACCGGTACTCGGTCGGCCAGCGCAGGTCCGGCACGCCGAACTGCCGCTGGTTGATCACCTCGTTATAGCCAGCGGTCATGATGTACCGGTCGAAGCGCCGCGGCAGCGCCTCATGCGCGACGACCGTCGGTGCCAGCCAGCCGCGGTCGGCCGATTCCGCCTCCCAGACGCCGACGCCGAAGACGTGATCAATGTGGCCGTGCGAGAACACCGCCGTATTCAGCCGCTGGCCGCTCCACCTCCGCAGCTCGCTATGCACCATGGCGGCCACGAACGAGCTCCCGGTGTCCACCAGCACCAGGCCATCCTCCGTGCTTACCGCTGACACGTTGGCGAATGACGGGATGAAGGCAACGTCGTCGCAGATCTCGGCCAGCCCGCCGAGGTGGCTGATCGGGTGATAGTCCGCGGTGCTGACCTCGCCCCGCCAGAGCCGGTCGGCTAGCTCGAGCACATCACCGGGCATCGATGTCCCCCTCATCGTCGATCCCGCACGCCGCCGCCCCTAACGAGCTGGCGGTACCACGGCCGCGGCACCGCGCGGACCTGCGCGACCGGCCGGGCGGCCCAGAGCCGTAAGTCGCGCAGCCGAGATGGGTACCGCGCGCTGCGCGGGACCCATCTATTGTCGCTCGCGTCCTGCCTGACCGCTGAGTCAGGCCTTGAGCGCTGCCAGCTCGGCATCGACCATGGCCTCGTGTTCCGCCTCATCCTTGCGGGCGTCGGACGGCTTCCAGCGGCCCCGCAGCAGCGGAATGCTGAACAAGAAGAGGACGATCCCGCCGAAGCAGACCCAGTACCAGTTCTTCCACTGGCTGTACTGGGCCTTGGCTGCGTTGGCCACGGCAAGGCCGTGCGCGGTCATGAACGGGAACACGGCCGGCGGCACCTTCCCCAGCGCGGTCAGCTGGGTGACGAACGGCGCGATCTGCTGCAGCTGCGATTTCACGGCTATGACGCCGATGATGGCAGGCTGATTGGCGCTGATGGTGGTCAGGACGGCGATTCCGGTAGCACCTCCGCCGGCCGCGGCGATGGCCTGTGCCTGCAACGCCGGCGGGATGGTGGCCGGGTTGGTGTACGTTGCCAGCCTGGCGAACAGCGCGGGATTAGCCTGGATCACCGCAAGCTCGGGCGCGAACTTCTGGGCGTTGGCGAGCTGGACCGCGTCCTTCTGCGCCAGCGCGATGATCGGACCATGGGTCTGGGCGAACGCGAGCTGAGCCCCGTACTTCGCTTCATACGCCCCGACGGTGGCCCCGTAGTTGACCAGTGGCGTGACCGCGGTGATCACGTGCGGGATGATCAGGAACGCCACGAAGACCACTACCCGGATGATCCAGCCCCAGATCGCTAGACCGGTCGCGGTCAGCGCCGGGTTGTGGGCCTCCACGGTCTCGGTGAAGCTGGCCATCCACGGGGTGTAGGCCACGCCAAGGCCGAATGACAGCACAGCCAGCATGATCGCCAGCGTGTAGTAGCTGGGATGGTGGCCGGCCTGCATCAGGTAGATCACCGTCATCACCGCGGCGGCTACCCCACCGATCACCATGAACGGCTTGCGTACCCGGAACCGGTCCGAGATCACCCCGATCAGGATCACGGCCAGGACGTTGAAACCCCAGTTCCAGTTGCCAAGCCCGTTGGCGTCCTTGAGCGAGAAGCCGAAGACGGTGGTGAAGTAGATCACGCCGAACCCGACCGCCGTGTAGTAGATCAGCAGCATGATCGACACCGCGATGGCGGAGACCACGACGTCCGGCTTGAGCAGCTGCCGGAACGGCTGGTGCAGCGCCGCCTCGATGTCGAAGCCCTTGGCCCGTAGCTCGATCAGGGCACGGTCGTGCATGGTCACCATCAGCTGGTCACGCAGCTGCGGCGACAGCTCGCGCAGCCCGATCAGAGCGACCACGAATACGACCAGTCCGGCGATGCCGCAGATCCGGTACTCGTGCGTCCAGAACCGCGGGTCATTCACGATGGTAGGGATGGTTGCGCTGCCGACGACCGCGACGATCAAGCTGCCAAGCACCGGGCCGCTGGTCCAGAAGCCCATCGCCGTGGCCCGGCCGACCTGCGGCGAGAAGTCGCGGATCAGCGCCGGGGTGGCCACCAGGCAGATCCCCTCGACCACGCCGACCACGAAGCTCTCGATCGTGAAGACCCACTTGCTCGTCGCCGCGGGCAGTATGAACGCCACGAACACGCCGGTGAAGAGCAGCCCGAACACCACCATGTTGGCCCGGCCCAACCGGTCGGAGATCCCGGCGAACAGCGAACCGAACGCCCCGATCAGGTTCCCGAAGGCAAGGGTCGTCACGAAGAACGTGAAGCTCATATGCAGGTTGACCAGCAGCAGCGTCGACACGGAGCCGCCGACGTACAGCTCGTAGTACAGGGTGATGGTGGCGAGTACTGTTATCGCCAGGTAGAGAACGCGTGGTCCTGTATCGGGGTACGAGGCGAGCTGGCGCTTCCATAGCCACGACGCTCCGCCGCGAGGTTCAGATACCACTCCTTCTGCGGTCACACTCATGCGGACCTCACCATTGTCAGGGGTGATTCGCCCGGCAGCCCAGGCGCTGAGGCCCAAGATAGCTGCACTATGGGTGCAAGTTCAATAGCTCCATATTGACGGGCATTTGCCTCGGCCAGGCTCGCAGCCTCGGTGGCTAGCGGAACCCGGCCTGAGCAAGCAGCGCGCGGAACGTGGAGCTGAGGAGTTCCCTCGCCTGGAGCGGGCTGAGACCCAGATCGGTACGCAGTGACTCCCAGAATGCCCAGATGCTGATCGCGTGCAGCGAGTCCACCAGCTGACGGCGCTCCCGCTCGGGAAGCTGGGCTAGCTCGGGGGCGAACACCAGCTCGAGCTCGGCTTTGCCGCCCGCGTTCTTCCGCGCCTTGTTGCGCCGCAGCTCGTCGGAGAACGGCTGGTGAAGCCGGGCGGCGCGCCAGGTCGGGGTCATCTCCTCCAGGACGCGGGCTCGCTGGTTGACGAACGATTCGATTCGGAAGGCCAGCGGCTGATCCGGATCGATCTTCGCTACCAGAGACCGCAGGATCTCGTGGTCGCGGCGGACCGCCTCGACGAGCAGTGCCTCTCGGTCCGAGAACTGCTGCCAGACGGTGCGCAGCGACACACCGGCCCGCGCGGCGATCCGGGGGGCTGTCGGGCGCAGATCGCCCTCGGCATGCAGCGCTCGCATCGCGTCTATGATCGCCCGCCGGGTCCGGTGCGAGCGGGCGGCGCGGCCATCGGATGGTTCGACATCGCTGACCAGCCGATCCAGGCCGCTGAGGCGGTCAGTGGCCGGTCCGGTAGCTGGCATCCCGGTAGCTGGCATCGGGGCCAACTCGGCGACCAGCGCAAGCTCCGGACGGCTGTCCTCTGAGCAGCCGGGCCCGGCCTGCCGTGACGCCGTCACGGCGCGACCTGACCCGGACCGGCTTTTGACCCGCACCCAGTCATATTAACGGCGACTTGGGCAACGCCATTACCCGGACGGCCACGGTCTGCGCAGACCAGCGCTTGGATCTCCGTGGCGCCATGTCGATCAGCCTGCTGTGCGGCCGGTGATGTCGGTGGGGCTGGTCTGGACTGATCACACAGACGCTTGATCGTGGGCGTGCTGGCGTAGGGCGGCGAGCATTGCCACCCGCCCAGCGCGCATGAACTCTGGCCACTCGTGGGTGTCGAGGAACTGCTCGTAGAACCCGGTCCCGGCGACCTTCCAGTAGGGCACCGGCTCGACAAGCAGCGTCCGAACCTCACGGCGCAGCCGGGCGAGATGCTCGCGGGCCAGCTCCGCGTGCTGGCAGGTGCGCACCTGCGAGGCCGCCGAGACGATGCTGAGCGGCCGGGCGTCCCAGCCGGTAACGTCCTCGCCCTGGAACTCATGCGGGTAGAAGCCGTTGACCGCCACGGCGATGTCGACGGCGGGCTCAATGTCGAGCACTGGTCGGACCGGGAAGATGTCGACGATCCCGCCATCGCACCAGGACAGTCCGTCGCGTACGACCGGCTGGATGAACAGCGGCATCGAGACCGCCATCCGGATCGCGTGCGCCACCGGCATGTCCGGATAGGTGCGCGGGCCGACGAAATCGAGGCGATTGTGCTCGACATTCCAGATCGGTGCATACGTCGGTGTCCGAAGCTGCGCAAGCGTCAGGTCGCCGAGGTGGCCGCGATAGAACGCCTCGAGCTTGTCGCCGCGCAGAATCCCGCTCCAACCGCGCGCCAGGGTCGGGATCAGCGTGGCGATCTCACGCCACCCGATATCGATGTAGTCGCCGGACCGCACCGAGGCGGTGAGCTCGGCGACCTCGTCCGGCGACATCCCGGCGCCGAGCGGGAACCCGAACAGCGCCGAGCCGGAGCACACCGAGTAGACCGCCACCTCGGTGCCACTGTCCTCGAGCGCCTTCGCCACGCCGACGAGCGACGCGAGAGCCCCGCTGCCACCGGTGGCCACGACACCGATGCGGCCCGCAAGCGGCGGGGGTGCAGCGCCGCGCAACGGCCCGAAGACGCGCCCCGGCTCAGGTCGGCGGTCGAAGGGCAGCGGCAGCATCCCCCGTCGAACCGTGTCGAGGAACGTCGCATCCTTGCGGATGGCCGTCGCCACGTCGCGGGCACGGACGATGACATTGAAGTACTGGCGCATGCGGAAGATGTCCAGCGCAGCGTCCAGAGCGCTCTGGCTGCGCCGACCGTCGGTGGTGGCCATGGCGATCGCCTCCACCACCATCGTGTGCCGCTACCGCGCCGTCCGACCAGAGGCGAAGGTCTCGTTCAACCGGACAGCGACTCGCCCCGGCCGACGACTGCCCACGTGGATGATCCGGGCCAGGCGGGCCGACGCGAGCGGGCTGGGTTCGCCGCTGCTTTCCGTATATGCATTCCATGCGAATTTAACTCGGGAAATCCGCCTGGCTGGCGCTTGATATATGTCACACTTCCGGCTCGTGGTTACTGCATCAAATCCTGATACCTCTTCTTTTCCTGCCCTTAAGCGAGGGTAACTGGTCAGGTCCTTTGGCCTGGCGGCCTGCGCTCAAACCCAGCGGCGCCGGACCAGGATGCTGAGGCTGCTGGTTACTTCGCCTGGCAGGCGGTGCCCCAGGCGCTGATCAGCATCGGGTGAGCGAAAACGGCTGCGGAGGTCGCAAGCTCGCCGGACAGGCGTTGCTGGAGAGTGTCCGCGCCGACCTGCGCCGCGGTTGCTACGCCTGTGCGCTCGATCAGAGGCAGGACGGTCCTGACAATCCCGGCGAGGATCGCGGCACCATCTGGATCCTGCGGGCCGAAGTGTGGCTGCACGCCGATCATCCCCGACGGCTGCAGGCCCGCGGCCTGCAGCACCGCCCACAGGCGCGGCCCGAGCGCGGGGTCGATGCCGGCCCGGGTGAACGCTTCGCGAAGCCATGACAACGCCTGGCCCACGAGCGGCGTCGAAGGCAGCGAGCGGGCGCTGTGCAGATCGAACTCGATCGGCGCAACCACGCCGCCGGGGCGCAACAAGGCAGCCTGCGTCCGCAGCACCGCTGCGGGATCGGGCACGTACATCAGAACCAGCCGCTGATGATCGCGTCGAACGGCCCGCCGGGTGCTCTGTCATGGATATCACCGGCAACGAACCGGACGTTGGGCAGGCCACGCGCCGCTGCCCGCGCGGCCGCCTTCGCGACGGCATCCGGCGACCGATCGATCCCAACGACGTCGCCGGCCGGCCCGGCCAGCTCGGCGGCGACGAACGCCACATCCCCCGCTCCTGAACCCAGGTCGAGCACCCGCATATCCGGCCGGACGCCCGCTGCCCGGAGAATCGTGCGCGTCGCGGGCGCGAGCACCCTGCCCTGCAGGTCCAGCCGCTCGAGCTCTGCGGCGTCGCTGCCAAGCTGATAGCCGGTTTCTGCGCTGCCCATCACATCGCCTCCCGCTCCGCCCGCCTGTCAGTATCGCAGCGCTTTATGGAGAGGTGACCGTCCGGATTTGATCCGGCACGCCGATGGCGCCGGTACGTGCGCTAGGTGATCTTGAGCCGTAGTGTCCCGGTGTGCCCGTTGATCAAGGCCCGCCCTCATGCGAGGTGCTCGCGGCCCTGGTGGTGTCGCTGCCCTCCAAGCCACCATCCGGCGAAGGGCTGGGCAAGCCGCCGCCCCGGCCGCGGTCTTTGCGGAAGAAGTCCGGGCGCAAGCCGGGCGGGCAGGACGGGCATGAGGGCAGGACGCTGGCCCGAGGGCAGGACGCTGGCCCAGGTGGCACGGCCAGACTGATGATGGGCGGCGGCGCGCAGATGATCAACTGGCCAGAAGGGTTCTGCACCGAACTGGTCAGCCGTGGCGTGCAGGTGATCCGGTTCGACAACCGCGACGCCGGCCGGTCGCCGCACTTCCCCGATACGCAGGTACCCGATCTGCAGGCGGCACTGGCCGGTGACTTCTCGTCGGTGTCCTACACCCTGTCGGATATGGCGGTCGACACCGTCGGCCTGCTCGACGTGCTCGGGTTCGACAGTGCCCACATCGTCGGCGCCTCGCTGGGCGGGATGATCGCCCAGATGATCGCGATCGAGTATCCCGGCCGGGTCCGGTCGCTGACGTCGATGATGTCCACAACTGGTGACCGCGGTGTGGGCCAGCCCAACCTCACCGCGATAAGCGGGCTGGGGGCGCCGCCGGAGGACCGTCAGGGTTTCATCGACTGGCAGGTCCGCGCCTTCCGGGTGATCGGGTCCCCAGGATTCGAGTGCGACGAGGCCGGGGTCGCCGACCGGGCCGGACGCTGCTACGACCGGGACCACGACCGCGTTGGCATGGCGCGCCAGTCCGTCGCCGCTCTGGCCTCAGGAGATCGCACGGCGCGGCTGCGGTCGCTGCGAGTGCCCAGCCCCTGGTGCTGCACGGCGCCGATGACCTCATGTGCGATGTCAGCGGTGGGCGGGCCACCGCAGAGGCCATCCCCGGCGCGAAACTGGTGATCATCGACGGCATGGGCCATAGCCTGCCCCGGCAGCTCTGGTCCGAGATGGCCACCCACATCGCCGACCTCGTCGACCGCGCCGAAGCGATCGCGACGACCACCTGACCAGACGGCATGCCTCGCAGCTGATCCGGCCGGCCAACCTAGCGGCTGGTATGTCGGCGGACCGCGGTTGCGCGTCGGGGGGTTGAGGCTAGCGCCCACAGCCGCATTAAGGCAACGTGATCGTCATTGGGGCCTGTCTTAGTGTCCCTCGCTGACTCCATGGCCGCGCAGGAGTTCCGCGACGTCTGGGCTGGGTGGTTTGGGGTCATCGGGCGATAGCGAGATTTCCTCGGTGGAGGCGCCCGCCTCGATGGGGGTGCGGACGGTGCCGATCCAGTCGGGATCAGGGTTGTGCCCGAGCCGTAGGCCGCTGCCGACCACTGCCCAGTCCAGCGGCGTGCACGATCATGCCGCGCTCGGCATCGGTCAGCCGGTCGGGCAGCCCGGGGTGGCGCGACAGCAGCCACTGCGCGTCGGTGCGGTCGTCGCGCAGGCAGGCGGACAGGAAGCGGTCGGCAATGGTGGCGTCATCGCGGGCGCCGTAGCGGCGGAGCACCGCGGCCAGATCAGTTCTGCCCTGGCTGATCGCCAGCTGGTGCGGCGACCGCCCGTCCGGGCCGGGAGCATCCGGGTGGGCGCCATGTGCCAGCAGCAATTCCACCAGCCCGGCGGGGATGCCCCCCGTGATCGCCGCATACAGCGCGGGCCATGGCAGTTCGCCCTCGTCGCGCGGCAGCGGCCGGTTCGGGTCGGCGCCAGCCTCCAGCAGCAGCCGCACTCCCTCGATGTCGCCCATGCTGACCGGGGCCGCCAGCGCGGTGCTGTCGGCCATGTTGCTGCTGTGATCGAGCAGCAGCCGCATGCACTGGTGGTCGTCTTCGGTGAACCCGACCAGGTACAGGTCGTGGTCATCGGGCACCGCGCCGCGCTCAAGCAGCAGCCGGATGACCGGCTCGTTGCTCTCACCGGCGGCGCGCCCGGTCCAGTCGCGGATGCTGGCCTCGCAGAACGCATCCGCCTGCTGCGCCAGGTGCATGACGACTCCTTCGTCGGCCTGCGGTCCGCTGGCCAGGCCTCAAGGAGATCGCCACGATTTGCATCAACACATCAGAGGTGGACTGCGTCCTGCCCGCGGACCCGGCGGCGCCCTCTCACGCCCGACCGCAACCGTAGCTCATCCGGCTGCCCCACTGAATAACCCGTCAGGTCAAGGAGCCGCTGCTAATAGTTATGGCACACCTTGGCCACCTGCCACCAGCCTTGGCCATTATTGCTATTCCCCCATAGAATGGCACAGTGTCCTCCGTGGCCGGCCCACGTGCCCATCAGGATTTTCTTGGGATTTCCGCACCAGTTTCTATAGTCAGGCGTGTTGAAATACCCGCCCGGATAGGTCTCCTCTTCGTGCGCTTTCCAAAGGCAATAGCCACGGCCAGCGTTATTGACGCCTTCCGCGTTGACTGAGCCGTTTTGGTAGTAAATGCAGCTTCCGACCGGCGTTCCATTGTAATACTGACAATACGTCGTTACGGCCCAGGCATTGGGCGGCGCGACGCTGCATGGACCACAGGTCCTTGTCGTAGTGGTAGCAGTACTGCTGGCTCGTGTAAATGGTGCCGCTGGGCGTGGCGCAGAGCCAGCGCCGGTGTCAGAGCCCGGCGCGATACTAAAGATCAGGTCACCGCCAGAATTCTGTCGCTATGAGACCGGCAGTTCTGTCGGTGACCCAACGTGGGGCCGGTGGGATTCGAACCCACACTGTCAAGTTCCTAAAACTTGTGCCTCCTGCCGTTGGGCTACGACCCCTGCTGCCAGTCATCGGTCTGGCCAACGCCCGCCTGCGAGTGACCGTTCAGACCACGAGCGACACTCAGAACGTATTAGATGCCGAGATCCTTCCTCAGCCGCGCGACGTGCCCAGTCGCCTTGACCGCATAGTACGCGCGCTCGATCTTGCCGTCGGGGCCTACTGCGAAGGTGGATCTGATCACCCCGACAGACTTCTTCCCGTAGAGCATCTTCTCGCCGTACGCACCGTACGCCTGAAGGACGCTCCGGTCGGGGTCGGACAGCAGCGGGAACGTCAGCCTCTCCTGATCGCGGAACTTCGCGAGTTTCGCCGGGCTGTCCGGCGAGATGCCGAGCACTGCGAAACCAGCGTCGCTGAGGTCGGCATTGCTGTCCCTGAAGTCGCAGGCCTGCTTGGTACAGCCAGGTGTCATCGCTGCCGGGTAGAAGTAGATGATCACCCGCTGACCGCGCAGCGATGCCAGGCTGACCTGGTTTCCGTCCGCGTCGGGCAACGTGAACTCCGGCGCCGCATCACCGGGCTCCAGCCGAATGTCAGCCACCAGGCCACCGTCCTTTCCGATCGCCCCACCGTATCGTGGTCCGCTCGGCTCGGCTGGCAGTCGGCTGGCGAGATCGCCCCACTAACCGGAGTCCGGAATCGTCAGGTCGCACGCCGCTGATCGAAGAGCGCGGCCAGGAGTTCGGCGTGCCAGCGGCGGGCTTGGAGGTCGTAAAGCGCGTAGATCGGACCGAACGACCAGTAGCCCCACGAGAACCCGTGTTCCTCCGCCAGCAGGCGGTTGGCCCGGGTCCACCGGACCCGAGATGCCATGTCGGCGTTGTTCGAGGTCCCGAACTCGCCCATGAACACGGGCCGGTCATGCGCGGCCGCCCACTCGGCCACCGAAGCGAAACCGACCTCAAGCTCCCGGCGCTGCGCGCCGGAGCCTTGCCATCTGGTGCCGAGCCACGAACGCGAGTCCCCCCTGGTGAACCACTCCTCACCCTGGAAAGTGAACTCGATCGGCCAGTACTGATGGATTGTCACGATCAGATTCCGGTCGCTCTCCGGAGCGGCAGCCGCCAGGATCGCGTCACGCAGCTCAGTCAGCACGTCGGCCGGGAACTGGCCACCAAGACGGTGCTGTTCCACGCCGCGCTAGCGGCACGGCTCGGTCTGAGTGCCACCGACCTCAAGTGCCTTGACCTACTGCGCCAGACCAAGACGCCGATGACTGCGACGAATCTTGCTGGGCTGACCGGCCTGACCGGCGGAGCGGTCACCGGGGTCGCCGACCGGCTCGAAGCCGCTGGCTTCGTCGAGCGAGTCCGTGATCCGGCGGATCGGCGCCGTTGGGAACTGCGTCCGCTGCCCGATCGTCAGCAGGAAGTCATGGGGCGATTCGCACCGCTAGCTTCGGCCATGTCCGAGTTGTGCGCCGACTACAGTGACGACGAGCTTGACCTGATCACTGACTTCCTCACCAAGCTCGGCTCGGTCATGGATGAGCAGACCGAGCGACTGCGCCAGTAGTCCCGGCGGCGCTCCGGCCGCTCAGCTCTGGCATACCAGCGCGGCGATCACCGGAGCCAGGCCGCGCAGGGCTTTGCCTCGGTGACTGATGGCGTCCTTCTCAACCGGACTCATCTCGGCCGTGGTGCGCTGCTCCCCATCAGGGACGAAAATCGGGTCGTAACCGAAGCCGTTCGTTCCCCTGCTCTCGCGGATTAGCCGGCCGCGCAGCTCGCCCTCGCTGACATGCTCCCGCCCGGTAGGCAGCACCAGCGCCGCCGCGCACCTGAATTGCGCTCCGCGCCGCTCGTCGGGCACGTCTCCGAGCTGGTCAAGCAGCAGCCGCAGGTTCGCCGCGGCGTCGCCGTGCCGGCCCGACCAGCGAGCCGACAGCACGCCGGGCATCCCGTTCATCGCGTCGGCGCACAGACCTGAATCGTCGGCGACCGTCGGCAGGCCGGTGAACCTAGCGATCGCATGCGCCTTGAGCAGAGCGTTCTCGGCGAAGGTGGCGCCGGTCTCGGCCACGTCGGGCGCGCCGGGGTAGTCACCCAGGCCGACCAGCGCCACCCGCACCTGTCCAGCCGCCAGGATCCTGGTCAGCTCGATGATCTTGTCTTCATTATTGGTGGCGAGAACCAGTCTGGGAGCATCGTCCAACACCGAAAGACCCGTTTCGCCGTCAGCTTGCGGACAGTGCTTCGTGCTGCATTCTGGTCAGCTCAGCGCATCCGGTCACCGCGAGGCTGAGCAGTTCGTCCAGCAGCTCACGGCCGAACGGCTCGCGCTCCGCCGTGCCCTGCACCTCGACGAATCTGCCATCGCCGGTGCAGACCACATTCATGTCGGTCTCGGCGGCGACGTCCTCGTCGTAGCAGAGGTCGAGCCGGGGCTGGCCGTCGACGATGCCGACGCTGACCGCGGCCACCGACGCGATCAGCGGATTGCCCTTGCATCGCTTCCTGCCCCGCAGCCAGCCGATCGCGTCGGCCAGCGCTACGTAGCCGCCGGTCACCGCCGCGGTCCTGGTGCCGCCGTCCGCCTGGAGCACATCGCAGTCGACGATGATCGTGTTCTCGCCCAGTGCCTTGGTGTCCACGCAGGCCCGCAGCGACCTGCCGACCAGGCGGGAGATCTCCTGGGTACGGCCGCCCAGCCTGCCCTTCACTGACTCCCGGTCACTGCGGGTGTTCGTGGACCTGGGCAGCATCGCGTACTCGGCGGTGACCCAGCCGAGGCCGCTCCCCCGCCGCCAGCGCGGCACATCCTCGGTCACGCTGGCCGCGCAGAGCACCCGGGTGGCGCCGAACTCGACCAGCACCGAGCCCTCGGCGTGATCGAGCCAGCCTCTGGTTATCTTGACCTCGCGCAGCTGATCCTGGCGACGGCCATCGGGTCGGGGCATGCGGGCAAGCGTAGCGGGCGCGCCCAGCCTCGGATCAGAGCGCGGCCCGATCGGGAGCACCGGCCTCGATCCAGTCGCAGACAGCGCGGACGCCGGCCGGCAGATCGGTAGTCGCGGTCCAGCCGAGGTCCAGCCTGGCCCGGTCGACCGCCAGAGCGCTGCGCTGCAGCTCACCGGCCCTGGGCGGAGCCAGCACTGGTTCGACGGGCCGGCCGGTCACGGTGCCGATGACCTCGGCCAAGTCGAGCACGCTCACCTCGATGCCGGTCCCGATGTTCCAGGTACCCGGCCGTTGCTGAGCCGCGACCGCCAGGAAGGCGGCCACGGCGTCGCCCACATACACGTAGTCACGGGTCTGGGTGCCGTCACCGAAGATGGTCGGCCGCTCCCCGGCAAGAACCTGGGCGCAGAAAATAGGCACGACGCCAGACTCGCCGGTGGGGTCCTGTCGCGGCCCGTACACATTGGCCAGCCGCAGGACCGAGTGCGAGGTCTGATGCAGCCGGTTGTACAGGCCGACGTACTGCTCGGCACAGTGCTTGGCGATTCCGTACGGCGACTCGGGCAGCGGCAGCACGTCCTCGAGCGAGGGGATCGGCGCGTCCTTGCCGTACAGCGCGCCGCCGGTCGAGCAGAACAGCACCCGCGCGTCGGCCGCCCGAGCCGCCTCAAGCACGTTGATGGTGCCGACCACGTTCGTCTGGGCATCGGCGGCCGGCCGCACCACGGAGGCCCGCACGTCGATCTGCGCGGCCAGATGACAGATCAGCGCGGGCGCGACCGAGCCGACCACGTCGCTCAGCAGCGCCGCCTCGGTGATGCTCAGCTTGTGCAGCACGACTCGCTCGTCGAGCCTGCCGGGACGTCCGGTCGACAGGTCGTCGATCACCGTGACCTCATCACCCCTGGCCACAAAGGCGTCGACGAGGTGGGACCCGATGAATCCGGCGCCGCCGGTCACGATTACCCGCATGTCGAGTCAGTCTATTCCGCGTCCGGCGACCTGACCGTCGCGACAGCTCACTGCGCTCAGAGTCGGAGCCCGGGGGCCGCCAGCGACAACGGTCCGCGATATGTGGCCGCAGCCTGCGCCTGCACCAGCTCCTGACTGTTCCATGGCACCAGGTGGGTCAGCACCAGCTCGCCCACCCCGGCGCGGGCCGCGTGCTCGCCCGCCTGGCCGGCCGTGAGGTGCAGATCGGCGGGCAGTCCTGGGCCTTCGGTGAAGGATGCCTCGCAGAGCAGTATGTCGGCGCCCGAAGCCAGGCTGATCAGCTGCTCGGTCGGTCCCGTGTCCGCCGAGTAGGCGATGGACCGCCCGGCATGATCGAGCCGGAAGCCGAACGTCTCGACCGGGTGATTCATCAGAGCGCAGGTGACTCGGAACGGACCGATCTCGATCGTCCCCGGAGCCAGCGTGACGAAGTCAAAAGCGTCGGACATCGACGAGCGCAAGCCCTCCCCGAGGGCACGGTCAAGCCGCTCGGCGGTTCGGCCCGGCCCGTAGACCGGGATCCGGCGCATCGGCCCTTCCGGGTGGTAGCCACGGAACACCAGGTAGCCGCACATATCCAGGCAGTGGTCAGCGTGCAGATGGCTGATGCAGACGGCGTCGATGTCAGCTAGTCCGGTGTAACGCTGCAATGGGCCGAGCGCACCGTTGCCCAGGTCGATCAGCATCCGGAAGCCGTCGGCTTCAACGAGGTAGCAGGATGCGGCACTCTCGGGTCCGGGGAAGCTTCCCGAGCATCCGACGATCGTCAGCTCCATGAGCCCTCAGGTTACGCGGGCCTGATCATTTCGCCCGCTCCGGCATGGCCGCGGCCAGCCCGCCGCCGAGCGATCCGCAGCGAAATTTGATCGTCGGCGCATCTACCCAGATTGCCGGAAAGGCGTCATGATCCCTGGAAGATGACAGGCCGGGCTCGCTGCCGCGATCCGGCGCACGCGGAGGTGTCATGTCCGACCAGACAACCGACCAGCGGACGGCCCTGTCGTCGGCCCTGGCGGAGCCGACCGTGCATGTCCGTGCTGGCTGGGTCGCCGGGCTGGGCCTTGGCAGCCTCGGCATGTGGATGGCGTCGATCACGCCGCTGCAGGTTGTCATCCCCGAGCAGCTGCAGAACATCACGCCGCACCACAAGATCGTCGCCCTCGCCGTCGTTTCCGCGGTCGGGGCCGTGGCATCGGTGCTGGCCACGCCGGTAGCCGGCGCGCTCTCTGACCGGACGACCCAGTCCTGGAGCCTTGGCCGGCTGCACGGCCGCAGGCACCGCTGGACGCTCAGCATGTCGCTGCTCGCGGCCATCTGCCTGGCGCTGACCGCCTGGCAGTCCACGGTGATCGGGATATGCGTGCTGTGGGTCCTGTTCAGCGCCTTCCAGAACGGCGAGTACGCGAGCCTGAGCGCAGCGATTCCCGACCACGTCCCGGTCAGGCAGCGCGCGACCGTGGCTGGCTGGGTCGGCATGCCCCAGGCACTCGGCCTGGTGATCGCAACCCTGCTAGTGGTCGACGTATTCATCTACCCGAAGGTCGGCCATCCGGTCGGCTCCTACCTGGCGCTTGCGATCCCGATGTTCGCGTTCGCTGTTCCGTTCGCGCTGTTCACCCCCGACCACCCGCTGGCGCCCGAGCACCGGGAGCCGCTGTCCCTGCGCAAGCTGCTCGGCGCGTACTGGATCAGCCCGCGGGAGTACCCCGACTTCGGCTGGGCTTGGCTCACCCGATTCTTCGCCTCGCTGGCCATCGCGATGGGCACGCTGTATCTGCTCTACTTCCTGCGCGATGCCGTCCACTATGCTCATCCGGCCAATGGGCTGCTCACACTGATCATCATCTACACCGCGTTCGTGGTAGTCACCGCGGTGGTCGGGGGGATCATCTCCGACCGGCTGGGCAAGCGGAAGACGATCGTCACCTTCTCCGGCGCTCTGATGGGAGTCGCCGCGCTGCTGCTCACCTTCGTAGAGACCTGGCCAGCGGCGATGATCGCCGCTGTCCTCTTCGGCGCTGGCTTCGGCGCCTACCTCGCCGTGGACCAGGCGCTGATCACCCAGGTGCTGCCGGCCGCGAAGGACCGGGCCAAGGATCTCGGCATCATCAACATTGCGATCGTGGGTCCGTCCGCCGTCGGAGCCGCTTTCGCCGGTTTCCTGGTCTCGATCGGCGGCTACCCGACCCTCTTCGCCGGCACCGCAGTGGTCGCCGCGACCGGTTCCGTCCTGGTCTGGAAGATCAAGAGCGTTCCCTAGCCCAGGGAAGCGACGCCAGGCAAGCGCCTGGCGTGCCAGCCGCACACGTGGAGGTGTGATGGCCGGGCTCCAGCCCGTCGGCTAGCGAAGTCTGATGTGGCTAACTATGCAGTTAGCCTGCGAAAACTATCGTTAGATGTTGCCGGGTGCGGCCTCACTACGGGCGCCAATGGCTCCCATCTTGGCTCCCAGGTTCTGCCGCTGGGGACGACGCTGCTGCGTCCCTGGGATCGGTTCCGGACCTGCTGGGCCTGTATGTGCTGGTTTCGGATCACCCCGACGAGGCCGTCACCGGCGTGATCACCGCCGTGTTCGAGCAAGTTCGCGGTGTGCGGCTCGGTGCGGGCCACCTGGCTGTGGCTGCGCGAGCAGGGCCTGCGCTGGCCGCTGCAGCACCCCGTCTGCCTGCACGGACGGCCGGGTGAGATCACCTGGGTGGAGCCCACCTACCACGCGGTGCACACCACGCTGACCCCTCCCGGCCGTCGGCTCCCCGCTGCTCGGCACCGGCCACGTGCGGCGGATCATGCCATGTCTCGAGGCACCCGGACGTCCCGCAGCGGACGTGCCCGTGCCCGCCCGCACACAGGCACGGCGTCCAGCCGACCTTGGAGTGACGGTTCAACGCTGACCATTGGCCGCTGGCTTGTGGCCAAGGCCATTTGCCGGCAGGGCACCGGAGCAGACCACCACGGTCCCCGTCAGTCGGTCCCAGCACGACCGAGGCGCTCACGAGCCTCGTTCTCGGAGAGCGAGACGACTGGCTTCCCGACTGCGTGCTGATACTTGGCGTCATAAGCCCGCGTCCAGACACCAGCCGCCCATGAACGCTGGAGTTCGTCCGCGCTGAACGCCGGGCCACGCGCATCGCAATACGCGTCGAGGAACCGCTCAGTTTCCTCGATGGTGGCAAGCTCGTCCGGGCTGACGGTCGAATACAGGGCGGCGGCGAAGCCGACGAGGACGGCTTCGCTGTCGGCGGCCGTGCTGTCCCAGTCGTGCACCACCAGCAGCTCGTTGCCGCTCCAGCGCAGGTTGCCGGCCAGCCAGTCGCAATGGCCGATCACGGCCTCGGACGCGCCGGCTCGCAGCCGGTCACGGGCACGACACCCGGCCTGGTCGATCCACGCCGGACCGGCGGTCTGGTTTAGGTGGATATCAGAGCCCTCGGGACGAGGCCACAGCCCGGCCTCAGCGTGATTCCATGCCGCCCACGACGGCGCCGGGTG
>Ga0116221_1000378_pt1 | contig 30505 bp, 27 predicted proteins | sample Sb_taG_5_FD_88965 | JGI IMG/M metagenome (GOLD analysis project Ga0116221, IMG submission 88965) | Peat soil microbial communities from Weissenstadt, Germany - Sb_50d_8_FC metaG | ecosystem: Environmental > Terrestrial > Soil > Wetlands > Peat | place: Germany: Weissenstadt | collected 2010-09-21 | reverse complement strand
CGTCATCATTTTGATGCTAAAGACAAAGACGCCATTTTTGTCTGGGATACGATGGAAGCGGCCAAACTGGTCGAGAACATTTTTGCCGTGATCACGATTTTCTTTGGCTGTGTAGCCGTTATTACCCTATGCCTGGGCGGGATAGGCGTGATGAACATCATGCTCGTCTCAGTCACGGAGCGGACCCGGGAGATTGGCGTCCGCAAGGCGCTGGGAGCCACTCGAGGCGACATCATGCGGCAGTTCTTTGCCGAGTCCGCGATCCTCACGATGGTAAGCGGCGTTCTGGGGCTGACCGTCGGTTTAGCCTTGTGTGCAGCAATGGCGGCGCTTCCCCTGCCTGACTTTGTCCCTCACCCTATCGTGTCTGGCGCGTCTATCGTAGCGTCGGTGCTCACGCTGTCCGTGATTACGCTTACGGCCGGCATGTATCCCGCGCAACGCGCCGCCGAGATGACGCCGGTGGACTCGCTGCGCTACGAATAACCATAAGCCGGGGAGGAATTCCATGTTTAGATCGAACTCGTTTAGATCGAACTTATTTCGTTCAAATCCGTACAGATTAAGTATGTGCCGCTCAATGGCTCGGTCTTTCGCGGTCCTTCTGGCTTTGGTCCTGGCAACAGGGTTGAACGCCGCTGCTTCAGTCCAGGGATCATTTGAACGCGCGTTCAAAGTGACCGGTCCGGCGGAGTTGGAAGTCCTGACCCGGTCAGGGGATATCACGGTTCGCAGCGGTCCGGCCGGCAATGTGACCGTCAGGGGGAAAATTCACGTCGGCAATGGATGGTTAACTGGCGGTCGCCAGTCCGACGTGAGCGAAATAGAAAAGAATCCGCCCATTCGCCAGGCTGGAGACAGCATTCACATTGATTACCTGAGCATGCGGGATATTTCGATTGACTATGAGATTACCGCTCCAGCGGATACCAAAGTGCGTACGCAGAGCGGCTCCGGCGATCAGACAATCGAGGGTCTGCACGCGACTCTCGATTTGGAGAGCGGTTCCGGCGACATGCGATTGCGCGATTTGGACAGTGAAATTCACCTGCACACGGGCTCCGGAGACGTGGAAGCTCGCGAAGTCTCCAGTTCCTTCACGGCCGAGACCGGAAGTGGCGATATTCGGCTGGACGCCCGGGGCAGTGGAGATGTGCATGTCCACACCGGCTCGGGAAATGTTGAGCTGCGCGGGGTAAATGGTGGCTTGCAGGCTGAAACTGGGAGCGGAGATGTGACTGTCGCCGGAGTTCAGACAGGAACCTGGGAAATCAGGGCCCACTCGGGCAACGTCGAGATTGAACTGCCTTCTAACGCCGCTTTCGATTTGGATGCGTCCACGGGCTCCGGAGAGGTGGTGGTCGGTCGTCCGGTGACCATGATCGTTCAAGGCCGCGTGCGTGAAGCGCGACGTTCGGTCAACGGGAAGGTTGCGGGCGGCGGTCCTCGATTGACCATTCATACGGGATCCGGCGACGTGCGCATTAATTGATAAAGTTCTTGAATGGGAGACAGCGATGAAATCCAAAAGAGTTAGTTTGCCGGTCGTGTTGGGCGCGATTGTGGTGAGCCTTACTTGCCTGCAGCCGGTGCCCGCCGCGGCTTCGTCCGAGGGTTCATTCCAGCGCACCTTGCAGGTAAATGGCCCGGTTAATCTCGACCTTGCTACTGGATCCGGAAGTGTCAATGTGCGCACCGGAAGCTCATCGCAGGTAAAAATAACCGGACACATCAAGGCCACGAATTGGTTTGGAGGAGATGCGGACGAACGCGTCAAGCGGATTGAGTCCAACCCTCCGATCCAGCAGAGTGGCAACGACGTTCGGATTGGCCACATTGATGACCGCGAACTGCTGCACAACATTTCCATCAGTTACGATCTCGTCGTTCCCGCGGAGACCGAGTTGCACTCCCACAGCGGTTCCGGCAGTCAGAGTGTGGAAGGCCTTCGCAGACAGGTCGAGGTCGAATCAGGATCGGGGAGTTTGAAAATTTCCGACATCGGCGATACCGTCCACTCTGAAACTGGCTCAGGGGACATCGAGATCGATCGGATCAAAGGCAATGTGCGCACGAAAGCAGGCAGCGGCTCGATTCGCGCTACCGATATTGCAGGCGGATTCGAGGGCCAGACCGGCAGCGGACACGTCACCCTTGAACAGACCGCGGCAGGCTCGGTGCGGGCTGATTCGGGTTCCGGGAGTTTGGAACTGCGCGGTGTACTGGGTTCGCTTGAAGCAGAAGCCGGAAGTGGCACCATCACGGCAGAGGGCAATCCGACCGGTGCATGGACTGTGCATTCGGGCTCGGGCAGCATCCACCTCAAGTTGGCGTCCGACGCGAGTTTCGACTTGGATGCCCATACCAGTTCGGGATCGATCTCGGTGAGCCAACCGGTCACGGTGCAAGGATCCATTGGACGCAAGGAGTTACGGGGAAAAGTCCACGGCGGCGGCGTTCCCGTAGAAGTGGAAACTGGATCGGGAAACATTGACATTCAGTAGTACCCCAACCTTGAAATCATGTAGTCGCGGACGCCCCGTCCGCGGCGGCTCGCCGCGCATCCTCGCATAATGCACTGCTTTGCTCCGTGAGCGGGCGAGGCGTCCGCCCGACGTGTTTCGTTCAATTTCCAATTGACAATTGGACATTCCGCGATTCAACTGGTCGCGTGTTCCTGAAAGAACTGATTGCGCAAAGCTGGCAGGCGCTGATGCGCAATCGGCTTCGCTCCGTCCTCACTATGCTTGGCATTGTGTGGGGACTGGTATCCGTGGTGATCCTACTGGCGTATGGGCAAGGTTTGGGCGGCAGTGTTCTGCATGCATTTCTCACCATGGGCGACAACGTAATCGTGATCTTCCCGGGACAGACTAGTATGCAGGCAGGCGGAGAGCGGGCGGGAAAGAAAGTTCGCTTCGAATACGAGGATGTCCAGGCGATACGCGAGGAAGTGCCGATTGTACGCGCGGTCAGTGGCGAGGTGAACCGGAACCTGGCCTTTAAGTACGGCACGCGAGTGGTATCGCTTAAGGTGCGCGGTGTCGATCTCTCCTACGGGCAGATGCGCAAGCTGGACATCGAAGACGGACGCTACTTCAGCGACCTTGATTACGTGGAACATAACCGGGTAGTCATCCTCGGACAGGTCGCGAACAAGAGGGTTTTCCAGGGAGCGCCTTCGGTCGGTCAGTCGGTGAGCATTGGCGGCCTGGATTTCGAAGTCATCGGAGTTTTGCGAACCAAGGTTCAGGACTCGTCCTACAACGGCCTGGACAACAACGACGGATTCGTTCCGTTCGAGACCTACCGCGATCTCAAGAACATCCGCAATCCTGACCTGATCGTCATCCAGCCTACGGCACCGGAATTGGATAAGAAGACGCTGGCGGCGGTTCGCGAAGTGCTGGCGCGGCGTCATCACTTCGATCCCAAAGACGAAAAAGCAACGCCGGTCTGGGACACCATCGAAGATCGCACGACGCTGGACGGGTTCTCCCTCGGGTTGCAAGCGGTGCTCGGACTGATTGGCGCGGTCACGCTGGGCGTCGGGGGCGTGGGCGTAATGAACATCATGCTGGTTTCGGTCACCGAGCGTACGCGTGAGATTGGGTTGCGTAAGGCGCTCGGAGCGCGTCGATGGCAGGTCCTCATGCAGTTTCTGCTGGAAGCGTTGGTGCTGACTTTCGCCGGCGGCCTGATCGGAATCGGTGTTGCTGTCTTTCTCACCTGGGTGATTCCGCCCATGCCGCTTTACAGCGAGCTCTACAAGACTGCCAATCATGAGGGTGACATCTTCTTGCACGCTTCGTTCCTCGTGATCGCGGTTTCTTTCACCATCCTGGCGCTGGTGGGCGTAATTTCAGGATTCTTTCCGGCGCTGAAAGCTTCACGGCTGGATCCGGTGGAGGCGCTGCGCTACGAATAAAGGCAGGCCGCGTCGAGGCGTTTGGCCAATTGCCTGGTAGTGGTGCAGTTTGAACCTACGCGACAGGATAGTGGTGCCCGCTGCCGTGATCTTTGGAGGCAAGAATGAAGGCATCTGTGTTTTATCGAATCGCTGCTGTTCTTCTGCTGCTTTTTGACGCCGGACACACATCTGGTTTTCCCTGGTCCGATCCCCAGTGGGGAGTGGATCTTGGCTCCATGCGGTCAACTCACTTTTACATTATGGGGTTTAGCCGGACCTATTGGGATTTTTATGTTGGGTTCGGACTCTTTGTCAGCGTGATTGTTCTACTCGCGGTGGTATTGGCGTGGCAGCTAGGCGGCCTTCCGCCAGAGTCTTTGGCGCTCATGCGCGGCACTGCGTGGACGTTCGCCCTTTGCTTTGCCGCCATCACGGTTTTGAACCTGAAATACTTTTTTATTATTCCCATCGTTTTCTCAACCGTGATTACATTATGTTTGACTGCGGCGGCATGGCTTTCAGCGAAGCAGGTTCGCAGGCCTCCGTTGCAGTAGTAAGATGAGGGGGATTCAACTGCACCACGACCAATTACTTCCGTGCCTTGACGCGACTCTTCGTGACAGGTTACTTTCGAGTTCTCCCGGCAGAATCCTGCTCCGGGCTAGGAAGAACATTGGCGAACCGTCCGCTTATCACTCTGACCACCGACTTCGGGCTCAACGATCATTTCGTCGGGGCTATGAAGGGCGTCATTCTGGATATTGCTCCGGAAGCTGAAATCGTGGATATTTGCCACGCCGTGCAGCCCTTTGATGTCCTCGACGGCGCTCTGGCCATCGCCCAGGCATATTCGTATTTTCCCAACGGCACCGTTCATATGGTGATCGTGGACCCGGGCGTAGGTACGGCGCGGCGCCCGATCCTTTTGTCCACGGGACGACATTACTTTGTGGCGCCAGACAACGGCGTACTTTCCCTGATCTACAAACACGCGGAGCGGGTTCAGGTGCGCCACATCGACGCCGAACATTACTACAGGCAACCGGTGAGTAACACTTTTCACGCCCGCGACATTTTTGCACCAGTCGCTGCGTACCTTGCCAAGGGCGTGGAGACGGCGAAGTTTGGCGAGGAGATCACGGATTTCGTACGCTTCAACGCGCCCAAACCCAAGGCGGTGGATGCACAAACGCTACGAGGCGTGGTCCTCAGGGTCGATCGTTTCGGAAACGTCGTGACTAATTTCACACCCGAGGATGTTCCGGCGTTGTTTCAAGCCGAGCCACCGGCATTCAAGATTCTAGTAGGCAAACGCGAGGTCACCACGATTCACACCAACTATGCTGAGGGCACACCGAATGAAGTCTTCGGCATCCTTGGAAGCATGGGGTATTTAGAGATTGCTGCCAATCGCGCTGCGGCCGCACAAATCATTGGCGCCGGCAAAGGCTCCGAAGTGAATGTGATTCTGGAAGGCGCCGCCGCGGCGACCAACGGGCAATAAGGTTACGTACTTTTTGGCTTGGGATGGGCGTGGCGTTCCATTTCCGCCGTCCACTTCAGAAAACGCCACAGATTCTTGCGCTCCCGCCAAGTGAATTCCCAGAATTCCAAGAGTCCGATCTGCTGCATCTTCACTCCGCAGTACGTTTCGATTCGCCAGAGCAGGTAGGGACTACGCCACGGAGTGAGGTGGTGGCCGCGGGTCGCATTCCACAGAAATCGGAACATGTAGGGCATGGGGCTATCTTAGCTGATCGCTCCCGAAACATTCCCAGAGGAGCTTGCGCCGCGTCTCAGCAGCCATGCGGCGACAATCGTTAGCAAGGAAATAATGGTCACCAGAATCACCCCCGTGAGGAACAAGGGAGCCGTGTAGTACTCCGGCCGACGCATGAAGAGGGCAATGCATGCCGGGAGGGTCAACAGAACGATTCCGTTTACCATCAAGACTCGCCTGGCCCACGTCGCGTGACGATTCTGGACGGAGGCGGCGAGCCATGTTGTGTAGCCCAAGGGCAGGAGAAGAATACCCATCAACACATGATTCAGTAAGGTCGGCCCCACGGCGCGCTGGTAGACCTCGCTCGAGCTTTCGCCCAACAAATCGCGAATGTGAGGCGTCGCTATGGTATGAACTATTCCTAGAACGATGAGCAGCACGCCGACGGCTCGCAGGAATCCCGCGGCAATTTCCTGTGAACGCATAGTCGCTCTCCACGGACCTGACAACTATACTCCTCGACCGTCGAGAAACTCTGCATTGGAAACTCCTCTGGTCGTTCATAAGTAACCACGTGCTAGAATCCACTTTCTGCCTAAGGATTTTCTGTTCTATGGCCGACCCTGAAGCCCGCCAGAAAGCCGAAGATCGCTACTACGCCGCTCTGGACCTGGTCTCTGAGGGTGAGCACGACCGTGCCGTGGAGGAATATCAGAAATCTTTGGAGGCCGATCCCACCTTCACCGAAGCGATGCACGGACTGGCGCGTGCCCTCCAGGATCTCGGCCGACTGGATGAAGCCATCGTAGCAGCGAAACGCATCTCGGAGATCGATCCGGACGATGTGTTGGCCTATACCAGCCTGTCGGTTCTCTACCAGAAGAAAGGCATGATTCCGGAAGCGGAAGCAGAAGGCGCAAAGGCCAGAGTGTTGGGATGGAAGCAGCAGTTGAAGAAAGGCAGTCGTTAGTCGTTGGCCGCTACAAAATAGTCAGGATGACAGGACTAACGGCCAACGACTGACGACCGACGGCTAGAGTTCGTACTTCTTCATCAGATGCCGGAACGAGCGGTACGAAATCTTCAGCAGGTCTGCTGCCCGCGTCTGGACGCCGTTCGACTGAGCCAGCGCGGTCAGCAGCAGTGACTTCTCGATGTCGGCGACGTACTTCTCCATATCCATCCCGTCGGGTAGAGTGGACATGTTCCCGGAAATTGCCGTCCCCGGCAATCCAGCCCCAGCAGCCGCGGCTCGAGCCTTCGCTTTCTCGGCGGGCAGGTCAACGCGGAGTTCATCCCCGGTTTCCAAGGCGACCGCGCGCTCGATGGTATTTTCCAGTTGGCGGACATTGCCCGGCCACTCATAACCTCCCAGGGCTTCGAGCGACTGCGGATTCACTCTTTGGATGCTCTTCCCTGCTCCCGGCGCATACTTCTTGAGGAAATGGTTGACCAGAAGTGGAATGTCTTCGCGGCGCTCGCGTAAAGGCGGCACGGAGACCGGAATCACACTGAGCCGGTAGTAAAGATCTTCGCGAAAGGTATTGTCCGTCACTTGCTTGTCCAGATCGCGGTTGGTCGCGGCGATGACGCGTACGTCAATGGGAATCTCGTTCGTTCCGCCCACCGGGCGCACCGAGCGTTCCTGCAACACACGCAGCAGTTTGACCTGCATGGTCAGGGTCATCTCGCTGATCTCATCGAGAAAAATCGTGCCCTTGTCAGCCACTTCGAATAATCCGCGTTTGTTCTGATTGGCGCCGGTAAATGCGCCTTTCACATAACCGAATAGTTCGCTTTCCAAGAGAGTTTCGGGGAACGCTCCACAATTGATGGAAACAAATGGCTCGGCGGCACGCGGAGAACACACGTGCAACGCACGGGCGACAAGTTCCTTGCCAGTTCCGCTCTCGCCGTAGATCAAAACCGTGCTTTGCGTGGAAGCGACAGTGCGAATCGTCTGCTTCAGTTTCTCCATGGCCGGACTTACGCCGACGATGTTGTCGAGTGAATTGCGGGTAGCGGCATCGCGTTTGAAAGCGAAGTTCTGCCGGCTCAGGGATACTTTCTCCAAAGCCCGATTGATTGCCAGCTTAATTTCATCGACCAGCCCGGGAGACTTGCGAATGTAATCCGTCGCGCCTCCAGCCTTGACGGCCTGCACGGCGGCTTCGTAGTCATCGACGGCCGTGATCAGGATCACCGCGGAGTCGGGAGAAACCTGGTGGGCGTGGCGCAACACCTCGATGCCATCGATTTTAGGCATCTTGATATCCGTGACGACGACATCATATAGAGCGCCGTCGAGTTTCCTCTTGGCCACCTCGCCGGAGTTTGCCGTCTCGACTTTGTGACCTTCGCGGCGCAGGGCGATGTCCAGCATCTCGCATATCGAGCGCTCGTCATCGCAAACCAGAATGTTACCCACGCGCCCCTCCTCCCACGGCCGCCACGGAGTTCGTGTTGTCGAGCAGCGCCGAATGTGCCTGCTGCGCGGGGTCTGACGGCGGAGCAGTCGCATTGTCCACCGTTGCGAAACGTCTCAAGCGCAAAACGAACACGCTGCCCTGCCCCAGCTTGGAGCGGGCCCAGACCTTGCCTTCGTGCGCCTGGACGATCTGGTAGACGATTGCCAAACCGAGACCTGTGCCGCCTTCGAATTGCGACTGGAACGGCTCGAATATTTTCTCGATAAGCTGAGGGCTCATTCCCGGACCGGTATCGGCGAAATTGATTTGCCAGTCATCTCCAATCGACTCGAGCGAGACTGTGAGTTTGCCTCCAGAGGCCATGGCGCGCACTGCGTTTTCACAAAAATTCCAGAAGACTTGCTTGAGTTTGTCTCCATCCGCCGACGTCCATGCTTCCTTTACGCCGTATTTTCGTTCGACTCGGATGCCGATATTTTGTGCAGCCAGGCGATGTTCGAAAAGGGTGAGCGTGTCTTCCAGAAGCGGCAGCACATCCACTTTCGCAAACCTGTATTGCCGTCCACGCGAATAAGCCAGAAAATCAGTGATGATGGTGTTGAGCCGCTCCGACTCCCGGGTCACGATCTGCAAAAGCTGCCGATGCTCGTCCCCCAAATCGGGGATTTCGGAGAGCATGCTTACGGAACCCGCAATCGAGGTCAGCGGATTACGAATCTCGTGCGCGATCGCGGCGGCCAGTCGTCCCACCGCGGCCAGACGGTCCTGCATGCGGACTTCGCGCTCCAGTCGCCGGATTTGCGTCAAATCATCGAAGGTGTAAACAAAACCCAGCGTGCCCCGCTCCTGGACCGACATGGCGGACACCAGCACTCGAAAGGTCTTCCGGTACCCGTTGGACGCAACCCGCCGGACCTCGCCATGGGCTGGCTCGGCATCGACATGAGGCAACGGATCCAGAAAGAGCTGGTTCACTGGCTGACCGAGCAGTTCGTCTTCTGAACGCTCCAATAGTTTCTGTGCCGCAGCGTTGACCAGCGTAATGTGTCCGTCGAGCCCGGTGGTGATCAGCCCTCCGGTGATGGATTGGATGATATTCTCGTGCAGGGCTTGCAGGTTTTCCAGCGCGCCACTGGTGTGCTTCAGCTTTACGTCCACCTGCCGCAGCTTGTTGGCCAATAGCGCAGCCAGGTACGAGATTGCCAGATAGCCGAACAGGTTAACAAAGATGATGGCTTGCAGCGCCTTTAATTCGGGATGGGTGGTCGAGTACGAAGGAATAATCGCGAAGTAAGTAAGCTCCAGAACCGTGCCGTACAGGATGAATGCCAGTGCGGCGGTAAGATACGCCCAAACCCGCGGCAGGAGAATGGACGCCACGATGATCACAAGCGGGTAAAGAAAGTTGAGAGAGCTGTCTACTCCGCCGGTGGCGTAGACAACCAGGCTGACCAGAGCCAGATCGGTGAGCACCTGCAGCACCGCCTGGATGCGGAACTCCCGCCAAAAAGACAGCAATAGAACATAAAAGATTGAGATCGCGTACCAGAGCAGAATAGCATTGACAAACAGCCGCAGTGGAAAAGGAGTAGGCGTGAGCCGTGAGATCACCAGCTCAATGCCTAATAGAAATGTCAGGATGAGGATGCGAACCTTGACCAGCCAGGCCAGCCACAGCCGCTCATCGAACATGGATTGCATGCCTAGCCCAATTTCCGTGCCCTTCCCTTGGGGAGCCGTGCGGTCGCGCTGCAAATTCGGTTCCCCGGGCAAAAGCGCTTCTCTACTGGACGGAATCCGCTGGCTGGCTCGTCTTGATCCAGCCCGGTATTCCGCCCAGGATTTTTCGTGCCTAGCCAGCCATCTTGGCGATCAGCGAGAACAGCGGCATGTACAGCGAAATAACAATACCGCCGACTGCAACGCCCAGGAAGGCGATCAAAACTGGTTCCAACAGGGCCAGCATGTCTTTGGTCGCGGTATCGACTTCGTCTTCGTAGAAGTCGGCGATCTTTTGCAGCATGGCATCCATGGCGCCGGTGGCTTCGCCTACGCCGATCATCTGGGTCACCATGCTGGGGAATACGCCGGACTCGCGCAGCGGATCGACGATGGTGCGGCCCTCTTCAATAGCTTTGCGTACCTTCATCAAGGCTTCTTCGAGCACGGCGTTTCCCGAGGTTCTCGCCGTGATGCTGAGACCTTCAAGAATCGGCACGCCGGAAGTGATGAGTGTCCCCAGTGTCCGGGTAAATCGCGCTACTGCGATCTTGCGCAGCAACATGCCGACGATGGGCATTTTGAGCATTCCGTAATCCATGTAGTAGCGGCCCTTGGGATTCTTGCGAATCTGCTTCACCCCGAAAACCATGGCCACGACACCGATGATGAAGAACCACCAGAACTGACTTACGAAGGCGCTGAGCCCCACCACGATGCGGGTCGGCAAAGGCAACGCAACTCCCAATCCAGCGAAAAGGTTGGCGAAGATGGGGACCACCCACTTCAGCAGTGCGGCCACGATCAGAACTGCCATACTGATGACCGACACGGGGTAGATCAAGGCGGATTTCACCGCTCCGCGCAACTTCACCGCTTTCTCGACGTAAACCGCCAGGCGCTGCAAAATGATGTCGAGAATACCGCCGGTTTCACCGGCTTCGATCATGTTGGTGGACAGGTCGTCGAAGATCTTGGGGAACTGCCGCATGGCATTGGCCAGAGTGGAACCGCCTTCCACCGTGGTGCGGACGCCGGTGAGCGTCTTTTGGAATGCCTGGTTTTCCTGGTTTGCGGCCAGGATTTCCAGACACTGCACCAACGGCAAACCGGCATCGATCATGACCGAGAACTGGCGAAAGAAGATCGCGATCTCCTTGGTTTTGACCTTGCCGGAGCCGAAGGTGGGCATGACAAACTCTTTGCCTTTTTCCCGGATGGCCCCTGCGTTAATGCGCTCCTTGCGCAACTGAGCGGCGAGCGCTTGTTTGTTGGCTGCAACCCTCTCGCCGCTGACTTTCTCTCCGTTTTCGCTCTTTCCAGAATACGTAAAAACTGGCATGGTGACCTCTCCTTGCTTCCTTATCGTTGCGTCCGGTGCGCCCGTTCGTTCGCGCTCCGGATTACCACTCCAAATCGTTTGTTCAAGCTGCAACTACTCTTCGTTTTGAATCTGTTACCGCTTTGCTGTCGCTGCAGCACCTTTGGCTGCGGACGGGGACTGGTTTCGGTTCAGTAATCCAGTTCCCCGGTTGATCATTTCCTGCAACTCGTCCACGTTGCTGGAGCGGGCCATGGCGACTTCCAGCGTGATCTGCTTCTGGTGGTAAAGCGTGGCCAGTGCCTGGTTGAATGTCTGCATGCCAAATTTGTCCTGACCCGACTGCATGGAAGAATAAATTTGATGGATTTTGTCTTCGCGAATCAGGTTGCGAACGGCGGCATTCGGCACCAGGATCTCCATTCCCATGGCGCGGCCTTTGCCGTCGGCGCTAGGCAGTAAGCTTTGGCACATGATGCCTTCCAGCACCAGCGAAAGCTGCGCTCGAATCTGGGATTGCTGATGAGCCGGGAACACATCGATGATTCTGTTGATGGTGGAAGATGCCGAGTTAGTGTGCAAAGTACCGAACGTAAGGTGACCGGTTTCGGCGATACGCAGCGCCGATTCAATGGTTTCCAAATCGCGCATTTCGCCGATCAGCACGACATCGGGATCTTCACGAAGGGCGGCTCGCAACGCATCCGTAAAACTCTTGGTGTCGGCATGCACTTCGCGCTGATTGACCACGCAATTCTTGTTCATGTGTACGAATTCGATCGGGTCCTCGATGGTGAGGATGTGGTCGTGCCGCTCGGTATTGATTTTGTCGATCATGGCAGCCAGGGTCGTCGACTTGCCTGATCCGGTCGGGCCCGTGACCAATACCAGGCCGCGAGGTTTGTCGCACATCTTGCTCACCACGGCGGGAAGTCCCAACTGGTTGAAGGACTTGATCTCGAAAGGAATCAGACGGAAAACAGCCGAGGTCGCGCCGCGCTGGTTAAACACGTTGGCGCGGAAACGGGCCAGGCCTTTCAATCCGAACGAGAAGTCCAGTTCGAGGCTTTCTTCAAAACGGTGCTTCTGTGAGTCGGTCATGACGCTGTAGGCCAATTGTTTAGTTTCGGCCGGCGTCATCTGCGGCAGGTCCAGCGGCACCAGGTGCCCGTGCACGCGGATCTGCGGCGGCGAGTTCGTGGTGAGGTGAAGATCGCTTCCCGACATCTCCAACATTCTTTTCAGCAGATCACTTAATGCGAGCGACATCTTTGTTCCCTTTCTTCCTCGTTACGATCTTTAATGAATAGTTTCGCGAGCCACTTCTTCGAGCGTGGTCATGCCGGCCGCAACTTTAATAAGCCCGCTGCGACGCAGGGTAATCATTCCGCGTTCGATCGCTTTCTTTTTCAGTTCCACCGCCGACGCGCCCACCAGAACCAGCTCTTTGATTTCGTCATCTACTTCCATGACTTCGTACAGACCACATCGGCCCTTGTAGCCGGTGTTGTTGCAGACGCCGCAGCCTTTACCCTTCTGAATCTTTACCGTCTTGGCTTCCTCCGGGCTGAATCCTTCTTCGAGCAACGTTTGCTGGGGAACGTCGACTGTCTCCGTGCATTCCTTGCATATGCGCCGGATCAGTCGCTGGGCGCAGATCAGGTGGACCGAAGTCGCGACCAGGAAAGGCTCAATGCCCATGTTCATGAGTCGGGTAATGGTTTCCGGGGCGCCATTGGTGTGCAGCGTAGAGAGCACGAGGTGGCCGGTAAGAGCAGCCTTGATTGCAATTTCAGCGGTTTCAAAGTCTCTGATTTCGCCCACCAGAATGATGTTCGGGTCCTGGCGCAGAAAGGCGCGCAAGGCGGTGGCGAAATTCAGTCCGATCTGCTCCTTCATTTGCACCTGATTTACGCCCGCCAACTGGAACTCGACCGGGTCTTCCGCGGTCATGATGTTGGTATCCGGTTTATTCAATTGCGAGATCGAGGAGTAGAGGGTGTTCGTTTTACCTGACCCGGTTGGCCCAGTCACCAGAACCATCCCGTACGGCTTAAGAATGGCTTTCTCGAACTTGACCAGCGATTCCGGCTCGAAGCCCAGCTTGGTCATATCCAGCCGGAGGTTTTCTTTGTCGAGCAAGCGGAGCACGATTTTTTCTCCCCACAGTGTGGGCAGCGTGCTGACACGGAAATCGAGTTGCTTCTTGCGTCCGCCGATATTCATCTTCAGCATGATGCGGCCGTCCTGCGGCAGCCGCTTTTCGCTGATATCCAGCTTCGACATGATTTTCACGCGCGAAATGATGGCATCCTTCAACTTGAGCGGCGGGGTCATGATGCTTTGCAGCACACCGTCAATACGGAAGCGCACGCGAAATTCTTTTTCGTATGGCTCCATGTGGATGTCGCTAGCTCCCCGCTTCACGGCGTCGGTCAACACTAAGTTGACCAGCTTGACGATAGGAGCTTCATCGGCAGCCTTTTCCAGGTCGGCAAGTCCCAGCTCGGCCTGATCTGCTTGCAGTTCGACGTCGGATTCGTCCATCTCCGACATCGACAGCATCACTTGCTCGAGGTCCTCTTCTTTCGTGGCACCGTATGCCTTGTCGATACCCTCGAGAATCGAGCTTTCCGACGCAACCACCGGCTCGATGTTGAAGCCAGTCATGAACTTGATGTCGTCCATGGCAAACACGTTGGTCGGGTCCACCATCGCGATGGTCAGAGAAGCGCCCACGCGACTCAAGGGCAGAATTTGATATCGCTTGGCGGTTTCAAACGGAATCAGCTTGACCACCGCGGGATCAATTTCGAAATAAGAAAGATTGATAGCAGGAACGCCGTACTGCCGGGAAAGGAAGTTGGTGACATCTTCATCGGACAGGAATCCCAGCTTCACCAGGGCGGCGCCCAGGCGAACGTTGGTCTCCTTCTGAGCCTTCGTCGCTTGTTCCAACTGCTCCGGGGTTATGACCTTCTCTTTTACAAGAAGGTCACCCAGCCGTTGAGACATACCTCGATCTCCTATCTGAGCGGCAGAGGGATAACGTCGACTTCGCTTTGCTCGCGCGACCCGCTGCGTAGTGGGGAAAAGTACAGCCTATCGCGTTGACACAAATTGTCACAGCAGATGCGTTACTTCACCAGTAACTTTGGTACTTGTACCGCGCGACGAAAACGAATAAAGCGTCTGCTACGCGTAAAATGCCCGCCAGACACGGTGTGGCAGGGTTTAAGAGGTCAGCGGGGCATGAACTTCGGTAACCTCCGCTCGGGTTCCTTTACACTGGACGCCGTGGCCACGACTGCCGACGAACAACAGATCCGCGCGCATTACCACGCGCTATACAATGCCTGGGGACCTCAGCATTGGTGGCCTGCTCGTTCTCGCTTTGAAGTTATCGTGGGCTCCTACCTCACGCAAAATACCTCATGGAAAAATGTCGAGATCGCGCTACGTCGTTTGCGCGCCGGAGGCCTGCTGAATCTGGCAGGGATCCGAACCATCCCTTTGAGGCAACTCGAAGTAATGATTCGACCGGCGGGGTACTTCCGACAGAAGGCCAACCGGCTGAAACTTTTTGTGGCATTTGTCGACCAACGCTACGGAGGCTCGCTCAGCCGCTTCTTCGCACAACCTACACAAGAGTTGCGGCAACAATTGCTTTCACTGAAAGGTGTAGGGCCGGAGACTGCGGATTCAATTCTGCTTTACGCTGGGCAGCATCCGGTTTTCGTGGTGGACACCTACGCGCGCCGCATCGTCGAGCGCCACGGGATCGCTACTGCGAAAACAAAATACGAAGAGTTGCGCGGACTGTTTGAGCGGGCCTTGAGTGACACGCAGCCACGAACCGCAAACCCGGAACTTGACACTGAGTTTCGCCCCGTTCCGCATGCTCCGTCGCCAATGAGTCTGGTTCAACGCTCGCCGCGAGCGCAAACGTACAACGACATGCACGGATTGATCGTTGCCACGGGAAAACTTTACTGCCTTAAGTCGACGCCTCGTTGCGAACACTGCCCCTTGCAGAGGTTCCTGCCGTAAAATCGGAGGATTGAAGCCAGGCTGCCTGCGTCATCTTCTGCGGGCACGCGTCCGCTTATAATGAGCCGGATAGGCCTGGAAGCGTTCGCAGGCTGCCACAGGACGTGTCTACTCCTAATCCAATTCGACCAGATCAGAAACCTTCCCGTCGGAAGAAAGTCATTATCCCGCTGGCAGTGGGAATCGCTCTGCTGTTTGGAGTGCTGCTTTCGCTGACCTCTTTTGATTTGCCTCTAAATCCAGGCACCAACCAGCAACTACTGTTTTTCGCTTCGCTTTCCGCGTTGATCTTTCTGCTGTTCGTCGCGTTGACGTTCGTCCTGGCCCGAAATCTCCTGAAGCTCTTCGCGGAAAGAAGGCTGGGAGTTCTGGGATCGAAATTCCGCACGCGCCTGGTCGTGGGGAGTCTTTTGCTTTCGTTTCTTCCAGTGATCGGAATGTTCTTCTTTGCCTATGTGCTGATGAACCGGTCGATTGACAAATGGTTCTCCAGTCCGGTAGAGGAAGTGCGGCGGGACACAGCGACCATGGCAGCGCTGCTTTCCAACTATGCCGCGCAAAACACCCGGGCCGAAGCTGAGGCCATCGCCTCTTCGCCGGAGGTGCAATCCGCTTTTGCTGGTGGAAGTTTTTCCGCGGTGACAAGTGAGTTCCAGCATCACGCCACTACCCTGCACGGAGGGTTTGCGCTAGCCATCGTCGGCGGCGATGCGGAAACCAGCTTTGGCGCGCCCGCTCCCTGGCCGCAACTGAAGGCCAAGCTTCCCATGGAGCGATTGAAGTCGGAGTCCCCAACTTCCTTCGCTTGGGAGCAAACCGATTACATTCTGGGCAGCGCGCCGGTTGGCGACGATGGCCTGATCCTGGTGGGCATCCCTCTGCCCAAAAGATTTTCTGAAACCGTGCAGCAGGTCGAGGCAAGCCAGCAGCGTTATCTCGACTTGGCTCGCGAACGAAGATTGGTTCGACGAACCTACATGGAAGTATTGCTTCTGCTCACGGTAGTTGTACTGTTCGCTACCACGTGGTTCGCGTTGTTCCTCTCCAAGTTGGTAACTCGCCCAGTCGTCGCGCTTGCCGAAGCCACGCAAGAGATTTCTCGTGGACGGCTCGACTATCGAGTAGAAGTCCGAGCCGCCGATGAAATCGGGGATTTGGTGCACTCTTTCAATCGCATGGCTGAGGAATTGGAATCGAGCCGCCGCCAGATCGAGGCCTCCAGCCGTGATCTTGGCGCGGCCAATGTTGCTTTGGAACAGCGCCGCCGCCACATCGAAACCATCCTCGAAAGCATCCCGAACGGGGTGCTTTCGCTGAACGCCGAGCGATGCGTCACGCATGCGAATCACGGCTTGCTTCGTTTGTTTCACCCACTAGGTGCGGAATCCGGGATGCCGAGCGTCCTCATCGGCGCCCCGTTGCGCGATGTTTTTGCCGCCGAGGTGATCGAAGATCTTGATCCGCTGCTGCGTCGTGCGGACCGCATGGGCACGACGACCACCCAGATGGAAATGGTTGTGCAGCGGGCCACTCTCAACGTCGCAGTCACCGTGGCAACTCTCAAGCACGATGGACGGGGGCTGGGGTACGTCCTAGTGTTCGAAGACCTCTCCGAGTTGCTGAAGGCACAAAAACAGGCAGCTTGGCGCGAGGTGGCGCGACGCGTAGCGCATGAAATCAAGAATCCGCTGACTCCGATTGCGCTCTCCGCGGAGCGCATCCGCCGGCATTTGCAGCGTGGTACGCCGCCCGACGCGGCTTCCCTGCAAGTACTGAATAGTTGCGCCGAAACAATCGCCGGGGCGGTGGAAACGGTTCGCACGCTGGTGGACGAGTTTTCCACGTTGGCGCGTTTCCCAACGGCGCAACCGCAATCGGCGAATATTAATTCCATCGTGGAGAGCACTCTGGCGATGTTCAGCGGGCGCTTGGACAGCATCCACGTGCGCACATCTTTGTCGCCGGAGTTACCCAACGTAATGGCCGACCCTGAAGCCGTCAAGCGAGCGCTGGCCAACCTGCTCGACAACGCCGCGGAAGCCATGCAGGATGCTCTCTTCCGCGAGATTCAGATCTCTACAGCGTTAGTCACCAGCCGCGACGTGGTTGAGATCATCGTCGCCGACACCGGCCACGGCGTTAGCCAGGAATTGAAGGAACGGCTTTTCCTGCCCTACTTCTCTACCAAGAAGCGGGGAACCGGCCTTGGGCTGGCCATCGTTAACCGCATTATTGAAGATCACCACGGCTCCATTCGCGTCGAAGAGAATAAGCCCGTTGGCGCCCGGTTCGTAGTTGAACTGCCAATCGTTTCGGACGCCGTGGTCGCGCCCTCCGTTACCCAGCATGCATAACATTCTCATTGTTGACGATGAACCGACGATCCGCCAGTCGCTGAAGGGCGTGCTGGAAGATGAAGGATTTGAGGCTTCGATGGCCGAAAGCGGAGAGGCCAGCCTGGAAACGCTTGGCAAACAGTCATTCGATGTCGTGCTGCTGGATGTGTGGCTGCCCGGAATCGATGGCCTCGAAACTCTGCAGAAGATTCGTGCCATGGAAAACGCTCCCGAGGTCATTATGATTTCCGGGCACGGTACCATCGAAACTGCGGTTCGCGCCACAAAACTGGGTGCTTACGACTTCCTGGAGAAACCGCTCTCCATTGAGAAGACCCTCATCCTCATCAAGAACGCCATTGATGCCAAGCGATTAAGAGAGGAAAACCGGGATCTCAAGAAGCAACTCATCCCTAAAAGTGCGATCGTAGGTGACAGCATTCCCATGAAGGCGCTGCGCCAGCAAATCCAGATTATGGCGCCCACCAACGGCCGCGTTCTCATTTATGGAGAGTCGGGAACGGGGAAAGAATTAGTGGCCCATGCTATTCATGCCCAGGGGTTGCGCAAGGACGAGATGTTTGTCGAAGTGAACTGCGCCGCGATTCCTGAAGATCTGATTGAGAGCGAACTGTTTGGTCATCGCAAGGGATCGTTCCCCGGGGCGTCGGGGGACAAGGAAGGAACATTCCAGAAGGCGCATGGCGGAACGCTCTTTCTCGACGAGATTGGCGACATGAGTCTGAAGACGCAGTCGAAGGTCTTGCGGACGCTCGACGAGCAGCGTTTTATTCCGGTTGGCAGCGACGAATCGATCACGATCGATGCCCGCGTGATTGCTTCGACGAACAAGGACTTGGAGGAAGAAATCTCGCGTGGTAACTTTCGCGAGGACCTGTTCTACCGTCTCAACGTGATCCCTTTTTCGGTGCCGCCGCTGCGCGAACGCAAGGAGGATATTCCGCTTCTGGGGCGTCACTTTCTCAAAGAGTTTTCCGCAACCTATGGCCGCCGCCTGCGCGAGATTACAGATGATGCCATCGACACCCTCATGCGCTATTCCTGGCCAGGAAATGTACGCGAGTTGCGCAACGTAATCGAGCGGATCGTTATCATGAATCCGACGACGATTCGATTTGAACGCAAGCACTTGCCGCCACTGGTACACCGCGACGGCTCCCGCCGCACGACTGGCGGCGACTTCTCCACCTTGCACGAGGCGCGAGCTGCCTACGAACGCGACTATATCCTGAAGAAACTCGACGAGAACCACGGCAACGTTACGCGCACGGCGGAAGTGCTGGGACTGGAGCGCAGCCATCTTTACCGCAAGATGAAAACGTTGGGAATTGCCGCCAAGGAGTAGGGGGTTCTAGTTGCATGTTACCGCTTGATCATGTGAATCTCGGTGCCGTTCTTAAGAAACTTCACTTCGTCCATAAGCTGCGTAATGAGGTAAACGCCGCGACCGTGGCCGGAATAGATGTTCTCGCCCACCAGCGGGCTCGGGATTGTCGCGGGGTCGAAGCCTTCTCCGGGGTCGCGCACTACGATCAGCAAACTTCGGTTTTGGTCGCAGGCCACATCACACTCGACGACTTTTGACGGATCGGACTTAGCTCCGTGCACCACCGCATTGGCAAGTGCCTCAGAAAGGGCCATTTCAATTGCATGTTCCTTTCCACCGGCACAGTCTTTCTCGCGGATGGACTCCATGATTCGCAACACTACCGAATCCACCGCTGCTTTGTCGGCAGCCAGTGTGACCTGGAATTTGAAAAGCAACTTATCCGCGAGGAAGTCGAAAGTCGGTTCGGAGTTGGTCGACATCAATGAGGATGGTGCCCGATCGAGTCTGGTGCTGGGACTGCTGCGATTCTACAGGCGAAATGCGCGTAGGGCAATGAAAAACACCAGCAAACAGCCACGTTTCTTGTTGCGTTTCAAGGCTTGGCAGCATGGGTTAACAACTCCAACTGACGCCGCCAGTCCAGTTCCTCGATGAACGAATGCGACTCGCGCCAGTCTGGGCTTACCTTCACGAACAGTTCCAGAAACACGCGAGTACCGACCATCTTTTCAATTTGCAGGCGGGCGGCGGTGCCGATTTTCTTTAACATCTGCGCCTGCTTGCCGATCAGTATCCGCTTCTGCCCCTCTCGCTCGCAGTAAATTGCTGCGGCAATTCGCGTGAGTCTCGCACCTTCCTCGAACTGCTCGACCAGCACCGTGGTCGCGTACGGAACTTCCTCGCTGGTCTCGACCAAAACTTGCTCGCGAATGATTTCAGCCACCATGAACCGCGTGGGTTGGTCGGTTACCTGATCTTCGGGAAAGTACCGCGGACCCTCTGGCAAAATCTTGATTACGCTTTCCAGCAGGATGTCCAACCCCTCGGGTTTGCGCGCCGAGATTGGAATAATTTCCTTGAAAGCGTGAAGTTTGCGGTATCCCTCGATGATGGGCAGGAGCTTGTCCTTCTGATTTCGGAACAGGTCGATCTTGTTCAGTAGAAGGAAGACCGGAGTCCGAGATTTCTTGGCCATCTCCAGTACGGATTCATCTTCGCGACCGAATTTCCGGGTTACATCGACAATCAGCAGGAGCAGGTCGCAGCCTTCCAGCGCTTCGCGAACCTCGGACATCATTTTGCGCCCCAACGAAGTATCTGGCTTGTGTACGCCCGGCGTATCGATAAGTACGATCTGCCCGCCCACCCTTTTCTTTTGCTTGAGAACCTGAACAATCCCCAGGATGCGATTGCGCGTCGTCTGCGGCTTGGGGTTGACAATGGCCAATCGTTGGCCCACGAGCGCATTCAGCAACGTAGACTTGCCGGCGTTGGGACGACCGAGAATGCAAACGAATCCGGAGTGAAAAGCCATAGGATTGAGAAATTTAGTAATTGAGTGATCGGGTAATTGAGTAATTGGGAAGTTGGCAAGTCGGGCAACAATTACACAATTTCACAATTACTTAATTACTATATCAAGCGCATCTGTTTCGGTTGTACAACCGAGATCCGAACCCGTTCGACTCGCCGCTCGGTTGAATCCAGCACCTCGAAACGCAGGCCGTCTTCTTCTATCACTTCGCCTTTTTGTGGAATGCGGCCCGCCATCTCGCTCACCAAACCTGCCACCGTCGCCGACTCTTTGCCTTCGGGACGCGCGCCCAGCAGTTCATCCAAACGGTCGACATCCATGTTTCCAGGAACGATGTAAGAACTGTCGCTCTCGCGGACGACTTCGGCCTTCTCATGTTCGTCGTGAATTTCGCCGACAATTTCTTCGATCAGATCCTCGATCGTGACCAAACCCGCAACCCCGCCATACTCGTCAACCACGACCGCCATGCGGATATTGTTCTTCTGCATCTCGCGCAGAAGTTCACTTCCGAGTTTGCTTTCCGGCACGAAATACACATCTTTCCGCATCAGCGTATCCACCGTGCGAGTGTGGGCCTCGGTGTCCGGCACCTGCAGAACGTCCTGCGCGTAAACAATCCCCTTGATGTTGTGGATCGTTCCTTCGAAAACCGGCACCCGGGAGAACGGCTTCATGCGGAGCAACTCGACGAACTGTTCGACCGTGGTGTTGGTGGGAACCGCGACGATTTCCGGCCGCGGCTTCATCGCCTCGCGCACCGTCTTCTCGCCAAATTCCACAACCGACTGAATCATGTCGCGATTGCTTTCATCCAGAATACCCTCCTCCTGACCGGCTTCGATCAGCGCGTCCACGGCCTCCGCCTGAGTTTCAGGCTGTTCTTCCGAATGCTCTTTGGTCAGAGCCGCCACCGACTGCAGGAAGCCCAACACCAGGGTCACCGGCAAGACCAGGTAGATGAGTATTCGCAAGAACGGAGTCCACCGGATCAGCCATTGCCCTTTGGTGCGCGAGAAAAAAACAAAAGGCAAAAAACGGTTGAAGACAATCACGATCAGGATCAAGCTCAGCGTTGCCTGCAAAATCTCGTAGATGCTCCAGGTGCGGTCGCGAAACACGGTGAAACCCAGGAACATCGCAATCGCCGCCATGGTCATTTGCGTGAGCACCGCCATCGACACCGCCGCGCGGGCACGGCTGACGTGCAACCTTGGCTCCACGTCGTGCTCGAAAGCGTCGATATTGTCCTGAAATTCGCGGGAAAGGAATTTGCCGATCTCGGTATAGAGGCGGTCCACGTAGGAGACCAGGGTCAGAAGCCCAAGCAGGGCCAGCAAGACGATAGCGATGACAAGGTTCATCGTGACGCCCGTGCGGTGCGAGAGGCCGCGCCGCCCTTAGCGCGCGTAGACACGACTACCCTTCGAACGCGAACGCCGGCCTTGCTCTGCTTGCTCAAGCTTTTTGCGCCCGCCCCGCGGCCATTTCTCTCAATCAATCCCACGGGCAACCCTAGCGCCTTCCGCAAACGCGCTTCCTCACGCTCCATTTCGCCGCCATCGAGTTCGTGATCGTATCCGGCAAGGTGAAGTACCGCGTGCAAGGTGAGAATGCTGATTTCCTCGGCTGCAGTGTGTCCAAGTCGGCGCGCATTCGCGGCCGCAATCTCCGCCGAAATCGCCACATCCCCGGCAAAGTCCTGCGTCAGTCCCGGCATCGCGGGAAACGATAGCACATCCGTCGGTTTATTCTTGCCTCGAAAACGATGATTCAATCCCTGCAACTCCCGGCTGCTGGTTATCAGTACACTGACCGCGCCCCGCAGTCCGGCTGCCCTTCGCGCACGCGCCACAAACTTCGCCAGCGCTGCTTCACTCAACCCCCCGACTTTTTCTTGAATAATGACCAAGCTTTTACTCGTGAAAAACTCACTCAAATAAACAGGAGGGCCAAAAACCGCAGCCCTCCAGGCCAATCGTACTCGTCTTATTCTTTCGCGTTTGCTTCCGTTGGCATCGCAGCATTTTCTTGCGGCGGTGCATTATCGGCGCCGTTGGTTTTTCCGTTCACGCCTTTCGCTTCGAGCTGCGGCATTTGCTGCTCCGCAAGTCTTGTCTTGTGTGCATCGTAAGCGCGGATGATGCGCTGCACGAGATGATGCCGGACCACGTCGCCTTCATCGAAGTAAACGAACGTCAATCCTTCCACTCGCTTCAGAATATCCACGGCCTCCAGCAATCCGCTGCGCCGGGCATTGGGGAGGTCGATTTGGGTTACGTCGCCGGTGATCACCGCCTTGGAGTTGAATCCCAGACGAGTGACAAACATCTTCATCTGCTCCGAGGTAGTATTCTGGGCTTCATCCAGAATCACGAATGAATCGTTCAACGTGCGCCCGCGCATGAACGCAATAGGCGCAATCTCGATGACATTCTTCTCCAGGTAGCGATCCACTTTTTCGGGATCGAGCATGTCATAAAGCGCGTCGTAGAGCGGCCGCAAATACGGGTCGATCTTGTCCTGCAACGTGCCCGGAAGGAATCCGAGACGTTCGCCCGCTTCGACGGCCGGACGCGCCAGAATGATTCGGTTGACTCTTTTCGCCAGCAGCGCCGAGATGGCCATCGCCACGGCGAGATAAGTCTTTCCCGTACCCGCAGGACCGATACCGAAAACCATGTCGTGGTTTTCAATCGCTTCCACGTATCGTTTCTGATTCAGGCTTTTGGGCTGGACTGTTCGCCGTCCGAACGAGCGCTGGCGCCCGGCTTCGGCGAGCCCGCGCAGCGTAGCCTTCGGGTCTGACATCAGGACGCGCAGCATGCTGTTCAGGTCGCCGTTATTGAATGTGTGACCGGCCTTTTGGAGATGGTTGTAGTCGGCGAAAACTTGCTCGGCCCGGGCAACATCGCGGGCCGCGCCCTCCAGGTCAATGGAGTTGGAGCGCAGGTCGATGTTGATGTTCAGACCGTCTTCTAAAACGTGCAGATTCTCGTCCCTGGTGCCGAACAGGGCTTCAATGTGAGGAGTGATCTCGATGCTCTTCTTCATTCAGTTTTGGCGCATCCCTCCGTGCGCCGGTTGCGCCTGGCTTGCCGCAGGCTGCCGCTTAGATGGCATCGCCGCGACATAGGCACACCTGTGCCACACTCGACGACAAAATTCTTCTCTCTGCAAGGTGGAACCAACCGGAATGCTCGCTCCCGAGGTGCAAGCTACAACCATTGAGTTAAGGTTACGCCGGGGGTGGAATGCGAGTCAATGGCCGCATAATCGCGATCTGCGGCGAGGTTTACGCACCTTCGCCCACCGCATCCGCATCTGAAGCTGGAACCGCTCGACCCCGTGCCCAATCCCTGAGTTGCTGAATCTCCTCGGCTCGGGTTGCCGAAAGCGGAACCGTCCTCGCCAAAGCATCAATCAGAGACGATGTTGCCACCGCTTGCTTGCTGGAGAATGAGGCATAGAGTGCTGCCTGTACGGCGGCTTGAATTTCCGCGCCCGAGTGGCCCCGCGCCGCGGCTGCGACTTGATCCAGATCAAACTCCGCCGGACGCCGATTCCGCCGCTCCAACTCAAGAGCAAATATCTGCTTTCGCTCCGCCTGGTTCGGCAAGTCGACAAAAAACAACTCGTCAAATCTCCCTTTGCGAATCAGTTCCGGAGGAAGCACGGAAACATCGTTGCAGGTGGCCGCTACGAAGACTGGAGCTTTCCGCTCTTGCATCCAGGAAAGAAATGCACCCAGCAGGCGCGACGAAACGCCAGCATCCGCCGCCCCCGAAGCCGACCCACTCCCGGCAAAGACCTTCTCCAATTCGTCGATCCAAAGGACGCACGGCGATAGCTCTTCAGCCACCCGGAACACTTTCTGAATTCGCTTCTCGCTCTCTCCGACGTACTTATCGAAGATCGCAGCGGTATCGAATTTGACCAGCGGCAGTTTCCATTCACCTGCAATGGCTTGGGCGCACATGCTTTTTCCGCAGCCCTGTACGCCTAAGATAACGACGCCCCGCGGCGGTTCCAGGCCGAATGCTCGAGCCCGCTCTTCCCACGTTCCCCGCCGCTGCTCCAGCCAGCGCTTAAGATTTTCAAGGCCTCCGACGCTGGCCAGAGTCTCGGAGACCTCGACGAAGTCGAGCATCTCCGACCGCCGCAACATTTCCTTCTTGGCTTGCAAAACGTCCGTTACTACCTCAGCCGTTAGCCCGTACCTCGTCACAATCGCTTGGGATACGGCTCGCTCCGCCTGTTCTTCGGTCAATCCACGCAGATTGCCAGCCATCGCATCCAATCCGCTGGCGTCCAACGACCGGCGCAAGGTCCGCGTCTTACCCACCCGGACGATCATTTCGTCGATGATTTGACGCAGGCGCTGCTTGTCAGGAAGAGGTAATTCCAAGTACTCCACCAAGCTGGCCAACTCTGGCGGCATCTTGATCGATGGAGCGACAATTATCACGGTACGGCGATTCTTTGAGAATTTCTGCCCTACATCGCGAAGACGACGCACGACCACCGGGTCTTCCATGTGACGGTGAAAGTCTTTGAGAATGAACGCGGCCTCGACGGAGATGCCTTCCAGGACTCCAAGCACCTGCGCGGGTTCGCGGGTGTTGTAAATCGTTTGCGCGGCAAGATCCGTGGCATCTTGACCGGTACCGGTAGCCGGGAGCCTGCCTTCTACCACCGTTTCGTTGCCTTCGTTTCCGCAACGAGACATCCCGCTGGCGATGCTCCATTCAAAAGTGGCGAGGTTCAAGGACGCGCATGCCAAGCGCACTAACCGCACGGCACGTACCTCTTCTACCGTCTCCATCACCACGATAGGCGCGGACGAATCGATCAACACTTTTAGAGTGCCGAGTGCGTCCGCTAATGGTTTGACCGGTTGCAAGTGGCTGCCGTAGAATAGTTTATTAGACAGCGGTCGCAGATCTCGCAGTTAGAGAAACTCCATAGAAACGAAGGTAACAAGATCGAATGGCAAATCATTTTTCGGCGCTGAAACGCGCCCGTCAGACTGAGAAGCGCACGGTTCGCAATCGCGCCAACACTTCCCGCCTGCGCAGCACGCTGCGCGACTTGCGCGAATCTCTCGCCAAAGGCGACAAGCAGGCGGCCGATCAGGTTTTCCGGCAGACTGTCTCTGCCCTCGACAAGGCAGTCCAGAAGGGCGTGCTGCACGGGAACACCGCTTCGCGCTATAAGTCCCGCTTGAACGCCCGATTGAATGCGGTCGGCAAGAAGTAGCACCGTTCAGAGCGCAATCTGGAAGTATTCTTTCAGTGCTGCCGACTGCTCCTCATCAGATTCTACGAACCGCTCTTCTCTGATCCCCTGGCGCGTGATGATTAGCCTCCGGTCGGCCAGGGTGATTCTTCCATCAGTCGTCGCCTGCGAACACACGCTTTTTCGCGTGAACGGCGACTCTGGCGATGTCTGATGGTAGTGGCACATGGCGGCAAAGTCGTCGAGGCTTCGCGGCGTCAGCGTGAAAGAATACTGCCTCTTCCACGCGCCATCGCGCTCGGCTCTCTCCATGCGCAATGAATCCCCACAATCCACAACTCGAAATGTCCGGTCGTCATGCGACTGCTCGATGCCAGGCTGTAACCTAAGCGGTTCAAGAAAAGAGTCGCCGAATCCTACGTCTGCCAGCCAAGGCTCATCCAGATCGATTCTCAATGCAAGATGATCGAACTCGGGGCTCTCGCTGCCGTCTTCGCGCGGGACACGAGCCGAGAGCAACGTGACCTGAAACCTGAGTGCCCGCAGAAGCGCCGCAAATGCTCCATTCAGTTCGTAGCAGAAACCGCCACGCTGCCGTTCCACAATCTTTCGGATGAAGGTGCTTTCGTCGCAAACGATCTTGCGACCCAGGGCAATATCGAGATTCTCAAAGGGAACGGTCAACAGATGCGCTCGATGCAGATTGCGCAGCACGTCAGCCGTGGGCGTAAGCGGCCCGGAGTATGCTATACGGTCGAGATAAGCGGACAGGTTGAACATCGGAGCGAGAACGCTAGACGATCCTATCTCGCTTTGCGAGGTTATGCTTCGCACAAAGAATTTGTATGTTCTTCGCCTCTCTCGATGAGCCGCCCTGGGAGTAAGGAATAACGTGGTCGAAGTGAAGATTTGTTTGTCCACCACAAACTACGCATCGTCCCTTGTCGCGCTTCCATACTTCCAGTTTTACGGCGCTCGGAATCACTCGATCATGCTCTGGCGCGGCCACGTCCGGGGCATCCAGGCTCAGCAAGTCTTCCACTAGCTCCAACTTGAACTTGAAGACTTTGCGTCCGTTCGATTCTTCTTGCCACGCATCGGTTAACGTAAATAGGCCGTTGTAGGCCCAGATGCCAGCGCGTATCTTTTCAAAAACTCTTACCCGTTCGGGTGGCGATCCGCCCGCCTTGAAGCGATTCACGGCCTCGCAAAACAAGCCGTTCTGGGTGGGCCTTCCGCTTGGGTAGAACTCTGGCTGGTCAGCTCGCTTGGGGTCAGGACCACCCTGGATTCGCGCGACGTCGTGCCCTTCGTAGATAAGGACCCTTCCCCCATCCTCCAGACGGTCTGCATACGGGGCGCCTTTCCGAAGACTCATGAGAATCAGACTTCTACCGTGTCGCAGCCGAAAATTCATCCCACGCTGGAGGTTGACACCCTCCTCGGCACACATCTGAGTATAGGAAACGACATCGCCAGGGTTGGTTATCGGCATCGGCGGTCCCGCTAAGAACAACTACAACTAAAGTGCTAATTGCTACGTGCTGCTTCACACCGGCAACTCTTCCTGCATCCAGCCGACCTCTGGTTTCGGTTCCGAGGTCAGGTCCATCACTAATTTCTCCAGCACGATTCGTTTGCTTGGCGGATTGGAACGCAAGGCAAGATCTGTCTTGGCCACCAGTCGGATGGCGCGCGTCAGCTCTCGTTTCGATTTGTAGCGTCGCGCCTGTTTGATAATGTCGTCGGCGGCAAACGGAGGCACGCGGAATCCCTGCCAAAGCGCAGCCCACAGCATGCGCTGGTCGCGCACGTTTCGCTCCAGGATCACCAGCATCTGACGAAAAGTCTTGGCCAGCATGTAAAGATGTCCGATCGCAGCCTCGTCCCCTTCACCCGTGCTCAGGATTGCGTCGAGCATCTCGAGCGCCCGCACCCGATCTTTTGCGGAGATTGCATCGGTCAGCTCATACAACGATCTTTGCTTCGCGGCGAGCACCATAGTCTCGACATCGCCCAGCGTGATGCGTTTCTTTTCGCCCACGTAGAGCATCAGCTTCTCAAGTTCATTGGAGACCATCATCATGTCGCCGCCGAGAGCGTCCACCAGTTCGCGGGCGGCATCGGCATCGATCTTGACATCGCGGGTAGCGCCGTATTCGCCAATCCAGCGCACTGCTTCGCTTTCTTCCACGCGCGCCAGTTCGACAATGGCGCAGTATTGTCCAAGCGTCTCGCGGATGCGTTCGTATCGTTCTTTGTCAGTCAACTCCATGCGGCGCGGGTCCGCGGGAATGCTGATGTGATCGGCAACAAAGATCAGCACCGCGTCGGGATTTGGATCTTTGCAGTACGCCTCGATCGCCGCCAGTTTCTCTTCGTTGGACCCGCGTCCGAACAGGTTCTTGACCCCGCGGACAAAGAAAACCTGGAAAGGCGCCATCAGCGAAGGCGTTCGCGCACGATCGAGGACTTCCACGAGATCAGTTTCCGCAAGGTCAAACTCGAATAAGCTGAAATCCCGCAAGTCGGGCGTGACCAGGTGTTCGAGAATGGCTTCGCGGCAGCGTTTGCGAAAGAAGACCTCGGCGCCCACGAACACATAGGCAGGACGCAGCTTGCGGGCTTGCACATCCGATACAAAGCGGTCGGCCTGGGCAAAAGCTCGCATCAGAACCCCTCCAGAATATTCGATACCAGAGTTTGCGCAAAGTCGCGCGACAGGCGTTGAAGAGCCGGCGAGTCTTCCTCGAAAAAGCTGTTCAGATCGCGTGGAACTTCGTACTGCTCGCGAAACAAATACGCCGGATTCTGGTAAAGCACCTTGCCTTGCTTGTCGAGCAAGGATACTTTCATGGAGATCACGACCATCACGCTGGCCGCGCGTCCCGTCTGCGAATCATAAGTAAGGGGTGTTGTGTAGCTGGCCAACACCGTCCCATGCAGCGCCGCATCGGCATCGTCGCTAATTTGATTGATCACGTGGTAATGAGTGCGCGTGACAAACTCCTTCACCACGGCCGCCGTCAGCATCTGCTCGATCTTGAAGGTCTGAGTCTGGTTTACGAATGCCGGAATTGCGAGGATGCGGACGTTGTCGGGAATCGTTACCGTGTGTCCGGCAGTGTGGTAGCCGCATCCCGTGCCTAGAACGCTGAGGAGTACGGCCAACGCGTAGGCACGGCTCATTGGATTTTCCCTCGAGGCCGCGTCGCCGCCATGGTCTCCGCACACTCGACCGCAGTCGCGGCGGCGATTCGCAAATTATCCGACGCCGCCCACAACCATAACCCGTTCGCTTGACTCGCGTCCGCAGTGATCGACACCTGAATGTCAGCCTGGCCCGCGGCATTCACATTGCTAGGAGCGTCTTCGGCCCCATGCGTCAGGTTCACGTGCTCACCGGTCAGCGCACGCGAAACGCTTTCCACGTCCGCCACCTGCCCGAGTTCAAGGTGAACCGCAAAGGCATGCCCGTGAAAAATGGGAGCCTGCACCAACAGCAGCGATGGCACCAGAGCGTCCTCGCCAGCAATTCGCCGGTAATGCTTCATCACCCGGCTCTCCACCGTTCCGAGCGCGGGTACTGAGTGGTCACCGTACCTGGCGACCATGTTGAAGGCCACTTGCACATCGAAAACGTTCTTGGGCAAGGGCTGAAACGAGAGCAGGTTCACAGTCTGCTCGTGTAGTTCGTCCATCCCCTTTTGTCCGTGTTCCGAGGCGGGCTCAAACACCGTAGCCACTGCCCGCTTGACTTGCCCCGCTTTTTGCATGCGCAACAAGAGGAGCGCGAGCACCACAGCCGCGGGATGCGCCACCACCGCGGGACCAGGCTGCAACTCGGGAATCAAGGGCTGCCCGCGTTGCCGTTCGATCCACGGCGAGCGCACCGCCGCGTCGGGCTCATCTTCTAGAGTCGAAGAAAGATCCACGATCGCGCTGCCGGCATTGCGCGCCGTCTTCCAGTTCTTGCGCGTGGACTCCGCGTCGGAGGCAAAGAAAGTAAAATCGATATTCTGGAATTGTTCCGTGCGGACGTTCTGGATGAACGTGACTTCGTCTCCCACCGATTCCAACTTCCCAAGCGCCTCCTCGTCATCTAACAATCGAACATCGATGGATGGGAAATTGCGGTCGTTGAGCACTTCCGCAACTTCCTTCCCTTTGAGGGTGCCTGCACCGACGATGGCAAGGCGATAGAAATGGCCTGCGCGAACAGGTTCGGCATGCGACACCGGAGCGGGCTTGAAGTTCGAACTCATGAGGTCTGCGAGGCCTCGCGGTACGAGGGCGGAGGCGGATTACGTTTCCGGCGGAAGATCCATTGCATGCGCCAGAACACGCCGGAAAGCATATAGGTCAGCGCGATCACGAACAGCACCCATTGCGAGAAAAACCAGATGGCCGCAAACAGCAGGCCAAGCAAAATGACCAACTGAAACGGCTGCCGCGAGCGGAAATCGATGTCCTTAAAACTATAGAAACGCCACGTGCTGACCATCAGATATCCCGTGGCTACAAGGATGAGCATCCACGTGATGCAACTCCATAACGAAGAAATCGGGTCTCCACCGGAAAAGTGCACCACAGCGGCGATCACTCCGGCTCCGGCAGGAATCGGCATTCCGACAAAGTATTTTTTCCCTGGCCGCCCCGGGTTCGAGGGTTGCGGATTGGACACGATGTTGAAGCGCGCCAGGCGGCTGGCGCCAGCCATCAGAAACAGAAAGCTTGCGATGGCGCCAAGCTGAATCATTTTTCCGGTGAGTTCTGTGGACGACAAGAACACCGGCAACTGCCGAAATCCCCACATCCATGCCAACAGCGCGGGAGCAACGCCAAACGTGATGACGTAGGCCAGCGAATCCAGTTCCCGTCCGAAGTCACTGCT
>Ga0116221_1000373_pt1 | contig 30577 bp, 22 predicted proteins | sample Sb_taG_5_FD_88965 | JGI IMG/M metagenome (GOLD analysis project Ga0116221, IMG submission 88965) | Peat soil microbial communities from Weissenstadt, Germany - Sb_50d_8_FC metaG | ecosystem: Environmental > Terrestrial > Soil > Wetlands > Peat | place: Germany: Weissenstadt | collected 2010-09-21 | reverse complement strand
TTGGATTGGTGCTCAACGTGGTCTGACCAGGTGGAAGAATGGACAGACTACAGTCTTCCGTAAGGCAACTGGACTTCCCGATGACATGCTGCAGTCTCTATATCAGGATGATGGTGGGCGAATTTGGGCGTCCACGCCTCACGGACTTGCTTATTTCCAGAACGGCAGGTTTGTTCCCGTAACCGGCGTAGGTAGCGGAGAAGTTCATTTCATGGCTGGGGACAAGGCGGGTAACCTTTGGCTTTCAGAGGATCACAGTCTCTGGCACTTGCGGGAGGGACGTTTGGTCGAACAGATCCCTTGGTCGGAGTTGGGACACCACGGAAATGCTTCCGTCATCGCCGCTGATCGTGAGCAAGTCGGGCTCTGGCTTGGATTCTGGGGCGGCGGCGTGTCGTATTTCAAGGATCGCCAACTGCGAGCGTCGTACACAGCCAGTAATGGGCTGGCCGAGGGCAATGTGGCCGGTCTTCAACTCGATGGGGAAGGGGCGCTGTGGGCTGCAACCGAGGGGGGCGGTGTCAGCCGGCTCAAAGACGGCCACATCGCTACGCTCACTAGCAGGAATGGACTGCCTTGCGACAAGATTCACTGGACGATAGAGGACGACGATAGTTCGTTCTGGTTGTACACAGCCTGCGGCTTGGTGCGCATTATGCGAACCGAACTGGACGCGTGGATCGCCGACCCGAAGCATAGGGTTGAAGTGACGGTTTGGGATGCGTCGGACGGCGTCAGGCTCCGCTCTGGCGCCGCGACCGGCCACGGTCCTCGCGTCGTGAAGTCCACCGGCGGCAAGCTGTGGTACGTGACCGGAGACGGCGTCCAAGTCGTCGATCCCCGTCATCTTGTTTTGAATAAACTCCCGCCGCCGGTGCACATCGAGCGGATCGCCGCTGACGACAGACCATACGACCTCAGGCCCGGGATGCGCCTGCCCGCCAACGTCCGCAACCTCCGAATCGATTACACCGCCCTATGCCTGGTTGCGCCGGAAAAAATCCATTTCAAGTACAAGCTTGAGGGACAGAACCGGAACTGGCACGAAGTCATCAACGAGCGCCAGGTGTCCTATACGAATCTTCCGCCTCGCAATTACCGCTTCCGCGTTATCGCCTCCAACAATAACGGGGTGTGGAACGAGACCGGCGATACGCTGGAGTTCTCCATAGCTCCGGCGTACTATCAGACCACGTGGTTCGGCGCGCTCTGCGTGGCGGCCTTTCTGGCTGGCATCTGGGGATTGTACCGGCTTCGCCTATACCAGATCGCGCGGGAGTTCGCGGCGCAAACGGAGGAGCGGACGCGCATCGCCCGCGAGTTGCATGACACGCTTTTGCAGGGTTTTCAGGCTTCGCTGATTCAGATGCAGGCCGCACGGAATATGTTTGACCGGCGCCCGGAAAAGGCCGTGCAAAGCCTCGACGACGCCATTACCATGGCCGCCGGGTCCGTCGCCGAGGGGCGCAGCGCGATCCAGGACTTGCGCGCCCAGCCGGCCGGCGGGGCCGATCTCGTGCAACTGCTCACCGCGGCCGGTCAGGAGCTGGCACACTCCGATGAAGCGCCGGAGAATCCACCGGCCTTCCGCCTTACGGTGGAAGGGGAGCGGCGGGATCTGGAGCCGCTGCTCCAGGACGAGGTCTATCGGATCGCACGGGAATTGCTGCGAAACTCGTTCCGGCACGCCCAGGCCAGCCGGATCGAGGCGGAGATCCGCTACGAGAGCCGCCAGCTTCGCGTGCACATCCGCGACGACGGAAAAGGCATCGATCCCGAGATTCTCAAGGCGGGCGGCCGCGCAGGACACTGGGGAATGTCGGGGATGCGGGAACGGGCGGATCGATTCGGCGGCAAATTGGAGTTCTGGAGCGAAGCGGGAGCCGGCACCGAAGCGGTGTTGACCTTGCCGGCCGCGGCTGCGTACGGTGCATCTAATGGTGGCTCTTTTTCGTTCCTCCGGAGAAAGAATACGGATTCATGAACACCGAAACCAAGACAATCCGAATCCTCACCGCCGATGACCATGCGCTTCTGCGCAATGGCATCGCCGCGCTGGTCGACCTCGAGCCGGACATGGAGCTGGTGGCGCAGGCCTCGACGGGACGCGAGGCCATCGAGCAGTTCCGCCACCACAGACCGGACATCACCCTCATGGATCTGCAGATGCCCGATGTCAGCGGCATCGAGGCGATCATCGCCATTCGCAGCGAATTCCCAGATGCCCGGATTATCGTTCTGACGACTTACTCTGGCGACGTACAGGTGGTGCGCGCTTTGAGCGCTGGCGCGCGCGGTTACCTGCTGAAGGGAAATGTGCATAAGGATCTGCTGGCGACCATCCGCACGGTGCACTCGGGACAAAAACGAGTTCCGTCGGAGGTCGCGGTCGAGCTGGCCGGGCACACCGGCGAGGACCAGTTGTCGGCGCGCGAACTGGAGGTTCTAAAGCTGATCGCCAAGGGAAACGCGAACAAGGAGATCGCGGCGCAGCTTGCGGTTGCAGAGGATACGGTGAAGAAACATGTCACCAGCATCCTCGAGAAGCTGGGAGCGAACGACCGCACGCACGCCGTCACCATCGGGCTCAAGCGCGGCATCATCGAGCTGTAAATCCCCCAAAAGTGGAGTTGGGCGTTTACTCTTTGTAATCTTTTCAAAACCGTTGCGATTTCCGTAAGCTGAAAACGGGATAGATGTGCAACGGCTTTTCTCCCACTTCGCGGACGGCTGGCCTGGTGCCGGGCTTTTGATGCAGCGGTTGCTGGTCGGCGCGGCTCTGCTGTACCGCGTGGCCGCGACACCCAGTGGCACGGTTGCGGCGCCGCAAGTGATCGGAGCGCTGTCCGGGCTCCTGCTCATTGCCGGCTTGTGGACGCCCGTCGGCGGAGTTGTGACGGCGTGCGCCGAGGCGTGGGTTGCGTTCTCCTCGCCGGGCCATGCGGGCATTCCCGTCGCATTGGCGGTGCTTGGCGTGACGTTGGCGCTGATCGGGCCCGGCGAGTGGTCCGTCGATGCCCGGCTTTACGGCCGGAAGCATTTCGTCCCTCCCCCGCGGTAGCACCGCTGGGCTGCCCGCCGGTCCCCGCCATGAGGTTTTTCCCAGACGTTCTTATGACGCATGTGCGAGCCGGGTCTAGGCGGACGCGCGTATGAGAGGTAGGCGTTTCCCCTGAAAGTGGTACTGCCAGCTTGAACCATCCGACCACTTCCACCCCCAACTAAATAAGGTTTTCGGTGAGCAGTAAAAAGCTCACAATCAGTCGTCAAGGAAGGACAATATGGCAACCGCAGCAGTAATCGACTTCGGGTCTTTTTCGAGCCTCTCGGGCGCCGAGCGGGTTCAGTCACGGTTGGGATCGCGGATCGAACTCAGCGAATTCGTGGACTCCGGGTGTGACGGGTCCTCGAACGAATTCGAGGGGATTGTAGGCTCAAGCCCGGCCCTGCGCGGAGTTTTGGATCAAGTTCGGATCGTGGCGCCCACCGGCTCCACGGTACTCATTGAAGGCGAAACCGGTACGGGCAAGGAAGTCATCGCCCGCGCCATCCACATGCACAGCGAACGCGGGAATCGGCCATTTGTGAAGGTGAACTGCGCGGCCATCCCGACGGAGTTGCTTGAAAGCGAGCTCTTCGGACACGAGAAAGGCGCGTTCACGGGAGCGGTAGCGCAGCGCATAGGCCGGTTCGAGGCGGCCCACGGTGGCACACTGGTCCTGGATGAGATCGGCGAGATGCCCCTGAACCTCCAGACCAAGTTGCTACGGGTTCTTCAGGAGCAGGAGTTTGAGCGGGTGGGCGGCACCCGGACTATCAGCGTCGACGTGCGGATTGTCGCCGCAACCAATCGCGACCTGAAGACGATGGTCGATGAGAACCAGTTCCGGGCGGACCTGTACTACCGGCTTGCCGTCTTCCCGCTGAATGTCCCTCCCTTGCGGAAGCGCCGGGAGGACATACCCCTATTGACACATTATTTCGTCCAGAAACATGCGCGGCGCATGGACCGGAACATTGAAAGCATTCCAACGCATGGGTTGGAGGCGCTCACAAATTACGACTGGCCGGGCAATATTCGCGAACTGCAGAATGTCATCGAGCGGTCGGTGGTTCTGAGCAAAGGGCCCGAGCTCCAGATTGCCATGCCGGAGACCATCGGCAGGTCCGCACCCATCGTGTTGCATGGCCGGACTTCGAATGTCACCGAGATAAGCGAGCGCGCCCGAATACTCCAGGCATTGAAGGAAGCCAATGGAATGGTCGGGGGAACGAACGGGGCAGCCGCTCGGCTCGGCCTGAAGCGGACGACCCTCCAATCACGCATGCGGAAATACAATGTCGCCCGCCGGTATCAGTGACCAACACGCACGCGCATGCCCAACTGTGACAAGATTTTGATACGGAATGAGTAGGCGAAGCAGCGCGTCGTTTGCCCTGTTATCCGGCTTAATCACGTCCGCGATTCCGTTCTCGGGTGTGGCAGGAATCGGACAGTTCCGCTTCTGGCGGCGGTTGAAAAAGGCGCAGCAACGCGCGGGGGAGAGGCGAATAGTGCGACGAGTCGCCATGTTACTGGGTGTTCTGATGGCAGGCTGCGGCTGCGGCTTCGCATTGAATCCCGCCCTCAACATCAGCCAGTACTCGCATACCGCTTGGACCGTCCGGGATGGCTTCTCCGCGGGCACCATTTTCGCGATGGCGCAGACGACGGATGGCTATCTCTGGCTCGGCTCCGAATTTGGCTTGTTTCGTTTCGATGGCGTTCGCAGCGTCCCCTGGCAACCACCTGCGGGCCAGCATCTCCCCAGCTCCCCTTACAGTCTGCTCGTCACGCGCGACGGTACTCTTTGGATTGGCACGTTTGCTGGGCTCGTGAGCTGGAGTGGCGGCTTGCTGACCCGTTACCCGGAGCTTGGTACACAGTTTGTGACATCGCTGCTCGAAGACCGGGAAGGAACGGTGTGGGCCGGCACGCTGGAGAATTCCGGCCGGCTCTGCGCAATCCGAGGCGGCAGGGCGCAGTGCTACGGACAGGATGGCGCCTTCGGCCCATTCGTCTGGAGTTTGGGTGAGGACAGCTCAGGCGCTCTCTGGGCCGGCGCAGAATCCGGGCTTTGGCGATGGAAACCCGGTCCTCCAAAGCGGTATGCGACGGCGGGAATGCGCATCGATGATCTAAGTAGGGCCGAAGACGGACGGCTGTTAATTGGCATGAGGGGCGCAGGACTCAGGCAGCTCGTCGGCGACAAATTCGAAGCGCACCCGATTCGCAGCGCAATCAATCCGAATGTGCTGATGGCGGACCGTGATGTAAATTCGAATAAACTGCTGCGGGACCGAGATGGAGGTCTCTGGATCGGAACCCACGAGCGGGGGCTCATCCATTTGCATTACGGCCGGACAGACGTATTCAGGAAATCAGATGGCCTGTCAGGCGACATCATCGCCGGCCTTTTCGAGGATCGTGAAGGCAATATCTGGGTCTCCACCAGTCGAGGACTCGACCGTTTTCGAGAGCTCCCCGTCACTACTATTTCTGTCAAACAAGGTTTGTCGAGCGACTTTACGCAATCCGTGGTCGCAGCCACGGACGGGAGCATCTGGGTAGCCACTCACGATGGTTTGACGAGGTGGAAAAATGGACAGACCACGATCTTCCGCCGGTCAAGTGGACTGCCAGATGATTTGGTGCAGTCCCTGTTCCAGGATGATCGTGGGCGAATCTGGGCTTTCACAGGTCATGGACTAGCTTATTTCAACGACGGCAGGTTTGTTGCGGTAAAGGGCGTGCCCAGCGACGAAGTGTATTCCATCACGGGGGACAAGGCAGGCAATCTCTGGCTTTCAGGAAATCGGGGTCTCTCGCACTTGCTGGAGGGACGTTTGGTCGAACATTTCCCCTGGTCAGTACTGGGACGTCGCCAACAAGCTAAGGTCATTCTCTCTGACCAAGGGGGGCTTTGGCTTGCATTCTGGACCGATGGGGGCGTGTTGTATTTTAAAGATGGTAAGGTCCGCGCCTCGTACACCGCGGCTGATGGGCTGGGTAAGGGCCATGTCCCCGGTCTGCGGCTCGATCGGGATGGAGCCATGTGGGCCGGAACCGAGGAGGGCGGCCTTAGCCGCATTAAGGACGGCCGCATTGCTGCGCTCACAACCAAGAATGGTTTGCCCTGCGATACGATTCACTGGACGATAGAGGATGACGATCGTTCGCTCTGGTTGTACACGGCCTGCGGCCTCGTGCGCATCGCGCGCACCGAACTGGATGCCTGGATCGCCGACCCGAAGCGCAGGATTAAAACGGCGGTTTGGGATGCGGCGGACGGCGTGACGCTCCGCTCGGTTTCGCCTGCCTACTACGGTCCTCCCGTGGCGAAGTCTACCGATGGCAAGCTGTGGTTCCTCGGGGGGGAAGGCGTCCAAGTGGTCGATCCCCGCCATTTAGCCGACAACAAACTCCCGCCGCCGGTACACATCGAGCAAGTCACCACCGACCACAAAATGCATTGGCAGAACTTAAGGGGCGCGGCAGTTTCAAACTTGCCTCTGCCTGCCTTGGTCCGCGACGTTTGGATCGACTACACCGCGCTCAGCCTAGTCGCGCCGGAGAAGGTTCATTTCAAGTACAAGCTGGAGGGCCAAGATCAGGATTGGAAAGAAGTGATCAACGACCGCCAAGCGCAGTATACGAACCTTCCTCCCCGTCATTACCGCTTCCGCGTGATCGCGAGCAATAACAGCGGAGTGTGGAACGAGGCCGGCGACTCGCTGGAATTTTCCATTGCCCCGGCGTACTACCAGACGAATTGGTTTCGCGCCCTCGGCGCGGCCGTTTTTCTGGCAATCCTGTGGATGGCTTACCAGTTCCGTATCCGGCAACTCCAGCGGGAGTTCAACATGGCCGGCGAGGCGCGCCTAAACGAGCGTATGCGTATCGCGCGCGAGTTGCACGACACCCTTTTGCAGAGCTTTCAGGGCCTGATGTTCTCGTTTCAGGCGGCGCGCAACCTCCTCCCCGGGCGCACCGAAGAGGCCATCCGCACGCTCGAAGGGGCCATCCGCGAGGGAGACGCGGCCATCGCCGAGGGCCGGGATGCCATTCAAGGCCTGCGGGCCAATCCGGCGCTGGAGAGCAATCTGGAACATCTGCTCATTGCCGCAGGAAAGGAACTCGCGAGATCTTGCAGTGCGGAGGGTGAACTTCCGGTATTCCAGGTCACTGTGGAAGGAGCGTGGCAGCCCTTGGCTCCGCTTCTTCAGGACGAGGTCTATCGGACAGCGCGCGAGATCCTGCGAAACGCTTTCCAGCACGCGCACGCTAGCCGTATCGAGGCCGAAATCGCCTATGCCCCCCAATTCTTCCGGTTGCGCATTCGTGATAATGGAAAGGGCATCGACCGCAAGGTCCTGGAGGAAGGCGCGCGCCAGGGGCACTGGGGATTGCCGGGCATCCGCGAGCGCGCGAAACGCATGGGGGCGCAGTTGAAACTCTGGAGTGAACCTGGTGCGGGCACAGAAGCGGAGTTGACGGTTCCGGCCCGAATTGCTTACCGAACTGTGCAGCGCCGCCAGGGATTGCGGCTGTTTCGTAACCGTAAGGCGGGGTAGTGACCACCGGACAATGACCTGCTCTTGCAAATCCGACGCCAAACACTTACGGATCCGAGCGGTTCAACATCTTTCGTCGCCGGTTCGATTATTTGTTGTGCTGGGCACGTGCGTTCTCGCGGTTCTAACTGGGCAGGGCTGCAGAGAATCCAGTAAATCGCCAGCCGGAGTAACACTCACTTTAATTCATCAAAGCTGGATAGACCGGGATTCCCAGCGTCTGCTGAATGAAGAATTGCAGCAGTTCACAAATCGGAGCGGCATCCGGGTTGAGGTACTTCCCGCACCGGAAACCGCCGTCGAGCAATTGGCCACTTGGCGTAAGCTGCTCGAAAGCGAGGCAAGCACCCCAGATGTATACGCTATCGACGTGATCTGGCCCGGAATCCTTGCGAACGAACTTCTGGATCTGAAATCCTACACTCCTGCGCAAGAGATCGCAGTGCACTTTCCCGACCTAATCGCCAATAACACCGTGGACGGCAGACTGGTTGCCCTGCCATATAACACTAGCGCCGGACTACTGTATTACAGAGTTGATTTGCTCCGTCAATACGGGTACCGCGCGCCACCCCAGACGTGGGAGGAACTTGGGGCGATGGCCGCCCGCATTCAGAGCGGAGAGCGTGCCAAGGGACACGCGGAGTTCTGGGGTTACGTCTGGCAGGGAGCGGCCTCTGAGGCGCTGGCCTGCAACGCTCTCGAATGGCAAGTCTCGGAGGGCGGTGGCGTCTTAATTGAAAACGGAACGGTAACCGTGGATAACCCGAGCGCAGTACGCGCATGGGAGAGGGCGCGCCGCTGGGTAGGCTCCATTTCACCGCCAGGCGTGACCGCATACAAGGAATGGGATGCATTCAATATCTGGCAAGCAGGGCAAGCAGCCTTCATGCGTAACTGGACGAATGCGTATGTTGCGGCCGTTACACCAGGATCGCCTTCGAGAGGCAGCCTCGGCATAGCGCCCCTGCCGGGCGGGCGAGCAGGCAGCGCCGCAACTTTGGGCGGCAATGGATATGGCATTTCCCGGCATTCCCGCCACCCGCATGCGGCGGCGATGCTGGTCCGATTTCTATGCGGACGCGACGAGCAGCGCAGGCGATCTTTGAATTCTAATCAGCCGCCGACCATTCCGGATCTGTACAAAGACCCTGCGGTGTTGGCCATGAACCCGTATTTTTCAACTTTTCTGGAAGTTCATCGGAAACACCTGGCGTTGCGGCCGTCGACTACCACCGGCAAGCTATATCCGGATGTTTCTCGCGCCTACTACGAGGCAGTCCACACGGTGCTTACCGGCAAAGTCACTGCGGCCGAGGCTGCCTCTGCGCTGCAGGTGAAACTGGGGCAGATTACCGGCCTTAAAGCGGCGGTTACACGCGCGAGTGCGCATCGATGAGGCGTGCGACGTATGTTGCTCAGGAATCCGTTACGGCTTGACCGCGCCACTATAGGGACGCGGTTAACAGCGTGTTTTGTGGCGATCGTCCTGTCGATGATCGCCGCTGATGCGATTGCCATGTGGCAATTCAGGCGGACATCAGCTCCTGCCCGGCGACTGACGCAGGCCGATCAGAATTCCCTGTCCGTTGCCCGTGTGCACCTCGACGTAGATACTTTCAGAGACAACCTGGCCGAATTGGCGAGCACTCATGACATTCGCCAGTTCACAACGAAAGCTGCCTTATTAAGACAGAAGTTCGGCGAGGATATTGCGCAAGCCCAGCAATTGTGCGGATCATCGATGGATACACGGCAGGACCCCACCATCCGGAGCGCACTGGAAACACTGCGGGTGACCCTGCCTTCTCAGCTGGATGCTGGGGTAGAACTGGCGTCTGTAGGCGACTGGCTTGCATTAAGCCTCCGAGTGAGGGATCAGGTGCAAGCGCTCATCCAACTGAGTTCATCGCTGGTCGAAAAGGTTGACCGGGAGATCTCACGGGAGCGGGTTGAAGCCATGGAGAGCGGGGAGCAGGCGCGTCGGCAGCTCGTTGTGGTTATGCCGGTCTCCGCATTGCTGGCATTACTGATCGCGGTCGGTCTCGGCTGGTATGCTACTCGATCCATTACGGGTCCTCTTTCCGAGCTACAGGTTGGGGCGCAGGCCCTCGCAGAGGGCGACTTTCAACAGCGAGTCGCAATTCGTGGCCCAGACGAACTTGCCCAACTCGGGAACGTGTTCAACGACACCGCCCGGCGGCTTTCGGCTCTATATGAGACCTTGCGGACTAATGAAGCGCGCCTCCGGCTCACGATCGATACCATCCCTGCATACGTGTGGAGCGCTTTACCGGACGGCTCGCTCGATTTCATCAATCAGCGGTGGCGGGAATTCAGCGGTCTATCTATGGAACAATGCCTCGGCTGGGGTTGGGAAACCGCGGTTCACCCCGAGGACAGAGCCCATTTCCTCGAAACATGGCGAGCAGCTATCGCGACTGGGCAGGAAATGGAGGCCGAAGCGCGCGTCCGCAGAGCAGACGGGACATATCGCTGGCTGTTGATCCGCAATGTACCTCTGCACGACGAAACGGGAAAGATTGTCAAATGGTACGGGAAAAGTACCGATATCACGGAGCGCAAGCTAGCCGAGGAAGACCTGCGCGAGGCCGAAAGCCGCTTCCGAACCTTTGTCGACAATGCGACCGACGCATTCTTACTGCTCGACGATCAATACAACGTTATCGACGTGAACCGCCAGGCCTCCGAGAGCCTCGGCTACACCCGTGAGGAACTGATCGGGATGAAGCCCCATGAGTTTGACCCGAATGTCGATACCGCACGATCGGGGTGGATCCAGGACCAGCTTCAGGCGGGAGTAGTGTGCGACTTCGAGACTCTTCATCGTCGAAAGGATGGGACCGTGTTCCCAGTGGAGGTTCGTGTCCGCCCGATCTGGCGGGGCGGTCATCGCCTCAGCGTGTGTTTGGCACGGGACATCACCGACCGCAAGCGTGCCGAACAAGAGCGCGTGACGCAAATGCAGCGGGCGCTGCACATGGCCAGCGAGGCGCGCCTGAACGAGCGTATGCGTATCGCCCGCGAATTGCACGATACGCTGTTGCAGAGCGTGCAGGGGCTGATGTTTTCCTTTCAGGCGGCGCGCAACCTGCTCCCCGGGCGCACCGAAGATGCCATGCGGACGCTGGACGCGGCCATCCGCAAGGGAGACCAGGCCATCGCCGAGGGCCGGGATGCCATACAAGGTCTGCGGGCCGACTCGGCGCTGGGGAGCAATCTGGAGCATCTGCTCACTGCCGCAGGAAGCGAACTCGCAGGGCCCTCCGGTGGCCAGGGTGACGCGCCGGATTTCCGGGTGATTGTAGAAGGAGCACCGCAGCCGTTGGCCCTGCTTCTTCAGGACGAGGTCTACCAGATAGCACGCGAGTTGCTGCGGAACGCCTTCCATCACGCGGAGGCCAGTCGCATTGAGGCCGGACTCGCGTACGATGCCAGCTTCTTCCGGTTGCGGATTCGGGACAATGGAAAGGGTATCAATCGCGAGGTCCTGGAGTCAGGTGCGCGCCAGGGTCACTGGGGATTGACGGGCGTCGGCGAGCGCGCAAAACGCATCGGGGCGCAGTTGAAACTCTGGAGCGAACCTGGTGCGGGCACGGAAGCGGAACTCACCGTTCCGGCCCGGATTGCTTATGGGCATCGCCCAGAGGGAAGTGCGACTGTTTCGTGAGAAAGTGGAATCGTGACCACCGAACAGAAACCGATTCGGGTCCTTACAGTAGACGATCACGCTTTGTTGCGTAACGGCATCCGCAGGTTGATTGGCGCGGAATCCGATATGCAACTGGTGGCGGAAGCATCCACCGGGCGGGAAGCCGTCGAGGCGTTCCGCGCGCACCGGCCGGATGTAACATTGATGGACTTGCAGATGCCCGATATGAACGGGATCGAAGCCATCATCGCGATTTGCAGCGAGTTTCCGGGGGCCCGAATCATCGTGCTGTCGACGTATTCCGGCGATGTGCAGGTGGTCCGCGCGATAGAGGCCGGCGCACGCGGTTATCTGCTGAAAACAAACGTCAATAAAGAACTGCTGGGGACCATCCGAGCAGTACATGCGGGACAAAAGAGGATTCCAGCCGAAGTGGCTTCCGGTTTGGCCGAACATACCGGCGAGGACGAGTTGACGGAGCGTGAAATTCACGTGCTCCGGCTGATCGCCGCGGGCAACGCAAACAAGGAGATCGCAGCGCAGCTCGATCTCGCCGAGGACACCATCAAGAGACACGTGACGAATATCCTCTCCAAGCTGGGGGCGAACGACCGTACACATGCCGTGACGATCGCGCTGAAGCGAGGAATTATCGAACTGTAGTACACGAAAGTAGGAGTGCCTGATCCCCATTTGGGACCTTCCCGTCCGGTTGCAAATTTCTTACTCTTAAGACGGGACACCTTGCAACGCCTATTTTCGACCTTCGCTGATGGCTGGCCAGGCGGAGGGATTTTACTGTTACGCGTGCTCGCTGGAGGCGCTCTTATTAACCGAGGAATCGCTGCCATGACTGGGGAGCCTCATACCGGGCTCGTCGTTCTACAAATCGTCGGTGCAGCCGCGGGTCTCCTGATTTTTGGAGGCCTGTGGACTCCCGTGGTGGGAGTACTGGCCGGACTGGTGGAGGCGTGGATCGCTTTCACCCAACCCGGAGCTCAGTCGTTGGCAATCGTTTTGGCAGCTCTGGTCATCAGCCTAGCGATGATCGGACCGGGCGCCTGGTCCATCGATGCGCGGCTCTACGGCAGAAAGCAGATTCTTCCACCGGAGCCTTGATGCGCTCGTTGCGCCGAGGCGGTGCCGAGTAGCTCGCGCTCGCCCGCTTGCGGTTCTAGAGTTCGATGAACCCCCGCTTGATCCCTATCGTCACGGCATGGGTCCGGTCATTGGCTCCCAGCTTGGCTAGGATGTGCGTGACGTGGTTCTTGACCGTTTCCTCCGTAATGGACAGCCTCGCGGCGATCTCTTTATTGGCGTTTCCGGTCGCGATCAGACGTAACACGTCGATCTCGCGGGCGCTGAGGTCGTCTTCGGTGGCATGGTCGGCCAGTTCGGCGGCAATCTCCGGCGGGATGCGCTTTTGCCCGCTATGCACGGCACGAATGATCGCCAGGAGTTCCGTGTTTACGCGCCCCTTCAACAGGTAAGCCCGCGCGCCAGCTTTCAGCGCCCGCAGGACTTGGACGTCGCCTGTATAGGTTGTCAGGACAATGATGCGGGCATTCGGGAATTCCCCCCGAATGGCGATGATTGCCTCGATGCCCCCAATGTCAGGCATCTGCAGGTCCATCAGGGTTACGTCCGGGCGCGTCAGTTTGAATTGTGAGACGGCCTCCCGGCCGTTGGCAGCTTCCGCCGCCACTGTCATGTCGGGTTCGGCGGCGATTAAGGCCGAGATTCCTTCCCGAAGCAGCGGATGGTCGTCCACTATAAGGACCCGAATCAGTTTTTCAGCGCCGTTCACGTCTTCTCCACTACAGCTTCACTCCGGAGAGCCGGTTTTTGACCTATGTATTGCAGTCGTTCTGTAATCGGGAGGGGGTCCCAACGCCGGGCGTCTGCCCGTGGTGACCGATGCCCTCTATTATCTTATTACGAAGCATTGTTAGGAAGTACACAAACGAGTGGGCACCACGCGGTAGTTCCGCTTCGACTTAGGTGCGCGACGAAAGCTCATGAGGTCTCGTTCTTCATCCGAAAGAGCCCAATTAGCGGCGGACATGAGACGCAGTGTGCGACGGAGGCGGGGACCGTCAACTCCACTGGAAACGCTTCGCAGTCCCTCGCACCAATCCGTTAGACCTTGTCCTGGAGCAAAGGAGACAGGGCCCGCGGCTCCCCCCTGGTCTCTCGAAGGACTGCTCTGTGGAAGGGCTCAGAATTCATGCTGCGCTCTTTAGGGCCGGTCGACGCACCCCAAAAAGTGGTACACGCCGCTTTCACGATTGAATCAACTGACGGCACGACGATATAGGGTTGGCTGCCGGCAGCAATCGGTCAACAATGAGCTTGTTATGAAGTACAGGGAATCCTGGAACGAGTGCTCGATAAGACGTTCGCGGCGAGTCCGGGGGTCCAAACAGGCGTCGTGGTCGGGCGCGAGATCCATGAACGTTGAACAGGAGGATTAGTCATGGAAAACGTTGATCTGCAACCCAAGATCCGGGGCAATTTTCATTTTGGCGGTCTCGTCGGCGAAAGCGAAGGAGGACCCATGCTTAAAGTCACCGCATTAGACGCCACGAGAACCGGTACAGAAGCGGAGGATCTGGCGAACAAACTTCGTCGCCGCGTAGTGGGGCAGGACGAAGCAATTCAGGATATCGTGAGGACGTACCAGGCTTACCTCGCTGGACTGTCCCCGGTTGGCCGGCCGATCGGCACTTTCCTCTTTCTCGGTCCGACCGGCTCAGGCAAAACTAGGCTCGTGGAGGCGATGGCCGAGAGTTTGCTTGGGGATCGGCGCGCGGTAATCAAGATCGACTGCGCTGAGTTCCAACACAGCCATGAGATCGCCAAGCTGATTGGGTCTCCTCCAGGATACCTGGGGCATCGCGAAACCCATCCCGCGCTGAGCCAGGAAGCCCTGAATCGACACCACACCGAGAGTGTGAAGTTGAGCGTGGTGCTGTTTGACGAGATCGAGAAGGCCAGCGACGCGCTCTGGAACCTGCTGCTCGGGATTCTCGATAAAGCGACGCTGACGCTAGGTGATAACCGCCGCGTTGATTTCTCGCAGGCCATGATTTTCATGACCAGCAACCTGGGAGCGGCAGAGATGAACGCGATGCTACGGCCCAAACTAGGTTTCGTCTCAATGGAAACCGAACGCCAGCACGCCGTAGGCGCCATCGACCCAAAGCTCAGCGATAAGATGTCGCGCGCGGGCCTCGAGGCCGCGCGCCGCAAATTCACTCCGGAATTCATGAACCGCATTGACAAAACGGTGATCTTCCACCCGCTGGGCGCGAGCGAGTTGCGTAGAATCCTGGAAATTGAGCTCGACGAAGTGCAGGAGCGCATTGAAAAGGCCCAGGCAGGCAAGCCCTTCTCGATGAATTTGACGGAGAGCGCCCGGAACTTTTTGTTGATGGAGGGCACCGATGTGAGATATGGCGCCCGCCCGTTGAAGCGTGCGATCGAGCGCTTGCTGGTCCAGCCTTTGTCCAATCTCATCGTGACCGGACAGATTCGCCACACTGACTGCATCCGAGTGACGCACAGCGCATCGGCGCCCATCCTGACATTCTTCCGAGAGGCGCGCGTGTTCCGTTCGCGCGAGGTCCATGGTGTTGCTGCATAACAGGCGGTCGGGTAACGCTGTAAATGCAGGAACTCAGCCAGGTACGTAAAAGAGCAACAGGAGAATAAGTCATGGAAAACGTGGATCTGGGATCGGGGCTCCATTCTGACGATATCATCGGCGGCACTGCAGGCGTGCGGCGCGTGATGAAAGAGATCGAGACCGTCGCACCGATGGATTCGACCGTCCGGATCGGCAACGAAAACGGCGCCGGCAAGGACAGACTTTATAAGGCTGTGATCGCGCTCTCGCGTTCGATCGCCGGCCGCACTGACCTAAGAAGTCTGCTCGAGGGCGTAGCGGAATCTCTTCGCCGAATCGTCAGCTTTGATCATGTCGGGCTAATTCTGCATGATCCGAACGGAAACGCAATGCAGGGATACATTTTGAATGAGCCCTGCAATCCCGTCATCACGAACCTCCGGCTGCCAGTCGACGAGGATCCGGCCGGTTGGGTATGGCTGAACCAGCAGCCACTCGTAGTTTCACCTGTTCAGTCTGAAACTCGATGGCCGGAGTTCGTAAGACGCACTCGCGATTTCGGGATCAGTACCCTCTTACTCGTCCCCCTCACGACGGGCAATCACCGGCTCGGGGCATTCGGCTTCAGCTCAGTAGCGCCACTCGATCCTAGTCCGGCCGAGATAGCATTCCTGGAGCGCGTGGCCAGCGAGTTTGCGGTCGCGGTCGAGTCTTTCCTCGCAAAGCAGAAAGCACTGAGGGAGCGCGACCGGTTGCGGACGCTGTTTGATGTAACGAATGCACTTGTCTCGAAGCTAGAGCCAGACGAGCTATTTACTGCCATTTCTGGCCAACTCTCAAAGGTCATTCAGCACGATTACGCGCTGCTGACGCTGCGCAATACGGAGACCGGCCTCCTCGATGTGTACGCGCTGCATTCCACAGGTCCGCAGTGCTGCGAAGCATTCAAGGGGCCTTTCAACCCCATGGGCATGCCGGCCGAAGAGGTGCTCGCCACGGGAAGGCCCGTCGTGGCTCGCGACACCGATATAGACCGCTATCCGAATGCGGATTTTCGGCGGTTTGTGGAGCTAGGGTTTAAGTCCATCTGCTCGGTTCCGTTGATCGCACGAGATCGCGTGATCGGAGCGCTGGCGCTCAATCGCAGGAGCGAGGATGATTGGTCTCCTGAGGATGTCGAGTTCCTGGTGCAGGTTTCAAGCCAAATTGCCATGACGGTGGAGAATTCACTTGCTTTTGGCGAGCTAGCAGAAATGAAGGAACGGCTCGCTACCGAGAAGCTCTACCTGGAAGACGAGATCCGCCTCGACCAGAACATCGGGAACATGGTGGGCCAAGGTCCTGGTTTTCAAGCTGTGCTAAAGAGTGTTCAAACCGTGGCGCCCACCGACTCAACCGTTCTCATTCTAGGTGAGACAGGCACAGGAAAGGAACTCGTAGCGCGGGCCATACACGAGTTGAGCAGCCGGAAGAAGGGCAGCTTCGTCAAAGTGAACTGCGCGGCGATCCCCGCCAGCCTGCTCGAAAGCGAGCTGTTCGGTCACGAAAAGGGCTCCTTCACCGGAGCGGTGGCACAGAAGATCGGACGCTTCGAACTGGCGAACCAGGGAACGCTCTTTCTCGACGAGATCGGCGAGATGCCGCTGGAGCTCCAGCCGAAGCTGCTCCGCGCCATCCAGGATCAGGAATTCGAGCGCGTTGGCGGCAATCGGACCATCCGCACCGACGTCCGATTTGTGGCCGCCACGAACAGGGACCTGAAGGCGATGGTGGAAGAGGGCAAGTTTCGCGCCGACCTCTATTATCGGCTGCACGTTTTTCCCTTGAATGTTCCGCCATTACAGGAACGCCGCGAAGACATACCGCTACTCACGCGCTACTTTGTCCAGAAACATGCGGGGCGCATGGGCCGTAACATCGATACGATTCCCACGTGCGTTATGGACGCACTCACGAACTACGACTGGCCGGGCAACATCCGCGAGCTGCAGAATGTGCTGGAGCGGTCCGTCATCCTGACCAAGGGGAGCGCGCTTCAAGTGCCGATGTCTGAGCTCATCGGCAAGGCGGCTCCGCTTGCACTTCACGGAAGATCGTCCACTGAATCGCAGAATCCCGAACGGGCGAGGATTCTAAAGGCGCTGGAGGAAGCAAACGGCCAAGTTGGAGGCCCGGACGGTGCGGCTGCTCGCCTGGGACTAAAGCGAACGACGTTGCAATCTCGAATGCGAAAATACAACATAGCACGCCAGTTTCGTTGAGCAAAACTGAACCTCCTCAGCAACACCAATCCAGGAAATCCTGCTCCGAATTGCACAACCGCATAGCAATCACGCCATCTTGTGATCTCCCACCGGTCTGTCTCATGAGAATGCCACGTCAGGCTTTGCATTGTGCCTGAAAGCTGCGCCATTCGATACACGATCGCAGTTCCTGTTGCCATCCTTTCCCGATGCAACTTAGTCTGCCAACTCGAATCAACACGACGATGATGCTGCGCCGCGCCGAAGTTCGGCAGAAGACATGGGCACTTGCTGTTGCGGAGGCGCGAATCTGACTCGCCGCAAGGCGCAAGCCTCGTTGATTTAACAGCTTGCGCTTGTATTCCGATCTCGAAGGGAATGGCTAACCAAGTGCGAATTCTAGTACGTCCGGATGCAGATCAGCATCGGCATTCATGAGTGAATCGCTATGAAGGCACGGAAACGGCTCACACGAGAAGAGAGCAAAGAGTTGACACGAACGCGCCTCATCGAAGCAGCCGAGAGACTCTTCATCCGGAAAGGCTTCGACGGTGCCTCAGTAGAGGACATCAGCGAAAGTGCGGGTTATTCCCGGGGCGCCTTCTATTCCAACTTCGACGACAAAGAGCAGCTATTCCTTGCAGTCATCGACCGCCGCCGGCCCAAAGCCCTCGACGATCTCTTTCAACAACTATCCGAACCTACGGAGCGCATTGCCGCGGTTCGGGAATGGTTCTCGAAGCAGTGGCGGCTGAAGGATTTCATCGCCTTGCGAATGGAATTTAGCCGGAGGGCGATGAGAGATCGCTCCGTCCGAAAGCACCTCGCCGGACTCCGGGAGCAAGAACTCGAAACGTACGCCGCTTCAGTGGGCCGGTTTCTCAGCGCGAGGGACGGAGTCCCGGCTGATCGGCCGGAAATCGTGGCGCTTGTGCTGTTGGCCGTTGCACACGGTCTGGCCAGCATAGCCATAGATACTGATCCCGAATCGGAACGCATGTACACGGAGGCCGCCAAGCTGGCGTTTGACCGGATGAGCGCCTCCCCAATTCCTTATTGAGGATGATTTCAATGCAGAAGAACCAGATCTTCACTTTTCTTATCGTGCTTGGCGTCACGGCGCTCACGTCGTGCAGCCTCCAAGAAACCCATGCAGCTTCCGAGCAGGCCGTGGTGCCGGTTCAGGTTCGGGCTCCAGCCGTTGTGGAGCGGGCCGAATCGGTGAGCGCCAGCGGTTCGGCTGAGGGCTCGGAAACGGCTGACGTAGCTTTCCAGGTGGGTGGCCGCGTGGTCAGGGTGCTCGTCGAAGAGGGCCAGCATGTCACCAAAGGCCAGTTACTAGCGGAAATCGAGCCCACCGACTACCGAAACGCGTTCAACGCAGCGGAGGCACAGAAGGCAGCGGCGGTCGCGGTCGAACAGAGGGCGGACGCCGGTGTCCGGAGACAGGAACTCGAACAGGCCCGCATCGAATTCGAACGCGCGGAAGACGAATACAAGCGCATGAAGTTCCTGGTGGAACGAAAGAGCCTGCCCCCGAACGACTTTCAGAAGATCGAGGCGGCGTACAAAGCCGCGAAGGAACGCTACGACATGGCTCAGGAAGGGACGCGGAAGGAAGATCGCGCCGCAGCCACTGCACAGGCGCACGCCGCCGACGCCCAGGCGAGCGAGGAAAGCAAGCGGCTCAGTGACACGCGGCTTGTCGCGCCGATCTCCGGCAACATCGGCATGCGCCGAGTCGACCCGGGGCAGACGGTGGCCGCCGGCACGCCGGTCTTCTCGATTGTCGAAATCAACCCGGTCAAAGTTCGGGTTGGAGTTCCGGAGGCGGAGATCGCAAAAGTGCACCAAGGCGCCGCAGCGGAGATCTCGGCGCCTTCGCTCGACGGACGCCGCTTCGCAGGTAAGGTGGCCATTATCGGGGTCGCGGCCGAACCGACGTCGCGCACCTACACGGTAAAGATCCTCGTTCCCAACCCCGGACCGGTGCTGCTTGCCGGCATGGTGGCGGAAGCCCGCATCTTTGGGCCCGCAAAGATCCGGTCGTTGACCATCCCCGGCGAGGCCATCGTGCCCGATCCGCAGGGCGCGGCCACGGTGTTCGTCTACTTCCCGGACCGCAAGCGTGTCTACGGCCGCAGGGTCGAGGTTGGCCCGCCAGTTGGCAATGAAGTCGAGATCCGCTCCGGCCTGAGCGGCGGCGAACAGGTTGTCGTAGCCGGCCAGCAGAAGATCCGCGAGGGCAGCCTCGTCGAGATCGCGGGAGGCGCGCGATGAATCCCGTAAAAGCCTCCTTGCGCTATCCGCAGGTCACCATAGCCCTCACGATCATGTTGGTCGTCTCCGGCGCCTACGCTCTGCTGCGGATGCCGCGTCGCGAGGATCCGAAGATCCACGTGCGCGAGGGAATCGTGGCTGCTTTTTATCCCGGCGCCTCCTCCGCGGAGGTCGAGGAGCAGGTCACGCAGAAAGTCGAGCAGCGCATTTTCAAAATCGAGGGCGTTCGGCGCGAGAAAACGTACTCGACGAGCATGAACGGAGCGATGTTCATCAATCTCAACCTGGAAGACAACCTTCAGGACACGGAGAAGTTCTGGTCCAAGCTGCGTCTCGACCTGGCGGAGTTGAAGAAGACGGATCTTCCGGACGGCGTGCAAGGCCCAATCGTCGACTACGACTTCGGAGACACGGTCGCGGTGCTGCTGGCGATTCATAGCGATCATTACGGCTACCGCGAGCTGAAAGACTATGCCGAGCGGATCGAGTCGGCAATCCGTCGCATTCGGGCTGTCTCCAAGGTCAAGCGCATCGGCGAGCAGAAGGAGGAGATCGACGTTTCGAGTTCGCTCAGCCGCCTGGCCCAGTACTCGGTATCGGCGGAGCAGATCATGAAGGCGCTCGAAGGCCGCAATATCGTGCATTACGCCGGCGCTGTGCCGACCGAACGCGGAAAACCCCCTATCCAGGCGACGGGCGCATTCGAAACTGAGCAACAGATCCGGCGCGTGATGATCGATGTCTCGCGCACGGGACAACCCGTGTACATCGGCGACCTTGCCAATGTGGATCGCGTTTACAAGGACCCGACGCAATATGTGCGATCAAGAGGCGAGCGCGCGCTTCTGCTTTCGGTGGAGATGCAGGAAGGCAACAACATCGTGGACTTCGGCAAGGAGCTTCACGCTTCTCTAGACCGGCTGCGCCCGCTGTTGCCGCCCGATCTGAAGATCGATTTCGTTGCCGACCAGCCCACAGTGGTGGCCGAGCGCGTGCGGGGCTTCATCCGGGAATTCGGTACCGCCATCCTTTCGGTCATTCTGGTCACCGTGATTCTGCTGCCGTTTCGCGTCGCGCTAGTCTCGGCGGTTGCCATTCCGGTTACGATTTCGGCGACCTTCGGTCTGCTGAACGCCTTCGGCATCGAACTTCACCAGGTGTCAATCGCCGCGCTCATCGTGGTGCTGGGAATGGTGGTGGACGACGCCATTGTGATCGCAGACAACTATATTGAACTGCTCGATGAGGGCGTACCGCGGCCGGAAGCGGCATGGCGCAGCGCGAGCGAACTGGCGGTTCCCGTGCTTACCGCCACTCTGACCATTATCTGTTCCTTCCTGCCGTTTCTGATCCTTTCCGGGGCCACCGGCGAATTCATTCGCGCCTTGCCCTTGACGGTGGCGATCGCGCTGTCGACGTCTTTCCTTGTCGGCATGCTGCTGACGCCCATGCTGAGCCAATTCTTCATCAAGCAGGGGTTGCATACTCACGGAGCGGCTACGGAAAAGAAGCGCCGGTCGCCGCTGGAAATCATGCAGTCGATCTATAACCGGGTAATTGTGGTGGCGATGAAATGGAAGCCCGTCGCAGTGGTATCGGGAATATTTGCCGTGGCCGCGGGCGCGTTCGTACTCCATCGCCTTCCGGAGCGGTTCTTCCCGTTCGCCGAGCGCGACCAGTTTGTGGTGGACGTCTGGCTTCCGGAAGGCTGGAAAGTGGAAGCGACCGAGGCCGCCGTGAGGCGCATCGAAGACGTGCTGCGTCACGAGAAAGAAGTGGTTAACTACACCTCGTTCATAGGGTCGAGCTTTCCGCGCTTCTACTACAACGTCAACCCACAATTGCCGGACAAGAACTACGCCCAGTTGCTGGTCTCGACCAGGTCCGCGGAAGTCACGCCAGAGCTGGTCAGAGCGCTGCGCCCGCGGCTGGCGCAGGCGGCTCCTGAAGCCCGCGCGTTCCTTAGCGAGTTGCAACAGGGTCCGGTCCAGTTAGCGGCGATCGAAGTCCGACTTACCGGCGACGACGAGCGCGTCTTGCGGCATTTTGGCGACCGGGTACTCCAACTAGTCCAGCAAACGCCGGGATCACTGGACGTGCACAGTGACTGGCGCGAAGATGCGTATCGCCTCAAGGTGAATCTCCGCGAGGAGGTGGCTAACCGTCTTGGATTCACCAATGCCACCATCGGGCAGGAGCTTGCGGGTGGCTTCGAAGGGGTGCCCGTCACTACGTATTGGGAAGGCGAGCGCGATGTCGCTGTTGCCCTGCGGCTGGAACCGGCGCGTCGTCAGACCTTCAACGACGTCGCCAACACTTACGTAATCTCGCCCGTAACCGGCGCACGGGTGCCTCTGGACAGTATTGCCACGGTGTCTCCGGTGTGGGATCCCGGCCGCATTGTTCGCCGGAACGGGGTACGTACCCTGACGATCCGCTCCTGGGCGCAGGGAGGCATACTGCCGAGCCAGGTCTTGGAGCGCATTCGCCCGGTAACCGATAAACTCCCGCTGCCGCCGGGCTATCGCGTCTGGTACGGCGGCGAGTACGAGAACCAGAACGATACCTTCCCCGAGATGGTGAACGCCCTGCTCATCAGCTCGATTGCGATCTATCTCATTCTGATGTTCCAGTTCCGGTCGGTGGTCGATCCGCTGGTGGTCATGGCCGCGATCCCGCTGGGTCTGTTGGGGGCGTCGGTTGGATTAATGGTGACCAACAATCCTTTCGGTTTCACTGGATTCTTAGGCATCGTCAGTTTGGGTGGCGTCGTGGTGCGGAATTCGATCATCCTCGTGGACTACATTCGCGAGCGAATGATGGAAGGCATCCCGATCGAGGAGGCCGCCATCGAAGCCGGTGAGCGCAGGCTGAGGCCCATCTTCCTGACCACCATGGCGGCAGCAGTCGGCGTCACGCCCATGATTCTTTCGGGTTCTAGCATGTGGTCGCCGCTGGGGAGCGCAATTGCGTTCGGATTGGTTGGTTCTATGTTCTTCACTCTTGTCGTGATTCCCGTCATCTACGTTCTGATTCACCAGCGCGATTCCCGGCCCGGACCGGTTGTTCCGAGCCACGACCGCAAGGAATTGCAGCCGATTACAGCGGCGGTGCTGGTAATGATTGCGTGCGGCGCTGTCGCGCACGCGCAGTCCCCCAAGCCGGCACTCGATGAAGCTGATCGAACTGGGGCGCAGAAACTGACTGCGGCGGTACAAACGCAGCCGCGTGCGCTGACGCTCGATGAAGCCGTATCGCTGGCCACGCAACACAACTCAATGGTCAAGATCGCCGGCGACAAGGTGAAGGAAATGGACGCGCGCGTTCACGGAGCACGGGCCGGATTCTTCCCAGCCCTGACGAACGAATCAACCGCCGTGCATATGGCCGATCAGCAACACATCGATATCCCAGAAGGCACCCTGGGTGTGTACCCCCAAATCGGGCCTCTGCCGGGCAGGAACGTAGCGCTGGATCAGGGCAAGCTCGACTTCGGACTGAGCACGACAACGCTCTCGCAACCGATCACCCAGTTTTTCAAAATCCGCGCGGGGGTGGATGTGAGCCGGGCGGATGCGGCCGGGGCCCGCGCCGATATGCGCCGCACAGAAAACGAGGTTGCATACAAGGTCAAGCAGGTGTACTACGGCATTCTCGCCACTGAGCGCCGCCGTGACGCGGTGGACGCCCAGATTCGCGCTGCCGAACTGCGAATCACCGAAACACGGAATGCCGTTGTGACCGGCGTGGCACTGGAAGTGAAGGCCGCCGAAGTGCGTTCGCAGATCGCACAGGCAAGGCATGTACACGGCCAACTGCAGGATGCCGTCATGGATATGAAGGAGGAACTGGCGGACCTCTGCGGATTGCCGGTCGATACGGAGCTACAACTTTCGCTACTGGACGGCTCTGGTTCAGATCCTTCGCCAGAGCCCGAAGCCGCCGTTGATTCGGCTCTCGCGCACAATCCCGAAGTCGAAGCCGCCGCTCATCAACTCGAAAAGGCGCGCGCGGCGTTGCGGGCGGCTCGAGCCGAATACATACCCGAGGTCAGTGCGTTTGCCCAGCACATCTATCAGGACGGTGCGCCTTTCCTCACGCACAATAACGGCGCCGTCGGCCTGCACATGACGTGGACCATATTTGAGTTCGGCAAACGTCGTGGGCAGGTGTCGGAACGGTCGGCGGAGGTCGCCCAAGCCGAGGAGAATCTCGCTCGGCTGCGCAATCGGGTACGGATCGATGTGGAGAAGGCGGTTCGCAAGTTGAACCGGGCCGAAACAGGCGTAAATTCGGCACGGGAGTTGGTCGCAGCGACCGCCGAAGGACGCCGTGTGGCGAGCGATGAGGCGGAGGCCGGAACGGCGAATCGCTCCGTGTTCCTGGAATCGGAATCCTCGATGTTGAACGCACAGGCCGATCTGTTGCGTGCGGAATACGACCGCAGTGTGGCGGCGGCAGATTTAATCCGCCTCACTGGATCGCGATGACCGGAAGTCCGTGTTCACGGGGAGGTGCAAACATGCAACGATTTCTGATCGTCCTTTGTTTGGCGACATGTGCGCGGGCGGGAGGAGGCGAGAAGACGAACGAGCTCGCCGACTTTAGCGGTGCGCTGGAGCGATTGGCCGCGACGGTAGCGCCGGCTGTCGTACAGGTACAGGTTTCGGGCTGGTGTGCTTCGGCATCAGCCAACGATGAAGATGCCGCAATCTTGACATCTTGCCATGTCATTGGCTCGGGCGTCATCGTGGATCCCTCGGGATACATCATCACCAATGAGCACGTGGTACGGAATGCGCGTAGCCTCCGCGTGATGCTGACGCCGAAACCAAACTCAGAAGATGCACTGGCGCCCGCAGGAAAACAGCAAGTTTTGGATGCCGTGGTGGTGGGTGCGAATCGCGAACCGCTGGGAAAACGGCAAGTGCTGGATGCCGTCATTGTGGGCGCAAATCGCGAAACGGATATTGCGCTCCTGAAGATAGAGACCTCCGGGCTGGCGGCTATCCCGCTCAACCAGACCGGGAGAGATCCCCGTCAGGGGCAGGTTGTGCTCGCTGTCGGCAGCCCCGACGGTCTCGACAATACGATGACGATCGGAATTGTCAGCGCCGTCGGCCGCCAGCCGAATCCGGATTTTCCGATGTTATATATCCAGACCGATGCCGCCATTAATCCGGGCAACAGTGGCGGTCCATTGCTGGACGTTGGGGGTGAACTGATCGGGATTAATACGTTCATCCTCGGCGCGAACGGCCGTAATCAAGGTCTCGGCTTTGCGGTACCGGCCGGAGTTGTCCGCTATGTCTACGAACAACTGCGAAGTCACGGAGTCGTGCGACAGAGCTTGGTCGGTGTCCTGGTGCAGACTGTTACTCCCGCGCTTGCGCAGGGTCTTGGTCTGAGCCGAGGGTACGGAGTCATGATCTCCGACGTTCTGCCTGGCAGCCCTGCGGAGGATGCCGGACTCCGGTCGCAGGACATTATCACCGCGGTCGACGGCGCCGGGGTTTCCGCGCTGCCTTATTACACCGCCATGATGTATCTGCACGATCCGGCTGTTCCGGTGGATGTGACGGTGTTGCGCGGCCAGCAGACGCTTCAGTTCCATATGCCGGCAGTTGCCGGAGACGATCAGGCCTATAGAGATTTTTCTATTGACCCGCACGAGAGCCTCATTTCCGAGTTGGGCATATTCGGAAAAACCGTAAATTCCAGGCTTGCCCTTCTGAACGGCCTGCGCTCAAAGACCGGTATCTATGTTGTCGCGACAACCGCTAGCAATGAACACTCCGGCCTAGGACTGGCAACAGGGGATGTAGTCGTTTCGTTGAATGGTATGCCGATCCAAAGCATGCAGGAGTTGCGCGGGGCGATTCATGAAGTCACGGGCGGCAAACCCGCGGTCGTACAGATCGAGCGAAGCGGCCGATTACTCTACATCGAACGGGAAATGGAAGAACGGCCATCAGATTCGAGTGCGGATCGAGGTGGCAAAGCCGTTTCGACGAACTGAACCGGGCCGAGACTGGCGTTAAGTCGTCAAGGGACTGGTCGCAGCGACAACGGAAGAGCGCCGCGTCGCGGGCCATCAGGCGGTGGCGGGGACAGCAAATCCGTCCACGTTCCGGTACTTGGACGTCTCGATGTCAATCGCGTAAACCCATCTGTGGCATGGGCCTAAACGTGGCTCTCGCGTGGACGCAACTGCTTTAGGTCATAGAGAAATCGCCTGGCCATCGCTGTGCCTTTGAACAGGCATGTACCAACCAGGCTCCGTCGCGGCTTTAAATGGCCGAATCCGCAAGACTCTGCAGAAGTCGAGTTCGCGGCGCCGCATCATCGTCAATCTGGATTCGTACAATTTCGCGCGTCTCTCGACGCGCACTACACGCTAAACCCGAAGGAGAACCACAGAATGAAATACATCAATATGACAGCAATCGTGTTTCTGGGCGTAGCCGCCTTCGCCCAGGATGTGCAGTTTGATTACAATCGTTCCGCGAACTTTAACACCTACAAAACATACCAGTGGGTTGATTACAAGCCAGTACAGGTAGGTGACGAACTCCTGGATCAGGACGTCAAGCGCGCCGTGGACGAGCAGCTCGCCGGCAAAGGTCTGCGTCGAGTGGAGAGTGGTGGTGATCTGCTCGTCGGCTATCAGGCAGGGATCTCACAAGAGAAACAGTTTGATAGCTTCGGGTCGGGTGGCTGGGGTGGTCCGTTCGGATGGGGGTGGGGCAACTGGGGCGACACGCGGGTAACGTCCTCCACTATCGATATCGGCAAGCTGGTCATTGGGCTATTCGACCCTGCTACCAAACAACTTGTGTGGCGCGGCTCCGCGTCTAAGACGCTCGATATTAGAAAGGATCCCGAAAGAACTATCGCAACCTCGAGAAGGCGATGGCTAAGCTCTTCAAGAACTACCCGCCAGGCGTGGGCAAAAGGTAAGCGCCGCTCCAACGAGCGAACTGCGTGATCATTCGGCGATTCGCCTCGGAGGTGGCGAGGATGAAGCTATGAGGCAGGTCGCTCTAGCACAGGCGGGAGTGCGTTATCGTGCCGATGCTCCGGAAAATGCGTCTTGGGAGATGTGGTGGCCGTCAACGAATTCTCGTTCGGCAGTACTTAATTTTCCTCCGTCGTTGCAGGAATCATCCAATGGCTGCTCCGACATCGTCCGCGCGACGAGATCCGTCACCTGCTTCGGCAGCCGACGTGGCGCCGCCGTATTGGGCGAACAAAATGCACCAGTTGCGATGGCGGTCAACATGCACTGACCGCATCTGACACCAAGGATTCGCGTGGTCCACGGTACTTGAAATGGAGTAACTATGACGAACACTGAACTGATGAACTTGAAAGCTGCGCTCAAGGCCAAGCAGATGGAACTGGCCGCTCAACTCCGCGGCCGAGTAAGGGAGCTGGCTATCGAAGGCAGCCAGCCGGAACTAGTCGACTGGATTCAGGTCATGAGCGATCGGGACGAAACCGCTGGTGTACTCAACCGATTGTCATCGACACTGACCGATGTCAAGCGATCGCTTCGCGCCATAGACGACGATTGCTATGGCAACTGCATCGGATGTGACCGGCCAATTGCTGTTAAGCGGCTCCAAAGCATTCCCTGGGCGGCAAATTGTGTCCGATGTCAGGAGCAGCTTGAGGCAGGGGAGGAGTACGCTGCATCGGATTTCTACGAGCCGAAAGCCGCGTAGAAGGTGCCCGAGCGATCCTTCTGAGGCAGTCCGCTTGCGCCCTGTCCGATTGCCCCGATGACGCATTGGTGACTCACTTCGGCAAGTGACTTCGGCATCTGCCCAACAGATTCGGCAGAGGGCGCGTAACTCCCTGAGGGCGATGGGCTAGTTGTTGGCGACTTTGTTGCTATCCCGATGAAGAAGAGGAAATTAGACATGATCGGGGCTGTGGGAGCCTACTCAACGGAAATCTACGAGGCTGTTGTCGCGCTCTCGCGTTCAATCGCCGGCCGCACTGATCTCAGAAGTCTGCTCGAGGGCGTAGCCGAATCTCTTAGCCGAATTGTCAGTTTTGATCATGTTGGGGTGATCCTGCACGATCCCAACGGGAACGTGATGCGGGGACACATTCTGAATGCGCCAGGCAATCCCGAGATCACACACCTTGCGCTGCCGGTCGACCAAGATCCCGCCGGTTGGGTATGGCTGAACCAGCAGCCACTCACAATCTCGCGTCTCGATTCTGAAACTCGCTGGCCTCACTTTGTAGGCCGTGCTCGCCGAGAGTTCGGGATTAACACTCTCATCCTCGTTCCCCTCACTGCCGGCGAGAGTCGTCTGGGCGCGTTCGGGTTCAGTTCTGTGGCGCCATACGATCCTTGTCCGAGTGAGATAGCCTTTTTGGAGCGAGTTGCCACCGAGTTCGCCGTCGCAGTCGAGTCCTTCCTCGCCAAGCAGCAAGCAATCAGTGAGCGGGACCGGCTGGGAACGTTGTTCGATATAACGAATGCACTCGTGTCGAAGCTGCCAGCGAACGAGCTGTTCTCTGCCATATCCGCACAACTCTCAAGAGTGATTCCGCACGATTTCTCGGCGCTGACGTTACGTGACCGGACCGGCAGTCTGGAGATGGTAGCACTTCACTTCACGGGTGCTCAGCTTTTTGAGAAGGAGCAGGGCCATATTAACCCGGAGGGGATGCCCACGGCGGAGGCGTTCGCAACCGGCAAACCGGTAGTCGTACGCGACCTAAATATTGCTGGATACACTTCTCCCGAATACCGCCGGTTCGTAGATCTGGGCTGCAAGTCCGCTTGTTCGGTTCCCCTAGTCACAACCAATGGGACGCTCGGGACGCTTGAAATCGCCAGAACTACGGGTCACGTATGGACAGATGACGACGTCGAGTTCCTGGTGCAGGTGGCCAGACAAATTGCCATTGCCCTTGAGAATTCACTCTCTTATCGAGAGCTTTCAGAAATAAAGGAGCGGCTCGCTACCGAGAAGGTCTACCTCGAGGACGAGATCCGGCTCGACCATAACAACGGCAACATGGTCGGTGAGGGCGCCGCTTTCCAGTCGATTTTGAACAGCATTCAGATAGTGGCGCCCACTGATGCAACCGTTCTGATACTGGGTGAAACAGGGACGGGAAAGGAGCTCGTAGCCCGCGCCATTCACGAATTGAGCAGCCGGAAGAAGGGCAGCTTCGTCAAAGTGAACTGCGCGGCGATCCCTTCCAGTCTGCTCGAAAGCGAGTTGTTCGGGCACGAAAAGGGCTCGTTCACCGGAGCGGTGGCACAGAAGATCGGACGCTTCGAGCTGGCGCATGGAGGTACGCTCTTTCTCGACGAGATCGGCGAAATGCCGCTCGATCTCCAGCCGAAGCTGCTCCGCGCCATCCAGGACCAGGAATTCGAGCGTCTCGGCGGAAATCGGACAATCCGGACGGACGTCCGGTTCGTCGCCGCAACCAATCGGAACCTGAAGGCGATGATCGATGAGAACAGGTTCCGAATGGACCTGTATTACCGGCTGCACGTCTTTCCTTTGGAAGTTCCTTCCCTGCGGGAGCGTCGGGAGGACATCCCCTTGCTCATTCGTTACTTCGTCCAAAAGCATGCGCAAAGGATGGGCCGAAAAATCGAAAGAATCCCAACGCGAGCGTTGGAGGCCCTCACTAATTACGATTGGCCCGGTAATATTCGCGAGCTACAGAATGTTATAGAGCGGTCGGTGATTTTGAGCACCGGTTCTGAGCTCCACGTCGCGATGCCGGAGTTTAATAGCACGGGCGCCCCGGTGCGGCTGCACGACCGGCCTTCGAACATTTCCGAGGCCGCCGAGCGCGCGCGAATCCTGCAGGCGTTGAAGGAAGCCAACGGCATGGTCGGGGGGCCGAATGGCGCGGCCGCTCGGCTCGGACTGGCGCGAACTACGCTGCAATCACGCATGCGGAAATACAATATCGGACGGTTATATCAGTGAGCAGCCGCTGCAGTGAGGCGGGCCGTCTATCGGGAAATCAAGCGAGCTTCTTCCAAGGCGACCTCTGCCAATGCACTTAGGTCTTCTCCAGCTCGCCTCAGCTGAGCCGTCTCTGACTTTCGACCGCAGGATGGTCGGGCACGGCTTTATCTGAGGTCAGCGATTGGACGAGATAAGAGGTATACACGCCTCTTGCGACCAGTCGGACACCTTTAGCCGCCAGGCGACTCAGCAGCGTCTGACCCGCCTGGTCCACTGTCGTGATATCGCGCAGGAAGAGCTCTATAGGTTTTCCGTTCGACTTGGCTTGATTGCAGCAGGTCTCGACAACGGCGATGGAATCCCCCGAGAGCTGTCCATCAATGGTGACGATCGTGTGTGACTTCTCTTCTGTTTTTGTAACGCGGATCATTGCAGATTACTTCCCAATACATGAATTTGCACTCTTGTATCCACTCCGGACGAGTATTAACGTGCCTGTTATCAAAGGTCCTGTGATCCGAATGCCGGCCTACGCCGACTCAAGTGCCGACAATCGGCGCTTGGGGATCAAGCTGAACATGACGCGCACTGGCAAGCCCAAGACCATTCTCCGGTAGCTAACGTGCAGGATTCATTCCATCCATACTCGCGTGGCAGTCCTCAGCAGCACGCCGGGCAGAGAGTGATCATGTTCAGAGTACTGACAGTGGCAAGGGAATATGGCAGCGGTGGGAGCTGCATTGCGAAGAGAGTCGGCGAAGAGTTGGGATGGAATCTGCTGGACCAGGAACTCATATCGGATGTCGCATGGGCCGCTCAAGTCGATGCCGAAACAGTCGCAGAGTACGACGAGCATGTCGACTCGTGGTGGCATTGTTTTAATCGAGACGGTTTGTGGGCAGCATCCCTCACAGCAGGCGTCACGCTGGAAGATGCGCAGTTCTTCGATGCTGAAACCACGGCAGCGTTCGCGCAACGGGTCATCTCCGAGGCCGCCGCGACAGGCAACTGCGTGATCGTCGGCCGTGGCGCCGAGTGTGTGTTGCAGGGCCGCGAGGCCCTCCGTGCCAATATCGGTGAGACACTTACCGCGGCGATAATTACAGAGCAGGGCGGCAAGGAGAACCATCGTGAGCGAAGCCAAGAGCGCAGTTCCTTTTGCCGCCAGTTCGGCGGACGT
>Ga0116221_1000359_pt1 | contig 31067 bp, 26 predicted proteins | sample Sb_taG_5_FD_88965 | JGI IMG/M metagenome (GOLD analysis project Ga0116221, IMG submission 88965) | Peat soil microbial communities from Weissenstadt, Germany - Sb_50d_8_FC metaG | ecosystem: Environmental > Terrestrial > Soil > Wetlands > Peat | place: Germany: Weissenstadt | collected 2010-09-21 | reverse complement strand
GGGCACCGACCTGGCCGAACTGATCGCGCAGGCCGCACCCGGGCTGACCGACGGCGACATCCTCCTGGTCACGTCGAAGATCGTCAGCAAGGCCGAGGGCCGCGTGATCAGCGCCGACCGCGAGGACGCCATCGCCGCGGAGACCGTCCGGGTGGTTGCCAGGCGGGGCCAGACGACGATCGCCCAGACCAGGCACGGCCTGGTGCTTGCGGCGGCCGGGGTTGACCGCTCTAATACCGCGCCCGGCACCGTCGTGCTGCTGCCGGAGGATCCTGACGCATCGGCCCGGCGGCTGCGCAAGCGGATTGGCGACCTGATCGGCGTCCGAATCGGGGTAGTGATTACCGACACGATGGGCCGACCCTGGCGCAATGGCCAGACCGACGTGGCGATCGGTGCGGCCGGGCTGGCACCACTGCGAGATCACCGCGGTCAGTCAGACACCTACGGCAATCTGCTTGAGGTGACGATCGCGGCCGTCGCCGACGAGATAGCGGCAGTCGGTGATCTGGTCAAGGGCAAGACCGATCAGGTGCCGGTGGCCATCGTGCACGGCCTGGCCGAGCTCGTGACCGGCGCCGACGGTCCCGGCGCGGCCGCGCTGATCCGACCCGCCGCCGAGGACATGTTCCGCGTGGGCCCCGCAGAGGTGCTGGCCGAGCGGCGGACTGTGCGTGAGTTCACCGCTGATCCAGTCGCCCCCACCGCAGTGCGCCGCGCGATCGAGGCCGCGCTGACCGCCCCAGCTCCGCATCACAGCCAGCCATGGCGGTTCGCGCTGGCTGAATCTGCCGCCGCGCGGACCGGGCTGCTCGATGACATGCTCGCCGCCTGGGTCGCCGACCTGCGGGCCGACGGATTCACCACCGAGCAGATCGCCCGCCGGACCCGGCGCGGCGAGCCGCTCCGCCGTGCTCCGCTGATCATCGTTCCCTGCCTGGTGTCCGACGCCGCGCACACCTACCCCGACGATCGCCGCAAAGCGGCCGAGCGCGCGATGTTCCTGGTCTCCATGGGCGCCGGCGTGCAGAACCTCCTGGTCGCCCTTGCCGTCGAGGGCCTCGGCTCCTGCTGGGTGTCGAGCACCCTTTTCTGCGGCCCAGTCGCCGCAGCCGCCCTTGACCTGCCGCACGACTGGGAGCCCATGGGCGCCATCGGCGTCGGCCACCCTGCGGCCCCGCCTACCCCTCGCCCCCCTCGGGACGCTGCCACCTTCGTGCTCACCCGCTAGCAACTCGCAGGGGCGGATCGGGCGGCACGCCCGCAGTGCTGGCTGCTTGCGCAGCGCCTAGCACCGCGACCATGCCGTCCGCCCCGCGACCAGGCCGTCCGGCTAGATGGATAGTCTGCGGGAGAGGTCGGAGCTGAAGGTTCCGTGCGGGTCGATCTTGGCTCGCAGGTCGCGGAAGTCGTTCAGCTTCGGGTACATCTGGGGCATCAGGTCCGGTGGGATCCGCGAGTCCTTGGCCAGGTAGAGACGGCCGCCGGCCGCTACGACCATCTCGTCAAGCTCGCTGAGCAGCCGGTCGAGCCAGGGAGTGCGGGCCGGGAAGTCCAGCGCCATCGTCCAGCCGGGCATCGGGAAGGACAGCAGGCCAGGGTCGCCCTCGCCGAATCGCTTCAGCACGGTCACGAACGACGGGGCGCGCAGCGCGCTGATCCGCTCCAGCGACCGGCGCACCACGTGCTCCGCGCCGAATGGCACCACGAACTGGTACTGCCGGAAGCCGACCGGTCCGTAGACCCGGTTCCAGTTCCTGATGCCGTCCAGCGGATGGAAGAACGTGCCGATGGTCTGGATCTCCCCGGTCCGCCGCCGCGGTGCCTTGCGGAACCATGCCTCGTTCAGCAGCGCCACCGTGTGCCGGTTGATCAGTCCGCTCGGGAACACCGGCGGGGCGCCGATCAGCGATCTCGGCGAGAACGCCAGCGGCTCGCCCCGGTCCCGATACCGCACCTCGCCGATGGTGGCGAAGTCGCCGCTGGTAATCACGGACCGGCCGAGCCTGCCACCGGAGGCCAGGCAGTCCGTCCACGCCACCGTGTAGTCGTAGTCCTGGTCCGTCGCCGACAGGTAGGCCATCGTCTCGTCGATGTCGGCGGTCCGCACCGTGTCGACAATCAGCCGCGACGTCTCGACCTTCTTCAGCCGGACGGTGGCGCGCAGCACGATGCCGGTCAGCCCCATCCCCCCGGCCGTCCCCCAGAACAGCTCAGGATTCGCCTCCGGCGTCACGGTCTGCACCATGCCGTTGGCCAGCAGCAGGTCGAACGACGTCACATGGCGGGCGAAGCTGCCCGCGGAGTGATGGTTCTTGCCGTGCACGTCGGCGGCGATCGCGCCGCCCACGGTCACCTGCCTGGTGCCAGGTGACACCGGCACGAACCAGCCGGACGGCAAGAACCCGGTCATCAGCTGCTCCAGGCTCACCCCGGCCTCGCAGCTGATCAGTCCCGTCTCGGGATCGAACGACAGCACATTCCGCATCGCCGTGGTCGAGATCACCAGGCCGCCGCCGTTCTGGGCCGCGTTGTTGTAACTGCGGCCCAGTCCCCGCGCGATGACGCCCCGCTCCCCCGCCCCCTTGACCAGCCCGGCCACCTCCTCGGCGACCTCCGGCGTCACAACATCAGCCGCGGATGGCTCCGTCATCCCCCACCCAGTCAGCCGGACCTGGTGAGCCACTAACCCTCCACTCATCTCACTCACTGCCTGGCACACCGGTGGGCGGATCCGACAGCGGTGCGGGAACAGCATTGAGCCATTGTGACCTTGCTGTCCACTCCCCGAGCTCATGCTCGACCGGCGCGGCGGGAACAGCATTGAGCCATTGTGACCATGCCGTCCACTCCCCGGACGGCCGAGTTTGCCGGGCGGACGGCATGCTTGCGATGCAAGGCGTTGCGCAGCAGCCAGCATCGCGGGTGTGCCGCCCGGCCCGCCCCGAGCTGCGCAGCCGCCCGTTCATGCTGTGGCGCTCGGTACCGGGAGTAGCGGGAGTGAACGTTGCGAGCCGCGGCGGACCGAGGCGCAGACGCCGTCGCTGGCACGGGCGGATGCGAGCCGTTCCGCCGAAGGGTTTCCATAAAGAGTCGTCCGCTGGCGGAGTCCGCGGCCGGTCGGCGCGACCATGTCGGCTAGCTGGCTGATCGTCTTGAACGAGCCGTTCTGCGAGCCGGCCATCCGGCTGATCGTCTCCTCCATCAAGGTGCCGCCCAGGTCGTTGACCCCGCCGCTCAGCACGTCGCGGCACAGGTCGTCGCCGAGCTTGACCCAGGAGCACTGGATGGAGTCGACCGCGCCGTGCAGCAGCAGCCGGGAGATGGCGTGCACCGCCCGGTTCTCCCGGCGGGTCGGGCCTGGCCTGGCCAGGCCGGCCAGGTAGATCGGCGAGCTGGCGTGCACGAACGGCAGCAGCACGAACTCGGTGAAGCCGCCGGTGCGCTCGGCGATCGAGCGGATCACGCGCAGGTGGCCGACCCAGTGCGCTGGGGTGTCCACGTGGCCATACATCATCGTCGCCGTGGTCGGGATGCCCAGGTCGTGCGCGGTGGTCATCACCTCGATCCAGGCCGAGGTCGGCAGCTTGCCCTTGGTCAGCACCCAGCGCACGTCGTCGTCGAGTATCTCGGCGGCGGTGCCTGGCAGCGAGCCGACACCGGCTTCGATGGCCCGTTGCAGCCAGTCCCTGACCGGCAGGCCGGTGCGCGCTGACCCGTTCATGACCTCCATCGGCGAGAACGCGTGGACATGCATGTCCGAGCTGCGGCGCTTGACCTCGGCCGCGATGTCGAAGTACGCGGTACCCGGCAGGTCAGGGTGAATGCCGCCCTGCATGCACACCTCGGTAGCGCCGGCCGCCCAGGCTTCAGCGGCCCGGTCGCCAATCTGCTCAAGCGACAGCGTGTAGGCATCGGCGTCGGTCCGGCGCTGTGCGAACGCGCAGAACCGGCATCCGGTGTAGCAGACGTTGGTGAAGTTGATGTTCCGGTTGACGACGTAGGTGATGTCGTCCCCGACCACGTCCCGCCGGATCGCGTCAGCCAGGGCGGCCAGCGCGTCGAGCTCGGGCCCGTCGGCGTCGAGCAGGGCAAGCGCCTGCGTGTCGGTGAGGCCGGCCGGATCGCGCTCGGCGCCGCGCAGCGCCGCAAGCACTTCCGGCCGGAGCCTGGCCGGCCCCACCTGGCCGGCGGCGCTGCCCGGCCTCGCGGCGGGCTCGATCCGCTCGGCGACCTGCGCCCAGTCCCCGTAGACCTCGGCGAAATCGGCCCGCCGGTCGGCCGTACGGCCGATGCTGTCGATCGTCACATGCAGGTCGGTCCGGCCCGCCGCCTCGCCCCAGCCGCCATCCGGCTCCTGCCAGGGCAGCCCGGCGGGCATCGCGCCGTCGGCGGCCAGCCCGGTCCTCGGGTCGGCAAGCGCGGCGACATGGGCCCGCAGCCTTGGGTCGAGCCACGGCTCGCGGATGTAGCCGGGGTAGATCGTCAGCCGCTCGCACAGGGTGAGCCCGGCGGCAGCCGTCCGCTCGGCGAGGTCGTCGATCTGCGGCCAGGGTCGTTCCGGGTTGACGTGGTCGGGCGTCAGCGGCGACACGCCGCCCCAGTCGTCGATCCCGGCGTCCAGGATCAGCTGATACTGCTCGCCGATCAGGTTCGGCGGCGCCTGGATCCGCATCCAGGGCCCGAGCACCAACCTGGCGACGGCGATCGTGGCGGCCAGGTCGTCGAGTTCGGCGTCCGGGACCCCGCGCATCTTGGTGTCCGGCTTGGCGCGGAAGTTCTGCACGATGACTTCCTGTACGCCGCCGTACTCTCTGGCCACCGCGCGGATCGCGAAGATGGAGTCCACCCGCTCGGCCAGCGTCTCGCCGATGCCGATCAGGATGCCGGTGGTGAACGGCACGGCCGACCGGCCCGCGTCCTCAAGCACCCGCAGCCTGACCTTGGGGTCCTTGTCCGGACTGCCGAAATGCGGTCCGCCTGGCTCGGTGTACAGGCGCTCAGCCGTGGTCTCAAGCATCATGCCCATCGACGGCGCCACCGGCTTGAGCCGCTGGAAGTCCTGCCAGCTCAGCACGCCCGGATTGAGGTGCGGCAGCAGCCCGGTCTGCTCAAGCACTCCGATGGCCATCGCGCGCACGTAGGACAGCGTGTCGTCGTACCCGTGCGCATCCAGCCACTCGCGGGCCTGCCGCCAGCGGGCCTCCGGCCGGTCGCCGAGGGTGAACAAGGCTTCCTTGCAGCCCAATGCGGCGCCGCGCCTGGCGATGTCGAGAACCTCGTCAGGGGACAGGAACGGGCTGTCCAGCCGACCGGGCACGGTGACGAACGTGCAGTATCCGCAGCGGTCCCGGCAGAGCCTGGTGAGCGGGATGAACACCTTGCGCGAGTAGGTGATCACGCCGGCCCTGCCCGCAGCGGCCAGCCCAGCGTCCCTGGTCCTTGCCGCATAGCTGAGCAGCTCTGTCAGCTGGACCCCTCGGGCATGCAGCAGGGTGACGGCCTCGGCCTGGTCCAGCGTCTTGCCGTCGCGGGCCCGTGCCAGCGCTCGGCGGATGGCAGTGGAGTCCGGCACCGGCCCCGGGTCGGCGGTTCGCATGTCCCTACCCTAGGTGCCCTGTGTACTCGGCACGCCGCAGGATCGACAGCTACTACCGCACGGCGAGCCGCTGCACGATCTCAGTGAGCTGCCCGCCGACCGGGTGCCACGATGCCCGGTGTCTTCTCCGACTCCGTTATGCTTATATCTGGACAGTCTAGATAGAGGTTGGTCGTTATGCACTGGCAGATTCAGGAGGCCAAGCAGCGCTTCAGCGAGCTCATCCGCACAGTGCTGGCCGACGGCCCGCAGGTCGTGACTCGTCACGGCGAGGAGATAGCCGTCATCATCGACATCGCCGAGTACCGTCATCTCAAGGGCGACATCGCTGACTTCAAGGACTACCTGAGGTCCGGACCCGACTTCGACGATCTCGACCTGACCAGGGCCGACGATCTGCCCAGCAGCATTGATTGGGCCGACCGGACATGACCTACCTGCTCGACACTAATGTCGTCTCAGAATTGCGCAGACGAGTACCGGATCTCGGCGTGGCTACCTGGTACGACTCGGTGCCATCGACGGAGCTCTTCCTCAGCGTTCTCACCATCGGCGAAATCCGGCTGGGGATCGAGCGACTGCGCAGGAAAGACATCGCCCAGGCTGACCTGCTCGACCGCTGGCTTCGTGGCCTGCGGTCCGGCTACCTCGATCGGATAGTCGGTGTTGACGTGAGCGTCGCCGAGGAATGGGCCAGGCTAAGCGTTCCCGACCCGCTGCCAGTCATCGACGGGCTGATCGCCGCGTCGGCGAAGGTCCGCGGTTGGACACTCGTGACCGGGAATACGGCCGACCTAGCCCGAAGCGGTGTCGCGGTGCTTAATCCGTTCGGCGATTCCGCGGCCCGCGCATAGTCGCGCTCATGGGGACGGCCGGCCGGCTGGCTGGTTTACAGCCAGCCGACCCGGGCGCTGGCTGATTCGTTGCCGTTCGGCGCCTGCGCCAGCGTGCCTGCGCGCACCTGGTCCAGCAGGCTTCGCACGGCCGCCATGATCTCCGGGACACAGCCACGGAGGCCCTCGGCGTCAGCGGCAAGCGACTGATCGGCTGGCACGCCAGCCCGGATGAGCAGCGTGTCAAGGTCGGAGAGCTGCTCCGCCACCCACTGCACCGGATCGCTCGACAAGCTCGGGTCGAACACCCGCTTGGTCGGGTTCCAGCCGTTGAATGCCGGGTGATGGTGTGCCCGATTCAGGCTGCCCGGCGGTCCGTCGGCGGTCTCAAGCAGATCAGCCCGCCAGATCGGCGCACCGACCTCGATCGGCCTGGCCGAATAGATGGAGCCCTTCAGCTCGCCCTGGCTGAGCATCCGGACCTCGATTCGGACCCCGCGCTCGGCGCCTTCCTGGCCGTGACCCGGCGCCGGGTCAACGAAGTACAGGTCACTGGCCAGCACGCCGATCCGCTCGAATCCGAATGCGTAGAGCACATTAACCCCCTTGCGGATGTCTGGATCACATGGCCATCTTCCCCCGCCCGGCGACCCGGCGGCCAGCACCACCCCGAACCGGGCAAATCCGGCGCGGCCGAGCTGGATCGGAGTCGCTGTCCACGACATGGCATCGGTTGCGTGGCCACAGAAAGCCATAAAACGGGTCTTAACATAACTGCAACCGATGCCATGTCGGCGTGGGCGGCTACTGGGGCTCACGCCGGTCAGCCATCGCCTGCGGGCTCGCGACTAGCTCGACCTCGAAGCCGTCGCTGTTCTCCAGGTAGCCCGCGTGGTGATTGTCGCCGCCTGCGTGCGGGTGACAATCGGCGAACATGAGCGTCCAGCCGTGGTTCGCGGCTTCGGCGACGAGCCGGTCGAGTTGCGCGACGTCGCCCGCATGAAAGGCCAGATGGTTCAGCCCAGGACGGCATCGCTCGTGATCGGTGGCAGTGAGCGCCGGAGACTGCTCGACGACGACGTAGGTATCTGCCAGGCGCCAGCTGCGGCCATCCGGCCAGTCCTGGTAAGGCTCATAGCCGAGCGCGGTGAGCAGCCAGCCGATGCTGTCAATCGCCCGGCCCAGGTCAGGAACCCACAGCTCCACATGATGCAACAGCCCGCGCTCAGCCACGTCGCTCCTATCGGTTGAACCGGCGCCATTCGCCGTCAGCGCTGGCGGCGGGTCGGCTCGGCCCGCTAGCCGGTCGGCTCGACTCACTAGCCGATCGGCTCGACTCGCTAGCCGGTCGGGTCGGCCCGCTAGCCGGTCGGCTCGAGTCACTAGCCGTTCGGCTCGGCTGGCTAGAAAGCACGGAAGTCGCGGACTGGCAGGCGTGGGCCGCGGCGCGGCGGGCCAAGTCCGGCCAGCCCGATCAGGATGGTGGCCCGGTGCCGGTGGCCCGGATAGGGGGCGAGCAGTTCCAGCATGCCGGCGTCGTCGACGACCCGGCCAGCCAGCGCCCAACCAACGATGCCCGGCAGGTGATAGTCGCCGATCGAGACGGCGTCGGCGTCGCCGCAGGCCCGCTGCCTGACCTCGGCCGAGGTCCACGGCCCGATCCCGGGCAGAGCCCGGAGCCTGCGATCCGCCGCCTCCGGCGGCATCGCGACGACCTCCTCGAGCCTGCTGGCCAACCGGGCGGCCGAAGCGATCGTTCGCGCCCGGACCGCCTCAACGCCAGCCAGGTGCCACTCCCAGGGCGGGATGGCCGCCCACGCCCGGGCGGTTGGCGGCACCCGCATCCCGGCCGGGGCAGGTCCAGGGGCCGGCTCGCCGAACCGCCGCAGCAGCCGCCGCCAGGCCCTGGTCGCCTCCATGCCGACCACCTTCTGCTCCAGAACGGCCGGCACCAGCGCCTCAAATACCAGGCCGGAGCGGCCGATCCGGACCGCCGAGTACCGCCGCGCCAGGTCGCGCAGTAGCGGATGCCGCGGCACGAAGCTCTCCGGGCTGTCGTCCGCGCCGAGCAGTCCGGGCAGGGCGGCCAGCAGCCAGGCCGCCCCAGGTCCCCACGCTGCGGCGTCGACCAGCGTGCCCGGCGGCGCTGCGGCTTGCCGCCAGGTCACCCGCAGCGTTCCCGGGCCGTCGGGCGTCCGGCAGGCCCGCCAGATCGCGCCGGCCTGGTCGACAGCGAATGCCGGATCGCCGCGGCCCCTGCGGTGTACCGAAAGCACCCGCCCGACGTCGATAGCGAACGGCGCCGACCACCGGCGTTCTAGCGAGCGGGCTGAATCAGGCAGCGGAGCCGGAGCGGACAGCGGGCTCGAGGCGGTCGGTGCGACCGGCGCGGCTAGCACGGCTGCAGCGGCCGGCGCGGCCGGCGCGGCCGGCGCGGCCGGATCAGGCATCCGTGGAGAACCGGATCGCGGTCTCGTCAAGCCGCACCCCTGGCCAGACCCGGAGCCCGTGCCGCAGTTCGTTTCCTGCGCCTACCTCGGCACCCGCACCGATGACCACGCCGTTCAGCACCGCGCCGTCGCCGATCCGCGAGCCGGTCCCGAGCACGCTCGCGGTTACCGTAGCCCTCGCCCCCACAGTTACCCCGTCGAAGAGCACCGAGCCGTGCACGCTGGCTCCGGCACCGATCCGGCCTCCCGGCCCCACGACCGTCCCGCCGGATAGCTGTGCGGACGGGTCGGCCGTCGCGCTGGAGAGCAGCAGCGCCTCGCCGCGCTGGCCGGGCGTGGCCGAGGATGACAGCTCGCCGAGCACCAGGTCACAGGAGCCGCGCACGAAGGCCTCTGGCGTGCCAACATCGAGCCAGTACGCGGACTCAAGGTAGCCCATGACCAGCTGGCCGGCGGCGATCAAGCCGGGGAACGTGTCACGTTCCACCGAGAGCACCCGGCCGGCCGGAATCGCGTCGATGAACCGCCGGGTGAACACGTAGCAGCCCGCGTTGATCTGGCTGGTCACCGGGGTCGGCGTCTTCTCAAGGAAGGCGGTCACCCGGCCGCCGGCGTCGGTGGGCACGCACCCAAACCTGGCCGGATCGGGTACCTCAACCAGATGCAGCGTGACCGCCGCGTCGGTCTTCCGGTGCAGGTCAAGCTGCATGCCGAGGTCGTGCCCGGAGAGCACGTCACCGTTGAGCACGACGACCGGGTCGTCCGGGCCTGAGCGCAGGCTGGCGGCCGTGTTGCGGATCCCGCCGCCGGTCCCCAGCGGGTCAGTTTCCTGCACGTACTCGATTTCCAGGCCGAAGCTGCTGCCATCACCGAAGACATCAGCGAACATCTCGGCCCGGTACGCGGTGGCCATCACGATCCTGGTGATGCCAGCCTGCGCGCTCTTGGCCAGCTGGTGCGCGAGGAACGGCACCCCGGCCGTCGGCAGCAGCGGTTTCGGGGTCCCGATGGTCAGCGGGCGCAGCCGGGTACCCTGCCCGCCGACGAGCAGGATGGCCTCAAGGGGCTCATCAACCTGACGGCGCCGCACCGCCCCGTGCAGGCCGGGCTTCGCCGGCGGGACCACGTGCGGGGAGTTCTCTGCATCGCTCTGCATGACGAGGCAGATTACCCTTGTCCGGCCGCCGCGGCCCGCTCATAGCAGGCCATGTGGGCCTGTGCAGAAGCCGCCCAGGTGAACTCAAGAGACCTGGCGTAGCCGGCCTCGCCAAGCGATCGGCGCTGCGCCGGGTCATCAACCAGCGCCCGCAGTGCTGTCTTGATGCTCGCCGCATCGGGCTCGGTGTATGCCACCGCGTCGCCGCCCACCTCGGGCAGCGAGGTGCGGTGCGTGGTCAGCACTGGGGCTCCGCAGGCCATCGCCTCGAGCACCGGCAGCCCGAACCCTTCGCCCGTGCTGGGGAAGGCCACAACGAGCGCACCGCCAAAGAATCCGGTCAAATCAGTGTAATGCAGGTAGCCAGGTCGAACCAGCCTGAGATTCGCAGGCACCGCCGCGACAGCCTGATCGACCTCATCGCTCCAGCCCGTGCCTCCGGCCAGGACCAGCGCCGGCGGATCATCCAGGTCGGCCACCGCGTCCGCCCAGGCGGCGATCAGGGCCGGCACGTTCTTCCTCGGCTCCAGCGTGCCCAGGTAAGCCACATAAGGCTGGCCGTGCAACCCGAGGCGTCCGCCGACCCGGTCGAGTTGTGCCTCATCCGGGCGGCGGAACACGGAGTGATCGACGCCGTGATAAGCGACGTCGATCTTGGTCGGGTCGGCTTCGAGCACTCGGACCACCTCGTCGCGGGTGGCCTTGGACGGAACGATGAGCCGGGTGGCCCGCCTGGCCGACGTCCGGATGGCGGCCTTGTAGAAGGTGGCTGACACCGGGCTGTGCGTGTCCGGGGCGGTGAAGAACGTCAGATCGTGGATGGTCACCACGGTCGGCAAGCCGGGCCGCAGCGGCATGGAGTAGTGCGGGGAATGAATGACGTCAGCGCCAACCTGAATCGCCGCTAGCGGCAGCCCGCTCTGCTCCCACCCGAGCCGGGCTGGCCGGTGCGCGATCGCCGGTGGCCCGGGGACAATCCGAGCGCCAGGAAGCAGCCTGGCATAGCGCTCCTCGTCGGCGCGCTGGCAGGCAATGGCTAGATCGGCTCCGACCTCAGCCAATGCGCTGACCAGTCCATCGACGTAGCGGCCTAGCGCTCCGCGGTCCGCGGGAACGCCGGTCGCGTCAACGAGCACACGGGGGCCCACTACGCGTCGCTTCCTTTCAGATGACTCCGATTGACGCTCGGGAACCGGCACGACGAAGTCCGCCCCTGATGTCCCCGCTAATCCGAGCCTACGCCCTCGGCCGCAGCGCCGAGCCAGGGCGGGCGCGGCAGTCACGCGCTCGGCCCGGTCCAGTCGGCCTCGGCAATCGCACGCCGCGGGGTCAGCGCCGAGGTCAGGGCGCAGAGGTCAGGGCGAGGAGGTCGGGGACGGCGATGGCGACGGCGAGGTGGACGGGTGGGCGCCCGACTTGCCCGCCGATGCCTTGGCCGCCTGCTGCGCCTGGTCGAGCGCGATCTTCACTTTCGCGATGTCCTGAGCATAGAGCGTGAAGTTGGGCGGGTTCTCCCGCAGCGCCGCCTGGGCCTGGGCATAGTACTTCTCGGCCAGCTGCAGGTCAGCCAGCACCGCCGCGCTGACGTGCCCGCCGCCGCTGCCACCGCTCGGGCCGCCGCCCGAAGTCGGGCTGGAAGTGCCGAGCGATTCAGCCAGCGAGGCCGCGAGCGTGGGCGCGAACCCCACCTGGCCGTTGTAGTAGGTGAAGATCCGCTTCAACTGCGGGTAGGCGCCGGTGTTGCCGACGCTGGACGCCTGGATGTAGACCGGCTCGACCGAGAGCAGCAGGCCTCCGATGGGCACGGTCACCAGGTTGCCGAGGATGACCCTCGAGCCGCCCTGCCGGTAGAGGCTGAGCTGGCTCGAGGCGGCCGTGTTGGACTCGAAGTTGCTCTGCACCTGCTGCGGCCCGAGGATGGAGGTGTCCTGCGGCAGCTGCAGGATCTGGATCTGACCGTAGTGCGGGCTTTGCGGGTTGCTGTCCACCGCCATGAAGGCAGCCAGATTGGGCCGGCCGCGGGGCGTGAACAGCGTGGTCAGCGAGAACTCCGGGCTGGCCGACCCGGGCAACGGCAGGGTCAGGTAATACGGCGGCTGGCTGACCGTAAACGGCGCGGTCGGATCGTTCGGCACCGACCAGAAGTTCTGGCCGCCGTAGAACGCCGGTGCCTGGAGCACGTGAAACTGCGCCAGGATCAGCCGCTGAGCGCCGAACAGCACTTCCGGGTACCGGAGATGCGGCATCAGCTGCGCCGGGATGGCACTCTCCGGCTGGACCAGGCCGGGAAATACCTTCATCCAGGTCTGCAGCACCGGATCGGGCTGGCCCCACTGGTAGATGTGCACTGCACCGGTGAAGGCATTGACGGTGGCCTTGACCGAGTTGCGGATGTAGTTGATCTCAGGCGACGGCCCGACGGCTGATCCGCCAGGGAAATAGGTGGTCGATGTGGCCTGACGCAGGCTGATCCGCTTGGAGTACGGGTAGTTGTCGGTCGTGGTGTAGCCGTCCACCACCCACACGATCTGCCCGCCTTCGATCACCGGGTAGTAATCTCCGTCCAGGGTCAGGAACGGAGCCACCTTGGCGACCCGGGCCAGCGGGTTCCTGATGTACAGAATCCGCGAATGGCCGGTGATCGCGCTGGACAGCATGATGTTGAGGTCACGGAACTTCACCGCGAACAGCAGCCGGCTGCCGAAGGAGCCGATCGGGACACCGCCGCCGCCTTGGTAGGTGTAGTTGTGCTGGCCGCCGGTGCTCTCGTTGGGGTAGTCAAGTTCGGGCTGGCTGCCGCCAGCGATGACGTAACCGGCGCCTTCGTTGCCGAAATAGATCCGCGGCTGGAAATAACCGAGCTGACCGGTGGGCGGAATGTCGGACTCGGCGAACTGCGGATTCCCATTGGGGTCCGCCGTGTTGGCCAGCGCGCCCACGAATCCGTACCCGTGCGTGTAGATCAGGTGCGTATTGATCCAGTTGGCCTGCCCGCCTGGCGGCCCGGCCATGTCCCTGACACTTACCACCATGTCCTGCGGCAGCGGGTTGGAGCCGATCGTGTACCGGTCCATCGAGAGCACCCCGGCGAACTGGTAGTAGCCTTTGACCTGCTGGAGCTGTCGGAAGGTGGCTGACAGGGCACCGGGATCAAGCAGCCGGAGATCAGGCAGCGCGGCCGACTCCGCTGCGACCTGAGCGGGAGTCTGGTTGGATGTGGCAGAAAAACTGGTCACCTGGGCCCCGGCCACTCCGTAAGCGGCCCGGGTGCTTGTGATCTCCCTGGCGATGTACTTCCGCTCCTTGATCTGCTGATTCGGTCCGACCACGAACTGCTGGATGATCAGCGGGTATACGCCGCCGATCAGCACGGCCGAGAGGACGAGCAGCCCGAATCCGATCGCCGGGAGCAGCGAGCTTCGCCGGACCGCGCCGGCGAAGAAGAGCCCGGCGCAGATCAGCGCGATGACGGCCAGCCCGGTCTTGGCCGGCAGCACCGCGTGGACATCGGTGTAGGACGCACCGGTCTGGACCACTCCTCGCTGGGAGAAGTCGATCCCGTACCGGTCCACCCAGTAAGCGACCGCTTTAAGTGCCACGAAGATGCCCGCGAGGATGAACAGGTGGGTACGGGCAGCCGCGGTCGGCTGGGCATGCCGCGCCGCACGCAGCCCGCCGTAAAGCAAGTGCACCGCAGCCGCCAGCACCAGCGACAGCAGCACCGCCGCGAACAGGAACGACAACGCCAGCCGCAAGAACGGATAGACAAAGACGAAGAACGACAAGTCCAGGTGGAACTGCTGATCGGTGACGCCGAACTTGACCCGGTTCACGAACAGCAGCCAGGTCTGCCAGCTGCCCGACGCGGAGAGACCGGCCACCAGGCCGATCAAGCCGAGCACCACCACCATGACGCCGCGCCGGTGCGGGTCGATCGCCTGCCGGTAAGCGTCTACGCCCTGAGGCGTCGTCCCGGGCAGCGGCTCATCCGGGCGCAGCCGGTAGGCCAGCACGATGTTGGCGCCTATGGTCGCCACCATGAAGATCGCGCCGACGAAGAAGAGCAGCCACTTGGTGCTGTAGGTCGTGCTGAACACCCTGGTCTGGCCGACCGATCGGTACCACAGGAAGTCCGTCCAGATGCCGGCGGTGATCGAGATCAGGACCAGAACGGCCACGACGGCGATGACCGCCGGGATGACGAACCTAGGCCAGCGGGGCAGCACCACAGGGCGGCCGCCAGCCGCGCTGTTGTGGCCGGGAACACGGAAAGCCACAGCTCTTCCCTTCATTGGCCGGTGGTATCCGCGGCGGGACGCGGCCCCATCGGGACTGCGTTCCGCGGAACCACGCGCCACGTGGGTCCTTTGACGGCAACTTACCGGCAAGCCGGGTAGTTCCCGCGCCTATCTGCGGTTAGCTCTCCGGCCGGTGGCGGCAGGTCGCCCGGCCGGGCGGGGCCGCTAGCAGGACGGGACAGGCTGCCCATTCTTCAGTGCCTGCAATGCGGCGATCGCGCCGCTCAGCGTACTGACCTTGATCAGGTGCATCCCAGGCGGTACCGCACCGGCCGTGTCCGCGCAGTTGGCGGCCGGGGTCAGGAAGATCGTCGCGCCGGCCGCCCTGGCACCGGCCATCTTCTGCTGGAGCCCGCCGATCGGGTCCACGGTGCCGTTGACCTCGATCTCACCGGTCCCGGCGATGAACCGGCCACCGGCCAGGTTCGCCGGGGTCAGCTTGTCGATGATCGCGAGCGCGAACATCATCCCGGCGCTTGGCCCGCCGATATTGCCGATGCTGATCTTCACCTTGAACGGGAAGACGAACGACTCAGCTACCTCGACGCCGATCATCGGCTGGCCCTGGTTGCTGACGGTGGTGAGCGGAAAGGAGCGGCTCGTGCCGTCGCGCAGGACAGTGACCACGACGCGGTGTCCCGGCTGTCCGGCGCCGAGCATCGACGCCGCGCTCGCCCGGCAGGTCACCGGCTTGCCGTTGACCGCGGTGATGACATCACCGCTACGCAGCACTCCGTAGGCGGGCAGCCGGGGAATCCCGGCCGTGCTGCGGAGCGTGGCCGTGATCGTATCCCGGACCGTGAACGGAATGCCCAGCTGGCACAACGCCGCCGCCTGCGCGGTCTGCTGCGAGTTCACCATCTGCTCGGTGTCCTGCTGGTTCACCTGCTGCTGTGACTGGCCGGGAGGGAAGATCTCGGCTTGCGGTACGACGGCGTCATGCGGGCTGAGCCAGGCCTGCAGCGCCGCGAAGATGTTGAAGGCCGGGTTGGCACCTGGACCGCCGATGAACGACACCGTGACCATGTTGAGGTGACCCGACGCCGGGTACGTGCGGCGGACCTCGATCCGGACGATTGCCTTGCCGTTCAGCGGTCCCAGGGTGTTGAACGTCGGACCGGGAGTGAGCGCCACATAAGGCACCGCTGCCAGGGCGGCCACCAGCAGCGCGCCCACCACTCCGACGGCAGCGATCAGCAGCGTTACCGCGCGACGGGACATGCGGCAAGATTACGCGCTGTTCACCCACTCGCTGTCGCCGCCCGCGAATCGCTGGTGCTTCCAGATCGGCACGCTCGCCTTGAGGTCATCGATCAGCGCCCGGCAGGCCTGGAACGCCTGCGCCCGGTGGCCGCTGGAGACGGCGACGACGACCGCCAGATCACCGATCGCCAGGTCACCAACCCGGTGCACCGCAGCGATGGCGCGCACCTCGAACTGCCCGGCGATCCGCTCCGCTACCCGGCGCAGCTCATCGGCCGCCGATGGATGCGCGGTGTAGGACAGTCCGGTCACGGAGCGGTCGTGATCGTGATCACGGACGGCGCCAGCGAACAGCGCGATGCCCCCCGCGGCTGGATCCATCACGGCGGCGCGGACCTCGTCCACCGACAGCTGCGTCTCCCGCAGCTCGGCAAGGCGTACTACATTCACCTGGCCACGCTACCGTCAGACTTCCCTGCGGCGCTTGCGCACCTGTCGCACGATCGCCGCGGTGCCGATCACCGCAACCGTGGCACCCGCCGCGGTGATCGTCGCGTCCTTCTTGGCGAGCCGGCGCCCGGCCACCGCGTGGTGACCTGCCCGCTGATCGAGCAGCACCTGGAGGGCCGCCTCGTTGCTGCCCGACGGCCGCCATCCCGCCTGCCGCAGAGTCTGGCAGTCGACCACCCACGGGTAGACGACATAGCGCAGGTCGGTGACCGGCGCCGGGGTGATCCCGGCTCGGTGCAGGCGCTGCGCCGTGGCGAATGTGACACCAGCGGGCAGCTCGATCCTGCGCAGCCCGGACAGTTCTTCCACCTGCTCCTGCTCCAGCCAGCCGTCACAGCCCACGGCGAGCGCCCCGGCCACCTCTCCGGCCGCGGCCAGTTCGATCGCCGACACCAGGTCATCGATGTGGCAGAACTGCCAGCGCGGGGCGCAGCCCTTCACTGCCAGCAGCCGCGGTGCCTCGAAATGCCTGGTGACCAGGGTGTCGATGCCATGGCCGACGAGAGCCGCCGGGCGCACGACGGTAATTTCCATGCCGGGGTAGGCCCGCAGCGAGCGCTCAGCCAGCTGCTCGATCTCCATGAAGTCACCGACCACGCTGCCGTCAGGATCGGCGGCCAGCGGTGCGTCCTCAGCGAGCGGGACCGGGTTGTCCGGGTGTGCGCCATACACCATCGCGCTGGTGACCAGCACGACCCGGCCAACCCCGCCGGCCGCGGCAGCGGTCAGCACCGTCTGCGCGCCGCGGACGTTATATGCCCGGCGCCCCCGCGGGTCTGAGTCTGCTGCCAGGTCCAGGTCGGTATGCACGACGACATCGATGCCAGCCAGACGACTGGCCAGCACCGGGTCCCTGATGTCGACCACACGCCAGATCACGCCGGTCAGGTCGCCGCGGCGATCATCGATTGCTACCACCCGGCTGAACCGGTTCGACTGGGCCAGCCGGGCAGTTAGCGCAAGCCCCAAGTCATGCGCCGCACCAGTGACGGCCACCACTGGTCCGTGGCCGTGCCCGGCACCAAGAGCAACCGCAGCGGCGGGCTCCGGGCAGGCCGCCTGGATGCCTTCCGGCATGCTCGCGTCGCTCAGCCCTGGGCGAACCTTGGCATCTCGGTCGCTCACCGGGAAGGACTCCTGGGATAACTTGGCGAATGTGATGCTTCCATCCTGCCTGAGAGGCAGTGGCCATGAGTGAGCCTCCCTTCGGCTTCGGCTTGCCCGGACAGTCAGGCGATGATCCGGAAGGTGGCGCCGGCGGCGGCTCGGGAGCACCATTCGGGCCAGGCGGGCCGCTCGGCGACCCACAGCAGTTCGCCGATGCGCTGCGGCAGTTCGCTGACCTGATGTCCTACCAGGGCGGCCCGGTCAACTGGGATCTGGCGAAGAACATCGCCAGGCAGACGGTGGCCGCCAAGGGAGATCCAAGCATCCTGGACAACGAGCGCAGCGGTGTCATCGATGCCGTCCGGCTGGCCGACCTCTGGCTGGAGGACGCCACCAGCCTGCCCAGCGGAATCCGCTCGGTTCAGGCCTGGAGCCGCTCCGAGTGGGTCGAGGCCACCCTGCCGGTGTGGTCCAAGCTCTGCGAGCCGATCGCGGAGCGGGCGGTCGATTCGATGGGCGGGCTGCTCGCGGTCAGTCCTGACGACCTGACCGACCTTCCGCCCGAGATGCGCTCGGCCATGTCAGCGCTGACCGGCGGGGCTGGTGGCTTCGGTGCCATCGGCGGTCTCGGCGAGATGATGCGCAGGATCGGCGGGATGATGGTCGGCGGGCAGGCCGGCGCCGCGGTCGGCGCGCTGGCCGACGAGATCATCAGTTCCAGCGACATCGGGCTTCCGATCGGCCCGGAGGGCACGGCTGCGCTGCTGCCGGCCGGAGTAGCCGCCTTCGGTGCCGGGCTCTCGGTCGACGCCGAGGAGGTCCGGCTCTTCGTGGCGCTGCGCGAGGCTGCCCATCATCGGCTGTTCAGCCATGTCCCCTGGCTGCGGGCGCGCCTGCTTGGCGCTGTTGAGGACTACGCCAGGGGCATCAAGGTCGACGCGGAAGCGCTGCGCGACGCGATGCCGCAGATCGACCCGGCCAATCCTGAAGCCCTGAGCGAGGCCCTCACCGGGGCCGCCCTATTCCACCCTGAGGACACCGAAGAGCAGAAGGCAGCGTTGGCACGGCTGGAGACCCTGCTCGCGCTGGTCGAGGGCTGGGTAGCCACCGTCGTCGCTGATGCGGCGGGCAATCGGCTGCCGCAAGCGGACGCGCTCGCCGAGGCGATCAGGCGGCGCCGGGCAACCGGTGGCCCGGCGGAGCGCACCTTCGCCACCCTGGTCGGTCTTGAGCTCAGGCCGCGGCGGCTTCGCGAGGCAGCGGTGATCTGGCGCGATCTGACCGACGCCCGCGGCATCGACGGCCGGGATGCGCTCTGGGCGCACCCGGACCTGCTGCCGACCGCTGACGACTTCGATGACCCCGCAGGCTTCGCGTCGGGCCGTCCCGAACTCGACATCTCCGACCTGACCGGCGAGGAGCCGGGCCCGAAGGCCGGACCGGAACCCGAGCCCGGGCAGGATCCTGCGCCCGGGCCTGAGCCCAAGCCCGGCCCGGAACCCGGGCCAGGCGGCGGTTCCTGAGCACATTCTCCGGCGGCCGATGGCCGCAGCAGGCCTGCTGATTGTTGTCCACAGCACGTGGATGGCGCAAGCGCTGCACAGATGCGCTACGCGGAGGCCGGCCGACCGGCAATTCACAGGCTCTCCCGCGGATATCCACAGCGACACTCCGACGTCTCCCCACGCTCTGCACACCGCTATCCACAGGTCGGTCTTGACCCGTTACGCAGCGGCTTCTATGTTTCGCGAACCAGGGTTTCCGGCCCGCGCGCTCAGTGTCGCTTCCGGGGAAGGGGGGCGACCGGCCCGCTACCAGGCCGGCTCGGCTCGATCCGACCGGCCCGGCACGGTCCGGCCGCCGCGGCCGGGAATCCTGGTTTCGGCCGCGGATCTGCCCGCCGCGTAGCGGCCCGGCGATGTCGGACCCGGCTGGCAAGCTGCCGCCATGAGACCAGCCCTGAAATCAGGCCTGCTGCCAGTGTGGCGCGACCGGGACACCCTCCAGATCGGGATAGACCCACGACGGGCCGTTGCGCTGTCCGGCATGAGTCACGCTGCGGTCCTGATCGGGCTGCTCGACGGGAGCCGGGACCGGGACCAGCTGATCGCCGCTGCCGCCGGGCACGGCGTCCCGGCACCGACCACGGAGCGGATCCTGACGCTGCTGGCGGCCGGAGGTGCGATCGATGACTTCCCGGCGAGCACCTTACGCGAGTTACCGCCGCCGATGCGCGCCAAGCTCGCGGCCGAGTTAGCCACCGCATCGCTGGCGCACGGTGACTGTGACGGCGGTGCCCGGTGCCTGGCCCGGCGCCGCGCCGCGCACGTCAGGATTGACGGTGAGCTTCGGATCGGCCGTGCGGTCGCCCGGATCCTGCGCTCGTCGGGCGTCGGGCGGGTGGACGCCGCCCGGATCGATATCGGCCGGGTTGGCGCTGGTCAGGTTGAAGCTGGTACTGCGGGCGGCACCGATCCTGATCGGCACCCAGCCAGTACCGGCAAACCTGCCAGATCAAGATCGGGCCTGGCCGCCGCTGCGCGGCCTGACCTGGCGATACTCGTCGGCCGTCAGCCGCCGGACCGGCCCGCTCGGCTGGTCAGCGACCGGATCCCGCACCTCGCGGTCTCCGCTTGCGAGGCAATCGGGGTGGTCGGTCCCCTGGTCATCCCTGGGCGTACTGCCTGCTTGCGCTGCCTGGATTACTTCAGGGCGGGCAACGACCCGGCCTGGCCGCTGATCTTGGCCCAGCTCGCCGACCGGCGGCCCGATCCAGCTGCTTGCGACGCGGCTCTGGCCTGGGCGGTAGCCGCACAGGCCGCGGCGCAGGCGCTGACCGCCATCGACCAAACTCCGGCCGCCTGTGCGGCCGCCAACGGCACGCTCGAGCTTGTGCTGCCCGGCTGGCAGTGGCGCCGCCGAACCTGGCGGCCGCATCCAGCTTGTCCTTGTGCCCTCAACACCGTGCCGTCCACACCGCGCCATAGCCGACAATAGGGATCATGAGCGATCTGCCGAGCCGTGCCGTAACCCGCACGGTGAAGCTGGCCGCACTTCCGGTCGGCCTCGCTGGCCGCACCGTCATTGGGCTCGGGAAGCGGGTCGGCGGCCGGCCGGCCGAGCTGGTGGCGCACGAGATCCAGCAGCGCACGGCTGAGCAGATCTTCCGGGTTCTCGGTGAGCTGAAGGGCGGCGCGCTCAAGCTCGGCCAGGCGCTGTCGATCTTCGAGGCTGCGTTGCCACCCGAGCTGGCCGGGCCATACCGCGCAACTCTGACCAGACTCCAGGAGTCAGCTCCGCCGCTACCTGCCAGCACCGTCCACAAGGTGCTCGCTGCTGACTTCGGTGCTGACTGGCGGGACAAGTTCGCCGAGTTCAACGACCAGCCCGCGGCCGCCGCGTCGATCGGCCAGGTCCACCGCGCGACCTGGCACGATGGTAGGCAGGTCGCCGTCAAGATCCAGTACCCTGGCGCCGGCAAGGCCCTGATCAATGACTTCGCCCAGCTCAGCCGGGTCGGTCGCCTGTTCGGTGTGCTGATGCCCGGCCTGGCTATGAAGCCCTTGCTCGATGAGCTCCGCGCTCGGGTGACCGAGGAACTCGACTACCGGCTTGAGGCAGTGTCGCAGGAGACCTTCGCGCAGGCATACTCCGGCGACGCTGACATCTTCGTGCCGCATGCTGTCGCGGCCACCGACCACATCCTGATCAGCGAGTGGATGGATGGCACTCCGCTCTCCAAGATCATCTCTGAGGGAACCCAGGAGCAGCGCGACCGGGCTGGCCTGCTGCTGGTCAGGATGCTGTTCTCCAGCCCGGCCAGGGCCGGGCTACTGCACGCCGACCCGCATCCCGGCAACTTCCGGCTGCTCGACGACGGCAGGCTGGGCGTGATCGACTTCGGCGCGGTCGACCGGCTGCCGAATGGCTTCCCGCCTTTCTTCGGCAAGCTGCTCTGGCTGGTGCACACCGAAGGCGACATCGCTGTCGTCGAGGCCGAACTCCGTCAGCACGGGTTCCTCAGGCCGGATGTAAATGTTGATCTGGATGCGCTCCGGGCATTCCTCGCGCCAATGGCTGATCCATCCAAGCATGACTCGTTCAAGTTCAGCCGCGAGTGGATGCGCGGCGAAGCCATGCGGGTTACCGACCTGCGCGGGGCCAATGTCGGCCGTCAGCTCAACCTGCCGCCCTCCTACATTCTGATCCACCGGGTCTCCACAGCTGGCATCGGCGTGCTGTGCCAGCTTGAGTCGGAAGGGCAATTCCGGGCGGAAGTGCTGCGGTGGATGCCCGGTTACGGGCCCGAGGACATTCCGGAACCCGAGCGCGCGAGCGGCGTCGCTGCCGAAGGTTTCGCCGGGAAGCCGACCGGCCCCTTACCGGGCTGAGGCAAAGCCAGTGGTCGGCCGCCCGTTGCCGAGCTGAGGCAGAGCCGGGGATCGGACGTTCCTTACCGGGCGGAGGCGGCGCCAGTCAGTCGACCCCTTCCGTATGTTCGGGTTCCGGTGTCGTGAGCGGAAGTCGCACCTGGAAGCGAGTATCGCCGGGGATCGACTGCACCCGGAGATCCCCGTGGTGCTTATGCACGACGATGCGCCATGAGATGTCGAGCCCGAGGCCGGTGCCCTCGCCGACCGGCTTGGTGGTGAAGAATGGCTCGAAGATCCGCTCCTGGATCTCCGGCGGCACCCCAGGACCGGTGTCCGCGATCTCGACCAGAATTCGGTCCCCGTCACGCCCAGTCCGCACGGTGAGCGTGCCGACTCCATTCATCGCGGCCACCGCGTTGTCGATCAGGTTCGTCCAGACCTGATTCAGCTCGGCGGCGTAAACCGGCACCCGGGGCAAGGAGCGGTCGTACTCCTTCAGCACGGTGATCTGCTCTCCGAGCTTCCCGCTGAGCATCGTCAGGGTGCTGTCCAGCAGTTCGTGCACGTCGACGACCTGGAACGGGACCCGGTCGAGCTGGGAGTACTGCTTGGCTGCTCCGACGAGAGCGGAGATCCGGTTCGCCGACTCCTCGATCTCGTTCATCAGCAGCTCGGTTTCCACGGTGTAGTTCAGCCAGCGCACCGCGCCCTCGAGAATCTCGCCGTCCACCGACGCCGCCACCTGATCGAGCCAGCCGGGCTCCAGGCCGGCCTGCACGAAGGTGGGTGCGATGTCCCAGCCGCCGGCAATGCCATGATCCTCAAGCCAGGCGCTGACCGCGTCCTCCCGGTCGGAAGCCTCGATCGGGGTCAGCGCCGGCGCCTTAGAAACCCGGTCCGCAGCGTCCTCCTGCAGCCGAATCAGCGCCACGAGGGCAGCCCGGTCATATGGGCCAGCGGCGATCAAACCCAGCTTGTTACGCATGCCAGCGACCCGCTCGCGCAGCGCCGAGGCCGCGCGGATGGCGGCGGACGCCGGATTGTTCAGCTCGTGAGTCAGGCCGGCCGACAATGCGCCAAGCGCCAGCAGGCGCTCCCGCTGACCGATGACCTGCTGGGTGTTCTGGCTGCCGAAGAACAGACCGTCAAGCAAGTGCACGGCCATCGGAAACCAGTCACGCATCAGCTGGGCGAAAGCGCGCGCCTCGAGCACGAAGAACCGCGACGGCACGGTAACCCGCAGCGAGCTGTTGTAGACCTGAGGCGCCCGGTCGAGGTACGCGTTGAAGGCCCCGGCATAGATACCGCGCTCGGACATGCGCCTGACCTCGATGTCCTCCCCACCTACCCGCCGCGACATGACGATCACGCCCTCAAGCAGCACGTAAAAGCAGGTGGCTGGATCGCCCTCCCGATACACCGGACCGGGCTCAATCTGCTCGATGTGCCCTTCGCGGCAAAGCCACGCCAGCTGCTCATCGTTGAGCTTCTCGAACAGGAACAGGGTGCGCAGCTCATCGACACTGCACGACTGCTGGCCGGGGGCCGCCCGTGGCACATGACGCACCGAGCTTTTGTCCGCCGTCAGTCAACCCCATGCTCCCATGCTAGGTACAGCAGCGGCCTGGGGCAGCGGCACAGCCAGCGCACGGCACCGGCCCAGGGCAGCGGCACAGCCAGCGCACGGCACCGGCCCAGGGCAGCGGCCCAGCCGGGGTAGCCGCGTGCTGGTCCACGCCGCGACTACCCCGGTCTGGCTCGCTGTGTCAGGCAGCCACATCCGACTTGCGCGGCCTGCCGCGCGCGCGCTTGCGTGGCACGACCTCACCGCGGAGGAACAACTCCCCGCCCCAGACGCCCCACGGCTCCCTGCGCTCGATCGCGCCAGCCAGGCAGCTCATCCTGACCGGGCAGCCGCCGCACAGCGACTTCGCAAGCTCGACATCATCGGGCGACTCGGCGAAGAACAAGTCCGGGTCATCGGCGCACGGCAGCCTGCGCACGCCTGCCACTCCCTGCGACGTCGCCGGGCTCACCACAGCGACGGGCACGGACCCGCTGATCGCCGTCACCTGCACGAACTTCGCCTCAGCCGCCATCGGGCCGTCAAGCACCGCGGCGGTTCCTGGCCGGTACATCGGTGCCATCCCCTCTCATCTGCTGCTCGCAGCGTCTCTCACACGTCTGACAAACGGTGGCCTCGCATGACGAAGGCCGCGGACCCGATTCCGGGTCCGCGGCCTTGAGGGGATCTAGGCCGGCCTGTCTAGACCGGATCCCTCGCCGGATGCGGACCCATAGCACCGCCGAACGCGGCGATGCGGGTCGTGTGGGCGTACTTCCTGCTGGTGCGCTGCTGCCGGGTCAGTTCCGCCGGGCCAGCCGCAGTGGTGCCGCTGCCGTAGTGGACGGCGGCAGTGCTCGCCTGCGGGCAAGCGGCCGCCATGGCCAGGGCACGGTCACGAAGGACGGTCTCACCGCTGCAGGCCGGCAAGGCACCCATGCCAGACCGGTCGCGCGAATTCGCGGCGACTTCGGCCATTGTGATAAGGCTCAGCATTCCGGGCACCTCCTTCACTGCAGGGTTGACAGACCGCTGGACATACATCGACCCTAAGCAGCACACCCGCAGTGGGGCAACTGATTTTCCGAGCCGTGTCCAGACGGTTATCGAACCTAGCGGCCAGATCAGGCCGTAGTGCGGATCAAGCCCTCCTGCATCACGGACACCACAAGCTCGCCGTCTTGGGTGTACAGCTCGCCGTGCGCCAGACCTCTGGCGCCCGCGGCTACCGGTGACTCCTGCGCGTACAACAGCCACCGGTCGGTGCGGAACGGGCGGTGGAACCACATCGCGTGATCCAAGCTCGCGCCGACGGTCTTGCCATCGGCCCAGGACAGCCCGTTGGCAAGCAGAACCGAGTCAAGCAGCGTCATGTCCGAGGCATAGGTCATCATGCAGACGTGCAGCAACTGGTCGTCGGGCAGTTCGCCGTCGGCGCGCAGCCAGGCCATGCTCCTGCTGACCCGCAGCGACGGATCCCTGGCCGCCTCGAAGGTCAGCGGGCCGACATGGCGGATGTCGATCGGGTTGTTGCGGCTGTACTCGCGGGCCGCTGCGCCGAACAGTTTCTCCATTCGCTCGGCGGTGGACGGCAGCTCCTCCGGCGGCGGCACCTCCGGCATCTGGCGGGAGTGCAGCACGCCAGGCTCCGGGTGGTGGAAGGACGCGGACAGCGTGAAGATGATCTTTCCGTGCTGGACCGCTGACACCCGCCTGGTGGTGAAGGAGCGACCATCCCTGACCCGGTCGACCAGGTAGATCAGCGGCACGGCCGGGTCCCCCGGCCGGATGAAATAGGCATGCAGCGAATGCACCGGCCGGTCGTCTGGCACCGTGCGGCCCGCAGCCACCAGGGCCTGCCCGGCGACCTGGCCGCCGAATACCCGCTGCCGTCGCTCGTTCTCCGGGCTGCGCCCGCGGAAGATATCGAGCTCGATCTGCTCAAGATCGAGCAGCTCCACCACGGCGTCCAGGGCCTTGCTCATCGCTGCGCCTCCCTTTCCCGCCTCGTCATCTCGGGTTCGAGCCACGTCGTCCGCACAATGCCAGTACTGCGGCACCGTATCGGTCCAGCATCTGCGGGCCGACCACGGGGACCGAAGTCAGCACCGCTCGATTCAGCGGACGGCACGCACCGGACGGCGCTCGGCTGACGACACTCACCGGACGGCATTCAGCGAACGACATTCCGCCGAGACATTCGGCAGATGGCGCTCACCAAGAGTCATTCGACGGCGCTCACCGGACGGCGCTGCGCGAGCGCGGCCCACCCTGACTGGCCCGGGCACGCGAGCTGTGCCGGACCGGCAGCCGCAGCTCGTCGATGAATCGCGACGGTTTCCTGGTTCGACGACCGTCCGGTGTTCTGGCCAGCGACCACGACAGGTACAGCCGGTCTCTGGCCCTGGTGACCCCCACGTAGAGCAGTCGCCGTTCCTCCTCGATCGCCTCCGCCGTCTGCGCGTAGATGATCGGCACGGTGCCGTCGGTCAGCCCGGGCAAGAACACCACATCCCACTCCAGTCCCTTCGCCGCATGCAGTGACGCGACCGTGACGCCGTCCATCGACGGCGCGTGGCCCATGCTGCTGCGCAGCTCAAGCTCGGCCGTGAGGTCCGCGAGGCTGGCCTGCGGCGAACTTGCGAAGAAGTCGGTGGCCAGCTGAGCCAGCGCCTCAAGCGACTCCCATCGATCCCTGGCGCGGCCCCGGCCACTGGGCGGCTCCTGGCTCAAGCCCAGTCCGGTGAGCACCGGCCGCACCTGCGATGCCGGGTCCTGATCGGCCGAGGCCGACCTGGCCGCTGCCCGCAGCAGCCCGACCGCCTGGCGTACCTCGGCCCGGTCAAAGAACCGCTCCGCGCCTCTGACCTGGAATGGCACGTCAGCCGCGGTCAGCGCCTGCTCAACGGCTCCGGTCTGCGCATTCGTCCGTACCAATATCGCGATCTCCCGCGCCTGGATACCCAGGGAGATCAGCTCAGCGGCCTGGCTAGCCACCGATGCGGCCTCGGCCTGCTCGTCGGGATACTCGGTCAGCTGTGGTGCCGGCCCAGCCGGTCGCTGCGCTAGCAGTGGCTGTGCCGACGCCGCGGCCGCCCCAACCCGTGGACCGCCGGCCCCGGCGGCAACCCGGTTCGCCAGCGCCGCCACCTGCGGGGTGGAACGGTAGTTTCGCACCAGCCTGATCACGGTCGCACCGGGATACTGATGCGGGAAGCCGGTCAGGTAGGCAGGGGTGGCGCCGGTGAAGGAGTAGATGGTCTGCCGCGGATCCCCGACCACGCACACATCGTCGGTGTCCGCTGCCCACTGGTCGAGCAGCAGCTTCTGCAGCGGATTGACGTCCTGGTACTCGTCGACCACAAAGTACCGGTACCGATCCCGGACCGCTGCGGCCGCGGCCGGATGTTCAGCCAGGATGGCCGCGGTGAGCTCGAGCAGGGACTCGAAGTCGATCAGGTGCCGCTCTCGGCGCAGTTCCTCGTAGCCGGCAAAGAGCATGGCAAGCGCGGCTGGCTCCATCGGCACCACGCGGTCCGTCTTCTGGACCGCGCTGGAGTATTCGGCCGGCTGGACCTGAGTCACCTTGGCCCACTCGATCTCGGCGGCGGCGTCCCGCAGCTCGGCAGGCCCGGTTTTCAGCCTCAGCCGCCGAGCCGCCTCGGCCATCAGCCCGATCTTGGAATCGATCACGGTCGGTGCCGGGCCGCCCACCGTCACCGGCCAGAAGTGGTTCAGCTGGCGCAGCGCCGCCGCGTGGAAGGTCCTGGCCTGCACCTGCTCAAGCCCGGTACCAGGCACCACAGCGCTACCCAGCTGCCGGAGCCTGGCGCGCAGTTCGCCTGCTGCCCTGGTCGTGAAGGTGACCGCGTGTACCCGGCCTGGGCGCACCACGCCGATGGCCACCGCGTAGGCGATCCGGTGCGCCACCGCCCTGGTCTTGCCGGTGCCGGCCCCGGCCAGCACGCACACCGGGCCTCGGGTGGCGAGTGCGACCTCCTGCTGCTCAGGGTCGAGGGCGGCGAGGACGGCATCGGGTCCCTGCGCTGGCTGCACCATCGAACCTCCTGTCTGCGCCATCTTGCCCTATGGCTCTGACGTCCGGCAGGTGCCAGGCGACAGGCGCGACAGGCTTCCGCCGGGACGTTGCGTCCGACGGCCGGCAGGTGCCAGGCGACAGGCGCGACGGGCTTGCGCCGGGACGCCGCCTCGCTGGCCGGCGATGCGGCCGCCCGGCCGTTTCGACGCTTGTGGAAGGAAGCGGCAGATGCGGACGTTAGTAGTGTTCAGGTGCCAGAATGGTGGTCGAAGAGGAGCGCGGCATGTCCCAGCCACTGACGATGTACACCACCCCATGGTGCGGGTACTGTCGACGGCTCAAGAGCCAGCTCGCCCGCGAGGGAATCGAGATCACCGAGGTTGACATCGAACGTGATCCAGCGGCCGCAGATCACGTAATGGCCGTGAACGGCGGGTACCAGACCGTCCCGACCGTGGTGTTCTCCGATGGCAGCACGCTGACAAACCCGTCCGCTCGGGCGGTCATGCAGCGGATGGCAGATCTGGCTGTGGTCCGATGAACGAAATTCGGGGCCAAACGCAAAGCCCCGGTTCCCGTGACGGCACGCAGGCGGCTCCAGCCGAGGGTGAATCCACTGGGCCGATGCTCGCGATGACCGAGCACGCCGTCGTCCGCCGTACCAAGGACGGCTGGCGCGTCGGGGGCGCGGAAATGCCCGACCTGACCAGCGCGATGATCCTCGCTGATCTGTTGTCGGCCGAATTGCCTGCTCCTGATGCCGCCGGTGCCGCCGCCAAGGCCGCGGCCGACGATTCCGGCCAGGGCAGCCAGTCGGCGGCCAGCGAGACCAGCAGGCTGCGTACCACCATTGGCCAGCTTGAGCACGCACTGACCGCACGGATCAGGGTTGAGCAGGCCATCGGCGTGCTGGCCGAACGGCATCGCATCCAGCCCCGCCAGGCGTTCGAGCAGCTCAGGACCGCGGCCAGGAGCCGCGGCAGACGGGTCATCGACATCGCAAGCGATGTGGTCGCCAGCGCCACCAACCCGCTGCTGCAGCTTCCCGACGAGCTGTCCAGGCCGCGGTCGTCCGGTCGCCAAGGCCGTCAGACCCGCGGCATCCTGCGCAGCGAGTGACCGGAGAGTTCTGCCGCGCCTCTGCTGACCGGACCGCGTCTGCCGACCGGACCGCCTCTGCCGACCGGTGAGAGCGACATCGCGGTCCAGGGCCCTGGGAACAAGCTCAGCTACTACCGCGCGCCCGTGCCGACGCCTGGCCTGGCCCCCACCTTTGCCAGCAGCACGATCGCCGGCCCAGGTTGCACCTACGGGGGCTGACTCAGGTCCTGTCCCGCCGTGCTGGCCGCGCCAAAGTCGCGTCGCGATTGGGCATCCGGACTTCCGGCCGACCCCAACGGCTACTGACAGTCACAGTTGATTAACGATCCGGAGCGGCGGGTAAACACCGCGACGGGGGCCGCGCCGCGGTCCGGGACGAGGACCAGGACGTGGATCACGGGGGAGCTCCAGGCCGTCTGCTGATCATCGGCGGCGCCGAGGACAGGCGCTGCGGTGCGGGGGCGCTGGAGCGCTTCGTGGAGCTCTGCGGCGGTGCCAAGGCACGGATCGTGCTGGTCACTACGGCCACCGGCAAGCCCGGCCAGGCGGTTGCCGAGTACGACAAGGTCTTCCGCAGACTCGGCGTCCGGCACGTGCAGGAACTGCGGATAAGCGGCCGGAGCTATGCCGATAGCAGCGAGGCAGCCGCCGCGCTGGACGGGGCCACCGGCGTCTTCTTCAGCGGTGGCGACCAGGCCAGGTTGGGGACACTGGTCGGCTCCCGGATCAACGACCAGCTCAGCGAACTGCTCGCCGCTGGGCTGGTGGTCGCAGGCACAAGCGCCGGTGCGACCGCACTCGGGCGCACGATGATCCTCGGCGGCGATGGTGCCGAGGTGTCGACCGCGACGGTCAGGACCGGGCCAGGCCTGGGCCTGATGCCCAGGATGCTGATCGACATGCACTTCGGCGAGCGCGGCCGACTCCCCCGCCTGCTCAGCGCGGTCGCTCTCGATCCGCACCGGCTCGGTGTCGGCATCGACGAGAACACCGCGATCTGCGTGCACCAGGACACCTTCGAGGTACTCGGCAGCGGCGTCGTCAGCGTCGTCGACGCGGAGCGCGCCACTGTCGTGCACGCGGCTTCCGACGTCGACGCGATCACCCTGTTCGACGTCCGCCTGCACCTGCTGCCGTCCGGCTGCCTCTTCGACATCGGCACCAGGACGCCGACCATCGGCCCGGCCCATGCCAGGTACTGAGTCAGCGGGCGGGTAGCCCGCGCCTGGCGGCGACCAGGTTGAGACAGCATCTCAAGGAGTGCACGTGCGGCTGGAACTCATACGTCACCTCAGCGGCCCGAATATCTTCACCGCGGCGCCGGTCAGCATCGCGCGGCTCGAGCTCGACGAGCTGACCGGCCGGGAGACCGCGGACTTCCCTGGATTCGCCGAGCGGCTGGCGATGGCGTTGCCTGGCCTGCGCGACCATCACTGCGCAGCCGGGCGGCCCGGCGGTTTCATCGACGCGATGAGCGCCGGCACCTACTTCGGCCATGTGACCGAGCACATCGCGCTTGAGCTGTCCGCAATGGCCGGCCGCGAGGTCCATCTCGGACGGACGATGTGGGCCGGTGCCGACGGCCGGTATGACGTGATGACGGAGTGCCCGCAAGACGAGCCGGCGGATTCGGCGGTCCCTGCCGAGCTGATCCGGCTGGCGATGACTGTGGTGAAAGACCTGCTGGCGAAACAACGGCCGGACCTGACCGTCGATCTTGCCACGATCGCCCGGACCGTTGAGCGCGAGCGCCTCGGCCCGAGTACTGCAGCCATCGCAACCGCGGCAAGGCGGCGGGGAATCCCGGTCCGCCGGGTTGGCGGACGGTCCATGCTGCGGCTCGGTTACGGCTGCCACCGGCGGCTGATCAGTGCCGCGATGACCGACCAGACTTCGGCGCTCGGAGTAGACATCGCGGGCGACAAGATGCTGGCCAAGCAGGTGCTGGCGCGGGCCGGCATCGCCGTCCCCGACGGGATGGTGGCGCTCAGTGCCGCCGAGGCGGTGACGGCACTCGAGCAGCTTGGCGCACCCGTGGTGATCAAGCCGAGGAACGGCAACCACGGGAAGTACGTGACGATTGGCGTAACCAGCCCGGTCGAAGCTGAGCAGGGATATCGGCGGGCAGCGGCCGGATCAGGTTCCGGCGCGGTGATCGTGGAGAGCTATGCGCCTGGCACGGACTACCGGGTGCTAGTCGTCGACGGCCAGGTTGTCGCCGCCGCCGAGCTGCGGCCGCCGTCGGTGACCGGCGACGGCATGCGCACCATCGGAGATCTCGTCGCCGAGCTCAACGCCGACCCGCGCCGAGGCGAGGGCCATTCGCGGGTGCTTACGAAGATCACTGTCGATGACGCGGCTCTCGATCACCTGGCCGCCTGCGGCCTAGAACCAGGCTCAGTGCCGGTCGCCGGCCAGGTGGTGACCCTGCGCCGGAACGGAAACCTGTCGACTGGCGGCACCAGCGAGGATGTCACTGACCGGATTCACGCCGACGTGGCTGAGCTGTGCCGGAGAGCGGCCGGCGCGGTCGGCCTGGACATCTGCGGCATCGACCTGCGGCTGGCCGAGGTCAGCGCTCCGCTGCTCGGCTGGCAGCAAGCCGATTGCCTGGATGACGGTCCGCAGCAGGCGGGTGGTCCGCAGCAGGCGGGCGGTCCGCAGCAGGCGGGCGGCCCGCAGCAGGCGGGCGGCCCGCAGCAGGCGGGCGGCCCGCAGCAGGCGGGCGGCCCGCAACAGGCCGGTGGCCCGCAACAGGCCGGTGACCCGCAACAGGCCGGTAGCCAGGAATGCGGGCAGCAGGTCTATGGCCGAGCTGGCCACGAACCCCAAGC
>Ga0116221_1000348_pt1 | contig 31471 bp, 29 predicted proteins | sample Sb_taG_5_FD_88965 | JGI IMG/M metagenome (GOLD analysis project Ga0116221, IMG submission 88965) | Peat soil microbial communities from Weissenstadt, Germany - Sb_50d_8_FC metaG | ecosystem: Environmental > Terrestrial > Soil > Wetlands > Peat | place: Germany: Weissenstadt | collected 2010-09-21 | reverse complement strand
TCGTACTGGCGCATTTCTCCGGTGCCCCAGCAGGAAGCGTACAGAAATCGATCGTCTACTGAGAGATTGATATCCGTAAGCAGCGGCGGCACGGCTTTGAAGCCCTGCAACAGCGGAGGCAGTTGGCTCGGGTCGGCCGGTTCGGCAGGAATCTCAATAACTTTCTTTATCTCAAACTTCCCGTTCGACCCTCCGTTCCCCCCGCTTGGGCGATGCCACACCCAGATCGAACTGGAAAGATCTTTCAGCGATGTAACCACGCCGACAAAACCGTAAGCCTTCGTGGGATCGTGCGCCGCGCGCAACTCGAGGACCATCTGCTGTTCCGCACCCAAGTCCAAGCTTTGAAGATGACGTCGTTTGCGAAGGTCCCATATATGCAGGCTGTGGCCGTACCGGCCGGCGAGCAGCAGCTCAGGATTCACGCCGTTCTCGACCATGTTGGGCGTGCCCCACTCGCTGGTCACAGCAATGTCATCGCCCAGGTGCCACGCGAAATCGTAGCCAAAGTATTGCGGACCGCGATCGACCTCCCATCGACCGAGAGGCTCGAAGCTGTAGTGATCCAAGGCGAAGATTCCGCCGGGACCGTCGCCGCTGGGCGAGCCCAGAGCGCTCAGGTAGATGCCGTCGGGCCCGCAGTGAATGGTGTGCGGACGGCTGTAGCCAGTCCTCTCGGCGACGTCCTTGGACTCAATGACTGTTACAACCTTCCACAACATGAGATAACTCCTCTACATCTACATAGCCCATTGACGTACTAGAGTATATTGCCGGACGCCTGCACGGCAACCACTGGTAGGGCCCGTCAGCTACACCAGGTAATACAGAGGCTGCTGGCCCGCTCCCACGAATTCGCCCTGCAAACAATGGTCGCAAGGATTGTCTTCCAGGAGTTCGTAAACATGGCGAACAGCTTTGAGAGTGGCAGAAAATTTTTCTGGCTCTTCCGGAAACACGCGGTCGCCCGGCAGCCAATCATGGAAGCGCAAATTTGCCATGGTCTTCGCTAAAGCTGGACGAACGCCGCACAGCAACACCGTTACTCCACGCGCATGCATGTCATGCAGAAAATGGTCAAAGCGTTCGAGTGAAACCATGTCGGGATTGCGGGTACGCTTCAGGCGCAGCACGACGAAGCGAATATCTTCGGCCTCGGTGCGGCGCCTCAGGTGATCAAAACAGCGGTCGAGTTCCGGGGCCGCGCCAAAGAACAATTCACCTTCCAAATCGTAGAGCACCATCGCCGTGCAAGGCCGGTCCTCCGGCAGGCGCTCGCGCACTACGCGGTCACTGCTCACCACCAACTCGGTCCAGCGCAGAAGTGAAGCGCGGGGAACAAACATCAGAATGGACAAAGCCACACCGATCAGGATGGAAAACTCGACGCTGATGAAGATCGCAGAGAAGGCAGTAACCAAAACTAACGCGGCGTCGTAGCGTGAGGCCCGCATGGCATAGCTCAGCCGTTTCCAATCGACCAGCCGCACCGCCGTGACCACGAGAAGACCGGCCAGCGCGGCTTTCGGAATGTAGCGGGCGAAGGGTGCGAGCGCAACCACCACGAGTGCCACGGTTCCGGCCGCAAAGACCCCGGAAACTCGGCTTACGGCTCCGGCCTGAAAATTAATCGCCGATCTGGTCAGCGAGCCGGAGCCCGGCAGGCATTGGAAAAATCCGCCAGTGAGATTGGCCAGACCTTCAGCCAGACACTGCCGGTTGTAGTCGAGGGTCTGGCGCGTCGTGTTCGCAATTGACTTAGCGATCGCTAATGCCTCCAGGAGTCCGAGAAAAGCGATGGCCAAGGCGCTGCCCGACATTTCCTTCACCCACCAGAATTGAATCTGGGGAATACGCGGCATCGGCAGATTGCGCGGGACGCTGCCAACTACAGAGATAACGGTCGTTCCATCAAGCGCTGGTTTGGACCAGCCGAGAGCTGCGGCCACAAGCGCCGCAACGATCAAGGCCATTAACATGTCAAATTGCGGTAAACGGTACCTGCGCGCCAATTTTCTCAGCGCGACGACAAGCACAATGGTTCCCAGTCCAATGCCGAGCGCAAGCGGGTTCACGTGGCCGCCGCTCAGCGTCAGCCAAATGCGGTACAGCACATGCTGCTGCCCCGTCCCACGATCGCGCAAACCGGTCAAGTTGCCAAGCTGGGTTAGTCCCACCAAAGTTCCAGCCCCGGCCATGAAACCGATCACGACGGACTCGGAGATGTAGCGTGTTAGATCTCCAAGTTTGAATACCGCGATCAGTATCTGAATGATCCCGACCATGATTCCCAACAAGAACATGGCCTGATAGGCTTCGAGCCGCGCGCCAGGATTGAAGAACCCGAGAGCACTGAAAACCACAAGCGAAATAGCGTTTGTCGGACCGTTAATCAAGTGCGACGAGGAGCCAAAGATCGAGGCCACGAGAGTGATCACGATGGCGGAATACAGCCCAAAGCGCGGGTCGACCCCCGCGATGAGCGCGTAAGCCATGGCTTGCGGCAGAGAGATAGCGGCGACGGTAACGCCGGCGAGCAAATCGTTACGCGTTTTTCCCCAGGAGTAGTTGAACTTCATTCTGATTTACCTCGCCCTTCGCGCGCAGACGCTTCATTCGGTCAGTACGTCGATAGTCTTCTGGCCGGACGCATTCGTCCGCGCCATGAGTGCTTGGGGGAGGGAACAAATCGAACACACGCCGTAACTATGCCGCTTTCCCGATTGCGCTGGCGCCTTCCACTTCAATCAGCTTTCCGGAGTGAACGTCATAGACGAATCCGTAAACTGGGATCGACTTCGGTACCAGCGGATGGTTCCGAATGCGCTCAACGTCGTCGATAACAGCCTGTGCCTGATCGTGGATGGTCAACCACTCGACGTATTCGCCAGCGCGCGAGCCTGGACCACGACTCACGTCGTCGAAAACCATTCGAGGTCAATTCCGCGGTTTCCAGACTCGAAGGCAGCAAGCCACGCATGACTTCATTGGTGAAAAACTCCATGCCGCAATCGGTGTGGTGAATGACAAGAAATTCTCTCGTTCCCAGGAGCTTGTAGCTGATTACCAAGGAACGGATGGCATCGTCGCTGGCCCGTCCACCGGCATTGCGGATTACGTGCGCATCTCCTTCGGCTAGGCCGGCGTATTTCGCGGGATCCAGCCGCGCATCCATGCAGGTGAGAATTGCGAAGCGGCGGGCCGGCGGCAAAGCTAACTTTGCTCTTCCTCCGAAACTCGCTGCGTATTTGCGGTTCGACTCAAGCACTTTTGAAAGAATCTGGCTCATTCACTCTCTCCTTCCCAAAATCGCTGCTTCGTTCGCCCGGTCGACGTGCTCGAGTCGAGCACCAAGTTGAATGCCTGAGTGCGCGAGACGCCCTGAATCAAGTTAAGCTCACGAGGCAATCCGACCGGAAACTACCTGTGATTCAATCCTGTCATCCTTCCGGGAATCACGAACGTCCCACTCCGGAGCGTCCCACTCCGGATCTACGGACAGAACGTGTAGGCAGCGCACAATGAACACAACCGCAAACATCCACCACAGAGGCCATGTCTTTCCGATAAATGCGATCATAAATTCTGTCTCCGCAAGCCGCAGGTCACCGTGTTCTACGCGGTAGAGCGGAGTTTACCATATAGTCCATGGAATTACTAGAGATTAGTTGATAACCAAAAAGCCGGAGCGCCCATTGTTTGTAGACGGCTGCGGCAAGGATTGCAGAATGTTACGAAAATAATTGGTCTTCGACACTGGGGAAACGCACGACTGCCCTTCGTAACCGATTCGCCACAGGCCACTTAGGGCCCCCGCGCCACAAACATCACTGCTGTGGAAATCCGATCACAGCGTTATTCTGAGATTCGTGGGATAATCGCGGCATCATGGAAATCTCAAGTCTTGATCTCTTGTACCTGGAGAGCGATCCCGGGACGAAGCAGCCCTCGGCATGCGTTTTCCTGAAAGCAAGCGGTGTGCAGGACTACGCCGGCATTAAGGCCGAGAGGTTGGTCACTGTTCCTTGCCTGAGTTTTATCGAGCTCGATGTTGAGATTCGACGCCTGCACGCGGAACTGGACGAGATTCGCGCCCGCGCCAAGAAGAAGTTTTATAAGGCGGAAGCAGTGGCCGCTGGCGCGTCCTAACCGAAGCGGCGTATCTGCCGATTTTAGTTCTCGTAATTTGCAGTCTTTGTGGCGCACCGCAACCTCAGTCATAGACCGTCTCGTCAATTTAGCCGGCAAACCGTCTGAGCGATCTCCGAAAAACCCCTCCGCGCGCTTGGAATCAGGATTACCACTTGCGTAATCTCAACACGCTGCGCGATTCTCGGTGAGATCCGCTGTTCTCTGCGGAAAAGGAGAATCGTCATGCGGCACGGTGAGACCATCGCGACCTACGATGTTGGATTGGCCTTGCGCGGCAAGAGCGGCAAATTCGAAATCACAAGTCCGACCGGCGAGATCTACGACGTGACCTGCAAAGCTAATTCTATTTCCAACTTAGAATGGTCTAGCGACGGAACCGACAATCCACCGTTCCTCATTCGCAGGGTGGCGGAACACGCTTCGCAGACCGAGTCGAGAGCGACGACCGCCGGTAATCTTGACGAGGAAAGTCAAACTGCGTCGTCTCGGCTCCAATTTGTGCTTGAGCACGCGGTAGATGAGGGACACTCGTCGAACGCCAGTAGTATTGAACTTTTGTATCTCGAAGACGATCCCGGAACCGGACAACCCTCAGCGTCCGTATACCTCAAGAGCGAGGTACGAGATCATGCATTCAAAGCTGGAATGTTGATGACTTCCCGGTGCTCAACTTTTAACGAACTGGATTCTGAAATACGAAGATTGCAGGCGCAGTTGGATGAGATTCGCTTACGCGCGAAGAAGATGTTCTACAAGACGCAGGTTGTCGCGGCAAGCGCGTAGCGTTCCCCGAACCCGAACAAAGCATCCCCAACGACAAAAAGCCTGCCGAAGTTCAAATTCGGCAGGCACCTTGTTTCGCGGCTCACCCCGAAAGCCAGAGCCAGGAAGCCAAGGCCGTCATAATTTAACGGATAATATCTATTAATTCAATAGACAATATTGACAAAGTGGGGGAAGACGAGCGATTCTTGTCTCGATAATCGATCTGTTTAGCCGTCCGTTGGCATTTGATCATCGGATCGGGAACGAGGACGAGGGGAAACGGCAGCATGAAGCTTGGCGAGATTTTGGCGTCTTACCGCGTGATCTTAATCACAGACAAGAAAGTCGTGTGGTGCTGTATACTGACCGCACCCCGATAATTAGCCTTTAGATTTTGGCTGATGCAGCCGAGATTTTCCCAGAAATAAGTGGGAGAAGCTCGCGCTCGTCCAGTCGTTTTCTTGCGTAGGGCCGTCCGCTTGCGCAGACGTGTTACAAAATTTGATTCCCTCAGCACTAAGGAGCTAAGCACATGGCAACTGCAGAAGTCCGTCACACACTGACTGAGCAACAGGCTCGCCAGCTCGCGACCGTCACCAAAACCGTGCCTATGATGGAGGCGATCACGCCACGGTGGCTGATCACTTTCCTTTCCTGGGTACCGGTCGAGGCCGGCGTTTACCGGTTGAACAAAGTCAAACCCACCCGCCCCGGCACGCGCACCATAGAGTGTGCGCCAGACGAGGAAATCGATTTACCTGAAATTTATGTGGATTATGACGAGAAGCCTCGGGAATACGCGCTCAACGCCGTGACCAGCGTTCTGGACGTGCAAACGCGTATCTCAGACTTATACCGCAGCCCGCACGATCAGATCCGCGAGCAATTGCGGCTGATGATTGAAAAAGTGAAGGAGCGCCAGGAAATGGCACTCATTACCAATAACGAGTACGGTCTACTCAACAACGTAGCGCCGGAGATGAAAATAAAGACACGAACCGGAGCCCCCACTCCAGACGATCTCGATGAACTCATTGCAAAAGTATGGAAAGAGCCGAGCTTCTTTTTGGCGCATCCACGGGCGATTGCGGCTTTCGGCCGCGAATGCACACGCCGTGGCGTTCCTCCGCCGACGGTTACCATGTTCGGTTCGCCTTTCATGACTTGGCGTGGGATTCCGTTGGTACCGTGCCCCAAGCTACCCGTCAAAGCCGAAACCACGGATATTCTTCTGCTGCGCACCGGCGAGAAGAAGCAAGGCGTCATCGGCCTCTTCCAGCCCGGACTTCCCGGTGAAGTGTCTCCGAGCTTGTCGGTTCGCTTCATGGGCATCAACCACAAAGCAATCGCTTCATATCTCATCTCTCTCTATTGCTCCATTGTCGTCCTCACTCAAGACGCACTCGGCGTGCTGGAGAATGTCCATGTCGACAGATATCACGAATACAAATAACGGGTCGGGCAACGGGGCTAGCAGGCCGAAGTCGAGCGCTTCGAAGTCGTCTGCGGCGAGTGGCGAAGGGGCGCGCTATTACCCATTCGGCACTATTCCTCTGCCGGATCCAGAGACACTAGAACGACTGGCGAATGAGTTCTTTCTCGCGATGCCGAAGGATCTTGCGGACGGGCACAGCGTCGAGGAATCCGCTTCTTTGCCAGAGGTCGAATCGGAGGAAATTCCTACCGTGATGTTTACGGAGGAAATGCTTCCGGCTCAACGATCGCCTGGGTTCGAATCAGCTCCGAGTATTCCCGCTTCGGCCCCGTCTTCGCAACCTGGGCCACTGACAGAGTCCGACTTACGGGCGATTGCTGCATCCTTGGCGGGCGCGACGGCGCTGGTTCCGGGTACTTCGGGGACAGTGCCGACCCCGCCGGTTGCAGGATCGCCTCCGGGCTTTTTCGCAGAAGGGAAGCTTTCGCCTTTGGCGGTCGCCCCCACGCTGCCCTCGGGAAACGAAATGTTTTCATTCCCCGGCCTGCCGGCGGTGCCCAGTTCACCGCCGATGTCTTCGCCCGGCGGCGCGGATATGAGTGCTGTCCCTCAATCGCCTGGGAGCGCTCCAACGATACCCGGTTCCACTCCTTACTTTGTGGAGGGTGAAAAGGGGACATCTCCGGCGGCTGCGACAGTGTTGCCGCCGATCACCGAGCTGTTCTCATTCCCGCGCGTACCCGCGATGCCCAATGTGCCCGGCATCGAAACGATTCCTAATGCTCCATCTCCCCCGTCCTCGCCCTCTGCCGCTCCACCAGACGCCACAACGACAACTGCAGCCGGACTGGCTCAGCCACACGACGTGAAAGCCGTTACGCCAGCGGTGCCGGCGAGCACATCGCCTGAGCTGCGTGGCATATCGTCAACCAGCCCATCCGGTTCATCCGAAACTTTTGCTGACGCAGAAAAGGCGGCATATCCCGGCTCGGCGACATCGCTGCCATCGTTAAGCGAGTTATTTTCTTTTCCCGGAGTGCCCGGCGTTCAGTCCGCTCCAGGCACTTCAACATTTATATCTTCAACGCCAGCACCCCCATCGACGGAAGCGGATCTGCGCAAAGCAAGTCCGCTTCCGAAAGTTCCCGCTTCAGGCGATATTGCTGGTACAGGGATCGCACCTCACGGAACGCAGAAAGCGCCCGAAACAAAAGCTTCGACTTCGGGACTTGAGGCGTTCGAGTTTCGACCCGATGTTGTCCCGGAAGAGCTAGGACTCGCGAAGCGTCCGCTCGACGCCAAGCTCATCCGCCGCGACTTCCCGATTCTTGAAGATCGCGTGCACGGGCGGCCGCTGATTTGGCTCGACAATGCGGCAACCACGCAGAAACCCAACGCAGTAATCGATCGAATCTCGGATTTTTATCGGCACGAAAACTCCAACATTCATCGCGCCGCTCACGAACTTGCGGCACGTGCGACCGATGCTTACGAAAGCGCACGCGAGAAGTCTCGGCGCTTCTTGAACGCATCATCAACCCGCGAAATCATTTTCGTGCGCGGCGCAACGGAAGGCATCAATCTTATTGCCCAGGCTTGGGGACGACGCAATGTTCGCGAGGGCGATGAAATTGTCATTACCTGGCTCGAGCATCACGCCAACATTGTCCCGTGGCAGATGCTTTGTTCGGAAAAGGGTGCTCGCCTGCGCGTAGCCCCGGTGAATGATCGTGGGGAAATCATTCTTGAAGAGTACGAAAAATTGCTTGGTCCTCGCACACGTATGGTGGCATTTAGCCAGGTGTCGAATGCGCTCGGAACCATCACCCCAGCGCGCGAAATGGTTGAGATCGCGCACCGTTACGGTGCTCGCGTGCTGGTCGACGGCGCGCAAGCCGTTTCTCACATGCCGGTGGATGTGCAAACTCTCGACTGCGACTTCTACGTATTCTCCGGGCACAAGGTTTTTGGGCCCACGGGAATCGGCATAGTCTACGGAAAACTCGACTTGCTCGAGACCATGCCGCCATGGCAGGGCGGCGGCAACATGATCGCTGACGTCACTTTTGAGCGTACTACCTATCAGTCTTCACCGGCACGTTTTGAGGCGGGCACCGGCAACATTGCCGATGCGGTTGGTCTGGGAGCTGCGATCGATTATGTGAGCGAAATCGGGATGGAAAACATCGCGGCCTACGAGCACGATCTGCTGAATTACGGTACGGCGAAACTGCTCACGGTACCTGGCTTGCGGTTGATCGGGACAGCACGTGAGAAGGCCGGCGTGATGTCTTTCGTTCTCGATGACGTTCGCACCGAAGATGTTGGAGTCGCGCTCAACCAGGAGGGCATCGCGGTGCGATCAGGCCACCACTGTGCTCAGCCCATCCTCCGCCGCATGGGAGTTGAGAGCACGGTCCGGCCGTCGCTGGCCTTCTACAACACCTGTGAGGATATCGATGCTTTGGTGGCCGCGCTGCTGCGACTACAGGCAGGTCGAGGACATCGCAAACTGTAACCCGAGCGGAGACGGGAAAACACGTCTCCGCTCGCCCCCTCTACAGACCTAGATCTGGTAGTCGATATCTTCCATGATCCTCTGCAGGGATGCCGAGAGTGGTTCGCTTTCCGCGGCCGAGCCTTCGAGACGCTGTACTCGCTCCCGCAAACGACTGACTTCGGTGGCTACCGCCGCCAATGCCTCGGAGAGCGGATCGTTGATTTGTTTGGGATCGGTGATCACGACTCGTTCGCCGTTGCGAAAGATGATATGCCCCGGAACTCCGACCACAGTGGAATGCTCGGGGACATTTCGCAGCACGACTGAACCGGCGCCGATTCGGCAGTTTCGCCCGACGGTGATGTTCCCCAGGACCTTCGCACCGCCACCGATGACGACGTTGTCTTCAATCGTGGGATGCCGCTTGCCATGTTCCTTGCCCGTGCCGCCCAGAGTTACTCCCTGATACAAGGTCACATCATCGCCGACGATCGCGGTCTCGCCGATGACAACCCCCAGCCCATGATCGATGAACAGCCGGTGACCGATGCTTGCGCCGGGATGAATCTCAACCCCGGTGAGGAATCGAGCCACTTGTGAGAGCCATCGAGCGAGAAGCAAAAAGCCATGCTGCCACAGCGAATGATTGACGCGGTAGAACCACACAGCATGCAGCCCCGAGTAACATAGGAAGACTTCCAGGCGTGACCTGGCGGCGGGATCGCGCTCCAGCACTGTGGCTACGTCATCGCGAATTAGGGCAACAAGATGGCGCATGGATCAGACCGTGAGGGTCGCAGTTGGAATCTGCAGCGCCTGATTGCGGAGAGCGTCAAACAGAATGCTTGTCAAGTAGCGTTCGCCGAAGTCCGGCAAAACCACGACGACGAGCTTGCCGGCATTTTCTTTCCGGCTTGCAACTTTCAGAGCGGCGACCACGGCAGCTCCCGACGAAATGCCCACGAGAAGCCCCTCTTCTTTCGCGAGGCGCCGAGCCATGTTAACCGCGTCATCGTTTGTGACGGTGACTATCTCATCAATGAAGTCCCGGCGCAGGATACTGGGCACAAACCCGGCTCCGATGCCTTGGATCTTGTGAGGCGAAGGCTTGCCGCCCGAGAGCACAGGGCTGTCCGCCGGTTCCACTGCCACCGCTTTAAAGGATGGTTTCTTGGGCTTGATGTACTGGCAAACGCCAGTGATGGTTCCACCAGTGCCGACTCCCGAGACCAGGAAATCGACGCGCCCGTCGGTGTCATTCCAAATCTCGGGTCCGGTGGTTTGCAGGTGAATCTCGGGATTGGCCGGATTGTCGAACTGCTGCGGCATGAAACCGTTTGGGGTTTTGGCGAGGATCTCTTCGGCTTTGGCGATAGCACCCTTCATTCCGTTTGGACCTGGAGTCAGGACGATTTCTGCGCCAAACGCCAGTAGCAACACCCGCCGCTCCAGGCTCATGGTTTCCGGCATCGTGAGGATGAGTTTGTACCCTCTCGCAGCCGCCACGAAAGCCAGGCCGATTCCCGTGTTGCCGCTGGTCGGTTCGATCAGCACGTTCTTTCCGGGCTGGATTTTGCCCGCCCGCTCGGCCGCGGTGATCATGCTCACGCCAATGCGGTCCTTCACGCTGGCGCAAGGATTCGAGCTCTCCAGTTTCGCCACCACTTGGGCAGCGCAGCCATCTGTCACTTTGTTAAGCCGAACAAGCGGCGTGTTCCCGATCAGTTCGGTGACGTCTTTTGCGATCTTCATGATCACCTCTGTCCCTAAGGATTGGAGTGCTACATTTCTATAACGTGCTATGAAGTCTACTAGCTTACTAGTCTATCGGGAAAGATTTACGCAGAATACACTATAATGTCTATGATTGTACATGACATTGGAACAAACACAAGCGAAGACCGCGCCCGCTTCGCGCTGGAGCATTGCCTCGCCGACTCTCTGCTTCAGAAGCTGTACTTCAGCCCGAATTGCATGGTTCGTGAACGGTGTGCGTCGACTGGATGCAGGAACGCGTTCCCGGCCAGGCAACTTGCGTCCCCGGCGGAATTGTTTTGCCCACCGTAGCAACTTATGGTGTTGCTGCCGGTGTTGCCGAGGTCGGGGTCGTAGATGCGAAACTGGGTATGGTTGAACAGATTGAAGGTCTCGACGCGAAACTCAAGGTTGCTCCCTTCGGTTATTTTGAAGTGCTTCAGCGCCGTTACATCAAAGTTCAAGCGAGTCGGGTTGTTCATAAAGTTCCGTCCCGCATCCCCGAAGGTGAGTCCCTCAGGAGCGACAAAGGCGACGGGATTGCCCAGGATCGGACCAATACTCTGCGGATTGTTCGCCCCTGCGGGCGGGGCCGCGTGAGGGTTGCCAACGACATCCGGATACGATCCAGCGCCTGTCCCGTTGGCTACGCCAGCGTTGTCAAGAACTGAAACGCCGTTACTGCTGGCCCCGTTGATCACGCTGAAAGGTGTGCCCGGTTCTCGCTCGAACCGCGGTCCGGGGAGCGATCCGCTGAGCTACTACGCTCCCCGAAACCTGTTCACAAACGCATTTGCTTCCAACGTTTGCGAAGAGCAAAACAACGGCAGCGGCGACGGTCAAGTGCCGCTCACGGCTACCGTCAGTTTGCAAGGTTGCCCGCAACAAGGTTGCCAAGCTACGGCCTGTGTCACGATTACGCCGCCTTAGATACCGGCACCGAGACGCTGCCCACGATACCGCATTTGTGCCGCGACTCAACACCGCCGTGCTATTTACGACGTTCAGTCGAGTATCTATTGTGTCGGTGAGCAGTTCATGGGGAGGGCTGCTGGGGAGAGCATTCTTGACTCCGAATCAGTCTGGGGCGTTCTCTCTTTTCGAAGAGCCCAGTCTGTAGTGTCTGCGGTCTTGATTATGCGCGAGCGCCAACTAGGAATCGTGAAACGAGCGCCAACAGGCACCATTGGCGTGTGCGAACATTGCAATACCCAGTTCGGGTCTAGCCACCCTTCACCAGACTACGCGGAGAAGGAAATCCAAGCGGCGTTTGACGCCCACAGATGCGAGCGGCCAGATGGTGGTCAGAACGCAACAACTGAACGTGGTAGGACCAACCCGAACGTCACCGAACGCAACGCTCAAATCTCGTAAGCTGTTGCAAGTTTGTCGCGAATAGCGTGGCTAGTCGTCTTCTAGATACCGATCCGGCATTTGAGGCGCTGCGAACGAGCGGCGGTTTGGCCAGCTTAGATGTGCAAGGAGCGAGTGTGAATCTGCACCCATGCAGCGAATGCCTGCCAGAGGGCGGATTGCCCGATCGGACCGCGGACCTGCTGCAGCCCGACCACAAATAGGCTGCCCCAGATAGTGGCGCGATGAACCTTGCCTCTGGACCAGAGGTCGTACCCCACGATCAACAACAGCATCGGTACGGTACACAGGAGCGCCGCCGCGCTTTCTCCCCACCAGGCCACGGGAATGGGCCAGCGCTCAAAAGCCGCATCGAGGATTGCAATCGTGGCAATCATGATGAGCCGCTTGTGAGCCGCCGGATTGAAGCGGTTGCGAAAGGCAAAATAAGTCAGCGTGGCGAAGGCGAGCATCGTCGTGAGAGTGACCGTGTAGAACGCTCTTACTCCCATTCCAGCTTCGCCCGGGCGAAAGTGTCTACCCAGCGAGTCGGTGGCTGCCAGCAGCCCGAGGATGGTCACCAGGCACGCCAAAGCGAAACCCAGCAGGCCCAGGCGGCGATGCAGATCGACGCGGCCGCCGGCGACCAGCGAGGTTTGCGCGATCAGCAAAAGAATCCAGCAGGAGAACACTGCGCCATGGATGTGAACGAGCAAGTTGGGGAGCGGAGCCTTGAACACTCCAGCCAGATAGTAACTGTGTGCGAACCCAACAAACACCGATGCGACAATCAGCACAGCCATGCCGGAGAAAAAAAGACTGTCGAAGCGGTCGGCGCGCTGGTGGCGGGTTACCACAGGTTGGCCGCGCATTACCCGGTTGCCATTGTCTTCCCAATTTCGCCGTACTACCTCATCGGCGAAAAATCCGTCGGATGCATGTAGGTTGAGTCTATGCTTTCTACCAATTTTTCTGTCTGCTCAGATTTCACCATCTCTTGAAACTCCGGGTCGGCCCGCATCGCGTCCCAATTCTTTTTCGCTTCCTCCCGGCTGGCATGAGCCAATATAAAAACGAACGTGTTGTCCCATGCGGCAGCACCCTCGGGTACCCAGTAACCCACAACATTCAAATCGTGTTTGGCGAGTAGCTTTGAGGTCGCGTCGCGAAACCGCGACTGCAGCGCCGGCAGCTTGCCCGGCACAGCATGATAGGTGCGTAGCTCAAAAATGCGATTACTGTCGGCCCTCACTTGGTTCACGTGCCCCAAGCGTGCAGCAAGGAGTGATCCTGCGACAAAGGAAATCAGGGCGATACCGAAAACAGACAATCTCCCGGATTTCCAGCTTTCGAATTTGCAATGCTTGAGTGTCATGACAGTTTCCTTTTGTTGTCACCAACGTGCAGAATCGATTCCCGGATAGTCCATGCTTCTGAAAGTCGCCGCTCGCGCTATAAAGTCTAGGGTATATCGACAGTTAGCGAAGTGTCAATATATTATGAGCGATTTTGCGATGCGCAGCATGGTTTCCGGTCGGGGCCTAGATTTTCGCCAGAATGGCCTTCTTGATTTGCCTGATCTTGACCTCGTCGCGCTTATAGAAGGTCCACTTTTTGATCCGCTTGGGACGAGTCAATCCGGCATGGCACAGTATTTTCATGTGTTCGCTGGTGGTCGGTTGGCTCACGCGAAGCTTGCGCGCGATCAGGCACCCGCATACCCCATCCTTCACCAAATCGCCATCGACTTGCGGAGGGAAATGCTTTGTCGGTTTCTTAAGCCACTCGAGGATCTGTAGCCTGCGCTCGTTGGCAAGTGCCCGGATTGCGACGGTCGATATCATCTACGATTAGAAAATTACCTAATTATCATAACACCGCAACAAAGGGTTTCATGGTTCGCTTCTTGTCTTTTGTCGGAACTGCGGAAGTCGCGATTACTTTTTCGCCCACTCATCCACCCAATCGTTAATGGTTTTGTAAAAGAGTTTGGAATTCTGCGGCTTCGACGGATACTGGGCCTCGTCTGGGAAATAGAGCATTTTGGAAGGCACACCGAGCATTTGCAGCGTAGTGAAAAGCTGGAAGCTTTGTGACACGTCGGCCCGGTAGTCGAGCTGGCCGTGGATCACCAGGGTTGGCGTTTTGAAATTCTTTGCGTACCGGTGCGGCGACCACTTCTGGTACGTGGCGCCATCATCGTACGGCGTGCCTTTGAAGTCCCAGTCTGGATACCAGAGTTCGTCGGTGCTTCCCCAGAACGATTCGGTGTTGAACACGCTGTGGTGCGAAACAATGCACTTGAAGCGGTCGGTGTGGCCAAGCATCCAGTTGGCCATGAATCCGCCGTAGCTGCTGCCGATCGCGCACTCCCGGTCTTTATCGATGAACGGGTAGGTCTTTTCGGCGTAGTCGAGGCCCTTCATCTCGTCTTCGAACGGTGCCCCACCCCAGTCGCCGGTGACAGAGTCGATGAACTTCTGCCCGTAGCCGGTCGAGCCGTGGTAATTGATCGTGATGACCACGTACCCGTCGGCGGCCAGGAGTTCGAGATTTCCGCTGTAGCTCCAGAAATCTCCCGCCGCGATCTGCGGTCCGCCCTTAAGCATAAACTTTACCGGATACTTCTTACTGGCATTGAAGCCCGGTGGCTTTACCAGAAAGCCTTCGACCGGATCGCCGTGAGCGCCGGCGAACCAAAACGATTCCAGCGGAGACATCGAGATTGGAGAGAGGACATCGTCATTGAGGTGGGTGAGCCGCAAGGGAGGCTCCTGCATACTTTGGTACGTGATGCCTATTCTGTAAATCTCGGCGGGGGCGTGTAACGACATCCTCGTGAGGAGCAGCGATTTACCATCTGGCGTCGGCACCAAATCATCGTCGAAAAAGCTCTGGTACGCAGTCGGCCGTGGGTCTTCCTTGATCGGGTTTAGCGGGACTTTATAAATCGGATTTCGTCCTTCTGTCTCCGATGTAAAGTGAATTTCCTTCGAATCTACAGTCCAAGTGAATGTCCCCACCCAGCCATCGAAACCCTCGGTAAGATTCTTCTTCACGCCCGTCTTTCTGTCGTAGAGCATCAGGCGGAAGCGATCGCTCTCGTATCCTGGACGTTGCTGAGCGCGGTAGGCGATGTATTTTCCATCGGGCGAATAGAGCGGGGTCGAGTCACTGGCGGGATTGTCGGCGGTGATGTTCTTACCCTCGACGGGCGAAGACGTCCGTCCTCCATTTACAGGGACGATCCAAAGATCGTTATTGGTCGATGCTGCCTCGTTTTTGTCGTGATTCGACGTGTAGCAAATCTCCTGGCCATCAGGGGAAAATGCGTACTCGTCCTGGCCGAACGAGGACACGGGCGAATCGTAGTCGCCGGGCGTCAAATCGCGGGCTGAACGCGCTGGGCAGGCGGCTGCCCCCATACAAGCATCGACAGGAATTACGAAAATGTGGCTGCGCTTGCCTTCCGTGTAAGCGTTCACGTGACGATACAGCAGTCGCGTGAAAACCATCGCCTTGACCTTCGACTTCGCAGATTCTTCCAGCTTGCTGGCATTGCAAGCTTCATCGGGGCATTCCGGATATACATTCGAAACAAAGAGAGTGTTCTTGCCATCCGGCGACCAGAGTTCACCATCCGCTTCCGTCGCGATTGAAGTCAGCTTGTGCACGCCCGTCGCGGTCCCTGCTTCGCCGTCAAAATCCGCGATCCAGACTTGCGATCCACCTTCTTTGTCCGAAATAAACGCGAAGCGCTTGCCATCGGGCGCCCAGCGCGGCCGATCGGCATCCTGATCGGCGATGATCTCTCGCTCCTCTCCGCCGGCGGTGGGCACGATCCAAATATGCGGCGTTTTCGTGTTGGCCGCGAGATCGACCTCGACCACATTGAAGATTACCCATTTGCCGTCGGGAGAAACCTCCGGCTCACCTATGCGCTTCAGCTTCATCATGTCCTCAAAACTGAAAGGATGCTTACTTTCACTGAAGGCGGGAACGGCCAGTGACATGAAAAGAATCAAAAATAAACGGCGCATACTCAAACCTCTTCAATGTTGACTGGCTGAAGTAGCAGGCCTTGGGCAGGCGACCTAGGCCGCGCAGAAATCCCGCCCCGCACAGCCCAGGCACGCGATCCTCTCACTCTTACTTCTTCGCGGACGGTGGCAGCACACCGTTCAGACGCAGATACATTGCGGCTTCGGCGTAGTGGTCGGCCCATGCACCGGACAAGACCAGACTGAGCAAAGCGCGCGTTGCTTGTTTTCCGCCGAACGCATCCGTGGTCTCTGCGAGTTTCGAATCGTCCATCTTCGCGAGCGCATCCGAGCAGAAATCGAAAGAGGCCTTGACCGCGGCGACGAGCTTCTCTTTCGAGTCTGTGTCCTTCAGTTCCTCGGCCTTGGGAGCCGGGACAGCGGCGGCCTTGCTGCACAGCATATTATTCGCTTCGACCATGTGGGCGGCGAGATGGCCGAAGGTCATCTGGTCGGCACTGGGTTTGTAGTTGAATTTGTCCGCGGGCATGGCTTCAAGAGCCGCGACCGTAGCTTTCTGCCGGCCAGGCAGCATGTCCCTGAGCGCATTGCTGACCGGGTTTTTGGTCGGTGCGGGGGTTGTTTGTGCCGCCGCTGACGCTGCCAATAACAGCAACGCAGGAATCGCAAAAGCTCCCTTCATTTTGTCCTCACCTTCTGATCTTCTTGCTGGATCGGCTAACATCGCTCATGGTAGCACTCTGGATGGTCGCATTTGCGTCGATCTTCTCCGTGGCTTGCGCGACCAAGTTCAAGCCTAACAATCAAAATAACCCAGGTCAATGTAATTCGTCAGTTAGCTAACTGTAAACTATAGAAGTCGAAGTGTGGGCAGCCCGATGGAAGGCGTTCTCCGCGAGAAATAACCCTGCCGGGTTCGCGATGTGTCGCGAAACCAAACCGCCGGACACGAGCGCTTTGAACAAGAACTCACGCCTTCCAATTCCCTTTGCCGTCTTGGCGTAATCGGAGCGTTTCATCTTAGTGTGAATGGTCTCGCGGACGAGAATTATATCCCGCGCCTGCTCATTCGAGTCACAGTATGAAAGCCAACCAAGGTAAGAAAAAGCCACGAGACCACAATCGGCTACAATTATCCGACTTTGAGGAAACCCAATGTGCCTGAACCGCTTCTTAATTTTGTACATGTTCCTGTTTCTTCTCCTTTGTGCCAACGCTCAACAGACAGTGTCTTTGTCCCCGACAGTTCAGAAATATGTGCGCGTGAACGCACCGAGAGTGGTGTTGGAGCACGTCCGTGTAATCGACGGCACAGGACGGGCATCGGTTGAAAATCAGAACGTGGTCATCGAGCAGGGCAAGATCACGGCCGTGCAGCCGGGTTCGGACGCTCCCGCAACCGATGGAACGACCGTCCTCAATCTGCGTGGATACACGGTGACGCCGGGGATTGTAGGCATGCACAACCACCTTTTTTACGTCGCCCGGCCAAACGAAGACAGCCAATGGAACTCTGAACCGCCGGTGCTGGTGCCGCAGATGACGTTCTCTGCACCGCGCCTTTATCTCGCAGGCGGCGTGACCACGATGCGCACCACAGGAAGCGTCGAGACATACGCGGACCTGAACCTGAAGCACGCCATTGACGAAGGAAAATTCCCCGGGCCACACATCGACGTGACCGGGCCGTACTTGGAGGGACCCAACAGCTACTTCCTCCAGATGCATCAGCTAAGCGGCCCCGACGAGGCCCGCCAGATGGTCGACTATTGGGCAGAGCGCGGTGTGACCTCGTTCAAGGCGTACATGAACATCACTCGCGCCGAATTAAAGGCCGCGATAGAAGCCGCTCACAAGCGGGGGATCAAGGTCACCGGACACTTGTGCTCGGTGACTTACAAAGAAGCAGCGGAACTTGGTATTGATGATCTCGAGCACGGCTTCTTTGTGAACACGCAGCTCGATCCCGACAAAAAATCTGATGCTTGCAGCGAAAGCACAGGAGTCTACACGCTGGAACACATGCCGGCAGATGGCCCGGACGCGAAGGATTTGATCGATACACTGGTGAAACATCACGTGGCGATTACATCGACGCTGCCTGTGTTTGAGAGTGGCGGCATTCCGGGGCGTCCTCCGTTGCGACAGCAAGCTCTCGACGTCATGGCGCCAGAAGTTCGCGAAGCTTATCTTTACAATCGAGAGCGACCCGCAACCATGAAACCGCCGAAAACCGACTGGCCCATGCTTTTCAAACGTGACATGGAATTGGAATATGCATTTGTTCAGGCCGGAGGACTCCTGCTGGCTGGCCCAGACCCAACCGGCAATGGGGGCGTCGTCCCCGGATTCGGCGATCAGCGCGAGATCGAGTTGCTGGTCGAGGCCGGATTCTCGCCCGTCGAAGCCATCAAGATTGCGACCCTCAACGGCGCGACTTACCTGGGCAGGCACAATGAGATCGGTACAATCGCCGCAGGGAAACACGCGGACCTCGTCGTAATCAAAGGCGACCCATCGAGCCGCATCGCAGACATCGAAAACGTAGAGATAGTGTTCAAAGACGGCGTTGGCTACGACTCGCAAAAACTAATCGATTCCGTGAAAGGCCGCTATGGCGAATACTAAAGCCCTATGCTTTCATAATCCGACAATGTCCGTATAGGCTAGGCTAGGAACCAGCGCATCCCAGTTGAACTGAGCATCCCCTATGTAGTCTAATCTTGCCCACGCGGTGAAATCTCCGGATTCATAAGGGTTGGAGGAAGCATGCACGCGCTCGCACAGAATCTCCGCTTTGCAATTCGCCAGCTGCGCAAAGCACCCGGTTTCACTTTGACTGCCATCCTCGTCCTGGCTCTTGGCATTGGCGCTACCACCGCGATTTTCTCGCTGGTTGAGGGCATCCTCCTCAGGCCGCTCCCTTTCAGCAATCCTGACGGCTTAGTTCTGTTGGGAGATCACCTCAGAAATGGCCCGAACTTGCCCGTCACCGCACGCGAGATTGGCACATACTCTAACGCAACCGGTGCTTTTTCCTCGCTTGGTGGCTATGCGAGTGTCAACTATGAGCTCTCCGGCGGTACGGCTCCGGAGCAGATCTACGCTGCCCGCCTCACTGCCGGCGTCTTTCCTACGCTCGGAGTTCAACCCATCCTCGGCCGCGTCTTTACTCGGCAGGAAGAAGATGCCCATCAGCCCTTCGCCGTGCTCAGCTACGCTCTCTGGCTGAATCGCTATCACCGCGATCCGCGCGTCCTTGGGAGCGCCATCGATCTTGACCGCAAGTCGTACACGATCATTGGCGTCATGCCGCGCAGCTTCGAGTTTCCGCTACAGGCCGGGCACCTCGAGCAGGCGCAGCTCTGGGTGCCGATGAGCTTCACGCCCGAGGAACTTTCCGACCAGGCCGCCGGTGCTTGGAGATACAGCATGGTCGCCCGCTTGAAGGATCGCGTTACGCTCTCGCAGGCTGCGCAGGATGCAGGCCGCGTCGCTCAGCAGATCATGCGCGATTTCCCCGTAAGCATGTCTGCGATTCGTATTCGCGGTGATGTGATGCTTCTCCGGGAACACGAGGTCGCAGACGTCCGTTCCTTGCTGCGCATCCTATTCTTCGCTGTCTCCATCGTGCTGCTGATTGCCTGCGTCAACGTCGCGGGACTATTGCTGGTGCGCGCCATCCGGCGGCGTCGCGAGTACGCCGTCCGCCTGGCACTCGGGGCTCGTGCCAACGTCATCATTCTAGAATCAGTATGTGAAGGCGTGCTGCTGAGTGTGGCTGGCGGGGTGTTGGGTCTGGGATTTGCCGCGGCCGCCATTCGTACTGCCTTGCACCTCTTGCCCGAGTCTATGCCGCGCGTGGACTCCATCTCCATGGATGCAAGCGTCGTCGCCTTCGCCTTGCTGCTCGCTTTCGCCACTGGTGCTTTGTGCAGCCTTGCGCCTGCCTTCGCAGCTTTGCGGACCAACCTGATGGAAGGTCTTAAAGAGGGTGCCAGGACTGGCACTTCCAGTCACTCCTGGCTGCGCTCAACCCTGGTGGTCTCGGAAATCGCCATCGCCCTGGTCCTTCTTACCGTGGCGGGCGCCTTTCTGCGCAGCTTCCAGAAGATGCGCGCCGTCGATCCCGGCTTCCGTCCCGACCACGTCCTCGTCGCCGGTTATCAACTGCCCCTCAACCAATACCCCACCGATGCTTCCGCAGACTTCTTCAACCATGCGGTCGTCGACCGGCTCTCGAGCAAGCCCGGAATCGTCGCTGTTGGCATTACCGACTTTCTTCCCGCATCCGGTCTTTACCACGGAGCTGCATACACGATCGAAGGGATGCCCACAGAAAGTTGGAAGGTGCAATTCTCCATGTTCGGGACCACCTACGGCGACTATTTCCGCGCCATGGGCATCCCTCTGCTCGATGGCCGGTACTTCACCGAGGACGACCGCTCCGACGAACCCCTGGTCGTGATTGTGAATCAGTCCATGGCCAGTCATTGCTGGCCAGGTCAACGCGCCATCGGCAAACGCATGCATGTCGGCAACCCGCACAAGGGACTGCCGTGGGCAACTGTGGTCGGTGTCGTCGCCGATACCAAAATCGGCTCTCGTGATGAGCCCACCGCCGATCAGTTTTATTTCCCGATGCAGCAGCCAGCCATTCTCTACGGCTCTGCGTCGACCGGAAAACTAACAGGCCCGGTCGGCGGATACATCGCGCACCGTTCCGCTCTGCCTCCCGAGCAGATGACCCAAACCTTGAGTTCGACCGTTGCCGAAATCGATCCGTTGCTAGCCCTGCAGCAAGTGCAGACCATGAATGACGTGATCTCAAATGTGGAAGCGCCGCGTCGTTTCAATACAAGCCTCATCACTGCCTTCGCCATCGGCGCTCTCCTGCTCGCCATCACCGGGATCTACGCCGTCGTGGCCTTTTCGGTCTCGCTGCGTACCCAGGAGATCGCTATCCGTATGGCGCTGGGCGCTCAGCGCGTCGGCATCGCGCGCCTCGTTTTGGTCTCGGGTGCGAAGCTGGCGCTTCTCGGCTGTGGTCTTGGCCTGCTGGGGTCGCTCGCGCTCTCACGGCTTGTTAAATCATTTCTCTTCAACGTGAGCGCTACCGACCCACTGCTCTATCTAGCGGCAGCCCTGACCATGATGCTTCTGGCACTTCTCGCATCGGCGCTGCCCGCAGCCCGTGCCGCTTCCGTCGATCCGATCGAAGCACTACGCTCGATTTAGGAATCAACCTGCTGGCGAGAAACAGTGTTCCGATCGACTGCCTGTGAAGTCAGACTCCTGGTGACTTCGACTCTCTATGATGCTCGTCGCACAAACCAATTCCTGTAGTCAATGATGCTATGCTGTTGGACCAAGCTATAATTCGACCACGGTGATGAGAAAGTTTCTGGTTCCGTCCCTCCTTGTGCTTGTGGTGGTTTACGCATCGTTCGCCGGGTTTGTGTGGCGGGTCATGCGCCAGCCTCCCGAGACTTTCGCGCGTGTCATGTCCAAGATGCCCGGCCCCGTGGTTTTCCTGCTGCTACCCTTTGAAACGCTTTGGACTCACGCGCGCGCAGGAAATCTGCATGTCGGAGACGGGGCGCCCGATTTCTCGCTGATGAAGTTGGATAAAAGCCAGACCGTTCAGTTGTCGTCGCTGACCGCGCGACAGCCGGTCGTGTTGGTATTCGGGAGTTACACTTGACCACCCTTCCGGCGGGAGGTTCCCGCCCTCAATCAGCTCTACGAACAGTACGGCAATAAGGTGGCATTCCTCGCGGTGTACATTCTGGAGGCGCATCCTAGCGATGTGTGGCAAATGGAGAGCAATATAAAGGACCAGGTCGTATTCGCGAGCCCGAAGGATTACGAAGAACGCTCGCAAGTCGCGGGAGCCTGCGTACGCAAGCTGGGCATAAAGTTTCCGGCCTTGATCGATGGCTTCGAGAACTCAACCGAGAAAGCGTACACCGGTTGGCCTGACCGCATTTATCTAATCGATGCGAAGGGTCGCGTTGCCTACAAGAGCCGGCCCGGACCGTTTGGTTTCAAGCCACAGGAGTTGCGGTCCGCGCTGGAGCATCTGCCGGAATTGAAAGGCGACAGCCAATCTCCGCATGGGAACGCTGCGGCATCGCTCAACGCAGTTGAGAATGGGAGACAGCGATAATGCAAGCCGCGTTCTTCAACATTGCGGAAGCAGACGAGTGCCGCCAGCAAGCCGGGAAGCGTTACTCGGAGTTTCTCCGCATTCCAGCCATGAGTGCTGGACTTTACGTCTTGCCCGCTGGAGGCGTAGACCCGCAATCGCCGCACAAAGAAGACGAAATGTACTACGTGGTTCGCGGTCGGGCGCGGATGCAAGCTGGCTCCGAAGACCAGGCGGTAAGCGAGGGTAGCATCATCTTTGTTGGGGCTGGAGTTGAGCATCGCTTTCATGACATCACCGAAGAGTTGAAGGTGCTAGTGTTCTTTGCGCCGGCGGAAACCGAATGACGCGTGAATGTTTGAGGTTGCGCCCTCAACGCCTCAGGATGCGAGTCGCGCCTTTGATGGCACCCAATAGATTTCTTCCTTCAATCCTTCCTTGGTGAAGCCGATACGCTTCAGAATGCCCTTGCTGCCTTCGACCATCGCGGGATGTCCGCACAGATACGCAATGGCATTTGTCCCGAGACCCCACATATCGGTGTACTTGCGTAAAACATCATCCACGCGTCCTGTCTCGCCGCTCCACTTTTCATCGTCCCAGGGACGGCTGACCGTGGGCACGTATTGAAACCATGGTGCTTCTTCCGCGAACTTCTGCAACTCTTCCAGATATCCCAATTCCCACGAGCGGCTTGCCCCGTTCAGCAGAAACAGTTTGTGGTCTCCCACAAACTTTTCGTCTTTCCAGTCTTGATAGAGAGTGCGGACATAACTTACGAAGGGAGCCACACCGGTTACGGTACACACCAAAAGGTGATTGGTGCGGCCGCTCTTGGTATCAAGCACGAACCGGCCCTTAGGAGCTTTTCGCATGAGCAGTTCATCGCCAACCTGCAGTTTGTACAGCAGCGGAGTGAGATCTCCGGGCGGAACCAGTTCGAAAAAGAACTCGAGCTCCCTCTCGTGAGGCGCAGACACTATGGAGTAAGGACGTTCCCTGCGCTTGTCCGGTCCGTCGAGGCCGAGCGTTGCATACTGACCGGGTTCGAACTTGAATTCCGCGTCGGGTTGGACGCGGATCATCCACAGTTCGGGGGCGATATTCACTCGTCTGGTGATTCTCGCGCGATGGAACTTGTCTGCTTCACTGCTGCTCATGGGGACACGCTCTCGTTCTGTGCGCGTCCGAGGTTGGCATATTCTACATGAAGTGCGCGGCGGCGCAACTTCTCTTATCGTTGTGATCGATGCCTCTTATCAAATCTCGCGTCTCTCCTGCCGGTCGACGCATCGGGTTATTTTCCGACCACCAGGACTACGAAAGTGTCGGGCAGGATCGAATGCCTGGGATGCGGGTTGTCCGGGGTTGGCGCCGGAGGCGGCCCGAACTTCGCCGTCACTAGAAAAACCTGGTGGGTCTTGTCATCGAGGGCGAGCGTGCGTGCGCCTTCCTGGGTTTTAACATTTTCTGCGACGCTGAATTTGCTTGGGGACTCTTCGCGAACCACGGTCAGTACGCCCTCGCCGCAGGACGCAAATGCAAGGCCGGTGCCTTCGTCAAAAGCGGTAGCATCGACGCCGTCGCCGATTACGGGTGTGGCGAGCACTTTCCCGCTGTCAGCGTCGACCACGGCCATCATCTTGTTGTCGCAGCCGACAAACAAGCGGCGATTCTTACGGTCCATCGAAAGACCGCTGGGTTCCTCGCACGGAGCCAGAGGCCAGCGGGATTTTACTTCCAGCTTGCTGGGATCGATCGCATCCAGTTGGCTCTTATCTTCGATGTTGACGAAGATCTCGCCCTTGCCGTCGCTCGCCGCAAACTCCGGTTTTCCTTCGAGCTTGATCGTGCCCAACACCGTGCCTTTGGCAGCGTCGATGGCAGTCGAGTCCTGGCTCCGTCCATTGAAGGTGAAGACCCGCTTGGTGGCAGGGTCGTAGAGAATCGCGTCGGGATTGTCGCCGACCTTGACCTTGGCAATCAGCTTCAGCGTCTCGATGTCGAAGATCGTGACCGTGCCTTCGCGCCCATTGCTGACAAAGCCTCGCCCGAGTTCCGGAGCCAGCGCGATGCCGTGGACCCCGGGTGTGTCCGGAATATCGCCGACAGCCTTGCCTGAATCCGCGTCGATCACAATGACGTGCGTGGCGCGCGAAATGTAAAGACGCCGCGAGGAGCTGTCGAGCTTCAGATAATCCCATCCCCCGTCGCCGCCCAACTTGTAGCTCTTGATGACGTGAAAACCAGGATCAGCTGCAACGGAAAAGGTGGTCAGCAGGAGAACGGCAAGGCTCAACCGCATTATTGCTGAGTGTGATCGCTTCATGTGTGCTTCCCTCATTCTTCGAAATTACTTCTGCGCAACGACCGCCTATACTTGCCAAAGCTAGATGAAGATAAGCTTAGCAGGGTTCAGTTTACAGCGGGCTTCCATGACAAGCGGTTGCTTTTTTCGCTTGGGAAGATCTGGGGTGGGATGATTTACTTCCCAAATTTCATTGCGCGCTTAGAGAAGATCGCGTGAACATCCTTATCACGGGAGCGTCTGGCAACCTGGGTTCCCGCGTGGCCCGGCATTTGCTTTCGAGTCCGCACCAACTGTGTCTGGCGCTGCATAAGTCTCCATTGCCATCTGACCTTGCGAGTCACCCCAATGTTTCTGTGCGCAAAGTGGATCTTGCGGAGCCCGAAACTTTGCCGCAGGCTTGTGCCGGCGTAGACTGCGTCGTGCACTTTGGGGGTGTGTTGTTTGCACCGCTGCCTGAACGGTTTCTGCCGAAAACTAATGTGGGTTACGTCCAGAACTTGGTTGAAGCCGCCAAACATGCAGGTGTGCGGAAATTCGTCCTCGCCAGTTTTCCGCACGTCGAAGGAGAAACAACTCCTGACCGGCCCGCCCTTGGACGGCTCGACGCAACCTCCAACGTGCTGCACTTCCACACTCGTCCGGAAGCCGAAAGCTTTCTGCTCGGAGCTTGTGAAGATTCATCAATGGTTCCGGTGGTGTTCCGTGCGGGAATTGTTTATGGCAGGGGGATCAAGCTCATCGAAGGCGCACGCTGGATGCTTCGTCATCGTGTGATGGCTGTTTGGAAAAAACCAACCTGGGCTCATTTGATTGCGCTGCCGGATTTTCTGGCTGCGTTGCAGTGCGCGATCGAGGGACAAAGTGTACGCGGAATCTATCAGGTATGCGACGATGCTCCTCTGACCCTGCAGGAGTTCCTGGACAAACTGGCGGATCACTACAACTACGCGCATACGTGGCGACTGCCCGATTGGGTATTTCAACTCGCGGGGATCGGGTGCGAAACCGCGGCGTTGATCTTGGGCACCGGGGCCCCATTGAATCGGGACATCGTAAGAGCCGGAATGACATCCTGCGTTGCAGACAATTCGCGGATGAAACGTGAGTTGTTGACAACTCTTGCCTACCCTACAATCGCTGACGGGATGAAGTTGCTCTGACGCTTTTGCTTGCACACAGGACTTCGAAAAGTCAGTTCCCAGTCACCCGTTCTCAGTAGCGTCGCTTACAAGAAATCTATGCCGATGAGGGCCATTTTCCCGATGGGATCGTCTAAGGGAACCAGCGGTTTCTTTGAGGAGAATTGAATATGAACAAATTGTTTCTGGCGGTATTGTTTCTTTTTGTGGGCCTGAGTGGCGGGGCGATGGGCGCATGGGCGCAAAGTTCGGATGCCAGTGCCGACCACACTGCTCCCAGTTATGACATGAAAGCGCAGTCTCTTGCGGATCTGCAGGTGGTGGAGAAGAAGTTTGTGGATCTGGCCAATGCTCTGCCGGCGGACAAATTTACGTGGCGTCCCACGGCAGACTCGCGCTCTTTTGCGGAAGTTTTTCTTCACGTCGCGGGCGAGCGCTACGGGATTCTGGGCTTGATGGGAGCTACGCCCCCGGCGGGATTCGATCCAAAAACCTACGAAAAATCCACTACCAACCGGGGCCAGATCGTTGAGCAACTGGACAAGTCGTGGGAGTTTACTCAGAAGGCAATCAACGGTATGACGAATGCGGATTTTGCGAAACTGCTGCCGAAACTTGGTCCGCAGGCGAACGCAGGCGACGTGATTTACATTCTGGTTGCGGATGCGCACGAGCACCTCGGCCAGGTGGTAGCTTATGCGCGCGAAAACGGCGTTGTGCCGCCGTGGACCCTGGAAGCGCAGAAGAAGGCCGCGGAAAAGAAGGCTGCGGAGAAGTAGCGCGGCACCAGCGAGGAGCGCTGCTCGGAACCCCGTCTCCGCCTAGCCCGCACTACCCGTGCAACTCCAGGCGGCGTTGTATAATGCCGCGTGCCTTTGGGAGTCCAAGAGCAGAAGGTTTTATCAGTCGTGTGAAGTTGATTGCGTGAGGCGAACCAGACGCCGTCTTCAGTTTCAAGGACGCTCGGAGATGCGGGGTGCGAGCCCATCTCCGAGCCGTCCTCTTCCCGCCTTGACTAGTTGGTGAACGGCAAAATTCCGCATACTTGCGTCCAATAATTGATAGCATTCAGAGAGGCTGCGTTCGCAATGCCGAAAGACAGCGCCCAATCCGAAGAACGGTTTTCCACGGGGTTGGACTCCGTCGTGAGCGAGCTTTTTCAAAAGAGCAGAAGTGAAGAATTTGGCCTGACACGCGAGCGGTTTGCCGGTGTGCTCCAGGAAATAGCCAGAAAGTACTTGCCCGCGGATGCGGCGCGGATCGAGGTTCGCGAGCTGTATGAAAGCTTGCGGGTTGAAGAACTGGCACTGGCTCGCGCCTGCGCTGGCGGGCACGAGCACGCCTGGGAAGTTTTTCTGACGCGTTACCGCGAGAAGCTTTACGACATTGCCGGCTACATCACCAAGGAAAGTTCAGCGGCTCGCGAATTGGCTGATTCCATTTATGCGGAGCTCTATGGCACGGCGACGCGCGATGGGCAGCGCGCGTCGAAGCTGGCTTCGTACACGGGGCGCGGCTCGTTGGAAGGCTGGCTGCGCACGGTGATGGCGCAAGAACACATCAATCGCTATCGCCGGCAGCGGCGTCTGGTCAGCCTGGACGAGGAAACTGAAGAAGGCGTTCAGTTTGCCACGGCTGAATCGGAGCCGGCGATTGCGGTCGATCCCAGGGTCGAGGCGGCCACCGACGAAGTGCTGGCGGCGCTGCCGCCGGAAGACCGGTTTGTTTTGGCTTCCTATTTCCTGGATGAGCGAACTCTGGCGGAAATCGCGCGTGCTCTGGGAGTGCATGAATCGACCATCAGCCGCAAACTGGACAAGTTGGCTAAGTCATTGCGCAAGCAGATCTTGGCGGCATTGGGCCGGCGTGGGATGAGTCGACGGCAGGCCCAGGAGGCACTGGACGTTGATGTACGTGACCTCCGGGTCAATATTCGTAGCCAATTGTCGCAAGAAACCGGGCCACCAGCGTTCACTAAGAAGAAAGCGGAAGCACCAGCGGACGGCTCATAAACAATTCTGTAGAGACGTAGCTAGGTACGTCTCTGCCGTGCGGTGCAGCCGGCGAGAGATAGCGGAAGACATTCGATGGCAGAAATACCCAAAATCGTAGCTCGGCGATTGGCCAACGCCAAGGTTGGGGATCATCCTGATTCGAACTTGCTCGGTGGCTTCGTTGAAAGATCGCTGGGGCAACGCGAGCGAGTTCAAGTCCTGGAGCATTTGTCCCAATGTGCGGGTTGCCGTGAAATCGTGTCGCTGCCCGCAACCCAGCCGAGTTTCGCAGATGCCCTTCTGGTAGCTCCGTTGAATCCAGGCTGGCTTTCGTGGCCGATTTTGCGGTGGGCCGCGGCGGTGGCTTGTCTCGTAATCGTGGGTACGGTCGTGACCCTTGATCGGAAGCACGAAGGGCGACAGATTGCTTCTGCGACCGCGGAAGACAAGACTGTGGTGGAAACGCACCCTTCGGCGAGTAACGCATTCGACAGTAAGACCGTGTCCTTGCAGGCACCGGAGGAAGCCAAGACTACTGATGCAGTGAATCGGGCCGCGAAAGCAAAAGCCGCGAGCGGTGCGGACGGCAGTGCCGCCGCTTCCAGTCCGGTTGAAATGGCGGACGCCAGAACCGGGTCGCCATTCGTTGACGTGCCCGCGAGAGCCAAGGACGCCACCCCTCAAGCGCAAGCCTCTGAGATCGAAAAGGGGATGGATAGAAACATCCCGCCGCCGGCAGGAGTTGCGGACACTGCGATTACTCCGCTGATTTCGACGAATCTCACGCCCCGGTGGACGCTAAGCTCCGACGGCACATTGCAGCGTTCTCGTGATGCAGGCAGAACTTGGCAGACAATCGTGGTCGCGAACAATACCGTTTTTCGCGCTCTGGCAGCGAACGGGTTGGACATCTGGGTGGGAGGCACGGCGGGCGCACTCTTCCATTCGTCCAATGCCGGTCAGCGCTGGACACAAGTCAGGCCAGTGGTGAATGGCGAATCACTCCACGACGACATCATCGGCGTGGAGTTTACCGATATTCAGCATGGCAAACTGACCAGTTCCACCCAGGAAATCTGGATCACGGCCGACGCCGGGCAGACCTGGCAAAAACAGTGAAGCCCATCCCCCGGTGCTACCTTGCGGGCTGTGCAAGAATTCCATCAAGCCAGAAGTAACCAGGACGAACAAACTTTTCTTCGAATCTTACTTCTTTGCTGGCAACGGATTGGTGAGTTCCCGCCCGAATTCACCGATTACTATCGAGAGCGACAACAAGATTACTTCCACCAAACGTGTATTACCAAAGTGACGTTTACACAAAAAGGGGGGCCACGCTAATATGCAATCGTAGTTTGGCAGTTCTGGGGGAGGGCTGCCGAGGCGTCCTAAACTGAAAAGTTTAGGACGTTTTTATTTGCCTGCTGCTCCTGAGACCGCAGCCCCCATTTTCTGGTCTGCAACCCACTGGTGAATACGGCTCTCCAATACGTCCATAGGCAGAGCGCCCGCGCCCAGCACTTCATCGTGGAAGCCGCGAATGTCGAACTTGGTCCCGAGTTGATCCTTCGCGTACTGGCGGAGTTTCAGGATTTGCAGTTGGCCAATCTTGTAGCCTAACGCCTGTGCCGGCCACGCGATGTAACGATCAGTTTCACTTTGCAGGTCGGGTTCATCCTCCGATGAGAATTCGTGGAAGTAATCGACGACCTGTTGGCGCGTCCAATGCTTGTAATGCAAACCTGTGTCCACCACCAGACGGATAGCGCGGAGCATGTCATCTCCGAGGTGCCCGTAAAAGCTATAAGGATCTTGGTAAAATCCGACCTCTTCGCCGAGCCGTTCCGAATACAGGGCCCAGCCCTCGGTATAGGCGGTGTAATATTCCTGCTGCCGGAAGGATGGCAACGTGGGCAATTCCTGCGCAATCGCGATCTGCATATGGTGCCCAGGAACGCCTTCGTGATACGCCGTAGTTTCAATGTCCCACAGATTGCGTTTTGCAAAGTCGCTCGTGTTCACCATTACGTGGCCGGGGCGCGAGCCATCGGGTGTGCCCTGTACATACGATGCCGCGGATGCTTCCTTTTCGCGAAACTCTTCAACCGGCATGACCTCGACTTTGGCTTTAGGCATGCGCCCGAACAGCTGAGGCAACTTGGGATTCATCTGGTCGATGTACTTGCGATAGAGATCTAGAATCTCCTGGGCAGAATGGCCGTGCAGCTTCGGGTCTTGCGCCATGGCAGCATTCAGACTCTTGCGGTCGCTGTAGCCCAATTTGTGCGCCACCGCGGTCATGCGCTCTTCGATCTCCTTTACCTGGGCCAATCCAAGCTGATGAATTTCCTCGGGCGTCAGGCTTGTGGTCGTGCTTTCTTTCACGCGAAATGCGTAAAACGCATCCCCATTTGGAAGCGACCAGATTCCCTCGTTAGTGCGGCCCTTGGGCGCGTATTCATCGCGGACAAACTTCGTGAACTTGGCGTAGGCAGGAAGCATGGAATCGCGAATCGCCGCCAGACCCTGCTCGCGCAGTCGATTCTGATCCGCTTCTGGCAGATCTTTAGGAAAATCAAAGAAAGGATGGGCAAAGGGAGATTTCTCCGGCGCTTGCGTGGCGATGCCGTTCGCCTGATCGACCACTTTCTCAAGCAGGAAACGCGGTGGCATCAATCCGTCCGCCATTCCTTTGCGCATCTGAATCACCGTCTGATCGAAAAGCATCGGCCAAGCTTTCAATCGCGCGATGTAGTCCTCGTAGTCCTTCACGCTCTGGAACGAGAGAACGCTAACCAGCTGCGGCAGGTCAATCTGAATGCCGTTGTTTTGCGCGACCGGCATCTCCCACCCTTTGAAGCGCGCGCTCTCTAATCTCATTTGCAGATCGCGGACCATCAATGTCTTATTCAGCGCCTCCTGCTCGGGAAAGCCGGCAGTGTCGATGGTCTCAAAGCGCACGAGAAACTTTTGAGCCTCTTGCAAATCCCGATCGATGAACTCCTGAGAGAAATCGTCAACTTTGTCGTTCCAGCGTTTATCGCCCAGGATCGAGGCATAAATCGGGTTGGTGCGCAGAGTGTATTCCCACTGCTCGGCCAACAGGCCGCTTAACGCTTGGCGTCGTGAGTCGAGGTTGGGCTGCGGATTTGGTCTTGCAACCAGCAGGCAAGGACAAATCAAACTCAGCAGCAGTCCAAGGCACAGTTGTTTTAACATCGGATCTCCTTGCCACTCAATGATTGCGCGAATGATTAGACACCCGCCTACGCGGTTTGGTTAGCTTACAGCAAGACCCGCCAACCAGCTCAATCGCTGGTGGGTGCGAGATAACGGCCGTAGCACATTGCGACTTCTGAGGCCGCTCTGCATCCAATACTAGTGTTAAGATTGATTAGGCCCATCGATGGATGGGCTTTTATACTGTTTCGCTGGACCCGTCCAGAGTGGACGCGCCGGTGGGGGGAATTATGGCAGGCAATGGAATACTTGAAGTAACGGATTCGAATTTCGACCAAGATGTTCTCAAATCAGAGACTCCTGTGCTGGTGGACTTCTGGGCGACCTGGTGCGGGCCCTGCCGGGCGATTGCTCCGATCGTCGAGGAATTAGCCAAGGACTATCAAGGAAGAGTGAAGGTCGGCAAGATGGACGTCGATAACAACAGCGCTACACCTATGCGTTATGGCGTGCGCGGCATCCCTACCTTGCTGGTGTTTAAGGGTGGGCAAGTGAAGGAGCAGATCGTAGGCTACGTTCCGAAAGAGACCATTCAGAAGGCGATCGACAAGCATCTCGGCTGAGTCGCTTCGATCATTATTTCGACCGAGGATTCGGGCGCCCGGTTCCAGCCGGGCGTTTCGTTTTGCGGGGAGCAAGGAGTTTGAATCCGCACTGCTTCGCGAGTTTTTCCCAGAC
>Ga0116221_1000342_pt1 | contig 31837 bp, 28 predicted proteins | sample Sb_taG_5_FD_88965 | JGI IMG/M metagenome (GOLD analysis project Ga0116221, IMG submission 88965) | Peat soil microbial communities from Weissenstadt, Germany - Sb_50d_8_FC metaG | ecosystem: Environmental > Terrestrial > Soil > Wetlands > Peat | place: Germany: Weissenstadt | collected 2010-09-21 | reverse complement strand
TGTTCGACGACGACTAGAATTGTGTCAGCCATAAGTGAGGTGTTCTAAGATCTCAAAACTCAGTTCCCGGATTTCAGCTATCACTTCTCAGCAGCCTTACAACACGCGCACTTCGTTGCGCAGCTTGTCCACCAACTTCTTGGCCACTTCGCCGGGTGAGCCTTCCAGGAATTCCGTGTTCTTGGTTTTCTGGGGCACATAAAGCCGTTCAATTTTCTGCAAATTCTCCGTTATCGCCGCCTGCACCTCCGCCATTGCAACCTTGCGCAGCGCCTTGTTCTTGGCCTGTTTGATACCGATGAGCGTGGCATAGCGCAGCTTGTTGATGCCGGACTGGATGGTCAATACGGCGGGCAGCGGCATATCCACGAACTGGAAGTAACCGGCCTCGAGTTCGCGCTTTACGCGAATGCCAGCATCGCTTTTCTCGATCTGCATAATGATGGTTGCGTGAGGCCAGCCCAGCAGTTCCGCCAGCACTACTCCGGTTTGCGCATAACCATAGTCGTCGGACTGCAATCCCGTAAAGATCAGGTCGAAGCCCTCGTCTTTGATCGCGGCCGCAAAAGCGCGGGCGGTATTGAGCGCGTCCAGGCCAACGAACGCGCTGTCTTCGAGGTGAATGGCGCGATCAGCGCCTTTGGCGAGGGCTTCGCGCAAAACCTGCTGGGCGCGTGGCGGGCCCGACGTGATTACGACGACTTCTCCTCCGTGTTTCTCTTTTTGCCGCAACGCTTCTTCTAACGCATAGGCGTCAGGCTCATTGACTTCGTAGGAAACGTCTTCGCGAATCCAGGTGCCGGACTCATTGAGCTTGAGCGGCGCATCTTTCTGTGGCACCTGCTTCATGCAAACCAAAATCTTCAAGCGAACGCTCCTCGTGCCCGGCTGGTCGAATCTGCTCGCCAGACGTTGCAAGCAACGTCTCTACAGAAACCGTCAACCAGTCATGGGCAAACTGTTAAGTATAAACGAGCGCCGCGGAACAGAGGAAATGCGGCTGCGAAAAAGCGGAAAGCTACTCCGTAAACACGACCGACTGCACTCCGGAGATCTCGAAGCGCTTGCGGCAGCGCATATTCTTGCAGGCCATCATGTCATCGCGGCGCAGCATGTAGGATTTGGCTTTGGCGAAACGGGCGCGGTCGCGTTCGTCGGCGCGCCCGGGAAGTTGATTCTTCTTGGTGCGCACCAGCCAGCTGATTTCATACTCGGCGGCTTGCTGGCAATGCGGACAATTCAGCGTCGCCATCTTTTTTTCCGGCCGTTCGTCAAAAAATTCGCGTTCTTCCATATTCGCTTTGTATTATTGCACGTCACTGCGGGATCAGCTATGGCAAGATGAGAGCAATGGCAAGGAAGAAAAAACCGAAGCGATTCACTGCCGTGGAAGCCGTCAAGACGATGGCTCGGGAACAAATCGGAGCGCCTCCGGCCTCCAAGGTAGTTCCCAACCGGAAGAAAAAACAAACCGAGAAGCACAGGCCAACGTTCGGCAAACTGCTCGACGAAAGCTAAATGGGGGATCCAAACCTCAATGCGCGGGCAATCAACAGAAGCTACTCGCTGCCAGTGGAGCAGACCACATTCGCCGTCATAGTTCCGGTGACGATTGCCCCAGACGAAGATATTCCTCCATCACTGCTGTTCTTCGTTACCGTCGCCGAAATGATGGTACCACCGCAAGCCTCTCCGGTAGCAGATATCAGACCTGTGGAGTTGACGGTCACCATCTGAGGTGTATTGGATGTCCAAACAACCTGGTCGGTTATATCCTTAGTCGTCGGCGGATGGGTGTAGGTACCGAGCGCTCTAAGCTGAACGTTCAATCCCCTATCCTCGATGACGGGAATGTTGGCAGCGCCGAAGGTTTCTATCGCGGGTGTAATCGTGATGGCGGTTAACTGCTGGCCACTCCCGCAACTGCTCACGAGCAGAGCCACGGCGAAAACCGCTGTCACCCCAAAGTGCTTCCGAATCATGCATTCTCCCGAGTCAAAAACATTCCTGTCCAATGTAGGGGAGTGAGCGTCACTTTAGTAGAAGAACGCCCAAAAATCAATAGCTGACTCAACCCTTCCGGTGACCATTGGTGTCTCCGATTCTCACCGCGGCGGCCACGAATTTGGCGAATCGCCGCACGTCCCGTTCCGTGGTGTCGAACGAGCACATCCAGCGCACCACCGACCGGTCCTCCTCCCACACGTAAAAGAAGTAACGCTTCAGCAGCTTGGCGATGGCCGGACGCGGAATTTGTGCGAACACTCCGTTGGCTTCCACCTTGTAAGCGATCTTCACTTTCGAGATCTTGCTGACTTCCCTGTGTAGCATCTCGGCCATGCGGTTCGCGTTCTGCGCGTTCTTCCGCCACAAATCATTCGAAAGCAAAGCCTCAAGTTGAGCTGCGATGAAGCGCATTTTCGAAGCCAGTTGCATCCCTTGCTTGCGAAGATAAAGGAAGTCTCGGCTGAATTTCTTATGGAAGAAGACGACTGCCTCGGCGCCCATGGCCCCATTCTTAGTGCCACCGAACGACAAAACGTCCACACCTAGGTCACGCGTAGCTTCACGCAGGGTTAAGCCCAAGCTGACGGCCGCGTTGGCAATTCGGGCGCCGTCCATGTGCAGAAACATGTTACGTTCATGGGCGAAGCGCGCCAGATCGCGAACTTCTCGCGGCGTGTAAACCGTTCCTATTTCGGTGACTTGCGTAATCGAGATCACACGTGGCTGCACGTGATGCTGATCGCCGATGCCGTGGTACACACGGCGGACGGCCTCGACGGTGAGCTTACCGTCCCTGGTGGGAATCGGAATGAGTTTGCAGCCGGTGAATTTCTCCGGCGCACCACATTCGTCAGCGTAAATGTGGGCCCCCTCGGCGCAAATCACGGCGTGATAGGGTTCCGTCAGCGCCTTCAGGCTCAGGCAGTTCGCGGCCGTGCCGTTGAACACGAAGAAAACTTCGACATCGGGACCAAAGTGCTGTTTGAATTTACGGACGGCAGCCTCGGTAAAAGGATCGTCCCCGTACCCCACGACATGCCCCCGGTTTACGGCGGCAATGGCTTGCAACATCCTGGGATGAACGCCGGCGTTATTGTCGCTGGCGAAACCACGGACAGGTGTCATAGCATTAACAAATGTAGCAGACTGAAGAGCCAGTACAGTCCATAGCCTGCTAGCGGTAACTTTTCTTTCGCTTTCGAGTCTAACGGTGACGATACGACATCTGGCTTATCGACTCTATTCGCTGCTTAGATAAGCCTCGGTGGCTCTAAGGTTTGCGTGTTGCTACACTGAGAACAGGCCGGGAAACAGGACACGGGAAACAAATGGGAAGGATTTTCAATTCGGATGCTCGCGGTGTTCTGCCGCCGCATAAGGCTCTGGCCGCCTCCCTGTTGGGAGGTTTAGTTCTCGTTGCGCTAGCCACAGCTTGCAGCGGGAACTCCGTGAACGGAGCGGCTCCCCAACCAGACTCGGCCGTTCCCGTCAAAATCCAGGTGGCGCAGTCGGTGCCGATCACTGATACCACGGAATACGTCGCCACGCTGAAGTCGCGGGACTCGGCCGTTATCATGCCTCAGGTCGAGGGGCAGATCACGGATATTTATGTGCACTCCGGTGATCGAGTTTCGCCCGGCACCATCCTGATGCAGATTGATCCCACCAAGCAGCAGGCTACCGTAAACAGTCAGGAAAATGGTCGGGCGGCGCAAGAAGCCAACCTGGCCTACGCGCAGCAACAGTACAACCGCGTGAGCGCACTGGCCGCGGCCGGAGTAGTCGCGAAGCAGGACCTGGATCAGGCAAAATCGGCACTCGATACTGCTCAGGCGCAATTGAAATCGCTGGACGCACAAGTACAAGAACAGCAGGTGCAACTCCACTACTATCGCGTGACCGCTCCTTCGACCGGAATCGTCGGCGACATTCCGGTGCACGTAGGCGATCGCGTCACTACGACCACGACACTCACCAGCGTCGACAAGCCGGGCAGCTTGGAGGCTTACGTCTACATTCCAGTCGAGCGTTCGCCTCAGCTCAAGCCGAACATGGCGGTGCAAATTGTGAATGGAAGCGGCGAGGCCATGGCAGACAGCCGCGTCACCTTCATATCGCCACAAGTGGATAACACGACGCAGACAGTGCTGATCAAGTCACGCATCGCTAATAACGAAGATCGGCTGCGCAATCTCCAGTTCATCCGCGCCCGAGTGATCTGGGGAACGCATCAGGGGCCGGTCGTTCCGGTGGTGGCGGTATCGCGTGTTGGCGGACAATACTTCGCTTTCGTGGCCGAGAACGAAAACGGCAAATTGGTAGCGCATCAGAAAGCGCTTCGCCTCGGCGAAATGAACGGGAACGATTATGTTGTGCTGGACGGCATCAAGCCCGGCGACAAAATCATCGTCTCCGGAGTCCAGTTCCTGGTGGACGGCGCGACCGTAGCGCCGCAGGGGTAGACCTCAGGGTTCAGGCGTCAGGCTTCGGGCGTCAGGTTTTTGTGGAGAAGCGTGAAGCCGGAAGCCTAGGCCTGAAGCCCGGTTTTTGGGATTGCAATGTTCGTCGACTTCTTCATACGACGGCCGGTGTTCGCTACTGTTTGCGCGCTGCTCATCATTCTCGCGGGCGCAGTCGTAATTCCCACGCTGCCGATAGCCCAATTTCCCAATCTCGCGCCGCCGCAGGTCAACGTCAGCAGCGGCTACGTAGGCGCAAGCGCGCAGACCGTCGAGTCCGCCGTCACCATCCCGCTGGAACAGCAAATCAACGGCGCGCAGGGGATGAAGTACATGACCTCCGACAGCGGGAACGACGGTTCCAGTTCGATTACCGCGACCTTCGAACTCGATCGTGATCCGGACTTGGCAGCCGTGGACATTCAGAATCGGGTGAACACGGCGCAAGGACGTCTCCCGAACGCCGTCAAAGCCACCGGAATCACCATTACCAAATCGTCAAACGACTTCGTCTTCGGCGCGGGCGTGTATTCAGCGGATGACCGCTACGATCCGCTGTTCATGAGCAACTACCTGGACGTCTACGTGAAAGACACATTGAAGCGAGTGCCGGGAGTTGCCGACGTCATTATCTTCGGCGAGCGCAAGTATTCGATGCGTTTGTGGCTGGACCCGGTGCGCATGGCGAGTCGCGGCCTCACCGCCAGCGACATGGTGAACGCCCTGCAAGAACAAAATGTGGAAGTCGCTGCCGGGCAGGTGGGCCAGCCTCCAATCAAGGTCGGACAGCAGTTTCAGATCAGTGTGCGCGCGATCGGGCGGCTGAGCGAGCCCACGCAGTTTGAAGACATAATTCTTAAGGCAAACGCCGATGGAACTCTGGTGCGCCTCAACGATGTAGGTCGCGCAGAATTGGGCGCCGAGGACTACAGCTCCGATTTGATCTACAACGGACATCCCGCCGTGGGTGTCGCGATTCTGCAACTTTCTAATGCGAATGCCCTGGACGTGGATCGCCGCGCTCTGGCGGAGTTGGATCGGCTTTCGAAACACTTTCCGCCCGGGATGAAATACGAAAATGCCTTCGACACCACCGAAGCTGTCGGCGAATCAATCCGAGACGTGCTCGTCACTCTGATCGAAGCCGTTGTCTTGGTCATTCTGGTGATCTTCATATTTCTCGAAGATTGGCGAAGCACAATCATCCCGTCGGTCACGATTCCGGTCTCGCTGATCGGAACTTTCGCCTTCGTCAAGCTACTGGGGTTTTCCATTAACACTCTAACCCTGTTTGGCATCACACTGGCCACTGGGCTGGTGGTGGACGACGCAATCGTCGTCATCGAAAACATCGAACGCCACCTCCAGGAGGGCGAGCACGACGCGCACAAAGCCGCCTCAGTCGCGATGGGGGAAGTTGCGGGTGCCGTGATCGCCACGTCTCTTGTGCTGGTTGCGGTGTTCGTGCCGGTCGCGTTTTTCCCCGGTACAACCGGCATTCTCTTCCGGCAATTTGCGCTGACCATTGCGTTCTCGATCTCCATTTCCGCGTTCAACGCCCTCACCCTTACGCCCTCACTCTCCGCGATTTTGCTCGGTCGCGTGCATGGAACGAAAGGATGGTTCTTCCGCCACGTTGATAGCGTAATTAGTGCCGTCACCGACGGATACCGGCGCTCGTTGCACGCTTTTCTTCGCTTCCGCCTAGTCGCAGTGGTCTTGTTTCTCGCGGGACTAGGGCTCACCTTCGTGATTTTTCAGCGCGTGCCCAAGGGCTTTGTCCCCGACGAAGATCAAGGTTATTTCCCGGTAATCATCCAGGCCCCACCCGGCGCGTCCGCCGACTATGTCAGGCAAATTGAGGACCAGGTGAGCGCAATCATGCGCGCGATGCCGGAAATCGAAAACCTTTTTGCCATCACCGGCAACGGCGCCCCCAACCGCGGAATCATTTACGCCGGGCTGCAACCGTACTCGAAACGCCAGGGCAGCGAGCATTCCGCAGACGCGGTCGTGAACCGGTTACGCGATTCCGTCTCCAAAATCACCGGAGCGCAGGTTCTTTGCTTTTTGCCTCCTGCCATCCAGGGTCTCGGCCAGTTCGGCGGTTTCCAGTTTGAGGTGCAGGACCAGGGTTCGCATACTTTGGAGGAATTGGCGAACGCCACCCAGAGCATGGTGCGCCAGGGTAATGCCGGCAAGGATCTGACTGGCTTGTACAGCAGCTACACCGCGAGCGATCCGCAATTTCTGGTCACCATTGATCGCGAGAAAGCCAAGAGCCTGCATGTGCCTCTGCAGCAGATCACGGATACTCTCGGCGTCTACATGGGCTCCGCGTACGTCAACGATTTCGATTTCAACAATCGTTCGTATCGCGTTTACGTTCAGGCCGACAAGCAATTCCGCTCGCAGGCCAAAGACATGAAGCAATATTACGTACGCTCGGACAGCGGCGCCATGATCCCGCTCGAGAATCTGGCTAGCATCACGCAGACTACGACGCCGCAGGTAATCAGCCACTACAACCTGTTTCGCTCAGCGGAGATTGACGGCTCCCCGGGGCCGGGCCTTAGTTCCGGACAAGCCATCACGGCCATGGAGGACTTGAGCAAGAAAGTTTTGCCCCACGGTTTCACTTACGAATGGACAGGACTGTCGCTCGAAGAGCTGGCGTCAGGGAGAACGACTCTAATCTTATTTGGCCTGGGCGTTTTAGTTGTGTATCTGACGCTCTCCGCGCAATATGAAAGCTTCGTGCTGCCTTTCATCGTGCTGCTCGCAGTCCCCATGGCGCTGCTGGGAGCGCTCGGCGCACAAGCCTTGCGAGGCTTGCAAAACGATGTCTACTGCCAGATCGGGCTGGTGATGCTAATCGGCCTGTCGAGCAAGAACGCGATTCTGATCGTCGAATTCGCCGAACAGTTGCGGGAACGCGGGCTCCCATTGGTAGAAGCCACCGTGGAAGCAGCCAGGATTCGTCTGCGTCCTATTCTTATGACGTCGTTCGCATTCATCCTGGGCGTAGTGCCGTTAATGGTGGCCCATGGCGCTGGCCAGGAAGGCCGCCACTCGGTTGGCACCACCGTGTTCGGCGGCATGATCATGTCAACCGTCCTCAATCTCTTTTTCATTCCCGTGCTCTACCTGATCATCGAAGGATGGCGGGAACGAGGTAAAGCACACGTCCCACAACCAGCGCCGGTGCCCGCGGATTAAAGCGGCTGCACGCGTGGAGACAGTCGCCGCCGGCTGTCCGGCGGAGCGAAGCTTTGCAGAGTGGCCAAGCCGTTTTATCCATGGTATAGGTGAAGCATGGAGATTCTTACTGTCACTCCATTCCTCGACTATTTTGAGAAAATCCGTTCGCGTACCATGCGGGTAGTTGCATGCATTCCACCCGCACAAGTGGAATGGCGCTGTAAAGAAGGCAAATTTACTTTGGGCGATCTGGCACGCCACATCGCGTCCGTAGAGCGCAACGTGTTTGCGGAAGCCGTGGCCGGCGGACGCAACCGCTACGCGGGCTGTGGGCGCGAACTGGCCGACGGTTACGACGAAGTGGTCCGCTACATGGAACGCATGCACTCCGAGTCCATGAGCATCGTCTCCCGGCTTAGCGACGCGGACTTGCTACGGAAGTGCGCCTCCGCAGACGGGACACCCATGGCCACCTGGAGGTTGTTGCGGGCGATGACGGAGCATGAGATTCACCACCGTGGCGAGCTTTACGCTTATCTCGGCATTCTCGGCGTCGCCGTGCCGCCGCTCTACGGATTGACCTCGGAACAACTGCAAGAAATCGCGGTGAGATCGCAGCCCAACCAGGCGCGGCAGGCAACGTGAATCCAGCGGATCGCATGTCAAGGTGGAGAAGAATTCACTTCTGCCACTCCCTCGTCTCCGTGCTGCTTCTCGCAGGATTCGCCTTCGGTCAGACACCTTCCGCGAAGAGTCCGCTGCCCAAGTTCGAAGACGTTGCCAAACAAGTTGGCTTGACCGTCTCCCACATTTCATCGCCCGACAAACGCTACATCGTGGAATCAATGAGCGGAGGCGTGGGTCTGATCGATTGCGATAACGACGGTAAACTCGACATCATCACGGTGAACGGATCCACGGTCGATCGCTACAAGCAGGGCGGCGATCCCATGATTACGCTCTATCACCAGGACGACGGCTTCAAATTCACTGACATCACCAAATCGGCCGGACTCACACGCAAAGGGTGGGGCATGGGCATAGCCGTCGCCGATTACGACAACGACGGTCTGCCCGACATTTACGTGACGGGCTTCGGCGGCAACGCGCTCTACCACAACCTGGGCAACTGCAAGTTCGAAGATGTCACAGAAAAAGCGGGAGTGGCGGGGGGAGGGTTCAGCACCGGCGCTGCCTGGGCCGACTACGATCGCGACGGCCATGTCGATCTGTTCGTCTCTCGCTACGTCCACTTCGACGTGAACAAACTGCCCGACTTCGGAAAAAACGAGAAGAACTGCAGTTTCAAAGGAATTCCGGTGCAATGCGGACCGTGGGGCATGCTGGGCGAATCCGACTTGCTCTTTCACAATCGCGGCGATGGCACGTTTGAAGAAGTTTCCAAAAAGGCAGGCGTCGACGATCCCAACAAATACTACGGCCTGGGCGCAATCTGGGGCGATTACGACAATGACGGCTGGCCCGACCTATACGTCGCCAACGATTCCGGCCCGAACTACCTCTACCACAACAAACGCGACGGCACGTTTGAAGAAGTCGGCATGCTCTCAGGAGCGGCGGTCAGCGGCGATGGTTCCGAGCGCGGCAACATGGGTGTGGACTGGAGCGACTATTTGCATGAGGGCCGGCTCTCCATGTTTGTCACCACGTTTACCGAACAGCCCGACAGTTTGTATCGCAACCTCGGAGCGCAGGGATTCTCCGAAGAGAGTTACGCAGCCCACCTGGCCAAGCCGACGTATAACCCCGTAGGCTGGGGCACCGGGTTTTTTGACATGGACAACGACGGCTGGCCCGACCTGTTCGTTGCCAACGGCCACGTGTATCCGCAGATGGATCAAATCCCAGGCGCTCCCCGTTATCGCGAACCTATGCTGCTCTTCCGCAACAACCGCGATGGAACTTTCGAAGATGTTTCCACCGTACTCGCCGGAATACCGGACGCATCGCGGCGCGGTGCAGCTTTTGGCGACCTCAACAACGATGGCAATATCGATATTGTGGTGATGAACACCGGAGAGCCGCCACTTCTGTTGGTGAATCAGGGCGGAAACAAGAATCATCGCGTGCTATTTAAACTGATAGGAACAAAAAGCAATAAAATGGCGATCGGCACGCGAGTGACGGTAAGAGCAGGAAAGCTGGTGCAATTCAACGAAGTTCGAGCCGGAGGAAGTTATCTCTCGCAGAACGATCCGCGGCTGCACTTCGGTCTCGGCTCCGAAGCTAAAATGGACGATGTAGAAATCAAATGGCCGAGCGGCAAGGTTGAAGTGCTGGACGATGTCCCGGCAGATTTCATCTATACGGTCGTAGAGGGCGAAGGCATTCGAGCCAGAACAGCGCTACCCGCATTGTGACCCACCATGCTTCCGTTCAAATTGGTCTATAGCGACGACTACTACCTCCCCATCGGCGCGCACGTCTTCCCCTCCGAGAAGTATCGCAGGGTTCATGATCGCTTGATCAAGACCGGAGTCGCCGAAGCCTCGGACTTCGTGACCCCGCAACCCGCATCCGATCAGGATGTACTCCTGGTTCACACCCCCGCTTACGTACAAAAGTTAAAGACAGGAACACTGTCCGCGCGCGAAGAACTGGAGATGGAAGTTCCTTACTCGCCGGAACTGGTTCGAGCGTTTTGGCTGGCGGCTGGCGGCTCAATTCTCGCCGCTGATTATGCTTTGCAGAATCGTGTCGCTATCAACATCGGCGGCGGATTCCATCATGCATTTCCCGACCACGGCGAAGGCTTCTGCGTGATTCACGATGTGGCCGTCGCCATCCGGCGCATGCAGCGGGATGACCGAATCACTCGTGCCATGACCGTCGATTGCGACGTTCACCAGGGCAACGGGACCGCCGCAATTTTTGCCGGCGTACGCGTTCCCACGGGACCGCTGCCCTCGACCTCCGCTTCCACCCTGAGCCCTACCGTGCCTGCGAAGGTGCGCAATGCCCATGCGGGCGATGTCTTCACCATCTCGCTCCACCAGGAAAATAATTATCCGATGTGGAAGCCTCCATCTTCGATCGACGTCGATCTTCCCGACGGAATTGGCGACGACGATTATCTGGCATGGCTCGACAACGCTCTCAGCTCAGGCCTGCGCCAGTTCGATCCGGAGTTGATTTGCTACATCGCAGGCGCTGATCCGTATCGCGAAGATCAACTTGGCGGCCTTGCGCTGACTATCGAAGGATTGAAACGCCGGGACGAACTGGTGTTCCGCGTAGCCCGCGCTCGCAATATTCCGGTGATGGTTACTTTCGCAGGCGGGTATGCGCAGCGCGTCGAAGACACAGTGACGATTCACTGCAACACGGTGATTGCGGCGAAAGAAGTGTTTTGCCGTTAGTGTGCTTGGCACGTTTTCCCATTTTCCTCCAGACGGCGATAAAATCTTTGGCTCACTAAAATCGGCATCCGATATGCGGATTAGTTGCACAATCTTGCAACTATCGATAGCAGCGCCAGAAATGTTGCGTGAGTTCCGCGCTCCTGGCCGATTCTGTTTTGTCACGGTCCTCAGCAGATGTACAATCCGATGGCTCTGGACTCTTGAGTTTTAGGTTAATCCAAGTCTGAAGCGAAATGAAAACAAACGGAGGATGACAACAATGAAGACTTTCACGCCCGTACTACTTTGCGTTGGAATGCTGGCCCTTACTTGCGGCACGCTGGCAGCCGAGGACGCGCAACGCTCCCCCCAACTTGGAATTGCCCAGCGTTCTCCAGTCGTACGCGAGGCGGACGCACCGCCAGCGGGACTCAAAACGATATTCACCAACCTAGGGTCTAAAACTGACGCCTACGACGACGGCACGGGCTACTATGTAGCAGGCACGTCGTCGACGGCAGAGCCTTACCAGTGGATTGCTAACCCTTTCACCCCAGCGAAGAATTCCACCGTGAAGGAAATTGAGATCGCGCTCGTTTATGACAATTCTGGGACGAACGCCGCAGAGGTCGCCCTGTACTCTGACGCGAGCGGCCTGCCCGGCAAGGCGCTCGAAAGTTGGGATGTGAAAAACCTGCCCATTTCCGGTACCTGCTGCAAACTGGTAAAGGTAATCAGCAAGAAAGGTATAAAGATCAAGAAAGGTACGCAGTATTGGGTGGTCGGAAAGACCGATAAGAAATCAGCCACTTCCACCGACCTATGGGATTTCGTCTATAACCAGGCCGTTGGTCCAATTGCGTTCATTAGCGCGGCAACGTCCAATAAATGGACGTTGTATTCGGCAGGCTCCACGCAAGCGTTCGCTGTGTTCGGCACCGAGTAAGTCATCTGTTAGCTTGATTGAAAGATTGACCCGTATCGATTGCTTGAGCCGCTGGCGCCGGGCGCCTCGTAGGCCCCGTGCCAGCGGCTTGGTTGTCCTGCAAGGGCCATTGAATGAGCGCCGACACGGCCCTACTGCTCGACTGCTAAAATAAACCCCAAGCATCTATGTTCGAGAATCTCTCAGAAAAGCTTCAGCGTGCGTTCAAGACCCTGCGCGGCCAGGCTGTCCTCAATGAAGAGAACATTCAGGAGGCGTTGCGCGAGATCCGTTTGGCGCTGCTCGAGGCCGACGTCAACTTCAAAGTTGTCAAGCAACTGATCGATCACATTCAGGAAAAGGCCATCGGCCAGCAGGTGCCGACTGCCTTTTCGCCGGGCGAGCAGGTCATCAAAATACTGCGCGACGAGCTGATCGAAACTCTCGGCCGCGATACCGCGCGCCTGAAGTTTGCCTCGCAGCCTCCCACCGTGGTGCTGATGGCTGGCCTGCAGGGTTCCGGCAAAACCACCACTTCCGGCAAACTGGCAAACTGGCTCAAGAATGGCGGACATAGGCCGTTGCTGGTTTCAGTGGACGTGTACCGCCCTGCTGCTCGTGAACAACTTAAAGTTGTGGCGCAGGCGATCAAAGCAAACATCTATGAAGGCGCGAATGTCGAGGCTAACACCGCGACCGTCGAGCGCCTGGCGAAAGAAGCGCGCCGCGAGGCTATCAACACCGGCTGCGACGTGCTTATCGTCGACACCGCCGGACGACTTCACATCGACGAGCAACTGATGGACGAGATGCAATCGCTCAAGCGGTTGCTTAATCCGCAGGAGATTTTGTTCGTCGCCGATGCAATGACTGGACAGGACGCGGTCAATTCCGCCGACGAGTTTCACAAGAAGCTTTCGCTGACGGGTGTCGTGCTCACAAAAATGGATGGCGATGCCCGCGGCGGCGCTGCGCTTTCCATCCGTCAAGTCACAGGCCAGCCCATCAAGTTCATCGGCGTGGGCGAAAAATACGACGCGCTCGAGCCCTTCCATCCCGATCGCATCGTCTCGCGCATTCTCGGCATGGGCGACATTCTCTCGCTGATTGAAAAAGCCGAACAGAATGTCGACAAGAATAAGGCTCAGGAGATGGCCAGCCGCGCACTTTCAGGCGATGGCTTCTCGCTGGAGGATTTCCGCGATCAACTGCGCCAGGTAAAAAAGATGGGATCGATCCAGAACATCATGGGGATGTTGCCCAGCATCGGCCCATTCGCCGGATTGCAGAAACATGCTGACAAAGTCGATGAAAAACAAATCAACCGCGTCGAGGCCATCATCAATTCGATGACCGTCCACGAACGCCTGCACCACGAAGTCATCAACGGCAGCCGGCGCAAGCGCATCTCGCGTGGCTCCGGCACCAGCGTGCAAGAAGTCAACAACCTCCTGCGTCAATATGCCCAGATGCGCAAAATGTTCAAGCAGATGGGCAAGGCAAGCTTCGCACGCAAACTGGCCGGCATGAAGTTACCGGGGATGTGAGACCGGTAGCCGACGGTTGAAAGCTGCTCTCATGAAATGGCGTTCTCTCGAAGAAGCGGCGGTCGCCGAAGACGCTCGCTCACTGCGCGAACAATTTGCCGGGCGCAAAGAACTGATCGCCAAGTACGTTCCGCCAGGAATTCAAGCCATCCACGCCCGCGCGGTGGCGCAACTCAAAGAAAAAGGAATCGTCGACCACGCTCCTTCAGAGGGTGCAACGGCACCTCACTTCGCACTCCACGACCACAACGGCAAACCGCTCTCGTCGGCCGATCTTCTGCACAAAGGTCGCATGGTCATCTGCTTTTTTCGCGGACGCTGGTGTCCCTTTTGCGTTGGTCAACTGGAAGCCATGAGCCTGATCGTGCCGCAGATCGAGCGGTGTCAAGCCTCGCTCATCGCGATTTCGCCGCAGACCGTCCAGCAATCGTTTTTCATGGCCGATCAGCACAAGCTGCGCTTTCCGCTGCTCAGCGACCCCGGCAACCGAGTAGCTCGTCAGTTTGGATTGGCGTATCGCGTCCCGGACGATCAAGAGAAGGTATATCGGCAGGTGTTCATCAACCTGCCTTTCGTGAACGGGGATGAAACCTGGGAACTCCCTGTTCCTGCGACCTACATTCTTGATCGCGACGGCTCAGTGATCTACGCCTCAGTCAATCCAGACTACGCCGAACGTCCTGAGCCCTCCGAGATTCTCCAGCGCCTGACCATGCTTAATTGACCAGGGCTTAATAACGGCAGCGACGTCGGATCAAAAGAACAGCGTTCCCCTCGTTGTCGATGAGGAACGCCGCATGAAAAATCAGGCCGGTATGTTGGCTACTTGTCGTACTGCATGCAAATTTGCAGCTGATGAAGGGCTTCGTCGGTGGCTCTGATTGCGTCCACTCTGTGGCCACCGAAGTCGTGCGCCGCTTCCTGCAGGTGGTGTTTCGCATTCTCCAGCGCGTGGATTGCCGCCTGAATCTCGGGATGCCGCCCGCCCTGTGCTGGCGATACCGGAGACAGTGCCAACAGCAGCGCGAAGATTGCCGCTAGACTCATCACTCTTGCCTTCATTGCTTCCTCCGTGAGAATACTTCGTCCAGCTTAAAGGCGCGGACCGGCCGTTGTCGAACCTACTGACACCCCATAAGCTCCCAGTCGTTAACAAACCCTATCGCAGCCCCAACCGCGATGTAAATAGCTTGCGGGGTGTCTCACGCGGTACCCTTCGGAACAGCCACCCGCCGGCAAAGGGACATCAAAGAGCGATCGGAACCTGATTGAATACGACAGTGGCATCGACCCAGCCTTTGTCGTTGACTAATCTGGACCCTTGCCAATCCCGCCAACTTCTGCAAAAATAACAGTTTGCCTGAACCCTGCCAGAAGGACTAGGAAAGGAACCAAAGTTCTGTGTTAATGATTCGTCTGTCGCGCACCGGTGCGCGTAAACAACCGCATTATCGCGTGGTCGTAATTGAGAAGGAACGGGCGCGCAATGGCCGGCCGGTCGAAGTGGTGGGAACGTACAATCCCCGCACCAACCCTGCCAGCATCGAACTCAAGCGCGAGCGCATTGATTACTGGGTATCCAAGGGCGCCAAAATGTCGGACCGGGTTGGCAAGATTGTGGCCAAGCCGGCCGCAGCCAGCACCGTCCCTGCCGCCTGATTTCGGCGTAGCGTGCCAGTAGCAGTTTCCAGCCACCCCGATAGGAACCGCCTATGAGCGTGCAAAGTGGAGACGTGCGAGCCTTGGTCGAGCAGATCGCGAAGACGCTGGTCGATGAGCCGGACCAGGTCGCGGTGAACCAGCTCGAAGGCGACGTGCTTGAACTGAAGGTTGCTCCGAACGATGTGGGCAAGGTGATTGGAAGCAAGGGCCGCGTCGCGCGCGCTCTGCGCGCCTTGATCGGCGCCGCAGGAGTTCGATTGCACAAGCGTTTTACGCTGGAGATCCTCGAGTAAGAAGGTCAGGAATAGGAGCACCGGGAATAGCCGAGTCAGGAATTGCCGGCGAGTTTGTTACTTTGGCCCGCGTGCGCAAGACGCAGGGGCGCCGTGGCGAAGTGGCGGTCGAGTTGCACAGCGACATTCCCGACCGCTTCCGAGTTGGCCTGAAGCTGTTCGCTCTCGCTCAGGACGGAAGCCGGCGCGCGTTGGAGGTTGAAGAACTCTGGCCCCACAAGGGACACCTGGTTCTGAAGTTCGCGGGCATCGATTCGATCTCCGATGGCGAGGTTTTGATCGGATGCGAACTACAGGTTCCGCGGAGCGAGCGCGCACAGCTCGAATCTGGATGGAACTACGTCAGCGATTTGGTCGGCTGCGTCGTGTTTGACGCGGGTCGCGAGATCGGCAAGATTGAAGACGTTCAGTTTGGCACGGGCGAAGCGCCGTTGCTGGTCGTTGTCGCAGGAAGAGATCGGTACGAGATTCCCTACGCCGAAGCGTATCTTAAGGGCGTAGATCTCGAGCACAAGCGGATACAAATGCTGTTGCCCGACGGGATGCTTGAGCTGAATGCGCCGCTGACAGCTGAAGAAAAGCAGCAGCAAGCCGGTGCATTCGGAGGAACACAGAAGAAGAATAAGAAATCTCTGTGACTCTGTGGTGAAAGTTTTTGATCTGGTTCCGCGATGAAGATCGACATTGCAACGATCTTTCCCGATTTTTTTCGCGGACCGCTGGATCACGGAATCACGCGCCGGGCGCAGGAAGCCGGCTTGGCGAAAATCGAAGTCCACGATCTGCGGGCGTTCGCGCATGATCGTCACAAGACCGTGGATGACCGCCCGTTCGGCGGCGGCGAAGGCATGGTGCTGAAGCCGGAACCGATCTTTGAATGTATTGAAGCGCTGAATGTCGCGCCCCGCGAAGGACGCAATCAAGCACGCGAGAGTGTGATTCTGCTCTCGGCGCAGGGCAAGCGATTCGACCAGAGCGTGGCGAACGAACTGGCCATGCTGGAACGAATCGTCCTGATCTGCGGCCGTTACGAAGGTGTGGACGAGCGCGTCGGCCAATACTTAGCCGACCGTGAGTTGTCCATCGGGGATTACGTGCTGAGCGGTGGCGAACTGGGTGCGGCAGTGATTGTAGACTGCGTCACGCGATTGATTCCCGGCGCGGTAGGCAATCAGGCCTCCACGCAGCAGGAATCTTTCACCACGTTCTCGCAGCCACACGCCGGGGACGGCCCGAGTTCGACGTGCACTTCGGGCGGGTTGCTGGATTACCCGCATTACACCCGTCCTGCGGACTTCCGCGGAATGGGGGTGCCGGAAGTGCTGGCATCGGGCAATCACGAAGAAATACGACACTGGCGCCGTCGTACCGCACTTGAGAAAACGCTGCGCAACCGGCCCGATCTTTTGCACGAAGCCGCACTCAGCGACGAAGACAGGAAATTGCTGGCCCAGATCACGGGCAAGAATTCATAGAGCAGAGGACAAACTAATGTCGAACCTCATCATCGAAAAGCTGCTGGCGAAGACCAAACGCACCGACCTTCCCAAGTTCGTTCCCGGCGACTCCGTCCGCGTACACGTCAAAATTAAGGAAGGCGACAAAGAGCGCACGCAGGCCTTTGAAGGAGTCGTCATCTCGCGGTCGCGTGGGCCTCAAGCAAGCTTTACCGTGCGCAAGATCAGCTTCGGTCAAGGGGTCGAGCGTATTTTTCCAGAGAACTCCCGCGTAATCGATAAGGTGGAGTTGGTGCGCTCGTCCAAAGTTCGGCGTGCCAAGCTGTACTACCTCCGCTCGCTGCGCGGCAAAGCCGCTCGCCTCAAGGATGTCGAGCGCGAGCACGTAACCGCGGCTGCGACCACAAAATAAATTGCTCGACCTGCTAGCCGTTGGTTCCAGGCTGCGGCCACAAAGCCGTCAGCGCTAGTCCCACCGCGATTCCCACTGAGACTTCAATGAACCGGTGTGCCGCGACTATCCACCCTGCTTGCGTGTGCGCTATGAGCATCACAATCGCCAGGGTTATGCTGGCTAGGCGATACGCCTCCCCCAGTCGCAAGGCGGAGCAAATCAATCCGATGACGAACACGCCCAGGCCAAAGACGATCGTATTTGATCCAAAGTAGGTGACCAGCACTGCCGCCAACGCGGCTCCCAAAGCGGTTCCGGCGAAACGTTGTTCGGACACAACCAGTGCCGCCCCCAGTGTCGACTGCATGATAATCAAGGTAGTAACCGTGGCCCAGTAAGCCTCCGGAAGCCTCAGGCCGCGGGCCACAAGCAGCGAGGCTACAGCCGCGATCGCGGTTCGAGCCGAATGCACCAGCGCTCTCCGGTGCATTCGCTCGTGGATGCTACGATTTACCTCCGGCATTTTCCCTCCTGCTCGGCGTCGCTATTCTAACTGGCTCTTGAAAGTGCAGAAGCTATTTCGTCGACGGTCGACGGCACCCGATTCGCCGAGACTCCGTGGAGTTCGACCCAGCCGGTCGAACGCGTTGACTGACCGCGGCTGCGCCCTTAAGATGAAGCGACCCGGAACGCTTGGCGTCTTCCCCGGCGATCGGCCAAATTGATCGGACAAACCATATCGCATTACCGCATCGTCGAGAAGCTGGGCGGCGGCGGCATGGGCGTAGTCTACAAAGCCGAGGATCTGACTCTCCACCGATTTGTGGCCCTGAAGTTTCTGCCCGATGAGGTTGTCAAAGACGCTCAAGCCCTGACGCGCTTCCAACGGGAAGCACAGGCGGCTTCCGCTCTCAATCATCCCAATATCTGCACCATCCATGAAATCGGGCAAGAAGACGGACATCCCTTCCTGGTCATGGAGTTTCTCGACGGAATGACGCTGAAGCATCGCATCGCCGGCAAGCCCCTAGAGACCGAAGTTTTGCTCAGCCTGGCGATTGAGATCGCCGACGCGCTCGACGCCGCCCACGCTGAGGGGATCGTCCACCGCGACATCAAGCCCGCGAACATTTTCGTCACCAAGCGCGGGCACGCCAAGATTCTCGACTTCGGCTTAGCAAAAGTGATGTCCGCTGGCGGCAGAGGGGTAGAAGCAACAGCCCAAGAGACAGCGATGAACGAGGAACACCTGACCAGTCCCGGTTCGACGCTGGGCACCATCGCGTACATGTCGCCAGAACAGGTGCGTGCGAAAGAACTGGATGGCCGGAGCGATCTGTTTTCGTTCGGAGCGGTGCTCTACGAAATGGCCACAGGCACGCTACCCTTCCGGGGAGAAAGCTCGGGAGTAATCTCGCGCGAGATTCTGGATCGAGATCCGGTTCCAGCGGTGCGGCTGAACCCTGACCTTCCGCCCAAGCTCGAAGACATCATTGGCAAGGCGCTGGAGAAGGATCGCGAACTGCGTTATCAGCACGCGGCGGATATGCGGACCGACCTCAAGCGGCTCAAGCGGGAGACCGATTCGCGGCACGGCACACCCACTGGTTCGGGGTCCGTGGTGGCCGCACAGGAAAGTGGTTCTCAAGTCGCGCAACAAACTTCGCCCGCTTCCGCCACGGATCTGCGCACAGATTCGCAACGATCCGTCTCTCAACAACCCGCGCCTGCGACCGGTTCGGCGACTTCCGGCATCGCATTGCCGGCCGCAACTTCGATCCGCAAGTACGGAGTCGCGGCTCTGGCTGTCGTGTTCATTGCCTTGGCAGCGGCTGGAGTCTGGTATTGGCGCTCAAGGGTCGGCACGTCGCAGGTCGAATCGATTGCCGTGATTCCGTTCGAAACCGTCGGCGGCAACGCTGATACCGATCTAATCGGCGACGGCCTCACGGAATCGTTAATCGACAGCCTCGCCCACGTACCCCAATTGAAAGTAAAATCGCGCAACTCGGTTTTCCGCTACAAGGGCAAAGAAGTTGACATCCAGAAAGTCGGGAAGGATTTGACTGTCGATGCATTGCTCACTGGCAGGGTCGTACAACGCGGAGACTCGGTTCAGGTCAGCGCCGAACTCACCAGTGTGCAGGACAACACGGCAATCTGGGGCGAGCAGTACGAGCGCAAAACCAGTGACCTCATCGCCCTGCAACAGCAGATCGCGGGCGACATCGCAGACAAGCTACGCTCGAAATTGACGGGAACGGAAAAGCAGCAGGTGACCAGGCAAGGCACGCAGAACCCAGAGGCTTACCAGTTCTACGTGAAAGGCCGCTACTACTGGACCAAGCGTACCAACGCCGACGTTAAGACAGCGATTTCCTACTTCAATCAAGCTATTGATAAAGACCCCGGCTATGCCTTGGCCTATTCAGGTCTGGCGGATGCTTATGGCGTGCTCACCAGTTATGGCGGCGACCCCAATGACTTCGTTCCCAAGTCGAATGCTGCGGCGAAAAAGGCCCTGGAACTCGATTCCACACTGGCGCACCCGCATGCGGACCTGGGCGCCAACGAAATGCAATACAACTGGGATTTTGCCGGCGGTGAGGCCGAGTTCCGAAAGGCCTTTGAACTCGATCCCAGCGACGCCACGGCCCATCAGTGGTTCTCCGAAACACTCTGCTGGATTGGCGGGAGAGCACAAGAGGCGATCGAGGAAGGTAACCGCGCCCATCAACTCGACCCACTCTCGCCGATTATCGCCGCGCAACAGGGTCAGGCTCACGTCTACGCCGGTCAATTTGACCAGGCGATCGAGATTTTCAAGAAAGTCATTGCTGACAATCCAACTTTTGGCCGGGGACACAGTGAGCTGGCATACGCGTATTGGGGCGCGCATAAGTATCCAGAAGCCATTCAGGAGTGGAAGTCCGGCTCCCAATTAGAGAACGACAAGAATTCCATGGAATACGCAACCGCGATGGACACGGGCTTCCGCTCCGGCGGATGGCCGGGTGCCCTGCACAAGGCCGTCGAAGTTTCGTTGGCGCAGCGCAACTCCAAGGCGGAATACGCATCTCCTTACAACATCGCGCAGCTGTATGCCGATTTGGGTGACAAAGGGCACGCCTTTGAGTGGCTCAACACCGCATACCAGGAGCACGACATGAGCATAATTAGCCTCCGGACCGACTTCACGATGGACTCTCTGCGTTCCGATCCGCGCTACGCCGAACTGGTGCGCAAAATCGGCTTGCCGCAATAGGGACTGTAGGGAGGATGTTCCTGGCATCAACTATTTCCACTTCTCGAAGCCTGAACGGTCGCTGAAATAATGCAGTTTTCTTGAGTCCGCGACGTCAGCTCTTTTCCTCCTTGCTCCACAAGGGCAACGTGGGCGAAGATGCCTTTATCTTGATCTTCTGATCCGCCAGTGCGTGCCGGTCAAGCTAAAACTCGCCCCCGAGAAAGCGATCTCCGCGTCCGCCGCCAAGCTGCGCCTGCTCAAGCGTCTGCGATGCACTCTGAAGTTTGAAAAGGCAGCGTGGCAATCCGGTGCGCGCCTAATTGCGGGTGTCGACGAGGTCGGCCGCGGTTCTCTCTTCGGCCCGGTCGTGGCCGCGGCCGTCATCCTCGATCCTGGCTATCGCATTCGAGGGCTTCGCGACTCCAAGTTGCTGCTGCCGGAACGGCGCGAAGCGCTGGCCGAGCGGATCCGCGAGCACGCTGTCGCCTGGGCCATAGCCGCGGTCGATGCTGCCCGCATTGATCAAATCAACATCTATCAGGCTTCGCGGGTCGCCATGCAGCAGGCCGCCATGAGCCTCGCGCCTGCAGCCGACCATCTGCTGATCGATGCCATGCGCCTGGATTGCGACCTGACTCAGCAAGCGATCATCCACGGCGACGCGCTCTCCGCTTCGATTGCCGCCGCTTCGATTCTTGCCAAAGTCGAACGCGACCGCATGGTCCGAGAATGGGATCCGGTCTTCCCCGTCTACGGATTGGCTTCAAACAAGGGCTATAGCACTCCTCACCACGTCGCCGCCCTGCGCCAGCACGGGCCCTCCCCGCTGCACCGCCAATCATTCGCTCCCGTCTGGAACAATCCCGTACCTCAGGAGGTACTGGCCTTCATGTTGGATGAAGCTGCAAGAAGTGTTGAGGAAAGCGAACCGAGCGCTGTCTAGGTCTGCATGACTCGATGTCTTTTCCCCGAAAGTTCAGAGGTTTGCACCTTGACAGCGGCCACTCTTATGAACTAAAGTTCCGTCCGCAGTACTACAGCGCGTAGTACCGCTAGGCAATTGCCTCTCGCATAATCGCTTCGTCCGCTCCCGACGAACAGAAAACTGGTTTCGACGAGCCTGCACCAACACTCGGTGAAGACTGCGGCGTATACCGGACATGGACTGGGTGTGTTGATGGGATCCCGATTGAACAGCAACTTATTCCCCTGCAGGGGAGTTGGACTTGATTAGAGCGCGATTCGTTCTTTGTCTTATCGTGGCTGGCCTGCTTGCTGGCGTCGTCCATGCGCAAGACTCCCTTAGCCAAAATTCCGCGGCCAAATCGGGGAGTTCAGCCTCTGCGCCGGAAAAGGCGGATCCCGCTCGGTCCGACCAGGTGATCCTCAAAGTCGGGGATGTGCAGGTTACGCGGGCTGAATTCGAGTCGCGAATCAGCGAGATCGAGCCCGGAGCCGACCCTGACAAGGGCCCCTCGGATAAGGATCGCCACAAACTCGGCGACGACTACGCGTCCGTGATAATGCTTTCGCAGCAGGCCACTGCCAATCACCTGGAATCCTCGCCCGAAGTTAGCCGCCAATTGGCGGTCGCCCGCATGCAGGTGCTCTCCGATGCGGAGTTCGCCAACCTGATGCGACAAGCCGATCCGACAACCGAAGAAATCAGCAAATATTATTCCGACCACCTGTCCGACTATGACACAGTGCATATTCGCAGGCTGTTCGTTTGGAAGCGGCGAGGCAACGCCAAGGATGGCCCAGTCTTGAGTTCACAGGCTGCCAGGGCTCGCGCGGACCGGATTCGTCAGGAGCAAGCGGCCGGAACCAGCGAAAAAAACCTATCGGCGGATCTCATCAAGTCTGGCGAGGGGATGCTTGATCCTGAGCCGCTTATCTTTTCGCGTGGAGGACTGTCGCCCCAGATGGAAAAGGTGGCGTTCTCACTTAAAGAGGGCGAGTGGTCTGAGGTTGAAGATACTCCGGCCGCCGTCCTTCTCATTCAACTCGTCAACCGCGACCGTCGACAACTCGGACAGGTATCATCAGCTATTGAAAAGAACTTGCAAGGCGAGAAATTGCAAGCGCTGTTGGACGATCTGAAAAAGAATGCCGGTATCTGGATGGACGAGCAGTATTTTGGGACTGCGGTGGCTCCTGTCCCGGGCGCGCAGCGGCGTACTTCCGACCCACCGTCTGAGCTTCAAAAATCAGCAAGAAAAAGGGGAAAGCAACAATGAAAATGAAACACAGAAGTAGCATGCTTTGGCGCCTTGCGCTTCCAATCATAGTGGCAGCGTGTGTCCTTCAGCCTACGTCGGCCAGCGCTCAGATGACTTCGGTCGGGGTCGACTGCTCAAAAATCAACGTTGCGTCGCTCATGACGCAGGACAACATGCGCGCCGGCCGAATCCTGCTTGAATGCGGAATCATACAGGGCGGGCAGCGCTCGGCGGGTGGTGTGGATCACACCCCGAAGGCTCCTCCTAATGTCCGCGTCAGCAACGGGTCGGATTGTAACGCTTCCACGGACGTGTGTGGGAGCGAAAGCATGGTCGCGGCCAGCACTGCCGATAAAGGCCAAACCATAGTGGTCAACTTCAACGCCGAGTACGGCACCGGAGCAAACTACTCGGGTACGTCGTACTCGACGAATGGCGGAGCGAGCTTTACAGAAATTCAACCTGCGCCTTTTTCAAGCGGGCATGACACGAACTTTGGCGACCCGCTCGTGGTTTTCAACTCCAAGTCAGGCATGTTCTTCGCTGGCGACCTGGTAACCGGTTGCGGCGGGCAGGGAATCGGTCTGTGGACTTCTACCGATGGCAAAACTTGGACGACCGCGGCCTGCGCTCATAACGGCGGCGCGGATGATCGCCCGTCGATGTGGTCGGACAACGAACCAACCAGCGGAACTTACGGCCGCATGTATATTTCCTACAACGACTACGATACAGACTGCGATGGATCAGGATGTCTTTTCGTTACCTATTCGGACGACGGCACGACTTGGAGCACGCCGTTTCAACTGAACACCACCACCTTCTACCGCAACGTGCAGATCACAGGTTCGCCGCGAGGCGCACAGATCAACTCGGGAGACGCCACCGTATTTATTGCCAGCATGGATGAGGGTGGGGGGGGAACAGCTACCCGGCAGAACCTCATGTACTACTCAACCGACGGCGGCACAAGCTGGACTCAAGTGCTTATCGGTTCGCGGTTCAATCCTCCGGGCAATGTGAACTGCGGATACTTCGAAGCCGTTGCTCCCATCTGGCGGCACATGGGCTGGGGAGAACCAGCGGTTGGCCCGGATGGCGTGGTGCACTATGACTATGCCGGGGCGGGAACAAACGGAGACTTAGGAGATATCTTCTACGTGCGGTCCACGGACAACGGCACGACCTGGTCGAAACCGATCAAACTCAACACCGACAGCGACAATCAGTTCAGGACGCAGTGGATGCCCTCGCTTTCCGCCACTTCGGATGGCAACGTCACGGCCTCTTGGTATGACCGTCGCAAAGCCACGAGCACCTGCACCAGTGCTGGAGATCCGGGATGTAACTACGAGCGCGTGGGCCGTCAGTCGAAGACCAACGGCGCTTCGTGGGCAACTTCGGAGATCACAATCAGCACTAAAGTCATCGCGCAGCCACTCCAGAACGACGGATTCGTTCAACCCTGCTACGCGGGTGATTACGATTACGACACGGCTCTGAACACGGCTGACGTCGGCAACAAACACGGGGCCGCCTATATCAGCTGGACGGACGGTCGAGCTAGCATTGGTGGCGTTCACGTGGAGAGCGAGGACTTCGCCAAGGTTCCCGAACCGTAGAGAAGTTGCTACACGATTAAGAACGAGGGCAGCCCGGTTGGCTGCCCTCTTATTTTTTTGGAATTCTCCACCCTGACGTTTAGTCAGGCTCCGTACAACCTTCGCCAACGTGCTTTCCGGAAACTTCGGATGCACCACAGTCCGAAATGGGTGGTCAGCAGAATCGTTCCACCGCCGAGCGAACAGCCTACCGGAACCAGGAACCAGCCGAGTAGTTCTTGCCCATGCGCCTGAGTGGCCTTTGCTCCGAGCGCAAAACAGCAGCACGAACGGCGCCTGAGGCGATCCGGTGTATGATGTCAGCCCAGCGAAGTCTGTCCCCCTCCCCACGCTGACGACGCAAGCCTCCACGAGGAGTTCGCCGAATATGAAATCCGGTTCGTGGTTTCGCGCGGCAGGTCGCCCGGTCGTCATCGCCCTGGCCATGCTGACGCTCGTTGCAGCCGCCTCGGCCGACTGGAAGGAGAAAGTGCTCTACAGCTTTAAAGGCGGCACGGACGGGGCCGTTCCCGTCGGCGCAGTGGTTTTCGACCAGCACGGCAATCTTTACGGGGCTACACAAAATGGAGGCTCGTCGTCCTGCCGTTCGATCGAGCAGTGCGGCACCGTCTACCAGCTCGCCCCCCCCGCGAAGCAAGGCGATCCGTGGACGGAGACCGTGCTGTACGTTTTCAAAGGGAACGCCGGCAAAGACGGCGCATCTCCGTATGGCGGCCTGGTGATCGACGCCGCAGGCAACCTCTATGGCACGACGGGCTATGGGGGCACTGGGAACTGCGTCGTGTTGGGAACCTTAATGGGTTGTGGCACGGTGTTCGAGCTGTCGCCTCCTAAGCAGAAGGGCGATGCCTGGACCGAGACGGTGCTGTACAGCTTCCCCACTGCTAAGCAAGGCTACGTTCCTACCGGTGATCTGGTTTTCGATAGTACGGGCAATCTCTATGGAGCATTCGGCGGCGGGTTTGGGACGACCTGCGATCCCTCCTATCAGTACTGCGGGGCAATATTCGAGCTGAGTCCGCCGAAGATGAAGGGCGGCAAGTGGACGGAGAAAGTGCTGCACGGCTTCAGCAGCGGGAAGGACGGAGCAAGTCCTAACGGCGGCCTGATCTTAGACGGCAAAGGCGCTGTGTACGGGACGACGTACGGAGGCGGCGATGAGAGCGGGGAGTGCGTTGGCACTGGGTGCGGAACGGCTTTCGAACTCAAGCCCCCGGCCAGAATGGGCGGCACTTGGAAGGAGAAGATAGTCCATCGTTTTCAGGCCAGCCAAGATGGCGACAACCCCGTAGCAGGCCTTGTTTTCGACGAGAATGGCGACCTCTACGGCACAACTCTAACTGGCGGACTGGGTGGGGGAGGCGGAACGGTATTCCGCTTAACTCCGCCTTCAAAGAAATCCGGGGCTTGGAAGAAGACAATATTGTACGGTTTCAACGGCACTGGCGGCGGTCTGGACGCGGAATCCCCCGTAATCTTCGACTCGAAAGGAAATCTCTACGGAACGACATTGGACAGTGGCGGGACTTATTACGGCACTGCCTTCCGATTGAGCCCTCCCAAGCATGAAGGTGGCACCTGGATCTTCAACCTGCTTTACGGCTTCCGGGCCCCACCAGACGGCGGCCAGCCAGCTGCTGGTTTGGTGTTCGACAAGAAGGGCAACCTGTACAGCACGACGACACAGGGCGGCTCCGGTAACGGTTGCAGCTTCCATGGTTGCGGTACCGTGTTTGAGATTTCGCCTTAGGAAGTTGCGCCGAGGATGTTAGACCTTGGAGTAGGAAGATTACCATGCAATACACCAAACGATTAACGTCAGCCGGAATGTTCCTCGGGAGCAAAGGACACCTCGCGCCGCTACCCCAGCTTGGTGCACATCTCCCTGGCCAGAGCGTCCACGGCTCGCATTTTGGTCTCGGCAAACAATGGGAGGTTTGGGACATCCAGCGCCATTTCGCAGGAGAGCAGTAAGGCGGTGATCGTGTCTTTTAGTTCGCTGCGCAAAGTCTGTTGCGCCTCCTGTCTTGCGGCCAGCAACTCCCGCTTGCGGCGGTGCAAAGCCGAACGTAGCTCGCGCAACACGCGCTCGATTCCACTGATGGCGAAGTTGGAATACACGGGCACGGCCGCGCCCATGTGTTTGAAAATAGTGTCGACGTTGTCGGGCTCTGCGTCCAGCAACAACTGATCGAGAACCACAGCTGAGAATTCGTTGGCTTGCAGTTGCGTCACTGCATCGGACAATGTTGCCGCAACTCGTACCGGCTCCGCCGTCGCGTCCTCTAGCGCTTTCGAGCAATCCTGAGCTTTCGCCAAAGATGTAATCAGCAGAATCATGCTTGCTCCATTGCACGTTCGCAGCCAGAGGTGTGTGCTTGATAACAAGTGGTTTGCGCGAATCCTCCTCGTCAGTAGGTTCCCAATGCGGGAAGCGGGATTCGGATTTGGGCTGGCAGGCTCGGGGCGTTTTCCGTGCCCAGGAATGAATAGTACGTCTGAGGACGATTCTTTCGCTCCGCTGGGGCTGGTCGGCCTGACACCGTTTCCCCACGGCTTGCGCCGTGGGCTGCATTCTTTCGCCGCTTCGCGGCTGAGAGCTAGATTCTATGCGAATTCTGCGAGAGCTTGGCTTAGGCTCGCGCGTCGTACTCCTTTAGCTTGCGATATAGCGTGGTCTTGCCGATTCCGAGCAGCCGCGCGGCCAGGAGTTTGTCGCCATTGAGCTGCGTGATGGTGTTGAGAATCGTCTTTCGCTCCATTTCCGAAATCGGGATGATCTTCGCGGAACCGTCGGCTTCGATCACCGCGTGGCCGTTTCCACCCTGGACAGGCCTAGGCAAATCTACGGCCTGGATTTCAGGACCGCTGTTCATGGCACAGGCGCGCTGCAAGCAATTCTCCAGTTCCCGAACATTGCCGGGCCAGTCGTAGGCGAGCAGGGCTTTCATGGCGTCGTCGCTGAGGCTGCGCTCTTGTCCGAATTCCCGCGACATGCGCTCCAGGAAAAATCCCGCTAGGACGGGAATATCCTGCCGCCGCTCGCGCAAGGCCGGAATGCGCAGGTTCAGCACGTTCAGGCGGAAGTACAGATCGCGCCGGAAGGCTCCCTGCGCCACCGCGGTTTCGAGGTCACGATTGGTCGCTGCCAGAATTCGCACATTGATGGCCGTGCGCTTGGTACTGCCTACTTGCCGAATTTCTTTCTCCTGAATGGCCCGCAACAGCTTGGCCTGCAGATCGACGGGCAGTTCTCCAATTTCATCGAGGAACACCGTCCCGCCCTCGGCCATCGCCAACAATCCTTCCTTGGCCTGTACCGCGCCGGTGAAGGCGCCTTTCACGTAGCCGAACAGTTCGCTTTCAATCAACGTCGGAACCAGAGAACCGCAGTCCACAGGGATGAAAGGCTTGTCTCGAAATGGGCCTGAGAAGTGGATCGACCGCGCTACCATTTCTTTTCCAGTCCCGCTTTCCCCCAGAATCAACACCGGGTGATTGCTCAACGCGGCCTTGGCAATCATGCGGTAGAGCTTCTCCATTTCGGGCGCGCGCCCTACGATGCTGCCGAAACCGAGCTTGGATTTGATCTTCTCCCGCAGCATGCGGTTTTCGGTTTTCAGCTTTAAGTGGGTCGCGACTCGCTCCAGCAGAAGCTTGAGTTCGTCCATGGTGAAAGGTTTGGTCACGTAATCGTAGGCGCCGTTTTTCATGGCTTGCACCGCCGACTGCACTGTGGCGTAGCCGGTAACCACGACGATCTCGGCATCGGGGCGGCGCTGCTTGATCTTGTGCAAGGCTTCCATGCCGCCGGCGCCGGGCAATTTCAGATCGAGCAGAACCACGTCGATGGCTTGCGAATCGAGCAGGCGGTAGGTGTGTTCGGCCGACTCCGCAACCATGGTGTTGAAACCCAGGGCCTGCGCCACTTCGCGGCAGACATCACGAACCGCGCGTTCGTCGTCGACGATCACCAGATTCAACAAATTAGCCGCTTCGAGCTGCGGCGCATTAAAAGCATGGGCGATGGCGCTGGTCATACGGATTTACCTCTTCCTGATTTACCTTTTCTTGCCGATCGAACCTTTCGATTCGGCGCCGGGCTGATCTTGTTCTCAACTTCGGGCACACTGGATGATTGGTATTCGACTTCAGCCCTTGGCAGGTGGACGACCACGCGCGTGCCTTTGCCAGTTTTGCTGTCCACGCCAATCGTCCCGCCTTCGTGAGTGACGATACGATAAACGGTGGCGAGCCCGAGTCCATTACCCATTCCCGGCGGCTTGGTGGTAAAGAAAGGCTCGAATAGCCGGGCACGAGTTTCGGCGTCCATGCCGCAGCCGTTGTCGCTGACGACGAGCCCGACCCAGGAATCGCAGAACTGGTTCGTTCTAGGGCCCGACAGATTTGGGATTGCAGAACTCAGGCTAGCGGGGTTTGGCCCATCGCAATTTTTCGTATGGAGCGTGATTCGGCCACCGTCCGGCATGGCGTCACGCGCGTTCAACACCAGGTTCAGGATGATCTGCTGAACCTGGGCTGGATCCATCTTCACAAAACCGAGATCGTCGGCGAGTTCAGAAACCAGTTCGATGTTTTCGCCAATCAGGCGCGACAGCAGAATGCGCATGTCCGCCACGACATGATTGAGGCACAGCAACTGAGGCTCGACCGCCCGCTGCCGCGCTACTGCCATCAACTGCTGGATAAGTCCCGCGCCCTGCTCACCGGCCTTGCGAATCTCTTCCGCGAAATGGCGTAAGCGGTGCTCCGGCTCGAGACCGGCCAGGATCAGCTCACTGCAAAGCACTATCCCGGTCAGCAGATTATTGAAGTCGTGAGCAACACCCCCAACCAGGCGGCCGATGGCCTCCATCTTGTGGGCGTCCCGGAGCTGCTGCTCGGTTTGCGGATGGTCTGCCGGTTCCTCGGCTCTCAGGTGAAGTTGTGCGATTGCGCTCATAGTTGGCGGCTGTCCGATCACAAAATTCCTGCAGAAGTCACGCGTTTCGCCCCGTGCTCCCCATTTGGGAAGTCTAGGCGGGACTCTGGCAGGAGCGCTGTGATGGTTGAACAGGAGTTTGGAGATTCAAACTGAACCCAAAATGGGAGGAGGGATTTGGCGCGAACTCGTAGGCCTGCAACGTGCAACCGCACTTCACAACCGCTCCGGAGCTACAGATGCAAAGGCCGGGCCAGTCGAAAGGTCAAGCGGTGCCCTGTGGAAAACCTCACGTCACTCGGCCCATGAGCGTATGAAATTCCGGCGCCACTCCCGGAATCTGCAACCGGTTCGGTGATTGCGCTCTGGCCGCTGGCTTCGGATCTATTCAGGGTTGCTGGTTTGCGTTTCTCATACGATCCGCCTTTGGCGAAAATGCTGGAGGTGTGCAGCGGAACAGATTTTCCGTTCATGGCAATCGATGCCAGGGTTACGCGCAAGTAGCCGGGATCGTCCACGCCTCCGGAGGCTTTGGCTGCCACTACGCTTCCGGCGACCGGAGTCCCCTGCGGCACAACCGTTTTTCCTGCGACGATCACGGGCTCGGCGAGCACTGCCTGGAACGAGTCTCCTACGCGCGAGTCTGCGCTCGACAGCGCCAACTGCAATCGGATGGCAACTTCGGTTCCGGCAGGAATTCCGTCGGAGATCAATCCGTCCGTCGGAGAGATTCCGCTGTTCTCTGAGACGCGGTCGAAAGGCAGTTGAGTAGCATCGGGTGGCGCGTTGGTCGCTGGGACGGGGGCTTGCCGGGAGCATCCCGTCGTCCAAGCCAAGGCGACCCAGAGCAGGGCCAAGGCCCCAGATAGCCGACCAGCCTGCCGCCAAGTCCTCATAGGCGAATCCTGCGCGTGCGCAGTCTTCGCTGGCAAGTCGCAAAGCAGATGCCATCTCATGGACTCGATGAATCATGAGTTTAGCGGCGGGTTGGCGGTTGCGCCGATGTAGATTTTGCGCGATTGGGTTTAGTGTGACGGGGCCTCCTTGCCCGGTTCGGTGATGCCTGCGAATTCAAAGACGGTGCGGAGACGAGTTGGCTTTTGCCAACCGTCACGGCCTCTACCATGATCGCGCAAGTGGCGGGCTGGGGACAACGTGAGATGTCACAACCGGCTTGTGGAAATCTCGGACGACACGTCCGCAAAAATCAGGCGAACCCTGTATTGCGCAGTTGCACGGAGCGTGCTACAGAACAGATCCTGATTTCTCCACGCGGCCGCGCGAACATAGAGGACGGGACCTGAGAAGGCAGCCGCTCAAGACCTGCTTCCCCTGCCACGAGGCTATCAAAGCTCGCGACTTGGTCTTCATCCGTTACACGCCTTGATGCTGAGAATCACAGCGGAAAGGAACGAGGCCATGACCGCACGCAAATCAACTGCACCACGAGCCCAAAATTCAAAAACTACTCTAAGGAGGCCACTATGACCCAAACCACGAATAGGCAACAAGGCAGCAAGCAGGCAGATGACAAGAATGCAATTCGGCCGTTTCATGTGACTTTTCCGGAAGCAGACCTAACTGAATTGCGCCGGCGCATCAACGCAACCAATTGGCCGGAGCGGGAAACGGTTACAGACGCATCGCAAGGCGTGCAGCTCGCGACGACTCAAGCGCTCGCTCGCTATTGGGCGACAGAGTACGACTGGCGCAAGATCGAGGCAAAACTCAACGCCCTGCCGCAATTCATCACCGAGATCGACGGACTGGACATTCATTTCCTTCACGTTCGATCAAAACACGAAAATGCGTTGCCGCTCATCGTTACGCACGGATGGCCGGGCTCGATCATCGAACAGATGAAGATCATCGATCCGCTGACTAATCCCACCGCGCATGGCGGAAATGCATCCGACGCGTTCCATATCGTGGTCCCGTCGATGCCCGGGTACGGGTTTTCAGGCAAGCCGACGACCACCGGCTGGGGCCCTGAACGGATCGCGAGTGCTTGGACGGTGTTGATGAAGCGACTCGGCTACTCAAAATTTGTGGCACAGGGCGGGGATTGGGGCGCGGTCATCACCGATCTGATGGGCGTGCAGGCGCCGCCCGAACTTCTCGGTATTCACACCAACATGCCCGGCGCGGTTCCTGCGGATATTTATCGAGCGGTTTTGTCCGGCGCGCCGATGCCGTCCGGTTTCTCAGACGACGAAAAGGCTGCCTTCGAGAGGCTCCAATTCGTGTACAGCAAAGGCGTCGCCTACGGCTACCAGATGGGGTTGCGACCGCAGACGTTGTATGGAATCGCGGATTCCCCCGTCGGCCTGGCCGCCTATTTTCTGGACCACGATGCGTGGAGTTATGCGCTGATCGCGCGCGTCTTTGACGGGCAGACCGAAGGTCTCTCACGAGACGATGTCCTCGATAACGTTACGATCACCTGGCTGACGAACACGGCGCTTTCCGGAGCACGGCTCTACTGGGAAAATAAATT
>Ga0116221_1000340_pt1 | contig 31935 bp, 25 predicted proteins | sample Sb_taG_5_FD_88965 | JGI IMG/M metagenome (GOLD analysis project Ga0116221, IMG submission 88965) | Peat soil microbial communities from Weissenstadt, Germany - Sb_50d_8_FC metaG | ecosystem: Environmental > Terrestrial > Soil > Wetlands > Peat | place: Germany: Weissenstadt | collected 2010-09-21 | reverse complement strand
CGCCAGGCTTTCCGGACGCAGACGCTTGCCGTGGCACACTGAACATTCGGTGGCCGACATGAAATCGAGCAGATATTCGCGATAAGTTTCGGAAGTGGAGGCGTCGAGATTCTGCCTGAGGTGGCCGAGAACCCCGAGAAAACCTGTTTTGCCCCCGCGCTGCGGCTCGCCGTACAGCAGAAGGTTCTGAATCTTGTCGGGAAATTTCTCGAAGGGCGTCGTCAAGTCGAGGCGATAGGCTTGGGCCACCAACTGCAGGCCGTGGATCAGGTTCTGCGATGACGAACCGGGACCCAGGCCGCCATCGAGCAGCGGCTTCGACCAATCGACAATCACCTTGCCAGGATCCAGATCGTAGCGGCTTCCGAGGCCGTGGCACTCGGGACAAGCTCCGTAGGAACTGTTGAACGAGAATGATCGCGGCTCCAACTGCGGAACGCTGATACCGCAGTCGGGGCAGGCCAGACGCGCGGAGTAGAGCGTCTCCTCTCCGTTAACGACGGCGACCTGGACGAGACCGCCGCCAAGTTTCATAGCCAGGCCGACCGAAAGTTCGAGGCGGTGCTCGATTCCCGGCTTCACCAGCAGACGATCCACAACGACTTCGATGGTGTGGTTCTTGCGCTTGTCGAGGGAGAGGTCGTCCTCCAGGTTCACCAGTTCGCCATCGACGCGGGCGCGCGCGAAACCGTGCTGGACAAGCTTCTCCATTTCTTTTTTGAATTCGCCTTTGCGGCCTCGCACGATGGGCGCCATGATCATGACGCGATCGTCGGGCGTCAGCGACATGACGCGCTGCACGATCTGCTCGGCGGACTGGCGGCTGATGGGCTTGCCGCAATTCGGGCAGTGGGGCACGCCGATCGAAGAGTAGAGCAGGCGCAGGTAATCGTAGATCTCGGTAATGGTGCCGACAGTGGAACGCGGACTGCGGCTGGTGGTTTTCTGCTCGATCGAGATCGCTGGACTCAGACCGTCGATCGAGTCGACGTCAGGTCGTTCCATCTGGTCGAGAAACTGGCGGGCATAGGCCGAAAGCGTTTCCACGTAGCGCCGCTGGCCTTCGGCGTAAATCGTATCGAACGCGAGCGAGGATTTGCCGGAGCCGCTCAGACCCGTTATGACCGTCAAAGTATTGCGAGGAATCTCGACGTCAATATTCTTCAGGTTGTGCTGGCGCGCCCCGCGCACCGAAATCTGGGTGATGGCCATTTACGCAGTACTTTGTGGACTTCCGTAATGTGGACGGGTCCCAAGAATTGTTGGAGAGTGGAGATACGCAGTTCGATTTCCGTATCTTAGTTGTTAACAGCTGCGGGGGTCAAATGCGGATAAAGTAAATTATTAGCAGCCGCGTGCTTCACAAGGGTGGCTGCCGGCAAGGGCTGGTAACGTGAACGCAGTCTTAGTAGGTTTCTTAATCAGCAGCACTGCAATCTTAAGCGTGATTCTGGGTGTATTCGGAGCGTATTGCGCGATTTGCGGCGTGTTGGCCGCCGTCAACCCCTCTCGATCATCCAATGCCCTTGCGGCATTGGTACCCCATCAAAGCCACGTGGGCGGCGACTAAGCGCACCGTCGCAACCTTTACCTATATATCTATAACGAATAGTGTCTCCGTTGGGCGCCCAGAGAGAACAGGCTACTCCTGAGGCGGCGGCTGCGGCTGTGGCGGAGTCGGATTAACCATGGCTCCCCCGGACTGCTGCTGTCTGCGGAGCTCCTCCAGAATCTGCTCGGGGGTCTTCGGCCCCGCGTTGGGCTGACCTGGCTGCGGTTGCTGCTGCTGATCCTGGGCACTGGGCTGTACAGGCTGTGCGGGCTGGGGCTGGGGCTGGGCTTGCTCGTCGGCGTTGTCTTCGGCGTTATCCTGATCATCATCTTTATCGTCGTCTTGCGCCATTTGTGCATTCCCAGCTCCGCGCGGGGGCGGCGGGAAGTTAGGCTGCCGGTTGAACGGCTGAACCGGGGGAACGCCGTTTGAAGGCGTCGTCCCTGGGTTACCGCTCGCGGCGGCCTGAGTGTCTGCCGCCGATGGCTTTAGCATAAGGATCACGCTCGAAACCGCCTTGGGATCTGAGTTTGACCCCAGCATCACGTAATTGAATGAGGTGCCGTTGAGCAATAGCGCCAGCACATCCCGTGGCGCTCCTGGGCCCAGGTCCGCGACCACGCGTTCGCTTGCCCCCTGAGGAATTTCAATCGAAGCCCCGGTCAGCTTGCGCACATCGCGCAGGATTTCGCTTAACGTCGAATTGTGGGCCGAGATCGCCAGTAACCCGCCTTCATAGCTGACCTTCGCGGGCGTTGCCGGGATCTGGTCCATCGGCAACTGACTCAGCGGACCGCTCTGCAACGGCGGGAGCACGAGTGGCTTCAGGGGCTTAGCCTTGTGGGACTTATGCTGCGGGGTGGGGGTCGCGGTTGAGGTCGGCGCGGCGGCCGGGGCTGGTGTCGACTTAGCGGCCGGGGCCGGTGTCGGCGCGGCGGGCGGGGCCGGGGCCGAAGTCTGCGCAAGAAGAACCGGAGTTGCCAGCAAGAGCCCCAAAGCAATCCATCTGCGTGTGCGCGGCATCAAGAATCTCCCCGTTTTTGCGCGCGGCTGCTGGTTCCGCAGAAACTGCGCTATGGCTGATTCTACCACCGCCATAGAACGCAGCACGGCCTTATTTCTTGCGCATAGATAACCTAGCCCACGTTGCAGGTATAGCCCTTGCAAGCATTTAGACCGCCTGCGACCTTAACTGCGCGTAAAATGCCAGCGGAGGCTTTCCCTTTGGGTATTGCTTCAGAACCCACGCTTTGGAATCGACGGCGCAGCCGGCCAGGGCGATGGCTGTGGGTGCTGCTGCTCGGAGCGTCGGCCCACGCCCAAACCTGCCAGAGCGCCGCGGACATGGCTGCCCCGGTGCGCACGGCGCTCGAAACCGCGGCCCAGCGCTATTTCGAAATGTCGGCGCACGGCGATGTGTCTGCCCTGCAGCAGAACTCCATCGCCTCCGTGGCTGCCAGCTTTACGGGAATCGAAGCCGCAGTCAAAGAGAACCAGGCCGCCTTCGCCGGGGCAAAAGCAACGGTTCGGCCACCCTTTTTGCTGACCGCCGATGGCCCCGAACCGCTCGCACGCGCTGAATTTCTGTGCGGAGTATTCGGGCGGTCGGGTCAGACGAAAGACAGCGCCGTATTTGTCCTGAATAATCTGCCGCCCGGCAAGTACGGCGTAACCATTCTCGACGTGAACGGCGGCCCGGATCCGAGGACGCTGGCTTTCGTCCTACAGCAGACAGGCGCCGACTGGAAACTGGCGGGGTTTTACGCCAAAGCCTCGCAGGCGTCGGGACACGATGCCGCATGGTTCACGCAACAAGCCCGCGATTTCAAGGCTAAGGCACAGATTCACAACGCCTGGTTGTATTACCGTGAGGCGACCGCCCTGTCCGCTCCCGTGGACTTCATGAGCACGCTCGCCACCGACAAACTTTACGACGAGGCGCAGGCAGCGCAACCCGCCGATGTACCTGCAAACGGAAGCCCTCTCGATATGAGCGCCGGAGGCAAGGTCTATCATCTCACCGATATCTTTCCGCTGGCCGTGGGCAACGATCTTGACGTGGTAGTAAAGTATCAAGCCGCCGATGTATCGAATTCCGCGCTCACGTTTCAAGAAAACACGGCCGTGATCAAGGCGCTGGTGGCGAAGTTTCCCGAATTTCGCGAAGCCTTTGCCGGAGTAGTAGCGCGAGCCGTCGACCCCTCCGGCCGCGACTACGGTACGCTTATGGCGATGAAGGACATCAAGTGATTGAGTCATTGAGTGATTGAATCATTGAGTCATTAAGTCATTGAGTCGATAGCCAAATGATTCAATGCGTCAATGGCTCAATGATTCAATGCTCCCTCCAGTTGCCTTCACCATCCCGGCGGGATTACTATTTCTGAAGTTCAGTTCGCCGCAACGTCACCTCTCACTCAATTTCGTTCGAAGGAGGATGTATGGGCATCGCAGTTTCCCCAATCCAAATTGATTCGCGCGTCAGCGACTTCATTGAGAAGCCGCACAAAATGCTGATCGACGGCCGGTGGGTGAATGCCGCGTCGGGCAAGACTTTCCCAACCTATAACCCTGCCACCGGCGAAGTCCTGACGCAGGTCGCGGAAGGCGATCGGCAGGACATTGATGCGGCCGTGAAGGCCGCGCGCAAGGCGTTCGACAGCGGTCCCTGGTCGCGCCTCACGGCTTCCGAGCGCGGCAAGCTGGTGTGGAAGCTGGCCGACCTGCTCGAAGAGCACACCGAAGAATTCGCCACGTTAGAGACACTGGATAACGGCAAGCCGCTCACCATAGCCCGGGGCGCCGATGTTCCGCTCGCCGTCGATATGTTCCGCTACATGGCGGGATGGGCGACCAAGCTCGAAGGCACAACCATTCCGCTCTCAGTGCCGTATACGCCCGGCGCCAACTACCACGCCTACACGCTGCGCGAGCCGGTCGGGGTCGTGGGCCAGATTATTCCGTGGAATTTCCCGCTGCTGATGGCGGCCTGGAAACTGGCGCCGGCGCTGGCCTCGGGATGCACGGTGGTATTGAAACCGGCCGAGCAGACGCCGCTCTCCGCGCTGCTTCTGGGCGAGCTTATTATGGAAGCCGGATTCCCCGAGGGCGTGGTCAACATCGTTCCGGGATACGGCGAGACAGCGGGCGCGGCTCTGGCAGCGCACGATCTGGTCGATAAAATTGCGTTTACCGGTTCCACGGAAGTGGGCAAGCTGATCGTTCACGCGGCCACGGGAAATCTGAAGAAAGTTTCGCTCGAGTTAGGCGGCAAGTCGCCGAACGTCGTCTTCCAGGATGCCGACATGGACGTGGCAATCGGCGGAGCCGCGAGCGCCATTTTCTTCAATCACGGACAATGCTGCTGCGCCGGTTCGCGTCTGTTCGTCGAGCGCCCGGTGTTTGATCGCGTAGTGGAAGGCGTGGCGGCGAAAGCCAAGAAGATTCGGGTTGGCTCGGGCCTGGCACCGGACACGGCCATGGGACCGCTCGTCTCCGAGGAGCAGTTGCAGCGGGTGTGCAACTACCTGGAGATTGGCTTGTCGGATGGCGCAACTGCTGTGACGGGCGGAAAGAAGCTCGGCGACAAGGGATATTTTGTCGAGCCGACCGTGCTCGTGAACACGAAAGACAACATGCGGGTGGTGCAGGAAGAAATTTTCGGACCGGTGGTGACGGCGATTCCGTTCGACAATCCGGAGGAACTCATGCCGCGCGCCAACGGCACGGTGTACGGCCTGGCGGCGGGCATCTGGACCAAGGACATTTCGAAAGCGCACCGTCTGGCGTCCGCACTGCGCGCCGGAACCGTCTGGATCAACTGCTACAACATCTTCGACGCCGCGCTGCCCTTTGGCGGCTACAAGCAGTCCGGTTGGGGACGCGAGATGGGTAAAGACGTACTCAACCTTTACACGCAGACCAAGGCGGTGTGCGCAAGGCTGTAGTGTAGGCTCGTGTAGGGACGGGCGCCCCCGCCCGTCCAAGCCGAGCGCAGCTCGGCCTACCGCAGTGAAGCGAGGGCAGCTCAAGCCCAGCCCCGGAGGGGCGGCCTAGCTTAGCCCCGCGCTTCAGCGCGGGGTAAAGCGGAAACGACGACTCAAGTCCCGGAGGGACGACCGTAGTTTTACGCACACGTTGCGGGCCGTCCCTTTTTTTCTGTGTCGAGACTTGTGCAGGACGAAACTGGAGGCGCGGGTGAGAATCGAACTCACGATAGAGGTTTTGCAGACCTCGGCCTTACCACTTGGCTACCGCGCCGGATAGTTCTCTAAATAGCTCTCTAGAACGACACGCTGAAACGAAAAGCCCTCGCAGCAGCAGGGCTTCAAAAACTGGAGCGGGAGACGGGATTTGAACCCGCGACTTCGACCTTGGCAAGGTCGCACTCTACCACTGAGTTACTCCCGCTCGTCGTCACATTTTACCGCACCAGCGCATTTGGTGCCAATTCCTGCATCCGAAGCCGATGACATGCAGCACTAGGGGTACTTGACATCCTTAAGCTCGCCGCCGCAAAATATCGCAAATCCAGCAAAAACGCACATTCCTCTCAAGAGTTGAACAGTCGACACGTTTATGACGCTTAGCCAGCCCTCGCCACCTTCCCAGAAGAAAGTCAGTCCCGAACAGTGCAAGCATCCGCAGGTGCAGATCGTCTCCCGCGACGAAGACTCCGAATATGTGGAATGCCTGGAATGTGGGGACGTTTTCGAGTCCAGCGAATTGAAGGACATGGCGATCGAGGAAAAGAGAGCACCCGAAGAAGAGTAAGCCGCGTTTGCGTGGGGACGGGCGTGTCGGGAGGGATGCGTGGGGACGGGCGCCCTCGCCCGTCCATGCCGAGCGCAGCTCGGCAGCTGCCAGTGGTCACCGCGACCCTGGACTCGTTACAGTCGGATCGCCATCGGCCAATCGTTACCTCTCGCAAGCTCAGTAGCGGCTCCGCCCGTGCCCGAAACATAACCGCCTCCCTAACCCCGACTGCCGTATTCTGAAGCAGTGAACGGGAGAACGTGGAAGGCGTGGCTGGTGCCCGGCGGCTTGCTATTGGCGCTGGCGGCGGCGCTCGTCAACAGCTCTCTGTTCGTCCAGGTCGCGCCCTCGCTGCCCTTCTACTACGTCGGCGGGTTCGCCGCCGGATTGCTTCTTGCCTGGCGTTTCAATTCCAGCCGCGTTCTGTTTTCCCTGTTGGTTCTGCTGGTCGCGCATCGCGCGGTCGACTTCTTCGCCGCTGGCCAGTTTCACACCGGACCCGGGCGCACCGCCGTAGCGCTCGCCGCCCTGCTCGTCCCGCTGAACTTCATTGTCTTCGCCGCGATGCGCGAGCGCGGCCTGATCATTGCCGGAATCGCTCCGCGCTTCGGATTGCTCTTCCTCGAATCGGTTGTCTTCGCCGTGCTCTGCCGGCCGGAAAATAGCCCAGCCAATCCACATCATCCCGGCGCGGCCGCGATTCCTATCTGGATTCTGTTGAGCTTTGTAGCTGCCATCGCAGTCTTCGTCCGGCGTTTTTTTCAAACGCGCAAGCCCATCGAGCCCGGCTTTGTCTGGTCAGTGGCAGCCGTTTTCATGTGGCTGGAATTCGCCCCAGTCGGCAAGGCGTCGGACGCCTACGTAGCCACCGCCGCTCTAATCCTAGCCGCGTCGCTGATCGAAACGTCCTACGTGCTCGCCTACCACGACGAGCTAACCGGCATCCGCGGACGCCGCGCCTTCAACGAGTCCTTGCTTTCGCTCGACCAGCAATACGCCATAGCCATAGTCGATATCGACCATTTCAAAAAGTTCAACGACACCTACGGACACGACGTAGGCGACCAGGTGCTGTGCATGGTGGCCAAGCGTCTATCGCGGGTCGGAGGCGACGGCCATGCGTTCCGCTGCGGAGGCGAAGAGTTCGCCATAGTCTTTCGCAACATGTCCGCCAAAGAAGCCTTCGACCATCTCGACGCCCTGCGCCAGATCGTCGAGAAATCCACGTTCCATATGCGTGGTTCCGATAGAAGAGCCGAAGCAAAAGCCGAGAGAACGGCCGGCGCAAGCGCCGAGAAAAGCAGCAATCGCCGGGCAAGTGAGTTGGATCGCAGAAAGCCCGCAAAAAAGAAAACCGCCGCGAGTCCGAACCGGCAACCCGATTACCTATCCGTGACAGTCAGCATCGGCGTGGCCGAGCCCAGCACCCGCTATCGCCAGCCCGAGCAGGTAATCCAGGCGGCAGACCAGGCTCTCTACCGCGCCAAGAATAAAGGAAGGAACCGCGTGGAACTGGCTTCCACAGCCCCGCTTCGACTAGCCGAGAGCAAACACGCGAAGGCATCGCGACTCTAAGCCCGCGGGTGCCCCACTCATTCGCGTTTTGTGCGAATGAGTGGGTTCGTCACAATCCGACTGAGAGCCGGCTCACAGTCAAACTGAAACTCAGCGCGTACTCTAACGGGATGACTAAGAGCCTGCATCCCGCGGGTGCCCCACTCATTCGCGTTCTGTGCGAATGAGTGGGTTCGTCACAATCCGACTGAGAGCAGGGTCACAGTCAAACTGAAATTCCGCGCGTACTCTAACGGGATGACTAAGGGCCTGCATCGCTATTACGGCAACCATGACCTGCATTTCATCACCTGCAGTTGCTACCACCGCCAGCCGCAACTGGACACGGCCAAACGCCGCGACCTTTTCCTGAGCATCCTCGAAGAAGCGCGCCAGAAGTACCGCTGCGTGGTTCACGGATACGTCGTCATGCCCGAACACTTTCATCTGCTAATGACCGAACCGGAAGTGGGCGATCCCTCGGTAGTAATGAAAGTCCTAAAAGAAAGGTTCACAAGGAAGCTAAGAACCGAGGGTGCCCCACTCATCGCGTCTTTTGCGATGAGTGGGCTCTCCTGCCCCGAACCCGCTCCCGTCTGGCAGAAACGCTTTTACGACTTCAACGTGTGGACCGAACAGAAGGAAATCGAGAAGCTGCGTTACATGCATCGTAACCCAGTGAAGCGCGGACTAGTCGACCGTCCAGAGCACTGGGAGTGGAGCAGCTTTCGATCTTACCTTTTCGGAGAGACCGGCCCGGTACGGGTGAGATTTCAGGAGTGGCCGATGGAGATCAAGGCTCGTCCAGTCGCGACCTTTGGTGAGCCAAACGCTGCCAACCTCCCCGTCATTCGCAGCGGCCCACTCATCCGCAAAGAACGCGAATGAGTGGGGCACCCGGCTGTTGGTGTTGGTTGGAGGTTCTTTCCGTGTCCCCGGAGCGGGGAGCGACGGTGGGTGTCTGTCAATGGCCAGGTGCAAGTTCCTTTCGGATAGCGTCGAGCAGAGCCTGGCGTTCTTGAAACAGCTGCTTGTTGTACTCCCTGAATTTTATCTGCCCTTTCGTAATTGCGTTCGCCGCCCATCTCAGGCGGTCGGTTATGGCATTAATTTGCTTTTCGACGTTTGGTCCGCACACGATCAGAGACTGAGCCCGCGCCGAATCGAAGTCTACGGACGCGGCCTTCCAGGCAAGCAGAGCGGTATTCTTGGTTTGCAGCACGGCGGCTTCTTCCGGGGGTTGGGTCTTGGTGACCTCCCAGGCCGCATCGAGGCTGAGCAGCACGTTCACCGCCACGCTCTCCGCCTTCATCAGGGTAAAGAGCGTGTCCCTCTTCATCTCCCACACTCGCTGCCTGCCCCACACTTCGTCGGAGATCTTCGCCTCGATTTCCTTTGCCGGGTGCCCCACACATTCGCGCACTTTGCGAATGTGTGGGCGTGCGCGCCGCCCCACTCTTCAGGGCGCTCCGTCCAAGCTTCCCCTGAGGCGGGGGTCTTCACTGACCACTGATTTTTCATCACACCCAAACTGTGTGCCCCATCACAGACATGCCCGCCAGTCCGCTGCGACAATAGCCATCTGATTGGAGCAGCGTACGAGTGTGCCCGTCTCCCAAGACGGCTCTCGAAGCTACCCCAAACCCATTTTCAGCGTTCTTTGAAATCTTGAGGCGATTAGCGGGCGTGGGCAGCCGCCGAACCCCCGAGCGAAGCGAGAAATCGAGCTAAGTCCTTATTCCGGAATATTTTCCATATAAGTCCTTTAAACTCAAAGATCTTGCGGGGTAAATATCCCTTGACGGTATGTAAATGACCCTCGTAGGATGGCTTGATGAGCGGGTTGCAGGAAGACCCCGCTACAGCTATCTTCCAGAGGGTGAATTCATGGCCTACATTCCCAATGATCTTCTAAAGTGCGTAGTGTTCATCGGCTATCGTCAGGCAGACGGCAAGGATAAGTTCGCTGGTTCGGCATTCTGGATTTCGCGTCCAGGGCCAGAAGACATTGCGAACGAATACCGTCCTGCTTATCTTGTTACGGCAGCACATGTGATTGAGGAAGTGAAAAAGAATTTACCACCGGGGGATTACCGCGTGCGTATCCGCGTCAATAGGAAAACAGAAGGCCAAGACCCGTGGATAGATACGCCTTTGCCTTCTTGGAAGACACATCCTGACCCAGCGGTAGACTTGGCTGTGCTAAAGATTGGTCTTGATAAAACTCTCGATCATTTTGCATGGCCGACTGAAGGATTTGTTAGCGCCCAAAGCATCGAGGATGATGGCAGGCAGATTGAATTGGGAGATGAATTGTTTTGCGCTGGACTATTTTGGCCGCACAAGGGGGAAAGGAAAAACATTCCAATTGTTCGCATGGCGAACGTGGCCGCACTCCGAGGAGAGCCAGTATTGAATCGGGACGGACATTTGATGGACGCATACTTGGTAGAGAGTCGTTCCATTGGTGGTCTCAGCGGTTCTCCGGTTTTTATTGATGTGCTCACTGCTAAGGCGGCATTTGTTGGGAAGCACGCTTACTTAAAAGGAAAAGACTCATTCAAATTCAGGCTCATTGGAGTGATGCACGGTCATTTTGACTGGCCTGATGTAGAGCCAGATGCCGTGGCCGATGACGGCAAAGAAGAGATCGGCGTCAACATGGGTATTGCAATTGTGGTTCCGGCAGAAAAGATCATGGAAGTATTGGAGCAGTTTATGAAAGAAGAAGAACAAGAGGCCGAAAGAGCACGTGAAAAAAAGCGGTCCTATGTTGTTATGGATAGTTTGCCGCAACCCAATGTGACGGCACAAGTAACGAGCACTGGAATAAAGATTCCAGTGCCTACTAAAGACCAAGTGTTAGCGGATTTTGAAAAGGCCAGTCGCAAAAAGGATTAGCTCCGCTGCACGAGCGGAGTGACGCCACGGCGAACTATGTGTTCTCTCGTAGCGACTAAAGCCGAATCAGAATGGTTCGGGGATGCTTTCAGTCTGACGAACAACTACATCGCGCTTTTCGACTTGCTGCAAGAAGCTCCAGAACATCGGTTGCTCATCGAAACGCCGATTGTAGCGAAAACTGTACTCATTCAAGTAAGTTTGTAGATAGTGACGACCAACCGAATGATACACACCACGAATCCCGGTTTTTACCAGCGACCAAAAGCCTTCAATCGTGTTCGTGTGAACATCTCCAGACACGTAGATTTTCTCGCTGTGGTTGATGCGCCGATGGTTGTACTCGTTGATATGGCGATCCATCGCATCGTAAGAACAGAAGTCATCCGTAAATACTGTGCTCTTGGGAAGGACGTGCTCCTTAACCAACCCGAGCAGAGTGGAGCCTTTCACGTCCGCAGCGACTACGGCTCTGACGCGGCCTTTGCGCTCTACCATGCCGACAACGGTAGTTTTCTTGTCCTTAAAATCGCCGCCCAGAGGACGGCCAACCAAGCCTTTGCGCCGTCCGCCGAAATACATTTCGTCCATCTCGACACCGGGGCCATTCTTGCCGCCCAACGGCGGAGCGTTTTCATCATCCAACATAGAACGAATCTGCTTAAACATGCGCCACGCGGTTTTGTACGTCACTCCAGTTTCGCGCTGAATCTGTGCGGCAGAGATGCCGCAACGAGTAGCCGACATGAGATAGATCGCATAGAACCAAGTGGTGAGCGGTGTGGGCGACTTGTGAAAGATCGTGTCCGCAGTCGGATGCACGTGGTTGCCGCAGTGTTCGCAGCAATAAGACGGGCGACTCACCACGCGGTAATGCTTCGTGATCTGCTCGCAGTTCTTGCAAAAGATACCGTCAGGATAAAGACGATTTTTGAGCCATTCGAGGCAAGCGACATCGTTGGGAAACTGTGCTTGGAAGGCTTTTAGTGGAAAACGCTGCATTTTGGGTTTGCGGTTCATATTCAGTCCCTACCGTCACTACCAAAACTGTAGCAGATTGCTTACATACTGTCAAGGGATATTTACCTCTTGCGGGAATTTCCCCCTAACACTATGATTCCAATAGATAGGGGGGGGGGTGGTAGTAAACACGGGTTAATACCTTCGGAGTTAACAGGCAAAAAATACGCGAATCCGACGACGGAGAAACGGGGGTCGCAACCGACCGTTTTCAAGTATGGCCCACAGCGCATAACCATTCCGCATCACCACTCGAAAAGGTGGATGAGAAACAGAATCACCGTAGCGCCCAGCGGCAGCAGCAGTCCGGCGCGCAGACTCCCCGTGGCATGAGAGATCACGCCCACCATCCAGGGAATAACCGCCGGCCCCACCGCCGCCAGAGAAAACATGAGCGCGCCGATGCTGCGAGCGGCAACTCCGAAGCGCTCGGAAAACCGGGCCACGGTGATCGGATACAACGTCGAGAAACTCAGTCCCGTAATCAGCGCTCCGGCAATCACTCCCGCGAGCGCCGGAGCCCAGAGCATTAGCCCGATGCCCGCCGCTCCCGCGGCACAGCCTGCCCGCAAGACGCGGCGCTCCGAGAAGTGATGTAGAAACGCGGTTGCGAACGCCCGGCCCACCGTCAGCGCCGACCAAAAAAATGCGGGCATCATGGACGCCATCGCCGCCCCGCGCGATCCCAGCCGCGAGGCATAGGAGCCGATCCATCCTCCCACTGCTGTTTCCGCTCCCGGATAGAGAAAGAAGACGGCTGCGAAAAGCCAAATCGCCGGACTCTTGGCCAGCTCGAGCCATGAAGATGAAGCCGAGCATTCCGCGGATGTCGCCGCCGCGGATTTTGACTCCGCGGATTTTGACTCCGCGGATTTTGACTCCGAGGATCTCGCCGACGACGCTTTCGCCGCCGCCGGAAACGGCAGATGGCGCATGGCCAACGCCAGCAACACAAGGAGCAGCGCCACCGCGCCGAGAAAGAATGGCAGTAACCGGTGTGCCGCCGTCCACGCCACCATTAGCGAGCACAAGACCGCGCCGACACCCCAGAAAAAATTCAGCAGGCTCACCGCGCTTGCACTCGGGCTTGCTTTCGAATTGTCACTCGAACGATCGCGCCAACTATCACGCGAACTATCTTGCGAACTATCATGCGAACTGGGGCCCGCACCCGAACTGGACCCTATCTCTGCAATCAGCAAATTGTTCGTCGGGATCATCAACCCCAGTCCCAAACCGTACGCGGCCACAGAGGCCAGCCCCAGCGCGAGCGATCCCATATAGAGAGTCGCCACTCCGCATGCCATCAACAGGAGCCCCAACAGAAACGCGGGACGGAATCCCCAGCGCGTCAGGAGAACTCCCGCGAGTTGCACGCCCACCAACGACGCCAGGAATTGCACCAGAAACAGATTGCCGGCCTGAGTGTCATTCATCGCCCAGCGCGCAATCAGGATCGGCAGCATGGGGCCGAGCAGCGTCGTGAGGATGCCGGTGGGCAAAAAGGCAATCTGGCCGGCCAGGATCAGTTTCCGGTTCGATGATGACGGGGAGAACTCGGCTTGAGGGCTCGCCATGCGAAAGAGGATGTCCCGGTGTCAGGAAACATTCAGCATAACGCAAGGACCGTCGCTTCATAATGACGGGAAGCGAAATTCGCGGCCGGGTGCAGCGAAAGCGGCAACGTGCACCAAACCGGAAGCCCTACATCGAAGACAAGACCTGCTACGGCAGCGGCCCAAAAACCGCCACGCCATTCGGCGTCCCCACGAATACCTTGCCGTTAACGATTGTAGGTGTGATGAACTTGTTGCCCGCGCCGAACTGATCGCGGCCGCCGGGCGCCTGGTTGCTGTTGTAGAGCTCATTCAGGTTGGTTGCGCTGTAGGCGTGCAGCACGGCGGGATTAGTGTTCTCTACGGCCCACACAATCGCGTTGCTGGTACCGTTCGCCGAGATGCTTGGCGTTGCACCGGGATAAGCAAACGTGTTGCTGGTCTGAAAAGCAGGCGCAGTGGACAATTTTGCATTCGCAATGGTGAACGCCTTGATGGGATTGCCCACAGCACCGTAATAGACCGTACTATTGAAGTAGGCCGGCATCGAGTAAACGCCTCCCGGCAATGCTCCTGCCAGCTCCTGGTAGATGTTGTTGCTGTTGGGATTGAACTTGCCCATCGCATCCCGGTTCACCAGGTAGATGTTCGTATCCTTGCCCGCCCCCACCGCGAGATGGACGGTTTGCCCGGCCCCATCGCTAAGATCGGGTAGAACCAGCGCGCCACCCGAACCCAGATCCGTGTCCGTGCTGTTCTCCTGTTGCTGGGTGAACATCTCGAAATAGTCCGCTACAGCGAGCCCCCCAGAAGTCGAAAGCTTGATAAACGCATTCCCGAAATCGCCATTGCTGGGAAAGCCACTGGCATTCATGCTGGTGTCGAAGTCGCCGTTGGCATCCAGGAAGTAGATATTGCCGGAGTTGTCGGCGGCCAGCCCAGCGCCCGAAGCCCAGAGTGCTCCCTGGCCACCGTTGGGAACCACGTTCAGCACGCCGGTCTGCAGCAAGCTGGAGGCATCGTAGGCGACGATCCAACCCGTGTAGGGCTGGATATCGCAGTGCGACGCCCATCCCGTGTACACCATTCCGTTCATCAGCAACAGCCCAACCCGTTCCTTGTACTGCGCGGGGTCGAAGATGACGTCCGTGCCGTTGGTGTTGTCTCCCGTCCCTGGATAACTGGCCTGGACTTCTACTGGCCCGCCAAAGAGCTCGGTTCCCAACGCAAGATCGAGCGCGTGCAGGCGCTGGTGATACGTCGATCCATTCTTGGACATTGCGACTACATACACGGCGCCATTGGGACCACGAGTGCGATCGATGACTGGCGTCGCGGTTACGCCAATCTCAGGCGACACCTGCCCACAATTGCGGGGATCGGAAGGGGTCTCTCCTCCTGCCAACATAGACGTCTGCCAGAGGATGCTGCCCGAATCTGCGTCGAAGGCGTAGACAGAGTCGTGTTCGGTCGGGATGATCAGAACATTGTGCGTGCCTTTGCCGGGAACGGCGACGTTGGATGCGTACATCGGCTGTGCGTCTACTCTGCCATCGACCGGATAGAAGCCGATCTTGCCGAAAGTTGCCGAGGTAACATTGCTGGTAGTCAGAATCGACTCGGTCAGGTTCTGGCCTGTGCGAGCAATGTCATTGTGGTAGGTCAACACGTCGGTTGTCGCCGAAACGCTGTTGACGGTAAGCGTGGCGGCGGCGCTGGTCGCGGTTCCGGCGGAGTTGCTCACGACGACCCGAAACGTACTTCCGCTATCCGAGAGGCCCGTCGGCGGCGTGGTATACGTGGTCGATGTTGCTCCCGCGATGGCGCTAGTGCCCTTCTGCCACTGATAGCTCAAGGGCGGCGTCCCGGTTGCTACTACCGAGAACGTCGCGGTTTGACCTGCCCCCACTCTCTGGTTTGCGGGTTGCGTCGTGATGGCCGGAGCCGACGCCTTCATGGAAGTGCCCATGCCACCGCCGCAACTGGCCAGCAACATTCCGACGGCTACAGAAAGCGCAACAGAGAAGCAGGTTGTTGGGGCTTGTGCGCCCATGAATGACTACCCCCAAAGGAGCGGCTTCGGTAATGATGTCAGCGTTGGGCCGACTTGGCGAATCGCCGAAAGGGCCATTGTCAGTTTAGGCCTTCCGGCCGTTGAGTGTACTGGCTTACAACCTGGGGAAACCTGTCGCGACGGCTGGCCGTTGCCGAAGTGAATCGAGAACTGGTCGCTGACCAATGTGCAACAGCGGTTGGTTCATCGCCAAGGCATTGGCTGAACTCCGGCTTGAATCAGAGCGTGTTTAACGAGTGCTCGAACTCCAGCCCCAACGCCCGCTTCGTTTGAGTGTAATTCGGAGGGTTTTGTCACGAATCCGACTGCGGACTGTAACTCCTCAAATCCAAAAGGCGTTGCGGGAGCCCCTACCGACCGCGACCAGCAAAAATGAGGGAGCAGATGGGCCAGGAGTGCCCGAACCCTCTGCGGGGATTTTGGGACGCCTCAGGAGAGCCCTGGGTCGCAGGAAGCCGTGAGACAGCTGGTTCGAGACCGGTTCGGTCGAGGTCAAGAGATACTGATCCGGCTCCGCTGCTCACGGCAATGATTCCCGATTGCCGACTACCCAGGATGCTGTGACTGGCGTAATAAAGATGTTGCTATCCTGCTCGGTTCCCATCTAGGGCAAATCTATAATTCCGCTGTGACCAGACCATCCAAAGGCGCCCAGATCTTCCCCATTGTTCTTGGCCTGATTTTTGTGGCCTTTGGACTCGCTTTCGCAAGCGGCTTTCTCTTCGGTGCTCCCGGCCACGTCCATGGGAATCGCTGGGTGGGAGTGCTCATCAGCGCGATCTTCGTTCTCATTGGCGGCGGGGTCATTTACGCCGGAATTTATGGCAGCCGCAAATTAAAAGAGCAAGCGGCAGCCGAGGTGTCCAATCCCCAGTCTCCATGGCTATGGCGGAAGGACTGGGCGGCGAGCCGAGCGGAAAGCAAGAACCGCAACAACATCTTCGGCCTTTGGGCGGCGGCGATTTTTGCGAATGGGATTGCGTTCACACTCGCGGTCTCGGTCGTGCCTCAACTCTTGCGGACCTCCGACCCCAAAGCATTCTTCCCGCTTGCGTTCTGTGTGGTTGGAGTCATTCTGGCGGGCGCGGCCATACGGGCCAGCATCCGGCGGAAACGCTTTGGCCAAACCTATTTCGAGTTCGCCTCGCTGCCCTTTTCGCCCGGTCGTACGCTGAAGGGCACGATTCACTTGCTCTTCAATACCGATGCCAGACATGGCATCGACCTGAGTCTTTCCTGCGTGCGTCAAGTCATCACGGGCGGGGGGAAAAATCGTTCCACCCTGCAGAGCGTTCTCTGGCAAGCTGACAAGAATGTGCCGCAGGCATCGCTCGCACACGGACTCATGGGTGACGCTGTAATCCCAGTGGAATTCAGTATCCCGAGCGACGCCTACGAGTCGAATCATGACGATCCGAACGATCAGGTGCTCTGGCTCTTGCACGCCCAGGCCGATGTCCCCGGCGTGAATTATTACGATGATTTCGAAGTCCCGGTTTTCCGTCTGACGCCATCGTCGGCTTCAGCCGCAGAGCCGACGCCAATCTTTCTGAGCGACGCGCAAGGCGCAACCGCTCCCCCTGCCTTCCAATCCGATGCCTCCGACGTGGCCGCTCCGCAGAATCCGAAAGTTGTAGTCTCGCTCGGGATGGACGGCAGCACCGAATTCTTTTTCCCGGCGTTTCGCAACCCGTCCCAGGTCCTGGTTTTGATCTTCTTCACCGCCGTGTGGACGGCCATCGTCTATTTCCTCGCACATTCCAAAGCTCCATTGTTCTTCACCGTGGTGTTCGGACTGGCTGAGCTTCTGCTGATCTACGGACTTATTCATTCGACGCTGGTCTCATTCCGCATCCAGGTGGACAACGGCAGGATTGTCCGCCGTCGGGCTCTGCTCGGCATCGGAGGGGCACGTGAATTTCGCTTCTCCGACATTACTCAGATATTGCCCGTCACCAAGGCGCAGCAACCAGGGACACCAGCTTCTTACTCTCTTCGCTTGCAGATGAGGAATGGAGAGAAGGCGACGCTTGCCGACATGATCGACAACCGTCAGGAGGCGCGCTGGGTCGCCGCCCAACTGGAGAAGCTCGCCGGCCTCAAACTCGACACTCACGTCGCTGTCGACACTGTTCTCGGCGGCTATGGTCCGCCGCCGCAACGTGGACAAGCGCCATCAAGATCTCTCCCAGCCTTTCGCCGCAATAGTCCGGCCGCGATCGCGGTGGGGATCGCGCTCTTTCTCGCCTGGACGAGTTTCGTCGGCTACCGTTTCTTCTCTCGGGGTTACGGCAAGCCCAGCCGTGTATCCAAGGTTCCTGCACCGGCCAAATCTTCCCCGTACCAGGTGGCTCACTCGCCGCTCACAGACATTGATCTGCAACATCTGGATCTGCAACATCTGCAAACGCTCCCCGAACAGGCGCAGGCGGAAGAATTGCTGGACCGGGCAATTCATCACGATACCGGCGCGCTCGACTTGTTCGAGCAGAATATTGGCGTCTGGCACGATCTCCAGCGCACCACACACATGAACGACTTGGAGAGGCGCTCTCAATTCTCCACCGACCTGCGCGTTCGCTACGCCAACGCAGATCTCAACCTGGCAATCAACGGAGTGCCGAAAACTGACGCTTCGGCGGACGCCCTCATCGCACAGGCGCAAGCCGACCCCGCGCATCGCGCCTACAGCGTGTACGCCATGGGAATGCTGGCCGGCCGCGGCGTGGGCTACGATCGCATTTATCCCGTCCTGGTGGACTACGCCAAAAATGACCCCAGCCCGCAGGTACGCCAGTGGGCCGTCGAAGGCATGCGCTACCTTGGCACCGATGAAGCTCTGGACCAGCTCTTCGACTCCTTTACGCACGACCCATCCGACGCGGTCCGCGATCGCGCGGGCTGCAACGTATCCGACTGCGGCAATTTCATGCGCAAACAGCGCATGCGAATGGTGCCCAAACTGATAGAGCTAGCCGCAGATCCCCAAATTACCCCGCAAGTGCGCAACTGGACGCTCCTCGCGTTGCATGAGGTCACTGACGCAGCTCTGCCTGCCGATGCATCGGCTTGGCGAGACTGGTATGCGCAACACGGGGCCGAAAAGATGGCCGAGTTCGAAAAGTTGGATTGGTGGAGAGTCCGCGGCGATCAGTAGCACCATCCCTGAGACTTCACGATGGGTCCCGGCGGCGACCCGGTCGTGGCCCCGTCGGTGAGAGAGGTCGCCCTGGAATCGAACCAGGAAGCTCTTGAATTTGTCCATAAGTTGAGGGACGGCCATATAGACATTGTCATTTTCATGACTGGTGTAGGAGTGCGAGCACTAGCGCGGGTGGTGGAGAGCATCTGTCCGCAGTCGCAACTCGCCAACTTGCTAAACCAAGTTACGATCGTCGCTCGCGGTCCCAAGCCGGTCGCTGCCCTCAGAGAGATGGCGGTTCGGGTTAGCCTGTCGGTTCCAGAGCCAAATACGTGGCGTGATCTACTCCGCATGCTGGACGAAAGGAAAGACACATCTCCGTTGCAGGGATGCCGCATCGCCGTTCAGGAATACGGCGTCTCCAATCCAGAATTGTTAGCCGGCCTGGAACAGCGTGGTGCACGAGTGTTCCCCGTGTGCGTTTACCAGTGGGCTCTGCCGGAAGATACCGGGCCTCTGCAAGCAGTGGTCACATCGATCATACGCGGCGAGGTCCACGCGCTGCTCGTCGCTTCATCAATCCAGATACGTCATTTATTCCAGGTTGCCGAAAGCATGGCATGCGCAAGTGCATTGCATGACGCGCTAGCCCAGGTAGTCATTGCCTCGATCGGACCATTGACGTCGGAGGAACTACGCAGCCGCGGCCTTAATGTGGACATGGAATGTGCCCACCCGAAAATGGGATTTCTGGTGCAGGAAGCGGCAGAAAAGAGCGGTCAAATTCTCCAACAGAAAAAGAGGGCGAAGACAGCCAGAGAATGATTGTCAATCGCGAAGGTGTGCATGCGAGCGGTCTGGAAGAACCAGCTATGAACAATGACACGACGTATCCACTGTTCCTGAATCTGCGCCGACGAAATTGTGTGGTGATCGGCGGCAACGAGATGGCTGAAGCTAAAATCCGAAACCTACTCGGAACCGGCGCCCAGGTCAAGGTGATTGCTCCCGAGGTGACAGATGCGATCGCCGCATGGGCAGGCACAGGGCGCGTGCAATGGGAGAGTCGGCATTACGAAACCGGAGATCTGCGCGATGCATTCCTGGTAGTCGCGGCCGCAGGCAGTTCGACCAACGCCAAAGTCTATGCGGAGGCGGAGGCAAGGAACACACTCTGTAACGCGGTAGACGATGTCGAGCACTGCAATTGCTATGCCGCCTCGGTAGTGCGCCGGGGTCCGCTGCAACTTGCAATCTCCACCGCAAGGAACAGTCCGGCCCTGGCACAGCGACTCCGACTAGAACTGGAACAGCAATTCGGGCCGGAATATTTCTCCTGGGTGAAGGAACTGGGCGAACTGCGTCGCCGTCTGTTTTCGGAGCCGGACCTCGATCCAGACACGCGGAGAAGGATGCTGCACGAGCAGGCAAGCGCGGCGGCCTTCGAATCGTTTCGGAATTTGCGAAGCAAGGGTTTGGAACATCATGCAAAGACATGCGGCCGATCACCTGATATCCCCAAGGCAACGGAGGTGCCGGTGAAATGAAGGGCAAAGTCTATCTCGTTGGTGCCGGTCCCGGCGATCCCGACCTCTTGGCGCTCCGCGCATTGCGCGCGCTTCGCCAAGCCGACGTGGTGCTCCACGATGCGCTCGTTTCTTCCCAGATTCTGGAACTCATTCCGAGCAGAGTAATGGTTGTGAACGTAGGCAAGCGATGTGGGAGCAGAGCCATCACTCAGGAACAGATCAATGCCATGCTCGTGAGCTTCGCCTCCGCGGGAAACCGTGTAGTGAGACTCAAGGCCGGGGATCCCCTTATTTTCGGCCGAGCAGGGGAAGAGATCGAGCATCTGCGACGGGCAGGAATCGAGACCGAAGTCGTGCCTGGAATCACGGCTGCGCTCGGAGCTGCGGCCATTGCCCAAGTTTCACTAACTGACAGGCGTATGGCTGCGCGGGTTGTGTTCGTCAACGCTCATCGTGTTCCCGGGGCTCCCGAGCCGGACTGGAGTGGCCTCGCAGCCCCAGATACAACCATCGTCGTGTACATGCCCGGAACAGATTATCAGCAGCTAGCGACTCGGCTTCGCCGTGCCGGATTGCGCCGCGACACACCTTGCCTGGTGGTTACCAAGGCATCGACTGCGGAGCAGCAGCTTCATCTCACCACGATCGAACAGTTGCACAACATGCCGTTGCTCCCCTCGCCTTCGCTGCTGATCGTGGGTAAGATTGCGGCTCTGGCGGTTCTCGAAGTCCCCGCCAACGGCGACCTTCGGGAGGAGCTAGTGGCCACTCAAGGCGATGCTGAAACCGCCACCACGCTTGCCGCGTTCGGCCAAGGTCTTTAATCAGATGTAGGCTGAGGAAGATCACGGCCTCAGAAGGCCTACCAGTAGACGATGAATCGCTACGGGGTCGCCATTGCTTACACCCTCGCGATTGTTCCCGAATGACGGGCTACTCTTCTACAATCCGATTAAGGGGCTGCGGCCAGATGGCAGTAATCGTTAGGGTCATTTGCCTGCTCTTGGAACGGCGCTGCGGCTAGTTCGAACGGACGGTTTTTCTTCGCTCGTCGTATCGCCGGAGTGCGTGGTTACAGGACGCTTTGGCCGCTCGTCCACGTGTAGTTGGAGAATGTCCGGTCGCGCATAATGGCCTACCACGGGCCAAGGCGATGGCCGAAGCGGGCGCGGACTTCCGCGAAATCCTCGCCCACTATTACCCGAATACGGTTACCATCACGCTCGGCAGCGCCGCCCCTCTGCACCGCGATTGAGAAGGCGGTGCCGCGCGGGCGTACCGACGACGGCGGCAAGAATGACCGCGGCGCGTGGTCGGATGCTCCCTCACATCATCTGAACGTATGGGCGAAGATGGAGTCTGCCTACCAGGCGATCATCGAGAAGTAACCCCAGCTAGGGGCAAACACGTGGACAGGGCAATCTCGGGTGGGTGCAAATTACGGCCGAATGTCGGGAAATTCGCTTGCCTCGTCTTGACCGGAAATACGGCTACCTATGTGCGCAGCGCACAGCCCGGTCACAAGGCCGGTGAAGACGTCCATGGTGTAATGTGCCCGGAGCACCAGCACGGCCAGCACCTCAAAGACCACAATCAGAACGCCAAGCTCACGTGAGACAAACGAGAGACAGTCGAACTAGGGCACATGGTAAACTATTGATAGCGCACGCCGGAGAGGTGGCCGAGAGGCTGAAGGCGGCGGTTTGCTAAACCGTTATACGGGCTAACACCTGTATCGAGGGTTCGAATCCCTCCCTCTCCGCCAGATGTTTTATCTCCCGTAGACATAAGCGTTTACCTCGTGCGATCTTTCGATTCGACTACATAACCCGCGATCTCTCGGCACCCAAGAGGTGCATACTAGGTGCATATTTGAGAGATCGTTCAAATTGCTGCATCGCTGCCGTGGCATCCGAGTCCGCGGTTTTGATGTAGCAGGCCTGCGTTACCCCGACATTCGCGTGCCGCAAGATCCTTTGAATCGTCTTGTCGGATACGCCTAGCCGGTACAGATTTGTTGCAAGCCCGCGACGAAAGGCATGCCAACCGTGCCACTGGACTCCTGCTTTCGTTGCGAGCGGCACGACGACATCTCTTGCCAGAGCATCCATGTTGACCGGCTTCCCCGCTGGACTCGGGAACATGAAACCGTTCGCGGGATTGCCGGACAGGGATCGGTGCAATTCCAGGCGCTGCGCAAGTTGCGCAACCACCGGAACTGGAGCCTTACTCTTTCGAGTCTTTGGCTCTAGCGCGTGGCCTCTCCAGAAGGACTGGGAAATATATATCTGCTCCCCGTCGTAATTCTCCCAGAGAAAGCCTCGCACTTCGCTCTTTCGCGCCCCGGTGAAAGCCGCCGCAGCCACAATCGTAGCGGCCGGTTCTGGCAGCACATTTAGCATCTGCGTGATCTCCTCGAGAGAGTAGGCGTGCGTCTCCCCGGGAGGTTTGCCCAGCGGCAGAACCACATCTCGCATCGGGTTCTCCGAATTGATGACACCCTTCCGTTTGGCATACCGAAAGCCCCCCGAAAGGAATGCTTTGATATGCGCCAAAGTGGTAGACGTTAGCTTGCCCTCCTTGGCGATCGATTCAAGGATGCGCTCGCCGTCAGCGGTTCTGAAGTCACGGAGCGTAATTTCACCGCACGGCTTGAGGTACAGCTTCCACATATTGCGGTATCCATGGAAGGTACTAATTCGTTTGCGCTCTTCCACAAACGGAAGGTAAAGGTCCTCGATAAATCGAGTCAGCGTCATCGTGCTTTCGGGCGTTTTCCTCGCGTGGTTGATTGTTTCCAGGAACTCCCTCGCGAGATCTCTCGCTGCAGTTTTGTTCGGACACTCCGGTCCGACCTCAGCTAGTTTCTTGGTTTTCTGGACTCGTCGAACCGATCCATCCGCGGCAAATTCGGAGTCGTAGTATCGAAGCAGCCAGAGACTTCCCTTGCGATACAAATAACCTTCTTGGTGACGGGTTCCCTTCATGTGCTCTCCTTTCCGAGAGCCCGTCCCACTACCCTATTGCTGCTCGATACTATACGCCGTTCTGCCCAAGCCTCCAGTTCTGGGCTTCCCCAGCGAAAGCGGACGTACTTTCCAAATCGAATATGAGGAAGAGGATCAGCGGACCGAGCGCGCACTTGGTCACGGATCCACGACTCGGGGAGATTCCATCGCAAGGCAAGTCCCCTGCTGTCGACAAACTCATACGTCTTCGCGGCCTCGGAATTTGCAACTGGACGCTCCGCTAGCGTGTTTTCTGTATTCTGCAAAGTCCTACCTCCGCGAAATCGCTGTCCGGTCCAGCTAACCTGAATCCATCCATTTCTGGCAATGGGTTCGTTGTCCGCGGAAGAAAGGGCGGACATTTGGGGTTGTTGAATGCAGGGCTACAAGGCTAGCTCGGGCGAGACGAGATTTTTTGTCCGGAATTAATTCCCGGACAGCGGACGACCGTCAAGTTTCTTGGCACAACGGGACAGGAGACGGCGCATTCCTCGCAGAAGATCTTTGTCTCCCCGGGAAACTAACTCAGACCACGTCTTAATCGGGCCGAATTTTGAATTCGAGTTGCGACTATTGAAAGCCTTCAGTTCTATTGCGCATTCGCCTTCGAGGTACTCACCGGGTGGCAAATAGCCATCAGCATCCAGCGAAGCAGCCACCTGGCGCAATTGATCATTCGATACCTTGGCAGGACTGTCAGAGATCGCCTTTTGCCACAGCGTACCGGCACGAATGACAAAAGCTTGACCTAGTCTTGGTTTGCGACCGGGTTTTCTAATCTTCCCACTAGCAGCTGGTTCAACGACCGATCTATTGCTTGCATTTGCTTCGACGTTTTCTCCGCCTGGAGCTTGCCGGCTCATTTCAGCAACTCCCATTGTCGGAGTCTTCTCCGTCGCCTCAGCGCCCGTTTCTAGTGTCTGCTGCGCTGGCCGTGCTCTCTGCTCAGCGTGCTCACACTCCCTCGCCTCAATCTCAAGTCGTCTTCGCCAGCGGCCTTCCAGCCTTCCCATGTTCCGTCCAAGACTCTGCAAATGGGCGTCGCGCTGCATGAAAGAAAGATTCGTGCCTCTCGGCAGGACTTTCTCCAGCTACTGCAGCTTCGCATACTCGGCCTTGGCTTCTTTCAGGATGGGGATGTCGGGGTCGGCGTCTTTCCAGAGGGTGAGGAAATCTTGGTATGCACTCTTCGCTTTGGCGGCATCACCTGCCATAGCGTAAGCACGACCGAGTTGGAGATGCGCCAACGATCCCGTAACAAAGTTCAGCACGATGCCTCTGTGATCCAGCAGCTTCTGGAACTCAGCGGCTGCGGCAGTTCCGTTACGTGCCAGCAGGTAGGCTTGGCCGCGAAAATAAGCGGGGTACAGCGGGCCCGGCTGCAGCGGCGGCGGTTCTCCCAGTTCGTAAGGCGCGGCGGCTTCCAGGACCACCAGAGCTTGCGATGAATTGCCTTTGCTGAATTCGATGGCGGCGTTGATGGTCGGCAGCCAGTAGAGCTTCAGCAGGGTATTCGATGCGTAGCTTTTCTCCAATTCCCCGACCAGTGTTGTTGCTCGGGGAGCATCGCCAATTCGCGCCAGCGCGAGCGCTGCCAGCACTTTCACGTCCCGCCCCGAAGACAGCGCCAAAGCCGCCGTGACGCCTTGCTTCGCAGAGTAGGTGTCGCCCAATTCCGCCTCGCGCAGCGCGGCATTCACCTGCCACAGAGCGGCCGTCTCTTTGGAGTCCGCGCGAACGGCCGAGTCCACGGCCCGGCGAGAAAAGTCTCGCGCCTTGCTCAGCCGTCCGTAGCAGGCCTCGGTATCGGATTGCGCGGAGAGCAGAACGTCTTCGTCTCCGGGCTTGCCCGCACCCCAAGCCACCTGCTGTTCCATCTGCGCGGAATCTCCTCGCAGAAACGCAAGATAGTACGTGGTCAGTCGCAGGAATCCGCCGTCCAATTTGCGCGCGAACGCCTGATCGAACTTCGCCTTGGCTTCATCCAGCCTGTTCAAAAAAAGGTATGCCTCACCCAGATTGGCATAATTGAGAACATCTCCAGGTTCAAGCCGCAGTGCCTCCTGCTGTTCTGCGAGAGATTTTTCTTGCTGTCCTATGAACGCGTAATTCGCGCTCAAATTGCTATGAGGAACGGAGTCGCGCGGATAATTCGCAATCCACAGTTCGTAGGTCTGCGACTCTTTCTCCACTTCTCCCGTGGCACGAAAATAATCCGCCGAGATGCGCAGCTTTTCCCGCTCCGTGACCCGGTCACGCAATCCATAGGCCTTGGTTGCATATTCCAGGGCGAGCGACGGTTGGCCAAGGTTGATGTAGCTAATAGCCAAGCCGGCATACGCCATGGGGAAATTGGGATCAAGTTCGATTGCTCGCTTCAGAAATGGCATACTTGGAGCATCCCCTTTTTCGCGCCCTATTGTAATAGCCATACTGTAGGTCTTCAGGGCTTCGAGAGAGGATGTCGTGGCCTCAACGGGAACATCAAATTTCTGCACTGAGGGCAGCGATTCACCCAGCTTGACACGAAGACTAGATGCGGCTCGGCTTAAGGCCTTCAGAACATCTTCCTTGCTCGGAGCATCAACCTGTTCTTTGGCCAGGGTGTCCCCGCTGTTACATGCCACCGCGTTCACGGCTAATAAGTAATGGCTACCCAAACTCGATATTTCTCCGCCCAGCAGAGCCTTGCTTCCCGTTCGCAGGCAAAGTTCCCGGCCCACATCCACCGTGATGCGCTCATTCGTGGGACGGCCCATCATCCGCAAGGTCTCGCTGACCTTTCTGTCGGAGAGAACATTCAAGAAAGGAGACTGCTCCAGTTCCACTGCCAGCGCCTGCTTCAGCGCGTCGTCAAAGACGGTGTCGCCTGTCTTGTTGTCGAAGTCAGCAAGGACAATGGTGTCTTTCTCCGTCAGCGGCGTTGCCTTCGTCGCTGGTGTCGCAGAGCGCGACCGCAAGTAGAACGCTCCCCCGATTGCAGCAGCAAGAAGGATGACGGCGGCGGGAACCAGAACCTTCCAGAGTTTCCTACCCGCTACAGGAACTTCGGCGACCTTCGCGCCAGCCGATGAAGATGACGTAATGACGGCAGGAGCCGAGCCCGAGGCTGGTGGTGGCGGAGCCGCTACCGCCGCCGGAAACCCAACCTCCTGCGCTGCCATCACCGTGCCAGAACTAGCTGGTACGCCGTGCCGCGATTCCGTTTCCCGTTTCAGCCGCTTTAGGTCAGCCCGCATCTCTGACGCAACCTGATAGCGCAAGTCGCGATCTTTCTCCATCGCTTTGTTGATGATGTGTTCCAGTTCGGCTGGGAGGTCGGGATTGAAACGGATCGGAGGAGTCGGAGCAAAGTCTAATATCGCTTTGAAGATGACCCCTGAACTCTCCCCGCGGAACGGCAACGCACCGGTCGCCATTTCGTAGAGGACTGCTCCAAAAGAGAACAAATCGGTGCGTGAGTCCAACTCTTTAGCCCGTACTTGCTCCGGCGACATGTAGGCCACAGTGCCGAGAGTAGCGCCGGGACTGGTCAGGTGCTCCTCGCTCATCGCCGTCTCTTGGGCCGTTGCTCCTGCCGCTTCGATCACTCTGCGGCCAATGGGCGTCACTTTCGCCAGTCCGAAGTCGAGAATCTTGGCGTGACCGCGCTTGGTCACAAAGATGTTCGCAGGTTTGATGTCGCGGTGGACTATGCCTTCGGAGTGAGCAGCATCCAGTGCGTCCGCAATCTCGATGGCCAGCGACAGAATCAATTCGGTTTCCAACGGTCGGCCAGCGATGCGATGCTTCAGCGTCAACCCGTCCAAGAACTCCATGGCGATGAACGCTTGCCCATCGTGTTTGCCGATCTCGTAGATCGTGCAGATGTTGGGGTGGTTCAGGGCGGAAGCGGCGCGTGCTTCCCGGCGGAAGCGTTCGAGAGATTGCGGGTCTTGAGCTACGTCCTCGGGCAGAAACTTCAATGCGACAAAGCGGCCAAGCTCAGTGTCCTCGGCCTTGTAGACCACACCCATGCCGCCGCCGCCCAGCTTCTCGACGATGCGGTAGTGCGAGATGTTTTGGCCGATCAGTGAACCGCCTCGTGCGCGACCATAGGCTGCGCGGTCTGATCCAGGACAGGCGCGCTCTCTGCACACTCCCGGATTTCCTGCACGCGAGACGTGACAATGGGGGTGGAATATTCCGGATGACAAAACTCCAAGTGCATTCCACGACCGACAAAACGCCGTTTCAGCATGGAACCGCCCCAAGTTGATCCTGCGATGGCGACCAAGGTCGGTTCTGGGCAGTATTTAGGATGACCCGAAATTAACGCTTGGCTTCCTCCCAGCATCACTGCCGTGTAGCAACGATGTTGCGTTTGGATCAGCAGCACGCTGTGCAGTTGTAACCGATCGAGGAACACACCACCCTCGATTTCCGACCTGATCATGTTGCGATTCACTTCATCGCTCAAATTGGGATGTGGCGTGAACAATGCTTTTCCTCGGAGAGCGCAAAAATCGAATGTACGAGCTTGTTCAGCGCATTGGTGACGACCAAATCATCGGACCATAAACGCGCCAACCTTTTCTTGTCGCTGCGGTAGTGCGAGATGGTTTGGCCGAGCATCAGGGGCAAATCTTACGTCGGTGAACCCGGCAAGTCAATGAACGCCGTGGGGTTGGCGCGATCTCAAAAGGATGGTTGGCGAAACATCGCGATTACGCTCACTGACCGGATGAACGGGGTTTTGAGCGTAAACGCCTGATAACAGAAGTTACCGCGCACCCACTTCCGCGTGATGCACAAGAGAAGCCGCCCAGACATCGGGCGGCATAGTATTGGTTGCGATTCGTTCTACGGGTTCCGCAGGAAGCCGTGATACACGTTGTTCGCGTCAATGAACCATCCCGCGATTGCCCCCTTGCGGTTGTTGGTCAACGGGATCGTGCCTTGGCCTGCGCCCGTACCTGCGCCGGGAGCATTGAAGGTGGTTATCTTACCGTCGGTAGCGCGCACGAAGCCGTGATTCACGTTGTTCGCGCCAACGTATTGACCCACGATCACCCCCTCCGCGTTGTTGCCTTCGGCAATGGTGCCTTGGTTGGCGCCTGTGCCCGCACGCCGAACGTCAATCGTAATGATGCTGCCGTCGGGATTGAGCAGGAAGCCATGATTCACGTTGTTTTCGTCAACGTAGTATCCCGCGCTCGCTCCCTCGCGGTTGATGCTCTCGCCGGAGGTGCCTTGGCCGGCGCCTGTGCCTGCGAACGGAGCCTCGAACGTGGTGATGCTGCCGTCGGGATTGAGCACGAAGCCGTGATACACGTTGTTCGCGTCAACGTAGTATCCGGTGCTCGCCCCCAAATCGGTGAGGCAAGAGAAGAAATTGGGGAAGGTGCCTTGGTTGGCGCCTGTGCCCGCGCCCGGAGCGTCGAAGGCGGTGAAGTTGCCGTCGGGATTAAGCAGAAAGCCATGATACACGTTGTTCGCGTCAATGTATTGACCCGCGATCACCCCGAGGTCGTTGATGTCCCCGGCGATCGTGCCTTGGTTGGCGCCTGTGCCCGCGCCCGGAGCGTCGAACGACGTGATGGCTCCGTCGGCAGCGCGCAGGAAGCCGTGAATCACGTTGTTCGCGTCGTAGTACCATCCCGCGATCACTCCATTCTGGTTGAGCGCGAAGGCGAAGGTACTCGTGGACCCCGTTGGGTCAAACTTCTTGAAGGTGCCGTTGGGCTTGCGCAGGAAGCCGTGGGACACGTTGTTCGCGTCAGTGTATTGTCCTACGATAGAGCCCCCCACATTGACGCCGACGGCGTAGGTGCCTTGGCCGGCGCCTGTGCCTGCGCCCGGAACGCTAAACGTAGTGATTTTCTGAGATTGCCCCTGAACCGTGATCGCCAGCACGGCGAACAAGGTCATCGCGGTGAGCAACGCAAAACTTCTGGATTTCTGGCGTATCTTTGGATTGACTTGCATACTATCCTCCTTTTCACATTCAACCAATGGTTAGTAGGGGTATGAACCCCCACTTGTGAGTGTCGGACGGACAAACGTAACTGTAAGGAAATTGGCCCTTCGCCTCGGGGGGTGTGCGTCTCAACGGGCGGGGGCGCCTCTTCGGGGAGGCGAAAGAATTTACGGCCCAATTGTACTGCTGTTCGACTGTGGCGGCGAAGGAAACATGACGGGGACAGGCTTTGTCGATGTGCATGAACTTGCACACAGGCTAGGCATGGTTGACGCTATATCGCGTTAGCATAAGTTTGCGCTTTCCTTTCGCCTGTCTGGCGAACAAACGGCGCAAGCTGGTGAGAACGCCTGTTTACAGCACTGACAGTCTCTCTACTCATCGAGTCACGACATCGCCCGGCCCTGCTTGAGGTGCGATCGTCCGTCGATTGTCGTGGGTGTTCGGTGCCGTACTCGAAGAGAGGTACAGGGCAGCAAAAATTATTTCCAACACAATGGCGCAAAAAAGGAGTAGTCTTGCGCCGTCTTTTCTATCCTTGCGCCGCGCCGCGTGGGGTGACGGTTTCCTACTAGTGGCCAACAAGGTTGGGGGCCCCGCGATGAAAACCAAAGCAAAATTCTCTACACCAATGGCCTCAAAGAGAAGTTCCGGCCGATCCAGCGTTTTGCTGGTATGGCTTACGTTGGTCGTTGTGATCGGTTTGTGTCACCCGCTTGGCTTTGCTCAAGAAGCCATTGTTCTGGTCGGGTCTGGATCCAGTGTTCCCGCCCCGCTCTACAACAAGTGGGCGCAAGAGTACAACAAGCGCACCTCTGGGATCCAGATGAAGTACGTTCCGCTCGGCACCAGCGAGGGCATAAAGCAGATCTCCAAGGGCAGCGGCGACTTTGGTGCTGGCGAGGCCCAACTTACAGCCGCGGAACGCAAGGAAGGGAACTTGATCGAACTGCCGGCCGTGTTGATCGGCATCGTTCCGATCTACAACCTGCCCGGAGTTCATACTGAACTTCGCTTCTCCGGAGAGTTACTGGCCGACATTTTTCTCGGGCAGGTAAAGACATGGAATGCCTCCCAGATTGCGAAGCTCAACCCAGACGCATCTTTACCGAGTCTGCCCATCAAAGTGATTTACCGGCCAGCGGGCAAAGGCTCGAATTACGTTTTCAGCGAGTTTCTTTCCAAGACCAGTTCCAAGTTCCGCACACAGATCGGGACTAGTCCCTCTCCCAATTGGCCCGTGGGAGCGCCCGCCGAACGCAGTTCCGATATGGCCGACAAAGTGAAAAGCGAGACGGGCTCGATTGGGTACGTGGAGGCTCAGTATGCAGTCAAGGCCAACATCCCAAATGGCATGGTACAAAATGCAGCCGGGAAGTATGTCAAGGCTTCGCCGGAAACAATCAAGGCCGCCTGCCACGCGGTAGAAGCGCCGGCGTGGGACAAGTTCTCAGCTTCGTTGAGCAATGCCCCCGGTGCCGATGCGTTCCCCATCACCAGTTTCACCTGGCTGTACCTGCGCACCACTTCATCCGATCCTCGACGCGCCGCTGCCCTGGTTGACCTGCTGAACTGGATATTTACCGATGGCCAGCGAATTGCGTTAGAGGACGGCTACGCAGAACTGCCGCCACCGTTGCTGTCGAAGGTTAAGACCAAGGCCAGTTCACTCCACTAACGAGCCCTGGAGTTATCTTGAATACTAGTGTGAACTTCGTTGCAAAAGGGACGGTCCTATCGCGGCGCCGCCATCTCACCGACAACCGGGTCATTAGTGAAATTGATTCCATGAGAAAAGTCGGCTCCTAGACCCGAGTAAACTTTGGTGGCTACCAACCAACCAAGAGCGCTCGGGAGAGAGGAGCCGAACAATGATCATTATAGGATGCGATTACCACCCGAGCTTCCAACAAATTGCTTTTGTGGATACCGAAACTGGGGAACTGCAAGAGCGGCGACTGCAGCACCGCGAGGAAGCGGAGAAGTTTTACCGTGAGCTGGCGGCACAGGGGATGAAGGTGCGTGTGGGGATGGAAGCGAGCGGGCATGCGCGCTGGTTGGAACGATTGCTCTCCGAGTTGCAGTTGGAGCTGTGGATGGGAGACGCCACCGAGATCAGTGCGAGGCGAGTACGCAAGCAGAAGACGGATCGCCAGGATGCGCAACTGATTCTGCAATTGCTGCTGGAAGATCGCTTTCCCCAGATCTGGGTAGCGAGTTGGGAAAATCGCGATCTGCGGCAACTGTTGTGGCATCGTCACCGGATGGTGCAGGCGCGCACGCGGATCATGAACCAACTACAAGCCGTGGCGCTGAACGAGGGCCTACGCTCGAAGAAGCGGTTGTGGCGGGAAGCGGGACGGGAGCAACTGGAGGGGTTCCGGTTGGCCCCGTGGGCGAGCCACCGCCGGCGCGACCTGCTGGAGTTGCTGGACCGAATGAACCCGACGATCGCCAAACTGACGCAGGCGATTGATGTGGAAGTGGAGAAGTGTCCTGCGGCGCGACGGTTGAAGACGCATCCGGGGGTGGGATCACTGACGGCGTTGGCCTTCGTGCTGATCATCGGGAAAGCAGATCGGTTTCAGTGTGGCAAGCAGATCGCGAGTTATCTGGGGCTAGTGCCGTTGGAGAAGTCGAGCGGGAACCTGCGACGCCTGGGCCATATCACGAAGCAAGGCAACTCGTTGCTGCGTTTCCTGCTGGTGGAAGCGGCGCAAGTGACGGCGCGGAGCCTCCCGGAATGGCGGAGTAAGTATGTCCACCTGACGATGCGGCGGGGACGGAAAATCGCTAAGGTCGCCATGGCACGGAAACTGGCGGTTCGTTTGTATTGGATGATGCGCAAGGAATGGGATTACGAGCAGTTGAGAAAGTTCGGTTCG